>Ga0315910_10002858_pt1 | contig 14966 bp, 13 predicted proteins | sample EdamamesoilMG_FD_204470 | JGI IMG/M metagenome (GOLD analysis project Ga0315910, IMG submission 204470) | Garden soil microbial communities collected in Santa Monica, California, United States - Edamame soil | ecosystem: Environmental > Terrestrial > Soil > Garden | place: USA: California...
CAGGTGCACTATGTCGATGATCAAAGAATTCCGAGAATTTGCAGTCAAGGGCAACGTGGTGGACATGGCCGTAGGCGTGGTGATCGGCGCAGCTTTCGGCAAGATCGTGTCGTCGCTGGTTGCAGATCTGATCATGCCTCCGTTAGGACTCGTGATTGGGGGCATCAACTTCACTAGCCTGAAGCTCGTGCTCAGCGAGGCCAGTGACGGCAAAGCCGCGGTGACCTGGAACTACGGCAGCTTTCTGCAAACCGTTTTCGATTTTCTGATCATCGCCTGGGCCATCTTCATGCTGGTGAAGGGGGTGAACCGACTCAAGCGCAAGGAAGAAGCCGCACCCCCTCCTGCACCGGCGGCGCCCTCGCCGGAGATCCAACTGCTCACGGAAATTCGTGATGCGTTGAAGAGCGCGCCCCGCTGAAGGCCGCTTCCGGGTGCGGAAGCACCGAGGACTGAATCCAGGTTCTAAGCGTCTGGCGATGATGCCGAGCTGAAAGCGCCATTGCCCCGCGAGCTAGCCCAGCAGAGCCGGGTCTTGGACGACTGGAACTGCTCCAGTTCGGCCGCGGGGGCGAGGAGTGAAATCGCGTGCGATTGTCGCCCCCCGTATTTTCCCCTAGCTGTGGTCGGATGCGCTTGGGTCGGCCCGAATCCCCCCACGGACGAAATGCAGCGATGATGGAACCTTCGCTTGCGGCCGCCCCTGTTCTCGAGAGCACCTTGTTTCAGCGTTGTATCTCGGTCGATCCTTCGCCGTCGACGGCCGAGCGGAGGGTTGACATCTCCGTACAGCCTGTCGAGCATGTGCCGCGGAGACGACGGGCAGCGATGGGTTCCACCACATCTCTTGGTCCGTATCGGGTCCTTGAACCGTTGGGTCAAGGCGGCATGGGGGTCGTGTATCGTGCGCGCCACGCGACGTCGGAGCGCGCGGTTGCCATCAAGACCGTGAGGGTTGCCGCTCCGCGTTGGATCGAGAGCCTTCGCAGAGAAGTCGACGCGCTCACTCGAATTCGCCATCCGGGCATCGTTCGCATCATCGAACACGGCGTCCACGAAGGTCGGCCCTGGTACGCCATGGAGTTGCTCGAGGGCGAAAGCTTGCGAGACTTCATCGCGCGCGTCTGGAGCCCGTTCCGGCGGCACACGATGCCTCCGAAACCACGCACCATGACGCGTACAGCGCCGGTCTCCGAGCTAGGAGTGGCGCTTGAAGGTGCACACCAAGACGCTGTTCTGCGACAAATAGTGGGCGACCCTCCCGTGGCTGCCGGGTCGTTGAGGGAGGTGCTCGAGCTGGTGCGCAGAGTTTGTGCGACGCTCGCCTTCCTGCATGGAGAGGGGTTCGTCAATTGCGATATCAAGCCCGAGAATATTCTACTGGTCCGCGGCGCACCGGTGCTCATCGACTTCGGGCTCTCCACGCGTTTTCCCGCAGCGAGCGGGCGGGAAGCCATTGAAGCGCAACACGGTATGTCAGGCACGCTGCTCTACATGTCGCCCGAGCAGCTGCGCGGCGAACTCGTTGACGCGAGAAGCGACCTGTACGCGGTCGGCTGCCTTTTGTACGAACTGCTGACCGGCGAAGCTCCGTTCGGTGGCGCCCCCCACTCGATTCGCGAGCAGCACCTGTCAGCTACAGCCGTTCCCCCGTCTAGACTCGTTCGCGATGTGCCCGAGCAGCTGGAAATGCTGGTGCTGCGTCTGCTCGCCAAGTCGCCTGTGGACCGGTTGGGCTTTGCCGACGACTTGGCGAATGCACTGGTGAAGATCAGTGGCAGCTCGGAACCGCTGCACGATTTTCCTCCTGCGCGCCCCTACCTGTACCGGCCGCGCTTCGTCGGTCGCACGGAGGCAATGGTCGCGCTCACGAAGCTGTGCAGCGCAGCCTCGCGAGGGGAAGGCTCGCTCGCCTTGGTTGGCGGTGAGAGCGGCGTGGGGAAGACGCGGCTGGCGCTCGAACTCATGGGCTCCTCGGAAGCTGCTGGCCTGCGCGTGATCGCGAGCGAGTCCGTAGCGCTTTCCATCGGCGACGTCGTGAGATCCGTACCTGCGGCTTTGCATGCCGTCCGCCCGTTCCTAAGGTCGGTGGCCGATCGTTGCCAAGAAGGGGGAGCAGAGACGACGGAAAGGCTGCTCGGGCACCGCCGCTCCGTGCTGGCCCTCTACGAGCCGCTGCTCAACGAAGTCCCGGCTGTCGGTGAGCCGAATCCGATCGCCGTTCTCGGCCCTGTGGAGTCCCGCCAACGTCTGCTGCGCTATCTCGCGCAGACGTTGTCCGCGTTTGCGCAAGAACGGCCGGTGCTCTGGGTGTTGGACGATCTCGGTTGGGCCGACGATCTCTCACTGGCTTTCCTACAATCGCTCACGAGCGAGCACTTCTCAGAAACACCGGCGCTAATCGTAGGAACCTATCGTAGCGAAGAGCCGACCGAGGCAATCACGGGGCTATTGGCCAACCCAGACGTCGTGCGCTTCGCGTTGCCCCCACTCAATATCCGAGACGTCACACAAATGGTCGCCGACATGCTCGCACTGCCTTCGAACGCTGGCGATTTTTCCGCCTACGTTGCCAATGCAGCAGAAGGTAATCCGTTCTTCGTGACGGAGCACGTGCGCACCGCCGTCGCTCAAAGCTTGTTTTATCGCGACGAGCATCACACATGGCGCACGCGGAACCCAGCCCACGGCAGTCCGTCGGACTTTGGCGCGCTCCCGCTGCCGCAGTCGCTGCGAGAACTGTTGGAGCAGCGCTTGAACGACCTCAACCCATACGCGCGCGAAGCTGCAGTAGCAGCGGCGGTGTTGGGACGGGAGTCTCTGACAGATCTGGTCGTCGAGGTGGCCGATCTCTCAGCTGACGCGGCGAGCGCGGCGGTCGATGAGCTGATTCGCCGGCACATCGTCGAGCCGGTCGCGCCCTCGAACGTGCGTTTCGCACATGACAAGTTGCGGGAGGTTGCGTACCTGGCCCCGCCGGCGAAGCTGCAGGAATTGCACGGCCGAGCCGCAGTGGCCTTGGAGCGACGCTTGGGACGTGAGGAGCCGACGGAATGGGCAACGCTCGCTCACCACTTTGCAGCCGCAGGGCAGTACGAGCGGGCCCTTTGGTACTTCAGGCGCGCGGGCGATCACGCGAGGAGCTCCTTCGCTAACGCGGACGCCATCGTTTTGTACCGTCGCGCGCTAGACCTGATCGAGAACCACCTGCTGGGGACCGACGGCACCGGCGGCTTGCAGCACACGCTGCGAGAGCTTCGCGAGGCGTTGGGGGACGTACTTGCGCTGCGCGGCCATCGGGACGATGCGCGGCAAGAGTACGATCGAGCGCTGCTTTCCGTTGACCGAGGCGACAGCGTAACGATCGCGCGCATTCATCGCAAAGTCGGCAAGACGTGGGAAGTGGAGCACCGACACGACGAGGCGATGCGCCTGTATCGATTGGGCACCGCGGTGTTGTCGGGTGAGGAGCCTCCACCCGAAGCCGACGCAGCCAGCGAGTGGTTGGATACGTGTCTTGATCAGCTGTGGGTGCACTACTGGCTTGCCGAATCGGAGGAGATGGAACGGTTGGTCCTGGCTCTCACACCTGTCGCCGAGAAGCATGGGACACCGCAACAGCTAGCTGGTCTTTGTCAATGCCAGATCTTCCATCGGCTCAGGCGCGATCGATACAACATATCGGCCGATACCTTGGCTCTTGGTGAAACCGTCCTCTCCGTTGCGGGAGGCGAAGGCGCTCCAAACCGACCGTGGGCACATTTTCAACGCGGGTTCCTGCGCTTGTGTTCGGGAAAGCTCGATGAAGCCGAGGCCGACCTAGCCACGGCGCTTCAACTCGCTCATCGAGCGGGCGACGTCGTCAACGAGGCACGAGCTGCGCTCTACTTCGCGGTTGCTGCGCGCATGCGCGGTGATGGAGTGGCGGTTGCTGCGCGCTCGGCCGAAGCTGCGACGCTCGCCCGCATCGCAGGCATGCGAGAGTACGTTGCCGGCGTACTAGCGCTCGAGGCCTGGCTTTCGCTTCGTCGGGATGACCTGGACGAAGTCCTGCGATCGAGCGACGAGGCGCTGTCGATCTGGGCGACGTATGGCGGCGTGTTTCCTTTCCATCACCTCGGTTTGGTCCCCCGCCTCGAGGCACAGCTCCGGAAAAATCAGATCGGGGGCGCCATCGACACCTGCCGTGGGCTGCTGCGGGAGGACCAGCAGCGCCTGCCAGGCTCTATCGAAGCTCCGCTCGGTGCAGCTGTTTCGTGTTGGGAGGCGGGCGATTCAAACTCAGCGCGTGCACATTTGGATGTGGCGTTACGAGCCTTGGACGAGCATCGTCTCCGATAGACCCCAAAACACCAACTGCAGGACTACCTAGGAAATCATGCCGCCAACAGCCATTCACGCACACACGCCATCGGTTCTCGTGGTCGGTTCGACCGGCGCACTCGGGAGCGAGATCGTTTCCGGTCTTCGGGCTCGAAGCTACCAGGTCAGAGCGCTGGTTCGGCCGGAGTCAGACCCAGGTCGCGTCGGCGTGTTGGAGCGCGCTGGCGCCGTACGTCAGCTCGGAGACTTGAAGGATCGGTCATCGATTGCAGCAGCCTGCCAAGGAATGACGCGGATCGTGTCCACGGCAACAGCGTTGCTGTCTCGCGTGCAGGGTGACTCATTGGAAGGCGTCGATCTGCGCGGCCAGCTCGATCTCATCGAAGCTGCCGAGCACGCGGGTGTGGAGCACTTCGTATTCGTTTCGTTTCCGCCGATTCCGCTCGATTTCGAGTTCCAGCGAGCCAAGCGTGCCGTCGAGGAACGCCTGAAGCAGAGCGCGATGTCCTACACCATCGTGCACGCTGCTAGTTTTTGCGAAGTGTGGCTGAGTCCCGTGCTCGGCTTCGATCCGCTGAAAGGGTACGCTCGCATCCCAGGCGACGGCAAGCAGCCGAGTAACTGGATCTCGATCGGCGACGTGGCGCGTTGTTCGGTGGACGCAGTTGCCGGCGGCCCGTTCTCACGGAAAACACTGCCCCTCGGCGGACCGGACGCGCTCAGCTACCTCGATATCCTCGAGCTTTTCGCGGCGAAAGGCGTGGCCGGCGTCAGGACGGAGCACGTCCCGGAGGCTGAGCTCGAACGCGAGCTTCAGGCAGCGAAGGATCCTCGTCAGGAAGCGTTTGCTGCTCTGATGCTCGCTACGGCTCGGGGCCAACGCGTTAGCACCGACGCTGCGGACTTTGCCTCGGGCACGTTCACGACAATGAGCGACTACGTCACCCGCACGGTCTCGAGCGCCAGAGCAAACTGACGTTCAAAGATAAAGCAGAATCGCGAAGGAAAACGCCATGCTCTTCCCTGGATGCACCAAGCCATATCATCGTATCGGCGAAGCTCGCCCACGCAGCGAGAAAAGGAAATCTCTCGAGCTGGAACTGGAACGGAAACGCCGCTATTTGCTCGAGGTTCAGATCGAAGTCGCGGCCACCAAGCAGAGGGAGTTCTCGCAGATCGGGGCGAACTTTCTCGAAGCCTTCAAGCGGTCGGACCTGACACTGGTCACGTCCGCGTGGCGCCCCGACAGCGGGCCCGTCCGAGCGGTGAACTATTGGGACATGGGCAACGACGCCAACGTCCTCTTCGAAGCCGAGCTCGCGCTTCCTGACATCCCCGGCTTCACAAAGTTCAACCGCCTGATTCAAAACGAGGTGAAGAACATCGTGGTGCCGATCGCGGGGGATCAATCCGTTCCGATTCCTGAGGATATGAAGATCGACGGAGGCAAGCTGCCTGCGCGCGATTTTCGGTATCTGCGCGTGACTTGCAAGGTGCCGACGGAGAGGCTCGTCGAGTTTCAGATTCGTGTGGAAGAGTCGCTCGTGAGTTTCGCGAGGGCAGTCAACTGGTACTTCGGCGACACTTACCTCGGGATTACCGGACAGGAAGGCTCCGTGTCTCAGGTGTGGGTGATTCCGACGGAGAGCTCATTCGAGGTAGGCCAGCGCCTCGAAGAGGCGCCTTGGTTGAGCGACGACCTCCTGGAGCAGTCGCCCAGCTTTCAGATCATGCAGGCCACACCATCGGATCCAATCATCGGAAGTGCCAAGGCACAATAAACGGGAGCAACTCATGACGGATAGCAACTCCACCAGTCTCGAGATCGGCATTCGGGGATTACTCATCCTCGAGTCGGCGAAGAACTACCGGTACTACCCGGACAACGCGGAGGAAACCTGGGCTCAATTCCCAGTGATGGACCTGGAGAAGTTCGCGGCACAGCGTGGAATTCAGCGACAGTTGGTTGAAGCGCTCACGGCGAGTCGAGCTCCGATAGCGCTATGCAACGCCGAGCCGCGCACCTTCCTCGTGAATTTGGACGCATTCCAGAGCCTTCCCGAAGCGGATGCGCGGCCTCGTTTGACGCCCATCTCTCTAGACCTGGGCGGCAGCGATGACGTGTACCTGATCCACGAGCATACGCGATACTACGCCATTGGGGCTCCGAAGCTTGGCACACTGGACTACGAGGATGCTGCCTACGCCGAGGCCTTGGTCAAGCGAGGCGTCGTAGCTGCAGCGCTTCCGAAGAATTCGATCCCAATCGGAACGCATTGCGTCCTGATCAACTTGCCCGAACTCTTGCCCCCCGAGCTGCTCAGTCCCGTGTCGGTTGGCTTCGGTGACTCAGGCGGTGGTGAGTCATGGGAGGAGGGCGTCGACACGTTGACGACGTCTGCACCATAGGAATCACGAGTGCTAGCAGAATCACCAGGCGTCGAGGGGTCGAGAAGTGGGAACGAACGCTTCAACGGTACCCAGAAGCATGCGGAATCGGAGTTCGTGCGGATCATTCCGCCGGCGGCGACCCTTGAACGCGTCCGCCGATGCTTCCCCACCGTCGGCATCACTCGAATCGCGAACCTGACCGGGCTCGATCGCATCGGGATCCCGGTCGTCGCAGTGGTTCGCCCCAACAGCCGCTCGTACTCTGTGGCGCAAGGCAAGGGGGTGACTCTCGATGCCGCCAAGGCATCGGGAGTCATGGAAGCCATCGAGCATTGGCATGCGGAGCAGCTCTGCCTGCCTTTGCGCTTGGGAAGCGTGCGTGAGCTTTGTCGATCGCACCAGCTGCCCGATGTGGCGGGGCTACCCAAGCTTGCCACCAGCACGTTCACGCTCGATCATCGTTTGCTGTGGGTAGAAGGGGGTATCGACCTGGTCAGCGGCGAACCTGTGTTGTTGCCGTACGAGCTCGTGCACCTCGATCTGCGCCTGCCGTTGCCGCAGGGAACAGGTGCTTTCTTGATAAACTCGAACGGCCTGGCCTCCGGTAATCATCCTCTGGAAGCGCTCAGTCACGCCCTTTGCGAGCTCATCGAGCGCGACGCCAATACACTCTGGAATCTGAGCGGCGAGCGAGTCAAACAGGGGCGGCGCATCGATCTGGACTCTGTCGATGACCCGGTGTGTCGAGAACTCCTTGCTCAGCTCGATGTCGCGGACATCGATGTCATCGCGTGGAATACGACGACCGACATCGGGGTAGCCAGCATCCTCTGCGACATCGTCGATCGGCACCCAGGGACAAGGCCAGTGATGCCGGCTGTCATGGGTTCGGGGTGCCACCCCTGTAGGCGCATCGCTCTTTCACGAGCGCTCACCGAAGCGGTGCAAGGGCGGCTTACGCGCATTTCCGGCTCTCGTGACGACCTGTTCAATGATGTCTTCGACGAAGCCGCTGCGCAGCGGATGGCCGAAGCAACGCGCCGCCGCTTCCGCGACGAACCAAGAGGCGGTTCCTTCCTCGACCTGCCCAACGTAGAGTTCGCCAGCGTGGAGGAAGATGTTCGCTGGATTTGCGCAGCGCTTCAGCGTGCCGGTATGCGACAAATTCTGACGATAAACCTCAGCCGATCGGACGTCGGTGTGTCCGTCGTGCGGGTCATCGTTCCCCAGCTCGAGGCGATGTCTGAACAGCCTGGCTACACACCTGGCGCGCGCGGGCTAGCCGTGAAACGGAGTGAAGCATGACTGTCGTGGTCTTCTGTGGTCCCACGATCGGCGCAGATGCCGTCGTGCGAGAACTCGACGCGACGGTGCTGCCTCCGGCACGACGGGGAGATCTGCTGCACGCGGCGCTGGGTCGCCCGGATGCGATCGTTCTGATAGACGGCTACTTCGACCGTACGCCTTCCGTGTGGCACAAGGAGATCCTGTGGGCCATGTCCCAGGGCGTCCATGTGTTCGGGTCGAGTAGCATGGGGGCAATTCGGGCAGCAGAGCTGGCGTCATTTGGAATGGTAGGGGTCGGGGATATCTTCGAAGCTTTCGCCAGTGGCGAACTCGAGGATGACGATGAGGTTGCGGTCTCGCATGGCGATGCCGAGTCTGGCTACCGCCTTGGCTCCGAAGCGATGGTCAATCTTCGGGCGACCTTGCGTGCCGCGGAGGCGCAAGCGGTGATCGATGGCGCCACTCGCCATTCTCTCGAAGCCGAAGCGAAGGCGCTGCCGTATCACGAGCGACACTTGCAAAGAGTCCTGGTGAGCCACGAGGCAAAGTTCGGATTGTCCGAACAGATCTCCATGTTTCGGCGTTGGCTGCCGCAAGGGCGCGTCGACCAAAAGCTGATAGACGCCACTAGTTTGCTGAAATGCGTGGCTGGACTCGCGCTGCAGGGCTGGCAACCGAAACGCGTGGACTATCAGCTGGCCCACACGGATGGCTGGCGCACCTTGGTCGACAGGGTCGAACGTCGCGGACGGGTGGCCAGCGCAGGCCCGATCGAGCCACAGCTGGAGGATGAGCTGCTGGCGCGCGGCCTGCTGGGACCTACGCTCGCTGCTGCGCTAGTGAGGTTGCTCGCGGAGAAACGCATGCAGCACGGCGGAGTCGAACTGGGTGCTCGTGCCGTCGAAGCGGTGGTCGAAGAATTTCGTCGAGAACGCCAGCTGTTGAGCACGTCGAGTTTCGACGCGTGGATCGGGGCGGCCGAACTCAGCCAGCTCGAGCTAGAGGGGTTCTTTCGGCGAGAAGCGGTCGTGCGCGCGACCAGAACGGAGTTGCGCCGTTTCGTCGGCCGGGCCGCGGAGGATGAACTTCGTGCCGCCGGTTCGCTCACAGCGCTCCGCGCGGCCGCCGGACGCAAGGCGTCCGTGCTCGAGCAGCACGACGTGAGCGCCCCGTCCTTGAGCGAGGCAGGGTTGAGCGAAGAGGAATTGTGGGCGTGGCACTTTCACAATCGACTCGGCGTGGACGTCCCCGAATCGCTCAGCCTCTACGCTGCAAGCCAAGCGTCGTCGCTCGACGAGCTCCGTAGTGCCGTGCTCCGCGACTACATCTTCGTGCATCGTCACCAGAGTGTCGATCGCCCCCAGGTGCCTTGATGGCTATGCTTCGCAACTTGGATACCAACGAGACAAGACTCGTCGAACCCGAGCATACGTTCGGCCGCGCGCCAACGTCGACTGAATGCATTCGGGAACAATACATCTCTGCCCAACATGCCACGCTCCGGTGGACCGGAGGGCGCTGGGTGCTGCGCGATCTCGGCAGCCGCAATGGTACGTATCTGGACGGCAAACGAATAGTGGTCGGCCAAGACGAACCTGTCGGCAAGGGCACGGAGCTGGCGCTGGGCAAGCCAGGGAAGCACAAGTGGGAGATCATAGACGACTCCCCGCCGCCGGTGATGGTGGTACCTGTCGACGGCGGAGAGCCCGTGGTGCTCTCCGGTGACCTGCTAGCGCTGCCGTCCGATGTGGACCCTCAAGTGACTATCTACCGCGGCCTCGAACACCCCTGGATGGTGGAGCGCGCCGACGCGGCGACGACACAAATTACCAACCTGCAGACGTTTCACGCAGCCGGACGGACATGGCGATTCTGTTGCCCGGAATCCACCTATCAGACGGCGCTGGCCACGGGGTCGCAGGAACTACAGGTCCGCCACCTACGACTCGGCTTCTCGGTGTCCCGCGATGAAGAGCACGTGTCGTTGCGTATGACCTGTGGAGGGCGCACGGTCGACATGGGCGCGCGGAATCACAACTACTTGTTGCTAACCCTCGCGCGCCGCCGGATTGACGACACCGTCGAGGGCCTACCCGAAACCTCTTGCGGATGGATGTATCACGAGGATCTTGCGACTGGCATGGACCTCGACGACTCATCGATCAACTTGAACGTGTACAGGATACGCCAACAGTTTGGTGTGGCTGGGGTCGTCGACGCGGCGAACATCGTCGAGCGGCGCCCGCGGACGCGTCAGCTCCGCATCGGAACTGCGCACTTGTCTGTAGTGCGGTTGTAGTGGCCGAATCGCCGACGTGCCGCGTTGAGCGTTCGCGCCGGCTCAGACTCGGGGATGCACAGCGCTGGCGCGCTGGCGCGCCCTGACTCGCGGCAAGCAATGCGCGGGCGAGGAGCAGCTTCGAGCTCGCAACTCCGCGAAACCTGTGGCCGGAACCGCCCGGACCGGCGTTTCGGGGCACCGCCTGCAAAGCTCTCAGTCGGGCTGCCGCTTCGCGCTTGCGGACTCGCGGGAAGTGGGCGAAATGAGCCTGGACGATCGGGCTCGTCGGGGCTATTAGTATGTATACAATGTCTATCAACTTAGTAGCTCGATCGGTCGGAACGCAAGCCCGATGTTGACGATGAGGACGCGCTACGCGCTGAAGGCACTCACCATTCTCGCCGATACCGGGGATCACAAGCCGGTGTTGATCGGTGAATTGGCGGAGCGCGAGGCGATCCCTCGCAAGTTCCTCGAGGCAATTCTGCGTGAGTTGAAGCAGCATGGCATTCTCACGGCGCAGCGTGGGCGTGGTGGCGGTTACGCCCTCAGATTGGCGCCCGAGCAAATCACCCTGGCAGCCGTGATTCGCGCGCTGGACGGCCCGATCGCGCCGGTTCCCTGTCTCAGCCGCACCGCCTACCGTAAGTGCGACGAATGCAAGGACGAGCGGACCTGCGGGGTAAGACTGGTGCTCAAGGATCTCTACGACGCAACCTCCCAGGTGCTCGAGGGTACCACCTTGGCCGATCTGGTTCGACGCACGCAGCAAGCCGCAGGGCAAACGAGCCACACTTTCGCATACTCGATCTAGTTTCACGTGGGACCTGGCGTTCGAACGCTCGAGCGCAAACCCCACAGGTGCTTTCAAGGAAAAAGACGGAGCGCGCGGACGCCAAACGCGACAAGCGCTGGTCTGGTACGACTCGCGGAAACACGAGACGAAGCCCACCCTACCCACGGAGGTTTCGCCAAAGACAATGACGGCTGAACTCCATGATTTCTGGCAAGTGGGATCCGATGGCTCTAGCCAGCCCTCCTCCAACTCTCGAGGCGGAGCTATGGCGCGAAGCGGGCACGCATCGAGAGCTCCAGACATCCCTTCCATGCATGGCACGCCTGCTCGAGCAGGCAATTCCGCTCTTGGAGCTAGCGATTCATCGAATCGCCAGCGATCCGCCGCGGCTCGCCTTGGTCGCCCAGGAGCCCCGGGAAAACGAGCGGATCCGCCTCCGAAAGGCTGAGCTCGATGCCGCCGCGCGCGCGGGCCTCGCGGTATGGGCACGCGAGGGCAGAGTGACGGTAGTGGGCGCCGGCAGCATGTTTGCGAGCCTCTTCGAAGCCACGCCCGGGGTTCCGCTGATCATCGGTCCCCTGGTGAGCCACGGCAATTTCAACGCCGTGATGGTCGCCGCGCTCCGCTCGGGCACACGACTCGAACCGGCACAGCTGGACGCGCTGCAGCGCGCCTTGGCACCGCTCACTGCCGCGGTCGACATCGACGAGCGCGCATTCGAGCTGACTCGCTTGCGCGAGGCATTGAGCGCCGATCGGCAAGCCTTGAGCTCGCAGCGGCAAGAGATCAGCGACGTCGTGATCGGCGAGGCGAGTGGGCTTCGCGACGTGATGGAGCGCGTCGAACTCGTCGCGACCACCAACACACCGGTGCTCATTCTGGGCGAAACCGGTTCCGGCAAAGAGGTCATCGCGCGCGCCATTCACCTGCGCTCGAACCGCTCGCAGGGCCCCGTGGTCCGGGTGAACTGCGGCGCCATTCCACCGGAGCTGGTCGACTCGGAGCTATTCGGCCACGAGCGGGGGTCCTTCACCGGTGCCGTTGGATCGCGTCAGGGGTGGTTCGAGCGTGCCAGTGGTGGGACGCTGTTTCTCGACGAAGTCGGTGAACTGCCGCTGGCGGCGCAGGTCCGGCTGCTCAGGGTGCTGCAGGATGGCAGCCTGGAGCGCGTGGGGGGCAACAAGACGCTACGCGTCGACGTCCGCGTGATCGCGGCGACGCACCGTCGCCTGGAAACGATGGTCCAGAAGCAGACCTTCCGCGAAGATCTGTGGTACCGCCTGAATATTTTCCCCATCAAGCTGCCGGCGCTGCGCGAGCGCCTCGAGGACGTGCCCGCGCTCGTGCGGTACTTTGCCGCGCACGCGGGGCAACGTGTTGGCGCGGCCGATCTCAAGCCCAATGAGGCCGATCTTGCGCTGTTGGCGGCATACTCATGGCCGGGAAACGTGCGCGAGCTGGCCGCCGTGATTGAACGAGCCGCGATTTTGGGTAACGGGAAGCGGCTCGACGTCGCGCGGGCGCTCGGGACGATTGCTGCAGTGAACCACGAGCCGAGTGCAGCGCTGCTGCGGCCGCGGCTGGCCGGTGCTGCACTGAACGCTTCGGAAGCGGAGACACCTCCGCTCGTGACCCTCGACGAAGCCGTCATCCAACACATCGAGCGCGCCTTGACCTTGACGCAAGGGCGCATCGAGGGTCGCTCGGGCGCGGCTCAGTTGCTCAACGTGAATCCCCACACGCTGCGCGCGAAAATGCGCAAGCTTCGCATCGACTGGTCCAAGTTCCGCCCTGACGGGGCGGTTGCCAGCTCGCCTCCGAGGGATGCTGACGGGCTCGCCCCTTCAGACGACTGAAGCGTCCGTCCCCCAACACCCCCGGCCGGCAGCGCATTTTGCATTGTCGTGAGGTTGCAAGCCTGGACCATGAATAGCCTTGGATCATGAATTGCAACGAGCGGGGCGTAATGCCTGCCCACTGCGATTCTCCAGCTACCATCATCGAGCTTCACCCCGAGCACTTGCTCGACAAGTTGGGTGCAGGCAGTCTCTCGGCGAGCGAGCGAAAGCAGCTGCGCGCTCACGCGGCTGCTTGTGATGCCTGCCGCTTCGAACTCCTGGTGCGCAGCGACCTTGCGATCGAAAGCCTGAAACATGGACAGGCTCACGACGGCGGCCTGCTCCGTTTCGGAGCTGACGGCTGATCCGGCGAGGGCCGTGATGGGAGGGCAGCCGTGTGTCGTCACGGCGATCCCCAGCAGCCATCACGGGCGCCCGTGCCCGGCGCTGGGGGGAGCTAGCCAGGACGCACGCTAGATCGAGTACGCGGAGGCATCTGGGTCGCGGTTCGCGACGTGCCGACCGGGGCGAACCAGGTCCAAGAGCGTCGTGGTCTCCAACACGCGGGCGGTCGCATCGTGGAGTTCCTTCATCACCTTGCTCACGCTGCAGGGATGCCCGTTGTTACAGCCGATGCAGCGCTGGCCGCCGCGTTGGCTCACGCAGGGGACCGAGGGTAGGGGACCATTGAGTGCTAGCACCACCGTTGCGAGGGCGATTTCCGCGGGATCGCGCCTGAGCGCATAACCTCCGCCGGGCCCACGCTGGGAGAAGAGAATGCCGTGCTGCTGCAGTTCTCGGAGTATGGTTTCCAAGAACTTTCGTGGAATTCCACCACGCTCGGCCAGCTCGCAGGTCGCGACTAGCCCGCGCTCACTGTCTTCAGCGAGGATCGACAACGCCTTGAGAGCGTAGAGTGTTTTCCTGGTGAGCATGGATTGGATCGCCGCGTCTCTCGCCGCGACTGTCTCGAGCGACTGAGCAACCTGCGTGCCACCCGCCTCCGACACTGAAGGTCGCGATACTCGAATCGTGCTCCCGTGGTCGCTGACGGGACCCGTCGAATATCCTGGGAGAATGGCATGGGCTGGTTGCCGTGAGCACGCGCGGCCGGAATACCCGACATTCCCGGTAGGCTGTTTCGTTCGGCTCGGCGCGTGCCGCGATTCCTGCTCATTCGAGCGATATCGGCATTGGAATACATCTTGCTGAGCAACACTCCCACCACACGGAGAAAGTTCGATGGGTGCACTAATGTTGACTGCTACACACGCGCAAGCGCTGCTAGAGCCGCCTGTTCGCACAGGTCGTCCCATGCCGGCGGTGCTTGGGGACTGTAGCGTCCTCGAGCGCGCGGGCTGGGAGGTGGTGCTTGATATCACTGAACCTGGCGCTGCCATGCCCCTCGAGTCCGTGGGTTGGATGCACGTTCGAGCCAATCCGATCGCCGCGACTGCAGGCGAAACGATCGCTTCGTTCACGCGCCGAATGGACGAGGGCTTCGTGGCCGCCTGGCGTTCCGGAGCGTCCGTCACGCACGCTCGCTTTGCACTCGGGACTCAGGAACCTGCCTGGGGCTGGCGCGGCCGGCGCACCTTTCTCGAGGCGCTCGTGCGACGCACGGCCTCCCAGGCCGTCGAACACTTCGAAATCGCAGTGGTGGTGCTGGCCCCTCCTCGAAGCGAGGAGGGCGTGCGCTCCTTCGACTTGCTCGACCAATTGATGCGCGTCGCGGACTCTCGCGGTTCGCTGCGCCTGCTGTTTGCCAGCTAGCGCGCCCGGGCTCAGCTGAGCGGCTGCCTGCGCTTCGCCACGCGCCCTTGGACCCGAGGTCCGCCGAACGCCGAGCTGCGATCCGCCGCGCGCTAGGCGCGGACGCTGAAGCCAACCGAGTGATGGAGCACCTACAGAAGTTTCGTCTAGACAACACAAGCAACCCCTGCTAGGTATATCAATATAATCTCTACAGGGTTAATAGAGATAGGCAGCGAGATGGCCCATAGACCCCACAGATCCCTAAAACTACGCAATATTCCCCTTGGTCTCCAAG
>Ga0315910_10002859_pt1 | contig 14965 bp, 13 predicted proteins | sample EdamamesoilMG_FD_204470 | JGI IMG/M metagenome (GOLD analysis project Ga0315910, IMG submission 204470) | Garden soil microbial communities collected in Santa Monica, California, United States - Edamame soil | ecosystem: Environmental > Terrestrial > Soil > Garden | place: USA: California...
GGGGCACTTTAAGCTGACGCGCTGGGTTCGTGCTGAGGTTCCCGCGTCGTTCGAGAAACGTCATGAACGAGCGAACCGCCGCGAGCCGGCGCGCGAGACTCACGGACTTCAGGCGTTTTGACTCGCCCGCCATCCAAGTGCGCAGCGTCAACTTGTCGATGTCGTCGACGCTGGCTCGGCCTTGCGAGCGCTCACGCAGGAAGCCCACGAGCGACTCGAGATCGCGACGGTACGCGGCCACCGTATGCCCCGAAGAACGGCGTTCGAACTCGAGATAGCGCAGGAAAGCATCGATCTGTGCGCCAAGCGGGTCCTGTACCGGAGCTGGATCCACGCCTGGCCCCTACGCGCTCACCACGGCCCAGGCCCAGCACACGGCGCCTACGAGCGTCAGCGCGCCGCTGAGACAGAGCGCGCGTTTTCGAAGTCGCTCGGCGTGCCGGCCTCCGATGCTGGCGAACCCAGCGAGCCCCGCGACCGTAGCCAAGAAACCCAGGCCGAGCAGCGCGACCCACCCGGAGCGTGTGCCCGCGGTTTGCGCCAGGTCCCGTTCGGCAATCTTGATCTGCATTAGCCGCTCGCGGCGCGACAGCGGCTCGTCGTCCTTGAGCTCGAGGCGTGCGAGCGCCCGGTTCGCAGCGGCGAGCTCTTCCGGAAACGGGACCCGGACATGCCGCGTTTCGAGTACGGCGCTACGAATCGCGTTCCAGGCGAAGCGGGCGGTGTCGCGATCGCCGGCGGCCTCGGCACCCGCCGCCACGGCTCGCAGCCGTTCGTAGGCGGCGCGCAGGTGCGGCGCACCGGGGGCATAGTGTACCGCCGCGCGGCGCGCGTGGTGTGCCGCTTCCTGCACCTTGCCCTGATCGAAGGCGCGATCGCTCTCTTGCACGAGGGCTTCGCCCTGCTCGACAGCCCGTGCCGTCACGAGCCCGAGGCCCAAGGCCGCCAGCAAGAGCGAGAGCGCCACACGCCGGAACCAGTGCAGCATCGGTTTCATAGGAAATCGCGCCGGCGAAACACCAGCGCCGCCAGTGCCAAGAGACCCACGACCCAAGCCACGGCTTGCCCCGCGGCCAGCACCATGTGCTCCGACAACGAACCGGTGGCGGCTTCGCCGGTCAAGAGCGGACGTGGCGGGACGTAGAACATCAGGTTCGGCACCACGTAGCTCAGGGCTTCTGCGGTCTTCACGATGGGCTCACCGAACATCTTGACGGGCAGCTGGGCGAGCGTGTCGGCGCTGCGTCCGACGATGAACACCGAGAAGGTGAACATCGCCGTCAAGAACGGCGACGAGAACGCGGAGAACAGTGTTGCTACCGCCACGACGATCCCGACCTCGAGCAAGGTGAGGCTCGCCGAAGACGCCAGCACGCGCCGATCGTCGGGCGCGGCGTCAGCGAACGCGAACCCAAGCACTCCGACCGAGATCGCGAGCGGGATCGGCAGGTACACGCGCCAGCGCGGCAGCTTCCACGCAGCCGCGCCGCAGGCGAGCAGCCCCAGCACCAGACTCCCGAGCGTGGCGGCGATCGGGCGCCCAGCCATGTTCGCGAGCGCCAGCAAGAGAGCGCCGGTGTTCATGCACACGAACACCGAAAGCGTCAGCAGGGTGCCCAGATACTTCCCCACCAGATACTCCCAGCGCCGCAGAGGCCGGGTCAGAATCGGGAAAATGGTCTTGAGTTGGAGTTCTTGGTAGAGCGACGTGGCGCCCAGCACCACCGCAACGATGATTCCATAAATCGATATCGAAGCGGACCCCAGGTCAGAGACGACGCGCTGCTGATCCCGAGTCGCGTACGACCCGACGACCAGGCAGTAGGCCCCGGTGGCGATCGCCAGCCCGAAGAGACCGTGCAGGACGCGCGCCCGCACCGCCTCTCGGTAGGTATTCAGCGCGATGACGTGAATGCGAGCGAACACTCCGTTCCGAGTGATACTCCGAAAGGCCCCTCGAGGAAAACTTCCGCCCGCCGCACCAGCCCTCCGGCCGGCAACCTCACAGCGGAGCCGTGAAGACCTCGAGCTGCCACGGCCCTGAGTCCTGGGCGTAGCCGTCGATCTGGACGAAGTAGTCGCCGCTGGCGAGCTCGAGATCGAGGTACGAATCGCCGAGGCCGAAGTTCGGCGAACAGCCGAACGCGAGTTCTTCGCCCGGACACGCGTCGGCACGGCGCACGACGAGCAGCGTGTCGTATTCGCTCCCGCGCATGTCGAAGATCACGCGGCGCGGTTCACTCAGGCTGAGCCGCAGCATCTGATCGGCCCCGCCAGGGGGTTCGGTTCTCGAGTAGTCGCAGCTCGCGACGTAGTTGGCGCCCGCGGTCGCGGTGTTGCCGGAGAAGTGGCCCCCTGTCTCCGGGATCACGGCGGCCGTTTCGCAGTCGTCGCTGAAGGGGACGAGTACCGGCGTGCTCGCGGGGCGCTGGAACACCGCCAGGCGCACGCTGCTTGCCTGCGCCGATTCGGAGATCACCCGATACTCGCCGGGCTCGAGCGACGGAGCCACGACACGCAGCGGACTCACGTCCGCCGACCCACAGGTCAAGGCCACAGGCTCCGAACAATCACTGGTGCTGAGACCCACTGCGGTCTGATCGACCTCCGTGAAGTTCTGGAGCAGCAGCACGTCGGTCGGCTCTTCGATGGTGAGGCTGTAAGCGGCGTCGACCGCCCCTACTAGGCAACCAGGAACGATGGACTCCGTGTGCTCGGCCATCGCTATCGTGGCGCTCCCGCTCGCAGGAAACTCCGGCGCCGTGGCGCAGTCGTCGGTGACGAGCGGCGCGCTCGCCGGTTCCAGCTCGAGCAGCAGGTTCAGCGCCGACGGGCCCGAGCTCGACGCGAGCACGCTGTACTTGCCTGGCGCGAGCGCCCGCGCAAACAGGTGTGCCTGCGGTCCCTGGGAACGACAGGTGAGCTCATCCTCCAGAGTCGAGCAAGCTTCGGTGCGCAGCGACACCAGCGGTTCGCCAAACGCATCCAGGCTGTTCGCGTAGAGGTGCACGTCGCTGGCCTCCGCCAGCGAAAACTCGTACACCAAATCGCCGACGCTGAGGCCGCAGACGCTGTCGTGGTCGAGCGTAGCCGCGTAGGGTCGCGCCGAGACGACCTCTCCCGGCACCAGGGGCGCAGCGCTCGCGCATGTCTCGTTCGTGGCCGGCGCACTCGCCTCTTCGAAGGCGACACTCAGCGCGGCGGCACCTTCTGTATCTCCGAACACGATGAGCGAATACTTGCCTGGCGCAAGCGCGTGCGCGCGCAGGCGCGCCACTGGGTCCTCGGAGTCTCGTTCCACCGCAGGACTGCAGAGCATTTCGGAGCTCGCCTCGTCACACTCCGCGCGCAGCGCCAACGCCGGCATGAGCTCGCTGCTCTCGACCACGACGTCGACGTCGCGCGGGGGGCCCTCGGGGATCGAGAGCTGGATGACGACGTCGAGCAGGTCGCTGTCGTCGACGCAGCTCTGACCGTAGTCGGCTGAAGTGGCGACGAACGAGAGCGCGTAGCTGCCTGATTCGTCGATCGCGAGCGCGTTCTCGCAGGAGTCATACTGCGGGGACTCGCAGTCCGTTTCGTCCAGGCTTTGGTCGCAGTCGTCGTCGACGCCGTTGTCGCAGACCTCTTCGTGCAGGCTGGAGACCCGAGGATTCTGGTCGTCGCAGTCACCTCCGTCGCGACAGTTCCACACCGCGTCGCCGTCTCCGTCCATGTCGCGCGCGAGATACTCGCACGACCGCGTCGCTTCGACGCAGCGGTCGATGGTGCACGTGTCGTCGTCGCTGCATGAAACGGGAGGACCTTCCACGCAACCCGTGTCCGGTTCGCAGCGCTCTTCGCCGTCGCAATGAATGTCGTCGCGACAGCGTCCGTCGTCGGGGACATGCCGGCAACGCCCCGCCTCGGGGTCGCAGGCATCGTTCGTACAATCGACCTCGTCGTCGCACTGCTCGTCGTCCAGGCATGGTGCGCCGAGCTCGGGGTCGGGCTCGGACGGTGCACCGGCGCCGTCGCTGGACGCGCCGGCTTCGCCCCCTGACCCGCCCGTCCCGGTGTCGTGAACTAGGAATGAATCCGGCGGGGTATCTTCACCACATCCAACCACGAGCACGCTGAAAAGCCCTGCACACACCAATCGCACACCTCGGCGGACCGAGCACGGGGGGGCCTTCTCATGCGCGGGGAACTTCTGTGTCACCACCGAAGCGTCACACTAGCCCGAATCGACGAGCCGTGCAGGGCGTGCGTAACGGCTGCACGCCCACGCTGCAGCGCGAGCAAAGTCGTTCACTGACGCGGGCAGCCGCTGCAGGCCACGCGGCCGCATGCGGACCACCACGCCGTAGCCGGCGGGGGTCCCGCGTGGCATCATAGCTCCGGTGTCGAACGAGCGGCTTACGCGCCACGAAATCAGCTGGCTCCTGGCTCAAGAGGCCCGCGGGGCCGCAAAAGCGCTGCGCGAGGGGGTCACCCGCCTCACCAACCCTCCGCCGACCGGCATTGAGCCACCCCCGTCCGCGCCGAGCGTGCACACGACGCTCGATGCGCTCGACGGCGCGATCGGGATGCTGAGCGCACTCCAAACGGAACCCACCACCAAACAGGCACCTCGGCGCGGGCGCATCGATTTGGCAGCCCTGCTGTGCGACGTGGCACCCAACGCGCGCATCCAGATGGCACCCGGCGAAGGCACCGAGGTGTTCGGCGACGAGGGCGAGCTCCGGCGCATCCTCCACATGTTGGTGAACCAGACCCACGCCAATCCGAGCGGCGCGGGGTCTGGTAGCTTGAGCGATCGCACCGCCTCCCCCGAGATCGAGATCCGGCGCGACGGCGATTTCGTCAAGATCAGCGTCGACTTGGGCCCCGACAGCTCCGCGACCGCCGAGCTGGAACGGCGCTGGCTGAGTCGCATGGCGGTGCAACACGGCGGTAAGCTCGAATTCAAGGGTGGCCGCCAGTCCGTGTTCCTGCCAGCGGACGGCGCCAGCGACCAGCGTGAGGTCGTCGAGTTGCGCAAAGAGCTCGAGCAAGCGCAGCAACTCGGTGAAGCCTACGCGCGCGAGCTCGCGGCGGTCTTTTCTTCCGGCATCGCCGTATCCGAAGCGCGCGAGCCCGCGCCCGCGCCGCCCGGCGCTGAGCGCTTCGCGGCAGTGGTCGCGCTCGGAGCTCGGCTCGAGCCGAGCCTGAAAGACTGGGCCGAGTCCGCCCGCGAAGACGCCTCGCTCGCCACCTCCGAGCTCGGCAATCAGTCACCCCTCGCCCAACGCTTGCTGCGCCGGGCTGCCGCGATCCAAGACCTGCAGCGTGAGCTCGGCGCGCTCGGTCGTTGCCCGACCGAAGAAAATCGCGTGCTGGTCTCGACCACTGCTGTCATTAACGAGATACTCGATGCGCTGGCCCAACGTTGCGCGCGCGAGAACATCGAGGTTGAGCTGCATGCAACGGATGAGTGCACGCTCAAGACTTATCCGCAGGCCTTCAAGTTGATGCTGCGTTCGCTGATCGAACACGCGGTACTCGCCACGCCTCGCGCTCGCTCGATCCAGGTGGTGATCCAATCCACGCCCACACATGTGGGTATCCAGGTGATCGACGCGGGTCCAGGCGTGCCCATCAGCGCGCGGCGAGGTCTGCTGGAGGCTGCCAAAGACCCAACGCACCTGGGCCGGCCCGGCGGTATCTCACTGCTCGTGGCCCATGCGGCCGCAGGACGCCTCGGTACCACTCTGACCCTGGACGAGACCGACGGCGCCGACACTCAAACGCGAGTCGAACTGCTCCGCCACTGATGCAGCGCCGGGTCAGCTGAGCACGGCCCGAATCTACCGACAGGCCACGCAGGTGCAGGCGACTGTCGGTGTGCGACGCACCCGCGAGACAATTGCAGTGTGTGACGCGAGTCGTTCAGAGTATCATCGAGATCGAGATGCGCATTTTAGTGTGCGAGGATCAGGACTCGATTCGACGCATGATCGAAGCTTTGGTTCAGGCGCGAGGCTATGAGGTCACGGCCGTTGCGTCGGGCACCAAAGCGATCGACGTCGCCGCTACGGATCCCCCCGATATCGTGCTGCTCGATCTGATGCTGCCCGGTCAATACGACGGGTTCGAAGTGTGTCGCAGGCTGCGCGCCGACCCGGTGACCCGCGCGGTGCCTGTGGTCGTCATCAGCGCGCTCGACGACGACGAATCGAGAATCAAAGCCACGCGCGCCGGCGCCGACGCCTATTACACCAAGCCTTTCAGCCCAATCGCCCTGCTCAAGGAGATCGATCGCCTGAAAGAGCGCGTGGCTTCCAACTCGGGTTAGCGGCGTGCGCGCACGTCCCTCGTCAGAGTAGCTCGAGGAACCCCTTGGCCCGCTCTTCCGCGGCCTGGATGATCCCCACGGCTTCCGTCCGGGGAATGTGGAGCCGCAGGCACAACTGATCGAGGAGCTCACGCTCCTTTTCGTGCTGTTCTCCGTCGATGAAGGTCAGGAGCACGGCGTGTTGCAGCAAGACCCTGCGATCGTCGAAGCTGAGTTCGGTGAGCGGAATGTCATCGATGCTGCGCTCGCTCTTTGCGTACTCGGTGATCTCGATCTTGTCGCTCGGAGTCGCGTTGAAAGCATCGAGCAACGCTTCGATCACTTCTAGCTCCTCGGCAGCGACGCGCCCGTCCGCCCACGCCACGCTCACGAGCCCTTTGACAATCGCCAGATCCTGTTCATGCATAGCGCCCGGCAGAATCGCACACCGGTCGCTGGGGTCAATCCGGTGTGGCGTCAAACGCAGCCTAACAGGCCGGCGGTCCAGCAAAGGGGTGCTACGAGTCAGCGCGAACGACGCGCCGCCCGAGGCGGCTCAGGAACCCGCGATGCGCACTGTGGGTATGGGTCGGATGGGGGAACTGGGCTCTGAAGCTTCGAACGAGCTTCGGGCGGCGTTGCTCTCGGCGGGGACTGCCATGCGCGCACGCACGGGCGGCGGCGTCGCGGTGATGCCCGCCAATTGCTTCAATCCGCGCAGCAGGTGCGGGTCAGGGTCGGGCTCGGCGGTCTGAAATCGTTCGACGAGCTCCTCGACATCGCTCGGGCGAAACACCCGCGGCTCCTTGGGCGCTAGCGGCACTACCCGCGGTTCCACGGCGAGCGCAGGGCAGGCGGGGAGCTGCTCCGCCAGCTCCTGCTCGTCGGCTTCGGACCAGGCGACCACGGGCGCCGGATCCGTCGTCGACTCGTCCACCTCACACTCCGCGACCTCCTGGGCGAGGGCCGAAGTGTCGGCCGCCGGCGCGCGCTCGGGGACCGGCCACGCCTGAAGCGGCCGATCGTCATGCACGGGCACGGGCGAGACCAGCGTACCGAGGTAGGGCGTCTGGTGAATGTCGGCCAGGTCGCGCCGCGCGGGCGCTCTGCCTCCGGCACCGGGCAGCCCCGCGTGACGGCGGCTCAACACCGGTTCGAGCGGCGTCTCATGTTCGTTCGTCGGCATCGGCTTCGGGCTGACGGGTGGCAGCGGCACGGTTTCGTGGAGCGCGCGAGGAGCCACCTCGGGCAGCGGCTGGGTGTGACGTGCCAGCGCCGGGGTAGGAGTGACGTCGACCTCGAGTTCGAACTCGACCTCGAGAGCCAGGTCCTCGCCGATGGGGTCCACCATGGCGACGGGCACGTCCGCGGGGGGCGAACACGGTGGAGCGACGCGCGAGGTCGCCCAGCGGACCTCGGTCACCCCGAGCGGCTCCCCGGTCGCTGGCTCGGGCGCGACTGCTACGACGGGCGCCACTGGCTCGGGCGCCACTGGCTCGGGCGCCACTGGCTCGGGCGCCACTGGCTCGGGCGCACTGGCCGCGCGCCGCTGAAGCAGCGGCCAAGGCGCGTCGCTCAGGCTGCCGGCCTCACGCGCACGCGAAGTTTCGCGGTAGAGCCGCGCCAAACTGCGGCGGGCCGCGGCGCGGTTCGCAGGGATCAAGGCGACCTCGAGCTCCTTGACGAGCTGCTCTAGGTCACCCGTGGCTGCGCGGCGTCCTACCCGCAAGAGCCCGGCGCCGCCCGAATGGGCTACGCCGAGCAGCTGGTCCAGGAGCTCGCGGAGCGCCGCGTCACAGGCCTGCGCATCCCCCGCCCGCCCCTGACCGAGCCGCACCGAGCCGTTCTCTTCGATCAGCACGTCAGCCGCTCCGAGCAGGCGCGGGTGCGTGAGCAGCTGATCGGCCGCTGCCAGCACCGCGTGACCAGCGCACTCGCCAGACAAAGGCGCGAGGCGTTGCGACGCTGCCACCATCACCTCGACTAACGAAACACTCATGCTTTCCCTCCGCGCACGACGACGCCCGCATTATGCAAGAAATTCTTCGCCTGTTGCACCGTGTAGACGGAATCATGAAAGATCGAAGCAGCGAGCGCCGCATCAGCGCCGCCATCGACCAGACCCTCGAGCAAGTGCGTGAGCGTGCCCACGCCACCCGAGGCGATCACCGGAATCTCCACGGCATCGGCGACCGCCCGCGTGAGGCCGAGATCGTAGCCCGCCTTGGTGCCGTCTCGATCCATGCTGGTGAGCAGGATTTCGCCGGCGCCGAGCTCGGCAGCCCGCTTGGCCCACTGCACCGCATCGAGACCGGTAGGCCGCCGGCCGCCGTGCGTGAAGACCTCCCAGCCACCCTCGGGGTTTGCCTTGGCATCGATGGCCACCACGAGCACCTGGCGTCCCCAAGCCGAAGCCACGCTGCGGATGAGCTCGGGCTCCGCGATCGCCGCACTGTTGATGCTGATCTTGTCGGCCCCGGCATCGAGGAGCGCGCGCACGTCCGCCACCGATCGCACGCCGCCCCCTACGGTCAGCGGAGTGAACACCGCCTCCGCGGTCCGAGTCACGATGTCGAGGAGTGTGCCCCGGTTTTCATGCGAGGCCGTGATGTCGAGAAAGGTGATCTCGTCCGCGCCCTCGGCGTCGTAGCGAACGGCACACTCGACAGGGTCGCCCGCGTCACGAATGTCGACAAAGTTGACCCCCTTGACCACGCGGCCGTCTCGGACATCCAGGCACGGGATAATTCGCTTGGCTAGCACGCTGCTCGACCCTCCTTAGGTCACCTTGGCCATTTTGGACAAAGACATTGCACTTGCCCGATTGGGCCGCAAAAAAAACCGAGGTTCGGCAGGGCAGGATCGCGATATCTCCGGCCCGCGCCAACGATTCGTATTGTTCACACTGCTCATTCGGACAATCCTAAGCGTCGCCCACAGAGCCCGAGACGATCCCCGTGACAGTCAGCATGGTCCCCTGCCCGCACTGCGGCACCCCACAATCCCCGAACGTCCAGCAATGTAGCGCGTGCGGCGGGGCCCTCGGAGTGGTGCCGGCGGCCGGCGAGCCTGCGCGCAACCTAGCGAAGACGCAGCTGACGGGCAGCACACCCACGCCCGCTGCCGCTCCGCCAGCAAGTGGCGGCACCTTCAAAAAGACCATGCTGGGCATGCCCAACTTCGCTGTGCCGCTTCCCGGTGCTGTGCCGCTTCCCGGCGCTGTGCCGCTTCCCGGCGCTGTGCCCCCTGCTCCCATCTCCGGCGCCGCACCTTTCCCTGGTGCCGCTGCAGCTGCGCCGCCGTCGCTGGAGCCAGCGGCTGCCCCGTCGCGGCCGCTCAACAAAACAAGGCTCGGCGTCGGTCCGCTGGTTGCTCCGCCAGGACGGCCGCTGCAGACGCTCGTGCAGGAACCCAACGCAGCACTGCCTGACCCGGTTCTGCCGGAGGCACCGGTTCAGGACGCTCAGCCCCCGGAGGCAGCACCGAGCGAGAGCGAGGCTGGCTTCAAACGGACGATGCTTGGGGTGGCGCCACCCGAAATGCTTCAACAACTGACGGGGCTGCCGGGGACGGGGCTGCCGGGGACGACGCTACCCCTCGATCCTCCCAAGGAGCCTCGCCCGCCCGGCGTCAAGGCGACCCAGATGCAGTTCGATGCGGTCACGCCTCCTGTTGCGCCGCCCACTGCCTTCAATCCGGCGGGCACACTCCAGCTTGGCCCCGACGGAAGCGTCCCGCTGCCACCCGTCAAGCCGCTGCCCGTCGGCACCGATTCCCACCAGAAGACCGTGCTGGGCGTGGCGATGCCCGGCATCGCTCCCATCCGACCGGGCCAGGCCAAGGCACCGCCGCCCCCGGTGGTCGCACCCGAACCGGTCTTCTACCCCCCCCCCGAGCCCGTGCCGACGCCGCCGCCGCCGGGACCGAGGCGGCTGCTCTATGGCGTCTTCGTCGGCGCCTTCCTGGGGCTTGTGATCGCCTCGGTCGCTGCCTTCTATTTTCTGAGCAGCCCCTTCTCGGTCGAGGCCAAGGTGATACTCGACTCGAATGGCGACGAACAGCTCGAGGTGCGCTGTTCCGACTGCCCCGACGGTACGACGTCCGAGATCAACGGCCAGATGACGAAGTTCACGCAGGGCAAGGCCCTCGTGACGCTCGCGGATCCGCTCAAGGTCGGAAACAATTCACTCAGTGTTTCGCTGCTGAAGCCCGGCGACAACCAAGCGGAGACCATCGACCTCACCGTCCCAGTAGATTTTCGCATTCGGGGCGATCTGAGCAGCCTCAGCAACGACCCCCCGACCGCGCGCGTGACGATCCAGGCAATCCCGGGCACGACCGTGGTGCTCGACGGCGGTGCCTTGGCGCTGGACGCCGGCGGCACCGGACAACACGTGATCGATGTCTCCCGAGACTTGAGCGGCGAATCGGTAGCAACCGAAACCTTGGAGCGCAAAGTGCCCTACACCATCACCCCGCCCAACGCCGCGGCGGAAAAGGGCGAGGTCACCATGCGCGCGAGCATCACCCCGCTCACGCTCGACGCTCCGGGGCCGAGCATCGTCATCGACAGCGCCAACTTCATGCTCGCCGGGCGCACCAGCAAAGGGGGCTCCGTGTCCGTCGCTGGGCGCGCCATCACGGTCGATCCGCAAGGACGCTTCGCCCAGCTGATGAGCGTCTCTTCGGCGGGTGAGACGACGATCGTGGTGCGCGCGAGCAGCCCAGACCATGCGCCGCGCCTGGTCCCGGTGCGCATCCGGCGGGTAGAGAGCCTGACGGAGGAGGGCGAACGGCTCAAGAACGAATCACGCGCACCCTATGCTTCGTTCAGCGCAGCTGCGGAAAAGAGCAAGGGGCAGAACGTGCTGTTCGATGCGGTCGTCGTCGAGACGCGAACTGACAGCCACACCACGGTGCTGCTCTTGAACGTCACGAGCGGCTGCTCCGGTGGCAATTGCCTGGCGCGGGTGATCTACGGCGCCCGGCTGGCGCTCAAGAAGGATCAGACGGTGACCGTGTCGGGCACTATCGCCGGCGCAGTGGACGGCCCCAGAACCGGCAGCAAGATCCCGGAGCTTCGCGCGGACCTCGTCGTCAGAAAGACGCCGTGAAAATGACCCGAGCCTGCTGCCTCCGAGCCCGCTCCCTCAGCGCACTGAGCCGTAACCTGCTGCGCCTGGTTTCGCTCACACTCACTGCAAGCACGGCATCGTTCGCCCAGACTGAGGTCGACGCCGATCTGGTGCAACGCGCGACGGTAGGGCCGCCGGCCGCGACGGCGCCCACGAGTTCCTCGGCCGTGACCCGGGCACGCCAGGCCAACTTCGAGTTTCCTTCGAGCATGCAAGTGCTGTGGCGCGCACGCGTCACGGGTCCGGTCACGCTCGAGCCCGTCGTCGATGAGGGAGGGCGCATCGCGCTCCTGCACGAGCGCGGTTCCTTCTCGATGCTCAGCAGCACGGGCACCACCAGCTGGTCGGTGCGACTCGGAGACGCGGCGCCGGGAGCTTCACCCGCCATGCTCAGCGACGGTACGCTCGCCGTCTACAACTTCGACGACCGACTGCTGCGCCTCGACCCTGACGGAAACCTGCTCAGCTCCACGCAACTCGGGCTGAAGGGCAGGCCCAGCGCGCTCTTGCCCCTGGAGCGAGGTGGCGTCGCGCTCGCCGTCGACGAAGATCTCGTACAAGTCGACCACCGCGGCGAGGTCGTCGCTCAGGCACGGGCCGAGCACCCGATCGCGGAGCTTTTGCAGTCTCCGAGCGGCGTGATCGCCGTCGATAAGCAGGGGAATGTGCAGCGCTTCCATGCGACGGGCCAGCTCAGCGCCCACGGCTCGTTCGGGCGCAGCGTGGTCGCCGTCGCGCTCAGCGGAGAGACGCTCTTCGCGGTGACCGCCGGCCAACACCTGATGAGCTTCCAGCTGGGCACCCAAACGGCGCGCACCATCTTCTCGGCCGCGCCCAACAAGACCTTACAACCGTGGCTGGCGCTGGGGCCCAAGACGATCTTCGTGATCGCTAGCGACGGCACGCTGCGAGGCTTGTCCCACACCGGGCGCGATCGGATGCGCCTGGTGCTCGGCGACGGCGATCCGAACCGGCCGATGGCTGCGCTCCTCCCCAGCGCGACCACGCCCGCGCTCGCCGACGCCGGGGCACGCGTGATCCTGGCTGGCGCCGGTTCGGAAACCATCGTCGTCGACGCGGACGGCTCGCATCACCCCATCGCGAGCAGTGCCTGCCTGTCGCCAACGAGCCTCACGCCGATGCCCAAGCAACGCGTGCTGATGACCTGCCGCAACGGTGAGCTCCTGGCGCTGGCCGCCGCGCGGACGCCACCCGCAGCGCTCGCGCCCACGGCTCCGGCGCCCACACCCTCCGCACCCACGGCTCCGGCGCCAGCACCCACGCCGACCGCGCCCACGGCTCCGCCATGAGTGGTCCGTGAGTGAAGCCTCAGTGATAGAGGAGCGAGAGCATACCCACGATGGCGAGCGACTGAGCATTCATGCGCGCGCTCTCTCCCAAGGCTCCGGTGAGCTGCAACAGCCCCCCGCCCGACCAGTTCTTCGAAATCCACCAGCCGTAGCCCACCCAACCCGACGCTCCGAGCCCCGAGGCTTCATCGAGCGTGGGATCGCTCTCGCGATCGTGGTCGAGCACCAGCGACGACAAGCCCAGCGACGCACCGAAGTGGAAGTTCTCGCGAGACTGGGGGAAGTAGTCGACGAAAAATCCCAAGAGCCCTGCCTGAGCCACGACCGCCGTCCGTTCGTCGTCATTCGCTGCGGCACCGGATCCGTCCTCGACGGGCAGCGGTGCATCGTCACGCCGCGCGGAGCTCGTGTACATCTGTAGGCCGATAGCGAGCCCGTCGGTGATGGTCCCGCCCAGGCGCAGCTCGAACCCGACCGCCGGCGCGGACACGGTGAATTCCTCGCGCCCCGAGTCCTCGTCGAAGCGGAAGCGCGTCATCTGGTATCCGATGGGAAGCGACAGCCTGAAATAGAATCCGTCGTGGTTGTGCCACTCGGGATCGTCTTCGGGCGCCGGCGGAAGCGGAGGCGGAGGCGCTGAGTACTGCCCAGGAGGGTATTGACCGGGTGGGTACGCGTACTGGCCCGGCGGGTATTGACCAGGTGGGTACTGACCAGGCGGGTACTGACCAGGCGGGTACTGACCAGGCGGGTACTGGCCAGGGGCAGCCGGATATTGCGGAGGTGGGTACTGACCGGGTGGGTATTGGCCCGGTGGATACTGAGCAGGCGCCGGCTGACTCTGGCCAGCTGGGTATTGGCCAGCTGGGTACTGGCCCGGCGGATACTGTCCCGGTGAGGCAGGTTGGGTGCCTTGCACCCCCGGCGCTGGCGCAGCAGGCGGAGGGGTGGCCGCCGGCGCGGCGGGTCGAGTCACCGGGGGCGCGGGAGGGGCCGGAGGCGATTGAGCAAAGGCATGGCTAGGGGAAAGCGCGAGCACCGCCACGGCGAGCGCCGTGAACCTGCTGATCATTGTTCTAAACGTCCAATAGTCGCCGCCCCGAGTCAACCTAACATCCCTCAGCTTGCGAGCCGGGTAGCGCCGTCCTATGTTCGGAGGCAGAGTGTTGCCCCGCCCGCCCGTTGGGTCGGGGCTCTCGGGTCTCTCGACAAACCCCGGTCTCTTATAAAACGGACGTAAACAGGAAAGTCAGCCCAATGATATCAATCACCACCCTCGCAGCGGAAAAGGTCAAAGAGATCGCTGGATCAGAAGGTCTCGACGGTCAGGGGCTTCGACTGCGTGTCATTGGCGGCGGCTGCGCCGGCTTCCAGTATGACTTGTACTTCGAGGATAAGCCTACGGACATGGACGAGCGATTCGAGTCCCACGGGGTCGATCTCTACATCGATCCATTGAGCTTCCAGTATCTCGACGGGACTGAGATCGACTACGTCGATGGGGCTCACGGGTCTGGCTTCAAGTTCGGCAACCCGAACGTTACGGGCACCTGCGGCTGCGGTTCGTCGTTCCAGGTCTGACGTCAGCGCTTTTGCGTCGCTAGCCGCCCGGCTTCGCCCCCTGCTTCGGGCAGGCGCCAGCCGGGCTGGGTGTCGCTCAAGAACGCCACAATCAGCATCTCCGCCCCAAGCTCGTCCGACGGGTGTTTGCCGAGAACCCGTCGCCTCTCCCATCAGCGACCCTCTACCCATCGCTTGGCTGCAGCGTTCACTCGCACTTTTCGGTGCGGCTCCCTCGAAGCTAGTTCAGCTCCGCCGCTGATGTTGCGCGTCGCGCCATAAGGCTGGGGTTTCGACGCGTTGGCGGAGTGCCTGCCAGCCCAAAGCTCTGCCCCAGCTGGGCCGTGGAGCGCGGCTTTGACGACGGGTTCGACCGGGACGGGTGGCCTAGGAAATGCAGGGTGGGAAAAACGGCGGGAGCTGTGAGGAACCCCGCTGCCCGGAATCAATCACCCGTGGAGGGAAATTTGCGACCTGGACTGCGAGCGGAGAAACCCGAGCGCCCCATCGCTCGTACGACTGAGCAGGTTATTGCTCGTATGTTCGCCTAATCGTCCGCCCTGGATTGCCGATCGTACGAGATTCTCTCACCCCAGGAATTCCCGCAACCGCCAAACGTTACGTCACGTAATATTGCCGCAACTGGAGCAAGTTCACATGGCACG
>Ga0315910_10002860_pt1 | contig 14965 bp, 8 predicted proteins | sample EdamamesoilMG_FD_204470 | JGI IMG/M metagenome (GOLD analysis project Ga0315910, IMG submission 204470) | Garden soil microbial communities collected in Santa Monica, California, United States - Edamame soil | ecosystem: Environmental > Terrestrial > Soil > Garden | place: USA: California...
TGCCCATACTTTCGCCGTGGCTCGACGTGGGCTCGGTACGCCCTGTTCGTCGTGATCTTCATGAGCATCGAGCCGGTGCTCTGGGGCTACATCTGCTCCGACCGCTTCACGCCGCGGCTGTCGTACGGCCAGGTGACGTCAGCGCTGCTGCTGACCACGAGCGTCACGTGGCTGCTGGCGCCGCCAGCGATGCTCCTGGCCTGGCCGCTCGCGCGCCGGGCAGGCCTGTTCTGGGCCGAGATCCCGGGGCACGTGAAGGAGCGGCCGCTCCGGCGCCGCAGCTGGGTGTGGGTCGCAGGCGGTCCGGACTCGAACGCCGAGGTCGACGACGCCGGCGTGCCGATCCGGATCTTCATCCTGCTGCCCTTCATCTCGATGGTGCTGGTGATGGTGGCCGCCACGGCGTACCTGACGCTGCGCAGCGCGGAGCGGGACGCCGACAGCCTGGCGCGGCAGCTGCACGAGGAGATCTCAGCCAACATCCAGCTGCGCCTCGACGACCTACTGAACGCCTCGCCGGGGGCGCCCCCCGAGGCGCTCGCGCGGCTGCTGGAGCAGTGGATGAGCGGGCGCCACGGCTGCGCGCTGATTCTGGATCGACGGGGCGCGCCCCTGGCCAGCTCGACCGAGGCCGAGGCGGTCGTCGAGAGCGTCACGGCGGCGCTCGAGCAGTCGGCGGGCGAGCTCGAGCACCTCGTCGGCCCGATCGTCTTCACGTTCGACCGCCTGATCGAGCGGCCCGTGACGCGCGAGACCTGGCTGGCGCACGCGGTCCCGTACCGGCCGCCGGCGGGCAGGGGCGACTGGGTCGTGCTGGTCTCGATGCCCGAGGCCGCCTACCTCGCCGGCGTGCGGGCGGGTCACAGCCAGTCGGCGCTGCTGTTCGCCATCGCGCTGCTGGCGTCGGTCTCGTGCGCGGCGTTCCTGTCGGGGCGCGTCACGGCGCCGCTGCGCGCGATCGCCGAGGGGGCGCGGGCGATCGCCGACGGCAGCTTGAGCGTGCGCCTGCCGCCGAGCCCGCTGGAGGAGCTGCAGATCTCCAGCGCGGCGTTCAACGAAATGGCGCGCCAGCTCAAGTCCTCGTTCGACGAGCTGCTGGTCGAGGTCGAGCGGCGCAACGCCAGCCAGCGCGCCACGGCCGAGGGCGCGGCGCGGCTGCGCGCCAGCGAGAACCGCTTGCAGCTCGCGGTGCAGGCCGGCAACCTCGGCATCTGGGACTGGGACATCGAGCAGGACGCGCTGCTCTGGGACCAGTCGACGTACGCGCTGTACGGCGTCGACCCGCACGCCTTCGGCGCGGCCTACGACGCCTGGATGGGCTGCCTGCACGTCGACGACGCCGAGCGCGCGGCGCAGGCCATCTCGGCGGCCTTGCGGGGCGAGAAGGAGTACGAGGCCGAGTTTCGCATCGTGCGCCCCGACGGCGCGGTGCGTTTCATTCGCAGCGCCGCCCGTACGTTGCGCGACGACGGCAGGCCGGTGCGCATGGTCGGCATCAACTGGGACATCACCGAGCGGCGCCTGGCCGAGGAGGAGCGCAACGCGCTGCTGGCGGCGCTGGGTGAGCGCGTCAAGGAGCTGCGCCTGCTGCACACGGCCTCGCGCATCCTGCAGCGCGATCGCGCGTTCGACGAGGCGCTGCTGCGCGAGCTCGTGACCAGCATGCCCGCCGCCTGGCTCCACCCCGGCTGCGAGGCGCGCGTCGCGTTCCGCGAGCTCGAGGTGACCACGCCGGGGTTCCGTGACACGCCCTGGCGGCTGTCGCGCACGTTCGAGACCAGCGACGGTTCAGGCGTGGTGGAGGTCGTGTACCTGGAGGCGCACCCGGACGCCTACGAGGGGCCGTTCGTCGCCGAAGAGCGCGCCTTGATCGACTCGCTCGCGGACATGCTCGTCAGCTACCTCGAGCTGCGCAAGCAGAAGGAGGCGCTCGAGGAGCAGGTGCGCTCGCGCACCGTCGAGCTGGTGCTGGCCAAGGAACAGGCGGAGACGGCCAGCCGCGCCAAGAGCCGCTTCCTGGCCACCATGTCGCACGAGATCCGCACGCCCATGAACGCGGTGCTCGGCTTCGGCCAGCTCCTGTCGCGCGAGACGGCCATCAGCGCGCGCGGCCGCGACTGGCTCGAGAAGCTGATGCGCAACGGCTACCACCTGCTCGAGCTCATCAACAACGTGCTCGAGATGTCCAAGATCGAGGCGGGGCGCGCCGAGCTCTGCCCGGTCGGCTTCGACCTGCCGCGCCTGCTCACGGACGTCGAGGCCATGCTGCGCGAGCGCTTCGAGGGCAAGGGCCTGCTGTTCGAGGTCCAGCGCGCCGAGCCGCTGCCGCGCCGCGTGCGCTCGGACGCGGGCAAGCTGCGCCAGATCCTGATCAACCTGCTGGGCAACGCCGCGCGCTTCACCGAGGCCGGCGGCGTCACGCTGCAGGTCGAGGCGCGCCTCGCCGACGGGCAGCAGCGGGTGCGGTTTCGCGTCGTCGACACGGGCGTCGGCATCGCCCCCGGCGAGCTCGATCGCGTGTTCGAGGCGTTCCAGCAGACCGAGAGCGGCCAGCGCAGCCAGACGGGTACGGGCCTCGGGCTGGCGATCAGCCGAGATTTTGCGCGGCTGCTGGGCGGTGACCTGCGCGTCGAGAGCGAGCTCGGGCGGGGGACGACGTTCGAGCTCGACGTTCCGCTGGAGCCCGACGCGGGCGCCGAGGTGCTGCCGCCGCGCCGGCGGGCGCGTGCCGTGGGGCTCTTGCCCGGGCGCCAGCCGCCCCAGGTGCTGATCGTCGACGACGAGCGCGACCAGCGCGAGCTGCTGCGCGACCTGCTGGGCGCGCTCGGGGTCGAGACGACGGAGGCCGCGGACGCGCAGGCGGCGCTGGGTGCGATCGCGCGGCGCGCGCCGGATCTGGTGTTCATGGACGTGAAGATGCCCGGCATCGACGGGGTCGAGGCCACCCGGCGCATCCGCGCGACCGAGGCGGGCCGAGCCGTGCCGGTGGTGATCTCCAGCGCCTCGGTGCTGCACGAGGAGCGCTCCCACGTGCTCAGCACCGGAGCCGACGAGTTCATCCCGAAGCCCTTCCGGGAGGATGAGATCTGGGCGGCTCTCGAGCGTTACCTGGGGCCCGTGTTCGCGTATGTCGATGTGCCCGGCGCGACGTTGCCCGTGGCGCCCCTCGAGCGCGCGGACGTGCTGGCGCTGGGGGCGGGGGTGGTGGCCGAGCTGAGGGAGGCGGTGGAGCTGGGTTACGTCGCGCGTGTGCCCGACGTGCTGGCGGGGGTGCCGGAAGAGCAACGGCAGACGGCGGCGGCGCTGACGCGGCTGGCAGCGTCGATGCAGATCGAGACGTTGTTGCGGCTCCTGGCCTAGCTCAGCTTGGCCGCGTCAGCGCGAACACGCCGATCGGGCGCGGGGGCGGCACGACCCCCACCGTCCACTTGTTGAACGTGACATTCCAGCCATCTGCCGCCATCGCCTCCAGCAGGACCAGGCTGTCGCCTCGGAACGGGTCGGACAGCAGGAGGCGGCCCCCGGGCGCCAGATTGGCGCCGAAGATGTGCCGGAGCGCGGGATGCAGGCTATCGGCGTAGAGGATGTCCGCGCCGATGATCAGATCGTAGGCCTCGGTCTCGGACCACGCGGTCCAGTCCGCTGCGCGCTGCTCGAGCACCACGCCGTTGCGCTCCGCGTTTCTGCGACACATGACGAGCGCTGCCGCATTGCGATCGGTCTGCACTACGCGCGCGCCGAGCTTGGCCGCCACGATCCCGGGGAGCCCCGTGCCCGCGCCCAGCTCCAGCACCCGAAGGCTCGTGAGCGGACGCTCCGCGAGCTCGTGCGCCAGCGCGATGGCCGCGGGCCACAGCGCGAGCCCGTACGGCAGGCGCGGCTGGTCCTCGCCGCGCAGGAAGCGGTCCTCGTCCTCGTGACTGAGGATCGCGCCCGTGTGCAGGATCGACCACGAGTGCTTGCCGAGCGTGAGGCGGTACTCCTCGAGCGGTAGATCGCCGACCGTGGTGGAGAGGATCTCGGGCGTGGGTGCCGTGGGTCGGGTCACGGGTCGCATCGATTGGGCAAAGCCGCGGCGCTGTCAATCGAGCGCTCGAGACGCCGGGAGATTTACTCGCGGCGAGCGCCGGCGCGATACTAGCGGGCTTCCTCGGACACTCGCTTCAGCTCGGCCAGCCCGCGCTCGAGGTTTTTCTGCCGCATCGAGTCCATCGCGACGGCCAGCCACCGCCAGAGCGGATTGGCGCCCACCGACAGCTCGTCCGTCCAGGTCACGACCGTGCCCGCATCCTCGAGCCGCAGCACGATGCTGCCTGTCGCGACCAGCCCGCCCAGCGCCATCGTCGTTCGATAGGACAGCCCCTGCAGCGCACGGCCTTCCGTCAACGTGAGCGAGCCTTTGCCGGCCTTCCCAGCCCAGGCAACCGTCGCTCCCGGACCGGACGTCTTCTCTCCGTACTCGAGGTTTGCGCCGCTGGCCGCAGTCGTCAAGAGCGGGCTCCAGCGCGTCCAGCCGGACTTCAGATCCGCCAGCAGCTCGTAGACCACGGCGTCCGAAGCGCCGATCGTCGTGGTGCTGGACACGACCCGAGAGCCGCGCAGCGCCAGACCACCCAGGACGAAGCCACCAACACCCGCCAGGGCCACGATCGCAGGAACCATTGTCACCTTCCCCTGTCACCGCTTGCCCCGCGGTCGAGCAGGGCACGCCTCGAGCGCTCACCGTCTGGGCGAGACTGGTGCAGTCTTCGTTTGGCGTCAACGGGCGCCGAGGATCGCTACCCGGAGCTCGTCCGGGTTTACTGCCAGGGGTTGTCGGGATCGAGCGGACGCGTGGGCCGCAGCAGGACCCCGAGCGCCGCCGCTTGTGTCGAGCTCAGCCCGCCGCGCAAGCCACGGCCGTCGTTGCGCACCCGTTCGGCCCAGTACAAGAGCTGAGCTTTGGCGTCCTCGCCATCCGGCGCCGCACACGTCCCGGCCGCACGCGCCCGCGTCTCGACCAGGGCCCGGTTCTCGAGCTGCAACGCGCGATTCTGGCGCGCCAGCTCCTCGTTCTGAGCGAGCAGGGTGTCCCGCTCGCCGGCGGCGCCCACCGTGCCCTTGGACGAGCCGGCGTCACCGCGCTTCGGCTCGACACCGGCCTGCTCCGGCTGCGCCTCCGCCATGCGGTGCTGCTCGGGCGCCGCCAGCTGTGCCAGCAACCGATCACGCCATCGCTCCGGTTCAGCCGCCCGCGCTACCAGCCCGGGACCCGCCGAAACCGCAAAGCCAAACAGCACGCACCCCACCACCATCGCGCCATTTCCAAAGCGGTTCATTTTCACGTCTTTGAAATTACCACGCGCACCAGCGCTGCGCACGACACCCGCCAGCGCGCGTCGCAGCTCGTGCCGGGGCGGGGCGCCCGCGCCGCGAGCCTCGAGGGGCGCGGGCCCCCTGCCTGTGCGTGCATCGGGACAGGTTGTATCGAATCGTTGCGCCGCGCAGCGAGCGCCCGCTCGCCCCTAGAGCAAGCACACCGACGCGGGATGCGAACACGCGCTGAAGGTCAGCTCGAAGGGTTCGCCGACGCCGCCGTCGCCAATGTCCGTCTGGCTCTTGCTGCCGCGGACCACGCCAGCTCGGATCGTGTCCTCGTTCGAGTCCTCCCCGCCGAGCTCGAGCTCGGTGACGACGAGCTCGGACGGGACGCCGACGGCGTCGTAGTACACGCCGCCCCCGCTCCATTCGCCAGCGACCTCGCCGAGGTCCAGCTGAATGCAGCGGCGCGGCTCGGTCTTGTCGTCCGCTGGGCAGGACGCCAGCGACAGCGAGCGGCGCCCGCGGCACTCGCTGACGTTCAGCTGGACTCGCGCGCTGGGGCACTCGGGATCGGCGAACAGGCTGACGCCGTCGAGGACGAGGGCATACACAGGGCCCGTGCAAGCGCCCTCCACGCTCGGACAGATGGGGGGCGGCGGGTTCGCGAGCTCCCCGCGCCAGGCGTCGAACGCGAAGCTCTCGAAGGGCCCCTCGACCTCGAACGATAGGACCCCCTCGCTGGAGTGGCCCTCCACCTGGGTCGTGGAGCCATCCTGCGTGCTCGTCAGCACGACCGCCCAGGCCGCGTCGGGCGCCTCGGGCGGCAGGGGCACCTGCACCAGCGCCCGCGCGAGGGGCGGCCCGGACCATTCGGGCGGCGCGAGCCGATCGTCGCGCGCCCAGCCCGAGACGCTCGCTGCGTCCGCCATCGCCGCGCCGAATAACGACGGCTCGCCGCTCAGGGCGACCGGGACCCGGCCCCCGAAGCTCTTGCCAGCCAACCAGCGCGCGGGCTCTCGCTCCAGCTGTTGCTGCAGGGTCACGAGCGGAAGGCCGGTGCCGGGATAATAGACGGCGTAACCGTCTTCCCAGTACAGCGCCCGTGCGCTCGCGGCGCCCGACACGAGCTCCGCCCAGATGGCGTGCTGCAAGCCCACGCCCGCGCCGGGCGCGCTGCTCAACGTCATGCCCTCGGGCGGCGCCGCGTCGAGCCCGGACTCTCCCACGAGCACGGGCTTGCTCGTCAACTGCCAGACCGTGCGCGCGCGCTCGGTCGCGACGCGATCGAGATCCGCCGCGTAGGGGTGAATGCTGGCGATGTCGTTGCCCGGGCTGTCCCAGAGCGTTCGCCAGGGCTGTCCAGAGATCAGCGGCAGGTCCGACGTGGACGCGAACGCGGGCCGCCAGGGGTCGATGTCGCGGACCACCTGATGCGCCTTCTCCACGAACGCCGTGGCGCTGGCCTCCGTCGCGCCCGAGGCCAGATCGACCTCGGAGAAGATCTCCCACGCGACGACGTTGGGTCGAGAGCTCCAGCGAGCGACCAGCGTGGAGAGCCAGCCGAGCCAGGCGCGCTGCGCCTCCGTGTCGGCGAAGAGATCGGCGGGGGATGACGCGGGGCCTCCGCGCGCGTAGGACAGCGGATTGGCGTCGAAGTGGCTCCAGCCCAGCGCCGGCGTGCCGTCGTTCCAGTCCCCCCACAGCGTGAAGACGACGACGATCCCGAGCCCCTGTCGCTCGGCCTCGTCGAACACCGCGTCCCACGACGTCGCCCACGAGGCTCGCACGCCGCCGCTGCTGCTGATGCCGAGCGTCTCGTACCCGAAGCCCTGCGTGAGCTGCAGCCGCACGACACTCGTGCCCGCCTCGCTGGCAGCTTGAAACAGCGGGCTGAAGGCGGCGACGCTCGGTGCGCTCACGTTCCGCATCAAGAGCGGCGCCTGGACCCCTCCGGTCGCGAAGTAGCGAGCTCCGGGCTCCAGGCTGAGCAACGGAGGCAGCGGCGGTCGGTCGGGTTGCCCTGGAACGAGCTCGTCGGGCCCCGGGGGGACCGGCCCCACGTGGCCGCGCCTGCCGGTCCCCTCGCCGCACGCCAGGGCGAGCGCCAGAAGCATGATGCAACAACGCGCCGAGCCGCCATCGGCGCCGGCGCGAGCGATGTCCGCGGCCGCGTTTTGCACCGTGCAAAAGTGTGGCACCGGCCCGGCGCCGGGGCAAATCGGCCCTGCCGCTACGAGCCCACGCGCATGGAACGGCGCTCGACGGCCTCGCTCGGCAACTCGAACCAGAACTCGCTCCCGCGCGGCAGCCGCGGATCGACCCCGATTCGCCCCCCGTGCGCGAGCACGGCCAGCTTGCAGAAGGCGAGCCCGAGCCCCGCGGAGTGATACCGGTGGTCGCGCCGCAGCGATGCCACCGCGAACTTGTCGAAGATGCGCTCGCGCGCCTCGGGAGGAATGCCGGGTCCTTCGTCGAAGACGCTCACGCGCGCCCCGCCTGGCCGAACCTCGGCGCTCACCAGGATGGCCGCGCTGCTCGGCGTGTGCTTGATGGCATTGCCCAGCAAGTTCTCGATCACGCGGCGCACGAGCCCTCCGTCGCAACGCACCGACAAGCGCTCGGGCAGGGCGAGCTCGAGCGCGCGACAGGCGTCCAGCCCGGCGAAGCTGTCGGCGACGTCGCGGATGATCGCGCCGATGTCGTGCTCGCGCCAGTCGATGGGCACCTGTTGCGCCTCGAGGCGGCTGACGTCGATCAGGTCGTTGGCCATGCGCGAGATGTCGGCGGCGCTGCGCGCTGCTGCCGACAGATCACCGAGCGACTCGGCGCCCAGCTTGGCCTTGGCCTCATCCTCGACCATCGCGAGGTGGCCCATGATGGCCATCAGCGGAGAGCGCATGTCGTGGACCAGCATGTGCACCATGTCGTCGCGCAGCTTCTCCAGCGCCTGGAGCTTGTCGAGGCTCTCGCGCAGTTGAAATTGCGTGCGGCGCAGCGCCAGATGCGTGCGGACGCGCGCCTGCAGCTCGGCCAGCTGAAACGGCTTGGTGATGTAGTCGACGCCGCCGACATCGAACGCGCGGACGATGTTGGACACGTCGTTCATCGCGGTCAGGAAGACGACGGGGATCTCGGCGAGCCCGGGCCTCTGCTTCAGCCGCGCACAGACCTCATAGCCGTCCATGTCGGGCATGTTGATGTCGAGCAGGACGAGATCGGGCGGGTCGCGCTCGGCAGCCGCCAGGGCGTGCTGCCCGCCGGTGACGGCGCGGACCTGGTGGCCTTCGGCGGAGAGGACGGCGACGAGGAGGCGCAGGTTTTCTGGCGTGTCGTCGGCGACGAGGATGTTGGCAGCGGTTGACGTGCGAGCCGTCACGATGTTTCCCCCACGGTGGCGAACGGCATTCCCGCCACGCGGGGAGCGTAGCTGATTGCCGCGCTGCTGGCGAATGCCGCCCGAATCGATCATGGCGCGTGCAGGTCGCAACGGTGACGGGCGGCTGTGTTCCAGAGGCGGACAAGCGGGGCCTCTCGGCGCACGCGCAGCGGGCGCTGGCTCGCGTGCAGTGGTGCGGCGTGCGACGAGCAGAGCGTTCGATTGGAGCGATCCGACGCGCCAAAGCAGGAGAGTCGCGGCTTGGGCGTTTGGCCGGCGTCTTGCTTGTCGGCGCGCCAACATCTAGATTCAACGTCTGGCGCGCACGGCGCTGCCGGCCGGCTGGAACTCGAAAAGATGATGGCGACTGACCTGTACAAAGATCTCGGAGTGTCGCGAGCTGCCTCACAGGACGAGATCAAGAAGGCGTACCGCAAGCTAGCGGCGCAATTTCATCCGGATCGGAACCCGAACAACAAGGGCGCCGAGGAGCGCTTCAAGGCGGTCAATCGGGCACATCAAGTGCTCGGAGATGCTCAGAAACGCGCGCTCTACGACGAGTTCGGGGAGATGGCGTTGCGGGAAGGCTTTGACGCGGACGCGGCGCGCGCCTACACGCGTGCTCGGTCGCCGTTCTCGGGCGGGGGCCGCGGCGGTAGCGGCGGCTTCAGCTTCGAGGACATCCTCGGCAACGGGAACATCGGCGACATCTTTGGCGAGATGTTTCGTGGCGGCGGGGCTAGGACCTCGCGGCGGGGCAGCAGCAAGGGCATGGATCTCACGAGCGAAGTCTCTGTCGACTTGCTATCCGCCATCCGCGGGACCCAGGTGCTCGTCAGTGTTCACGGAACGGACGGGATCCAGGTGCGGATTCCGCCAGGTGCGGGGGACGGCGACAAGGTGCGCGTGGCGGGCCACGGTATGCCCGGGCAAATGGGCGGGCCGCCGGGCGATCTGTTGCTCACGGTGCGCGTCCAGCCGCACCCGGTGTTCGAGCGCGACGGGCTCGACTTGAAGATGGACCTGCCGCTGACGCCCGGGGAGGCGTTCGATGGCGCGAAGGTGACCGTGCCGACGCCGGACGGGGACGTGGCGCTCAAGGTGCCGAAGGGCACGCAGAGCGGGCAGGTGACGCGGCTGCGTGGCAAGGGCGTGCAGCGCAAGGACAAGGTCGGTGACCTCTACGTGCGCTTCATCGTCAAGCTGCCGGCGCAGGCCTCGAAGGCCGTCGCGAAGGCGATCGCCGAGCTCGACGAGGCGCTGATGCGCGAGCCGCCGCTGCGCGCCGGCCTGAAGCTCTGAGCGCGCTCGGGACCCGATCGGCCGCGCCAGTTCGTGCACGGGCGCGCCGACGCGAGCGACCTCGCGCCGGCGCCCGCGCCGATCAGGAGGCTTCCGCCGCGCGCAGCTCGATGGCGTGCAGGCGGCCGTCGTCGCCCGCGCTGGGGCGTCGCACGTCCTCGCTCGCCGCCGCGCGCTGCCCGTAGTCGTCGTACTGCTCGAGCTCCGCCGAGACCTGGCGCAAGAGCGCCTGCTTCTCGTGGAACGGCAAGAAGCTCGACTTGAAGCCCGCCAGCACCATGGCCTTGATGTCGCTGAAGGGCACGCTCATCTCCGTGTGCACGAGCCACAGCTCGCGCGACACCGTGGTGTCCGTGATCAGCCGGTTGTCGGTGTTGATGCTGACGCGCAGCCCGAGGTCGAAGTAGCGCTTGAGCGGGTGGTTGCGCAGGCTGCGGACCGCGCCGGTCTGCACGTTGCTCGACGGGCAGCACTCGAGCGGGATGCGGTGGTCGTTGACGTAGCGCAGCAGGTCGCCGTTTTCGCCCAGGCGGCAGCCGTGGCCGATGCGGTGGGCGCCGCAGATGTGGATGGCCTGCGCGATCGACTCGGGACCGTAGGCTTCGCCGGCGTGGATCGTGCAGTTGATGTTGTTGGCGCGCACGAGATCGAAGGCCGCCCGGTGGGTCTTCGCCGGATAATCGGCCTCGGCGCCCGCCAGGTCGAAGCCGACCACGCCGCGGTTCTTGTAGGCGACGGCGAGCTCCGCCATCCCATACGAGGACTCCGCCGAGATGTTGCGGATGCCGCAGATGATGACGTTGGCCTTGATGCCGTAGGTGGTGCTGGCGCGCTGCAGACCGAGCAGCACGGCCTCGACCACCTTGGTGAGCTTGAGCCCGCGCCGCGTGTGCAGCATGGGCGCGTAGCGCACCTCCATGTAGTGGACGTTCTCCTGGTGCGCGTCCTCGGCGAGCTCGAAGGCGATGCGCTCGAGCGCCTGCTCGGTCTGCATCACGCTCAGGGTCACCTCGAAGCCGCGCAGATACTCGACGAGCGAGCCGAAGCTCGAGCCACAGCCGATCAGCTTTCGTATGCCTTCGACGTCGCTCGCGCCGAGATCGACGCCGTCTTCACGGGCGAGCTCGAGGATGGTCTCCGGGCGCAGGGAGCCGTCCAGGTGAACGTGGAGGTCAGCCTTCGGCAGAGATTTGAACACCGACAGGGGGACGTCGCCGCCCGTGCCCCCGCGGACCGCTTCCAACGAAGCGGGCTGGGATTTTCGCTGTACCATTCGCCAGCTTACCACACTGGCGCGGAGACGCTATCTGCCGGCCTCCTGGCCTCGCCGGCGGCCGACGACCCCGGCGACGGCGAGCAGAGCGATGAGAGCGCTCGAGTAGACCGTTCCGGAGAGTGCCAGCGGCGCCGGCCTCCGCGCCTTGTCCATCGCGTCGCGCAGCGCGGCCTCCGAGGGCACCCCCAGAAACTCCTTGGCGCCCACGAACGTCGTGGGCAGGCCCTTGAGCTGTTCGTCTGGCAGCAGCGCGGCGTCCCGGTCGAGCGCGGCCGTCGTCTCCTCCGCCTCCAGGCAGCGCGAGTAGGCCGCGGTGTCGAGCCCCAGCTCCACGCCGAGCCGGTCGATCTCCTCGTGGCTCAGATCGACCTCGAACAGGCGGTTGGCCATGACCTCACCCTTGCCCTGGGCCGCGGCGCAGACCGCGGCGCGTGCCGCGCGTGCGGCGTGCGGGTGACGCCAGAGGGGGCGATGTTTCCGGACGAAGTGGACCTGGTCGCCGTATTCGGCGAGCAGCGGGCCGAGGCGCGCGTGCAGCCGCCGGCAGAAGGGGCACTCGAAGTCGGCGAACTCGACGATGTTGATCTTGCCCGGCTGATACAAGGCCGTGATGGCGTTCGGCACCGGGGGTAGAGGCCGGACGGCGTCCCACACGAACGGGCCGGCGACGATCAACCCGGCGATCACCGCCCAGCTGGCCGCGTACAGCGGGCTCGGCCCGGCCTCGCCCGTGCGCCGCACCGCGCTCGCGTACAGGAAAGAGAACAGCGCGCAGAGCAGCGTCGCGCCATCGACGACCAGACACAGCCAGCAGTATTCCCCCAGGACCAGCGCCTGATAACCGATCAAGCCGAGCGCGACCGCCGCGCCCAGGCCGCTGGCGGCGAACAGCGTCAAGCTCGGCTCTCGCCATAACCCGGCGAGGCCGCCGCCCGCGCTCGCCGCCGCCTCGGGGCGCCGCCGCGCGCTCAGACCGAGCAGGCCGGCGAACGCCAGCATCGCGAAAAGCGGCAGCGAGATCGACGGAGTCGCCGGATTGCCGAAGTAGGCGAGGGCGCTGCGCCGGGCGGCTTCACAGCCCCCCGTCGGCCCGCAGAACCCCGAGTCGAACGGGCTGAGGTAGTGAACGTAGAGCACCGCGCTCGCTCCGAGGGCGGCGCAGATGCAGAGCTGGGCGAGGAGGAGCCATCCCGAGGGACGCATCCGAGCCTAATTAGTGCCCGCGCGGCCAACTCGCAATTGCCTGCATGCCCGCGCTGGACGTCGATCGGCGCGTTTGTGCCGCGCGTCCCCACAGCCCGGCCCCCAGAGCCCGGGAGCATGCGGCGGCGCCTCGCGCTCCGATAGTGCCCTTGGCGCGCCAGCCTTTGCGGTATGACCCGTGTAATGCCTCGTGCTTTGCCCGGTCGGTCCGAGATCCTGCAGATCCTGCGGGGCGAGGGCCGCGCTCTTCACTCTGCGGAGCTCGCCGCGCGCCTCGGCGTGCGCCCGGCTTCGCGCCGCCGGTTGCGCGATCTGCTGGAGCAGCTCGTGCTGGACGGCTCGCTGAGCGCGCTGCCGGGCGACCGCTTTCGGGTGGGCGAGGCCCGCAGCCTGGACGGCTGGGAAGGGCTGCTCAGCGTGCATCCGCGCGGCTTCGGCTTCGTGAACGCCGCGGGCCGCGAGGACGTGTTCGTCCCCCCCAGCGGCATCGGCGCAGCCTTGCACGGCGACACCGTCGTGGTCGCCATCGTCGCCCGCTCGCCGCGCGGCCCCGAAGGCAGAATCCAGAGCATCGTGCGGCGCCGCCATCCGCGCGTGCCCGGCGTGCTGCGCCGCCGCCGCAAGAGCGCCTGGCTCGAGCCGGACGACGAGCGCATCCGCGGCCCGATCGTGATCGTCGCGGGGCTCGACGCGGCCCTCGACGCGCCGGACGGCGCCGCGGCGGTCGTCAACATCACGCGCTTCCCGAGCTCCCCCGAGGAGACGCCCGAGGGCGAGCTGGCCAGCGTCCTCGGCGAGCCGGGCGACGCCGAGGTCGAGGTCGCCAAGATCCTGGTGCGCGACAACATCCAGGAAGAGCGCAACCCCGAGGCGCTGCGTCAGGCGGAGGCGCGCGCCGAGGAGCTGACTCCGGTCTCGCTCACGGGCCGCAAGGATCTGCGCAAGGTCCCGTTCCTCACCATCGACCCGGTCGACGCGCGCGATCACGATGACGCCATCTACGTCGAGAAGCGCGCCGACGGCTACCGCGCGTACGTCGCCATCGCCGACGTCAGCGAGTACGTGCAGCCTGGCAGCGCCATCGACGCCGACGCCAGCGAGCGCTGCTTCACGACCTACTTGCCCGATCGCGCCGTGCCGATGCTGCCGGCGGTGCTCGCGTCCCAGCACTGCTCGCTCTTGCCCAATCAGGATCGCTACGCGCTGGTCGCGATCGTCGACCTCGATCGCGACGCCTCGGTGACCCGCTTCCGGCTGGTCGAGGGCGTCATCCACGTCGCCGAGCTGATCACGTACGAGGACGCGGCCTGCACGCTGGGTTTCATCGAGGGCGAGCCGAAAAATCCCGGCGCCAAGCGCTGGAAGAAGGACCTGCGAGTCCTGGCGGAGCTGGCCAAGAAGCTGCGCAAGCTGCGCATGAGACGCGGCGCGCTCGATCTGGATCTGCCCGAGCCGAAGGTCGTGCTGGATCCCGAGACGGGCCACCCCGTCGGCGTCACGCGACGCGCCAAGAACCCGGGCATCGTCAGCGCCTATCAGCTCGTCGAGGAGCTGATGTTGCTCGCCAACGAGCGGGTCGCGCGCTGGCTCGCCGGGCGCAAGAGCCCGGCCGTCTACCGCGTGCACGCGCCGCCGGACCCGCAGCGCCTGGAGCAGCTCGGGCTGGCCGCGCAGCGGCTCGGGGTGCCGTTCGAGGCGGACACGCTGGACAGCGCGCTCGGCGTGGGGCGCTGGCTCAAGCGCATCAGCAAGCACCCGCTGCGCGTGGCGCTGGAGGGGCTGCTGTTGCGCTCGCTCAAGCTCGCCCAGTACGACATCACCAACATCGGCCACTTCGGCCTCGCCTCCGAGGCCTACGTCCATTTCACCTCGCCGATCCGCCGCTATCCGGATCTGCTCGTCCACCGGCTGAGCAAGGGACTGCTGCGCGGCCAGCGCGTGATCACCGACCCGGCCGCGATCGAGGCGCTGCGCGCCGCGACGACGCGCACGAGCGAGGTGGAGCGCGTGGTGATGCAGGCCGAGCGCGAGGTCGTCGACGTCTATCGCTGCCTGTTCATGCGCGACAAGGTCGGCGAGGTGTACGAGGGCCGCGTGTCGGGTCTGGCCGGCAGCGGCGTCTACGTCGTGCTCGACGAGCCGTTCGTGGACGTGTTGATCCGCTTCGAGTCGCTCGGGCCCGATCGCTACGAGGCGGGCGACGACGCCTTGAGCGTGGTCGGGCGCCGCTCGGGCGATCGCATCGCGCTCGGCGATCGCGTCACGCTCGTGATCGAGGACGTGGCCTTGCTGCGTCGCACGATCTATGGCCGCCGCGTGCCGCCGGCGCACGCCTTCGAGCACGCCGAGAGCGAGCCCGCGCACGTCGAGCGTGCGCCGCTCGATGCGCGGACCCCACGGCGCAAGGGGCGGCGCGGTCCCGACACGCTGCCGCCGAGCAACGGAGCAGCGGACGCGGGTCCAAGCCGACGCGGCAAGGTCCAGTCCGTACCGCCGCGCGAGTCGCC
>Ga0315910_10002862_pt1 | contig 14956 bp, 12 predicted proteins | sample EdamamesoilMG_FD_204470 | JGI IMG/M metagenome (GOLD analysis project Ga0315910, IMG submission 204470) | Garden soil microbial communities collected in Santa Monica, California, United States - Edamame soil | ecosystem: Environmental > Terrestrial > Soil > Garden | place: USA: California...
GAATTCCTGCGGCAGCACGTGCAGGATCTTCTGGTCGGCGGGAATCGCCACCGCCTTGGCGGCGTCGACCACGTGTTCGACGTCGGAGTGGCTCACCTCGCGGTCGCGGATCGCGACCACGCCGTGCGAATTCAGGCTGCGCACGTGCGAGCCCGCGATACCCGCGAACACCGACCTGATCTCGCACCCGGCCATGAGCTCGGCTTCTTCGATGGCGCGCTGGATCGACTGCACGGTGGATTCGATGTTGACCACCACGCCCTTCTTGAGGCCGCGCGATGGCTGCACGCCGATGCCGATGACCTCGATGGAGTTGTCGGAACCGACTTCGCCGACCAGTGCGGCGATCTTCGAGGTGCCGACGTCCAGGCCGATGATGAGATTCTTGTCGGGTCTCTTGCCCATGTAGTTAACCATCTGAGTTGTCATCCTCTGCGGCGCCGCTCGCGACGCGTTGTCCACCCGCGCGCCAGCCGATCGCAAATCCGTTCGTGTAACGCATGTCGATGTAGCCGATGTCGCTGGCGTGCGCGGCGATCTGCCCGACGCCCGCGGTGACGAAACGCTGGAAGCGTTCGTCGACCTGGCGGCGGCCGAGTCGCACGGTGATGCCGTTGTCGAGATCGAATTCCCAGGCGCCGCGTGCATCGAGGCGCACCGCGGTCAGGCGCATGCCGGCTTCGATGATCTGCGCCTGCGCGGCGAGATAACGGCGCGCGACCTCGGCCTCGCTGCCGGTCGGACCGGAGAGCCGCGGCAACTCGGTCGGAATGTGCCGCGCCTCGGAAATGAACAGTTCGCCGCGCGTGTTCAGCAGGCCGTTCGCGCCCCAGCGCGCCGCCGCCACCTGCTCGGTGACGCGGATGTTGAGCGCGCGGGGCCACTGGCGTTCGACGGTGGCGGTGTCGACCCAGGGAAGCTGTTCGACCGCGCGGCGCACGGCGGCGAGATCCACGCTCACCAGGCCGATGTCGCGCACGCGCGCCTTCACCGCCTGTTCCACCTCGACGGGTGAGACGCGCTGGAAACGGCCGGTCACCGCGACCTGCGTGATGTTCTGGTCGAGCGCGCCGACGATGAGCACTGCCGCGATGCCGAGCGCGGTGAGCCCGATGCCCGCGAGTCCGAGGCGCGCCAGCAGGGGACCGGAGATCCACGGCTTCTTCTCGCCGCCGGTACGCCGGTTGACCTTCTTGTTCTGCACCTTGCCGAAGATCATGCGTCGATCCTCGTGCGGCTGAAGCTGGTCTCGAGCACCTGCCACACCAGCTGCTCGAAGCTGATATCGAGCGCGCGCGCCGCCATCGGCACCAGGCTGTGATCGGTCATGCCGGGCACGGTGTTGATCTCGAGCAGGAACGGCCGGCCGGTCTTGTCCATCATGAAGTCGGCGCGGCCCCAGCCCTCGGCGCCCACCGCGCTGAAAGTCGACAACGCCAGGTTGGCGAGATGTTTCTCCGCCTCGGTGGACAGGCCCGACGGGCAGAAATACTTCGTGTCGTTGCGGAAGTACTTGGCCTGGTAGTCGTAGAACGTGGCCGGCGTCTCGATGCGGATCGACGGCAGCGCGCGGCCCTGCAGCACGGCCACGGTGTACTCGCCGCCGGTGATCCACGCCTCGGCGAACACGTTCGGCTCGAGCAGCGCCGCGGCCTGGTACGCGCCCAGCAGGTCGCCGGCCTTCTCCACCTTGGTCATGCCCACCGACGAGCCCTGCGTCGCCGGCTTGACGATCAGCGGTAGCCCGAGACGCTCGATGCAGTTGTCGAGGTCCTGCGGTCCGCGCAGCACCAGGTATTCGGTGGTCGGAATGCCCACGGCCTGGGCGAGGCGCTTGGTGCGCAGCTTGTCCATGCCGATGGCCGAACCCATGACGCCGCTGCCGGTATACGGCAGGCCGAGGAATTCCAGCGCGCCCTGCAGCGTGCCGTCCTCGCCGCCCGGCCCGTGCAGCGCGATGAACACGCGATCGAACTTGCGGGTCAGTAGTTCGGTGAGCGGCTTTTCCTTCGGGTCGAAGCCGTGCGCATCGACGCCGCGTTTCTGCAGCGCCGCCAGGCAGGCGTTGCCCGACTTGAGCGAGATCTCGCGCTCGCTCGAGGTGCCGCCCAGCAACACTGCGACGCGCCCGAACTCGTGCGCGTCGGTCACGTGCCGGTGCTCCTTGACGTGACGCAGGCGCATCAGCCCACCTCCCCCACGGTGCGGAATTCGGGGGTGAGCTGCACGTTGAACTGCCGCTCCACTTCGCGCTGGATCAGCGCCACCAGGTTCTCGACGTCGGCGGCGGTGGCCGCTTCCACGTTCACCAGGAAGTTGGCGTGTTTGGGCGAGACCATGACGTCGCCGATGCGCGTGCCCTTGAGCCCCGCCGCTTCGATGAGCCGCGCGGCGTGATCACCGGGCGGATTCGTGAAGGTCGAGCCGCAGCTCCATTCACCGATGGGCTGCGTTTCCTTGCGGCGCGCGAGCAACTCGCGCATGCCTTCTTCGGTGATGCCGGGCCGGTATTCGAATTCGAGCGAGGCCGCGAGGAAGAATTCTCCCGGCGCGGGCGGCACCACGTGCCGATAGCCGTACTGGTAGTCGCTCGCCGGGCGGCGCCGCTGGTTGCCGCGGGCGTCACACACATCGACGCTGCGCACGCGCGGCCAGGTCTCGCCGCCGAAGGCGCCGGCGTTCATGAACAACGCGCCGCCCAGCGTGCCGGGAATGCCGGCGAGGAACTCCGCGGGTGCCAGCCCCCACTTGATGCACTGGCGCGCCAGGCGCGCGCAGGGCACGCCGGCCTCGCAGGTGAGCGTGGTGTCGTTGACGCGCTCGAGCCGCGAGAGGCCGCTCTGCGTGTCGATGACCACGCCGCGGATGCCGCCGTCGCGCACCAGCAGGTTGGAGCCCAGGCCCAGCCAGAAAAGCGGCGTGCCCTCGGGCAGCGTGGCGAGGAAGGCCAGCAGGTCGGCGCGGTCGCGCGGGCTGAAATACAGGTCCGCCGGGCCGCCGACGTGCCAGGAAGTGTGGCGCGACATGGGCTCGTTGCGCTTCACGCGCGACTCGAACTCGGGATCCAAGGAGAGGATTCCGTCATTCATGCAGGCGTTCTCGCGCGCCGGCTTTCGCAAAATTCTTGTCTGCATGGAACGGGGCATTTCACGCCTTCCTCCGGGCCGTGCCGGCCCCTAACTTCCCCGGAAGCGCATGTGAAACGGCGCTGATCGAACCCGCGCCCATGGTCACCAGCACGTCGCCGGGCTTGAGCACGGCGCGCAGCGCCTCGTCGAGCGTTTCCACCTTCTCGACGAACACCGGCTCCACCTTGCCGCGCGTGCGGATGGCGCGGCAGATGGCGCGGCCGTCGGCGGCGGGAATCGGCGCCTCGCCGGCCGCGTACACCTCGGTGACCAGCAACGCGTCGCCGCCGGCGAGCACGCTGGCGAAATCGTCGAGCAGGTCGCGCGTGCGTGAATAACGATGCGGCTGGAAGGCCAGCACCACGCGCCGGCCGGCGTAGCCCTGGCGGATGGCGTCGAGCGTGGCCGCGATCTCGGTGGGGTGATGCCCGTAGTCGTCGACGATCGTGACGACGTCGCCGCCGTCCGGCAGCTTGACGTCCGCGACGTGCGTGAGCCGGCGGTCGATGCCCTGGAAATTGAGCAGTGCGCGCTGGATGGCCTCCTGCGTGACGCCGATCTCGAGCGCGACGGCAATGGCCGCCAGCGAGTTGAGCACGTTGTGCAGGCCCGGCAGGTTGATCGTGACCGGAAAGCGCAGGCCGTCCGCGCGCCGCACCACTTCGAAGTGGGTCTTCAATCCGTCGCGGCGCAGGTTCTCGGCGTGCAGGTCGGCGCCCGCGGAGAAGCCATAACCCACCACCGGCCGGTTGACCTTGGGCAGGATGCTGCGCACGTGCGGATCGTCGACGCACAACACCGCGAGCCCGTAGAACGGCAGGTTGTGCAGGAACGCGACGAAACTCGCCTTGAGCAGGTCGAAGTCGCCGTGGTGCGTGCCGAGATGATCGTTGTCGATGTTGGTGACGATGGCGATCATCGGGTTCAGGTGCAGGAACGAGGCATCACTCTCGTCGGCCTCGGCCACCAGGTACTTGCCCGCGCCGAGCCGCGCATTGGTGCCGGCGCTCTTGAGCCGTCCGCCGATCACGAAGGTCGGATCTTCGCCGCCCTCGGCGAGGATGGATGAAGTGAGGCTGGTGGTCGTGGTCTTGCCGTGCGTGCCCGCCACCGCGATCGCGTAGCGGAAACGCATGAGTTCGCCGAGCATCTCGGCGCGCGGCACCACGGGCACGCGTTTGCCCAGCGCCGCGACCACTTCCGGATTGTCCTCGGACACGGCGCTCGAGGTGACCACCACGTCGGCCTCGCCGACGTTTTCCGCGGCGTGGCCGTAGACGATCCTCGCGCCGAGTTTCGCCAGGCGCTCGGTCACCGGGTTCGGCTTGAGGTCACTGCCCTGCACTTCGTAACCGAGGTTCACCAGCACTTCGGCGATGCCGCTCATGCCGCTGCCGCCGATGCCGACGAAGTGGATGCGATGGATTCGGCGCATGCGATCGCTCATGCGGCCTCCAGCTGCGCCAGGCAGGCGTCCGCCAGCGCCTGCGCGGCCTGCGGCTTCGCGACCAGGCGGGCGCGCTCGGCCATCGCCAGTAGTTTGCCCCGGCCCTGGCACAGGTCCCTGAGCTCGGTGGCGAGGCGCGCCGGCGTGAGGTCCCGGTCGGCGATCAGCACCGCCGCCCCTTCGCGCACCAGGAACTGCGCATTGACGGTCTGGTGATCGTCGACCGCGGCCGGGAACGGCACCAGCACCGCGCCCACGCCCACGGCGGCCAGCTCGGAAATCGTCAACGCGCCGGAACGGCAGACCACCAGGTCCGCCTCCGCATAGGCCTGCGCCATGTCTTCGATGAAGGGCGTGACCTCGGCCTTCACGCCGGCTTCCTCGTAGGCGGCGCGTGCCGCATCGACACCGCGCGCGCCGGCCTGGTGGCGCACGTGCACCGTGAGTCCCGATTGTTCGATGGCGAACGGCACCACGGTGTTCAGCCGCGTCGCGCCGAGGCTGCCGCCCACGACCAGCAGCCGCAGGGCGCCGCCGCGTTTCGCGAAGCGCTCGACCGGCGGCGGTTGCGTGATCAATTCGGCGCGCACCGGGTTGCCGACCACGTCGGCGCGGATGCCGGCGGGGAATGCGTTCGGAAACGCGCACAACACGCGGCGCGCCAGGTGCGCCAGCGCGCGGTTGGAGTAGCCGGCGATCGCATTCTGCTCGTGGATCATCAGCGGGCGGCGCGTGAGCCACGCGGCCACGCCGCCGGGTCCCGACACGAATCCACCGAAGCCCACCACCAGCGCGGGACGGCGGCGACGGATCACGCCGAGCGCCTGCCAGATCGCGTACGCCAGTTTGAACGGCGCGGCCAGCAGCGTCGCGGCGCCCTTGCCGCGCAGGCCGCTCATCGACAGCCACTCGACCGCGATGTTCTCGGCGGGCACGACACGCGCCTCGAGGCCGGCACGCGTACCCAGCCAGACGACTTCGCGCTCGGCGGAGCGCAGCAGTCGCGCCAGCGCCAGCGCGGGGAACACGTGTCCACCGGTGCCGCCGGCCATGATCAGGATCGGCGCCTTGTCGGCGGCGGCGCTCATGCGTTCGCTCCCGCCAGCTTCGCCGGGCGCCGCTCGTCGTCGCCATGACGCACGCTCGCCATGCCGCGCGTGGAATTCATCGCCTCGTGGTACACGCGCAGCAGCAGCCCCACCCACGCCAGCGTCACGATCATGCTCGAGCGGCCGTAACTCATCAGCGGCAGCGTCAGGCCCTTGGTCGGCAGCACGCCCATGTTCACGCCGATGTTGATCAGCGCCTGCGCGCCCAGCCACAGGCCGAAGCCCAGCGCGAGGTACGACTGGAACTTGAGCCCGGCGCGCGAGGCGAGCTGCGCGATCCAGAAGCTGCGCCACACCAGCCCGATGAACAGCGCCAGCGTGACCGCCACGCCGACCAGGCCGAGCTCCTCGGCCAGCACCGCGAACAGGAAGTCGGTGTGCGCCTCGGGTAGATAGAAGAGCTTCTGCACGCTCTCGCCGAGGCCCACGCCAAACCACTCGCCGCGCCCGATGGCGATCAGCGACTGCGTGAGCTGGAAGCCGCTGTTGAACGGGTCCGCCCACGGATCGAGGAACGAGGTCACGCGCTGCATGCGGTACGGCGCCATCACCACCAGCAGCACGCCGGCGCCTATTACCGCGGCCGCGCCCAGCAGCACGTAGCGCAGGCGCGCGCCCGCGATGAACAGGATGCCGAAGCCGGTGATGAACAGCACCGACGCCGCGCCGAAGTCCGGCTCGGCCAGCAGCAACAGCGCGATGAAGCCCAGCAGGGCCATGGGCTTGATCAGTCCCAGCGCCGTGGTGCGCAGCTCGTCCTCGCGGCGCACGGCGTAACTCGCGATGAAGATCAGCACCAGCACGCGCGCCAGCTCGGAGGCCTGGAAGTTGAAGCCGACGATGCGGATCCAGCGGCGGCTGCCGTTGACCACGTGGCCGAGACCGGGCACCAGCACCACGAACAGCAAGGCCACCGCGGCGATCAGCAGGGGACCCGCCATCTTCTCGAGGTGTTCGGTGCGGATGCAGAACACCAGCGTGGCCAGCACGGCGCCGATCATGCACAACACCAGCTGGCGCTCGAGGAAGGAGAACGCGTCGCCGCCGTTCTTGCTGGCGATCGAGATCGACGCCGAGGTGACCATGATCAGCCCCAGCAGCAGGATGGCCGACACCAGCGCCAGCGCCACCGCGTCGATGTGCAGGTGCGTGCTGGACCTCATGAAAGCCCCCTGACCGCGGCGGCGAATACTTCGCCGCGCTGCGCGTAGTCGCGGAACATGTCGAGGCTGGAGCACGCGGGCGACAGCAGCACGGTGTCGCCGGGCTGCGCGAGACGCGCCGCGGCGCGCACCGCCTCCTCCATCGAGCCGACGCGCTCGGTCTGGCAGACGCCGGCGAGCGCGGTCTCGATGAGCCCGGCGTCGCGCCCGAGCAGCAAGGTGGTTCGCACCTTGCCGCGGAATGCCGCCGCGAGCGGACTGAAGTCCTGGCCCTTGCCGTCGCCGCCGGCGATGACGACGAGCGGCCCGGCGAGGCCACCCACCGCGGCGAGCGTGGCGCCGACGTTGGTGCCCTTCGAATCGTTGATGTAGCGCACCTGGCCGATGTCGGCGACCCACTGCGAACGGTGCGCGAGCCCGGTGAAGTCGCGCAGCTCATCGAGCATGGGCGCGATGGGCAGCCGCAGCGCATCCCCCAGCGCGAGCGTGGCCAGAGCGTTGGCGGCGTTGTGGCGCCCGGAGATGCGCAACGCCGACAGCGGCAGCAGCGCATCGCCGCGGCGCGCGAGCCAGGGCGCGTCGTCGGACGACGGCGTCAGCAGGCAGTAGTCCGCCTTCGGATCCTGCAGGCTGAAGCTGATCACGCGCTGCCCGGCGCGCGGCATGCGCACCACTTCGGGTTCGTCCGCGTTCACCACCGCGGTCTCGCTGTTCGCGTAGATGCGCGCCTTCGAGGCCGCGTAGGCCTTGAGCGTGGCGTAACGGTCCATGTGATCCGGCGACACGTTCAGGACCACGCTCGCCTTGAGTCGCAGCGAGTGCGTGGTGTCGAGCTGGAACGAGGACAGCTCCAGCACGTACAGATCGGTCGGGCCACGACCCAGCAGGTCGAGCGCCGGCTGGCCGAGATTGCCGCCGACGCGCACGCGCACGCCGGCGCGCTCGGCCATGCGGCCCAACAGGGTGGTGACCGTGCTCTTGCCGTTGGTGCCGGTGATGCCGACCACGGGCGCATCCGCGGCGCGCGCGAACAGCTCGATGTCGCCGACGATGTCGAGCCCGCGGGCGCGCGCCTGCACGAAAAACGGATCGTCCAGCGGCACCCCCGGTGACGTAACCACGATATCGGCGCGCTCCAGCAGCTGCACGTCGAACCCGCCGGTGCGCGTCACCACCGAACTACCCAGCGCCTTGACGCCGGCGAGTTCGGGCGGCGCATCGCGGCTGTCGGTCACGGCGATGCGAAACCCGCTGCGTTGCAGGTGGCGCGCCACCGACAGCCCCGTGCGGCCCATGCCCACGACCACGGCGTTCGGTGCGGTTTGCGAGGCTTGCGGGCTCATCTGAGTTTCAGCGTCGCGAGACCCGCGAGCACCAGGATGAAGCTGATGATCCAGAAACGGACGATGACCTTGGGCTCGGCCCAGCCCTTGAGCTCGAAGTGGTGATGAATGGGCGCCATCCTGAAGATGCGCTTGCCCGTGGTCTTGAACGACAACACCTGCAGGATCACCGAGGCGGTCTCGACCACGAAGATGCCGCCCATGATCAGTACCACCAGTTCCTGGCGCACGATGACCGCGATGACGCCCAGCGCCGCGCCCAGCGCCAGCGCGCCGATGTCGCCCATGAATACCTGCGCCGGATAGGTGTTGAACCACAGGAACCCGAGCCCCGCGCCCACCAGCGCGCCGCAGAAGATCAGCAACTCGCCCGCGCCGGGCACCGCCGGAATCGCCAGGTACTCGACGAACTTGGCGTTGCCGCTGGCGTAGGCGAACACGCCGAGCGCGCCACCCACCATGACCGCGGGCATGATGGCCAGGCCGTCGAGGCCGTCGGTGAGGTTCACCGCGTTGCTCATGCCGACGATCATGAAATACGTGAGCACCACGAACGACGCCACTCCCATGGGCACGGCGAAGTTCTTGAGGAACGGTAGATAGAGCGTGGTCTCGGCCGGCGCCTTGGCGGTGTAGAACAGGAAGAACGCGGCCGCGAGGCCCACCACCGACTGCCAGGTGTACTTCCAGCGCGCGATCAGGCCCTTCGGGTTCTTCTTCGCGAGCTTGAGGTAGTCGTCCCAGAAACCGATCAGGCCGAAGAAGAAGGTCACGGCCATCACCACCCAGACGAAGCGGTTGGTGAGGTCGGCCCACAGCAGCGTGCTCACGAAGATCGCGACCAGGATCAGCATGCCACCCATGGTCGGCGTGCCGGCCTTGGAGAAATGCGTCTTGGGGCCGTCGTCGCGCACCACCTGCCCGACGCGCCCGAACTTGAGCTTCTCGATCATCCACGGCCCGAGCAGCAGGCCGAGCGCGAGCCCGGTGATCACCGCGAAGATGGTGCGCACCGTCAGGTACGAAAAGACGTTGAAAGCCGAGTAGTGAGGCGTGAGTTGTTTTGCGAGCCAGTACAGCATTGCTTCAGTGCGCCCCGTGATCCGACGTTCTTCCCACCAGGGCTTCGACCACGCGCTCCAGGCGGTTGCTGCGCGAGCCCTTGACCAGCACGCAGACCTCGCGCGCCAGTTCCGCGTTCACCGCGCGCGCCAGCGCCTCGGTGTCGGCGAACCATTCGGCGCCCGAACCGAAGGCTTCCACCGCCAGCGCCGACAGCTTGCCGGTGGCAAACAGCCGCTCGATGCGGTTGATCCGCGCGAAGCGGCCGATCTCGGAATGGCTTTCGACGGCGTAGTCGCCGAGTTCGCCCATGTCGCCCATGACCAGCCAGCGCCGCGCGTCCACCGCGGCCAGCACTTCGATGCCGGCCTTCATGGAACTCGGATTCGCGTTGTAAGAGTCGTCGACGATCCAGGCACCGCTGGGCGCGGTTTTGAACTGCAATCGGCCAGGAACCGGGCGCATTGTGGCAAGGCCGTTGCGCACCTCGTCGAGCGTGGCGCCGGCCGCGCACGCGGCGGCCGCCGCGCACAGCGAATTCAGCACGTTGTGCCGCCCCGCGAGGTGCAGCTGGATCGGGATCGAGCCCTGCGGGGCGCGCAGCGTGTAGCGCGTGACGAAGCCGGCGGCGTCGATGACGGTGTGCAGGTCGTGTGCCGCGAAGTCGGCGGGACGCCCGATGCCGAAGGTGCTGACCCGCGCACGCGTCATGCCGCGCCACAGGTCGGCGAACTCGTCGTCGGCGTTGATCACCGCGGTGGCGCCGGGCGCGAGCCCCGCGACCATCTCACCCTCGGCGCGCGCCACGCCTTCGATGCTGCCGAACCCTTCGAGATGCTCGGCGCCCGCGTTGGTGATCAGTCCCACGGTGGGTTTCACCAGCTCGACCAGCGCGGCGACCTCGCCGGGATGATTCGCGCCGATCTCGATGACGGCCTGCAGGTGCGCCGCCTCCATGCGGAACAGGGTGAGCGGCACGCCGATGTGATTGTTGAGGTTGCCGCGCGTGGCGAGCGTCGCCCCGCGGCGCTCGAGAATCGCGGCGATCATTTCCTTGACCGTGGTCTTGCCGTTGCTGCCGGCGACACCGACCACGGGGATGGAGAACTGCGCGCGCCAGGCGGCGGCGGCCTGCGTCAGGGCGACCTGCGTGTCGCGCACCACGATTTGCGCGATCGGCCGGTCCACGCGCGTGTCGACCACGGCGCCGGCGGCGCCCGCGGTCTCGGCCGCGACCACGAAGTCATTGGCGTTGAAGCGCGGCCCGCGCAGCGCCACGAACAATTCCCCGGGCTTCAGCGTGCGCGTGTCGGTGGACACCGCGGCATAACCGCGGTCGGTACCGCTCAGTTGCCCGCCGCAGGCGCGCGCGAAATCCGCGAGCGTGCGGTTCATGCCGCACCCCCGTGCGCGGCCAGCGCCGCCCGAACTACTTCCTGGTCGCTGAAGTGCCGGCGTTCGTGACCATAGATCTGGTAGTCCTCGTGGCCCTTGCCGGCAATCACCACCACGTCGCGGGGCGATGAATCCTGCAGCGCCGCGCGAATCGCCTGCTCGCGATCGTTCTCCAGCGCATGCGGGACGTGCGCGGGGATGCCCGCATCGATCTGCTCGAGGATGGCGCGCGGCGACTCGGTGCGCGGATTGTCGTCGGTGAGCACGATCCGGTCGGCAAGATCGCCCGCGATGCCGCCCATGATGGGGCGCTTGCCCGGATCACGATCGCCGCCGCAGCCGAATACCACGCTCAGCCTGCCCTCGCAGTGGGCGCGGGCCGCGGACAAGGCCTTGCTCAGCGCATCCGGCGTGTGCGCGTAGTCGACGATCACCAGCGGCAGTTCCGCGGTGCCACCGAAAGTTTCCATGCGACCCGGCGCGGCCCGCACCTCGCCCAGCACGCGCGTCGCGGTGGCCAGCGGCAGGTCCCAGTCGAGCAGCACCGCGAGCACCGTGAGCAGGTTGTCGACATTGAAATCGCCGACCAGCGGGCAGGTGATCGCACCCGCGCCCCAGCTCGAATCGAATTCCAGCTCGATGCCGCGCCGCGAAAGTTTCACCCGCAGGGCACGCACGAATCCGGCGGCGCCTCCAGCCTGCGACGCGTGGTCACGGCTGGTGACGATGAGGCGGCCGCGGCCGCGCGGATCGCGCGCGAGCTGCCGCCCGAACGGGTCGTCGACGTTGATCACGCGCGACGCCAGGTCTTCGCGCGCGAACAGGCGCGCCTTGGTGGCGCCGTAGTGCTCCATCGTGCCGTGGTAATCGAGGTGATCGCGCGTCAGGTTGGTGAACGCGGCGGTACGGAACCGCACCGCGCCCACGCGGTGCTGGTCGATGGCATGCGAGGACACTTCCATCGCGACGCTCGCGGCGCCGTCGGCCCGCAGGCGCGCCAGCGTGCGCTGCACGGTGACCGCGTCGCCGGTGGTGAGCGCGCTCGCGCTCAGCGCGCGCGGGCGCCCGGTGCCGATGGTGCCCATGTAGGCCGCGGGCCGGCCGGCCAGTTCCAGCGCCTGCGCCAGTAGATAGGCACAGGTGGTCTTGCCGTTGGTGCCGGTGATGCCCGCCACCGACAACGCATGCGAAGGCGCGCCGTAGAAGCGGCCGGCTATGGCGCTGGCCTGCTCGCGCAGGCGCTCGACCGGCGCGACCACGATCTCCGACGGAAGAGTGGCCGGCGGCAGTTCGGGTAGTTCGGCCGCGGGCGCCGGCTCCCACAGCACCGCGCGCGCGCCGTTGGCGACCGCCTGCGGCGCGTACTTGAGACCGTGCTCGTGCGTGCCGCGCACCGCGAGGAAGGCGCTGCCCGGCTGCGCCGCGCGGCTGTCCTGAGTGAGTTCGCTGATGTCCACGTCGCGCGGCAGCGCGGCGAAGCCGTCGAGCAATCGCGCGAGACTCTGCGGTGCAGCCAGGGGAGTGACGCTCATCGCGTGGCCACCTGTCTCGCGACCTGCTGAAGCTGCGTATCGTCGCCCACCGGCGCATCGGGCGGCACCGCGAGCAGCCGCAGCGCGCCGCCGACCACGCCCGAGAACACCGGCGCGGCCACTTCGCCGCCGTAGTACTTGCCCGCGCCGGGCTCGTCGATGACCACCACCGCGGCGAGTCGCGGCGCGCTCGCCGGCGCGACGCCGCCGAACACCGCGAGGTAGCGATCGGTGGCGTAACCGCCGGCGGTCGCCTTCCAGGCCGTGCCGGTCTTGCCGGCCACCGTGTATCCCGGGATCGCCGCGCGCTTGCCGCCGCCATCGGGCGCCACCACGGCTTCGAGCATGTGGATGAGCATGCGGGACACGTTTTCGTCGAGCACGCGTTCCCCCGCGGGCGGTGCCTCGACGCGCAGGAACGACACCGGGCGCGCCAGTCCGTACGACGCCACGGTCGCATAACCGTGCACCAGCTGCAGCGGCGTGACGGACAGGCCGTAGCCGCGCGACATCGAGGAGATGCCCACCGGCCGCCAGTGCGAGTAGTGAGGCAGCAGGCCCGCCGACTCGCCGGGATACCCGGAGGTGGTCACCTGGCCGAAACCGAGGCCGTTCAGCGTGCCATACATCTGCGCCGGCTCGAGCGCCAGCGCCACCTTGGTCAGGCAGATGTTGGAGCTCTCGGCGAGGCAGGTGGCGAGATTGATCGCGCCCAGGTTCTTCCGGTCCTCGAGTAGTTTGGCCCCGACCTTGATGTAACCCGGGTTGGTGTCGATGATGCTGTGGTCGTTGAAGCGGCCCGAGGCGAGGCCCGCCGCCACCACGAACGGCTTCATCGACGAGCCCGGCTCGACGATGTCGGTGACCGCGCGGTTGCGGTACGCCTTGGCCTTGATCTGGTCGCGGTCGTTCGGGTTGTAGGCCGGCTGGTTGACCATCGCCAGCAATTCGCCGCTGTTCACGTCGACCACGATGATCGAGCCGGACTTGGCGCGCTGGTCGCGTATTGCAGCTTTCAACTCGCGGTACGCGAGGTACTGGATGCGCAGGTCGATCGACAACACGAGGTTGCGGCCCGCACGCATCGCGCGGATCTCCTCGACGTTCTGCACGATGTTGCCGTAGCGATCCTGGATCACGCGCTTGGCGCCGTCTTCGCCCGCGAGCCAGTGATCGAAGGCGAGCTCGAGGCCTTCCTGGCCTTCGTCGTCGACGCTGGTGAAACCGATGATGTGGCCCGCGACTTCACCCGCCGGGTAGTAACGGCGGTATTCGCGCATCAGGTAGACACCGGGGATTCCCAGCGCCTTGATCTTCTGCGCCTCGGCCGGCTGCATGTGCCGCACCAGGTACAGGAATTCGCGATCGAGATTCGAGGTCAACCGGCGCGCGATCTCGTTCTTGTCGCGCTTCAGGGCCTTCGCCAGGCGCGGCAGCTGGTCACTGGCGAGCGCGAGCTCCTTCGGGTTGACCCACACCGAGTCGACCGGGGTCGACACCGCCAGCGGTTCGCCGTAACGGTCGGTGATCGTGCCGCGCGTCGCCGTGATCTCCGCCACGCGGGAAAAACGCGCGTCGCCCTGGCCCGCCAGGAAGGCGTGATCCTTGAGCTGCAGCTCGACGGCGCGCCACGCGAGACCGAAGGCGCCGCACACCAGCAGCGCCAGCACCAGGTTGGCGCGCCAGCGGAAGCTGTTGGCGCCGAGCGCGCCGCGCGGCGAACCCTCGCCCTGCGCGCCGCGTGAACGCTTGTCGCGACGCGTGCCCGGCCAGACTTTCATGGCAGGGCCTTCATGGCGACACCAGCTCGATGTCCTTCGGTGGCGGCATCGCCATGCGCAGCTTGGCGCCGGCCACGTTCTCGACGAAGGCATGCGTCGACCAGGCGCTCTGCTCGAGCTGCAGCTGGCCCCACTCGATCTCGAGGTTGTCGCGCCGCACGTTGAGCCGCTCGAGCTCGACGAACAGCTCGCGCGCGCGATGCTTGGAGTAGATAGCCCCGGCGGCCGAGGCCAGCGCCGCGGCCCACAGCACCGGGATCGCCAGCACGAGCGCCTTGTTGGAGACGGAGCTCACGCGCGCACCTTTTCCGAGACTCGCAACACCGAAGAGCGCGCACGCGGGTTGGCGGCCAGCTCCTGCTCGCCCGCGCGGATCTTGCTGCCGATGCGCTTCATGCGCGGCTGCACGGAGTCGGGAATCACCGGCAGCCCGGCGTACACCGGGTCGACGCTCGACTGGGCCTGCATGAATTGCTTGACGATGCGGTCTTCGAGCGAGTGGAAGCTGATGACCGCCAGCCGGCCACCCACCGCCAGCAGTTCGAGCGCGCCCGCGAGCGCGCGGCGCAGCTGCCCGAGCTCGTCGTTGACGTGCATGCGCAGCGCCTGGAAGGTGCGCGTCGCCGGGTGTTTGCCGGGCTCGCGCGTGCGCACCACGCGCGACACCAGCTCGGCGAGTTGCAACGTGGTGGTGAGGGGCTGGGAGGTGCGCGTCGCCACGATCTGCGCGGCAATGCGCCGCGCGAAGCGTTCTTCCCCGAGTGTCGCGATCACCTCGCGAATCTCAGGCTCGCTCGCTCGCGCGAGCCATGAGGAAACCGGTTCGCCGCCCGTCGGGTCCATGCGCATGTCGAGCGGGCCGTCCGCCCGGAAGCTGAAACCACGTGCCGGGTCGTCGAGCTGCGGCGAAGAGACGCCGAGGTCGAACAAGATGCCGCGCACGGGCCGGCCCTGCGAGAGCTGCGGCACGCGCGCGGCGATATCGGCAAACGGCGC
>Ga0315910_10002863_pt1 | contig 14955 bp, 13 predicted proteins | sample EdamamesoilMG_FD_204470 | JGI IMG/M metagenome (GOLD analysis project Ga0315910, IMG submission 204470) | Garden soil microbial communities collected in Santa Monica, California, United States - Edamame soil | ecosystem: Environmental > Terrestrial > Soil > Garden | place: USA: California...
GCCGACTACTCCCGGCGCCATGGCGCCGCCCGCTCCTGCAGCCGCCCCAGCCCCGATGGCCGCGTAATCCCGCATGGCAGACACCGCACCAGCAGCCCCCGCCGCGCCCGCCGCGGCCCCAGCCCCAGCCCCGAGCTCGCCCGCCTCCGAGAGCGCGAGCGACGCGGCGCTATTTGGCAAATACACCGCCGCGCACCAGGCCAACGTGGCCGCGGAGCTCGGCGGCAAGGAGACCAAGCATGCCGACGCATCACCGAAGGGTCGTCGACCCGAGCCTGCCGCTCACGCTGCAGACCCTGTACAACGAGCCGCGCCAGCAGCACCTGCCCGGGACGGCGCGGGTGGTGAAGACGCCGGGCCAGACGGGGACGGTGCACGAGAGGCCGACGACGCCAGCGCCGCCCCCCGACCAAAGACCGACGAAGCGCCCGCCGGCAGTCTGAGCGAGGCCGCCGCCGTCGAGCTCTTCCGCAAAGCCCACGTCGAGGGCGACCAGGAGGGCATGGATCGGGCGCTCAAGGCGCTCTTGCCCGACAGCAAGGGCCTGAGCGAGTTCGCCGTCGACGGCAAGCGCTACGCCCAGTTCCGCGCGACCACGGCCCGGGCCAACAAGCGCCTCGACGAGCGCTCGACCGCCCTCGACGGCCGCGAAGCGAACCTGCAGCGCGGCATGGGCGTGCTCGAGCAGGTCGTCCAGCGCCTCGAGCCCGTCGAGAAGCTGCTCGAAGCCGCCAAAGACGACAGCGACGAGGGCCATGAGGCGCTCGTCGCTCTGGTCGAGACCCTCACGAAGAAGAAGCTGAACGAGACGACCCGGCGCCTGCTCGACAAGAAGCTCGGCAAGCCCACCGATCCGAAGGTCGAGGCGCTCGAGCGCGAGCTCCGGGCCGAGAAGGAAAAGCGCGAGGCGCGGGAGCGGGCCGAGGAAGAGGCGCACCAGACCGCGGCGCGCCAGACCGAGATCCGCCAGCACGTCCAGTTTTTGCACCAGACGCTCAGCAAGCACGACGACCACCAGGTGCGCACGCTCGCCTCGACCCGGCAGGGCATGATGGCGATCTTCGAGGCCCAGCAGCAGCACTACGACCGGCGCACGGGCAAGACGCTCAGCGCCGAGCAGGCCGCCCGCTACGTGCTCGAGCAGAAGAAGAAAGAGATCGAGCCCTGGCAGCGAGTGCTCGGGGCGAAGGCGCCCGAGCCGGCCGCGACGCCAACCCCCGCGCCCCCGACGACGCCGGCGACGCCCGAGGCGCGCGTCCGGAGCCTGGGCAGCCGCGGCTCGGCTCCAGCCGCTGCGGGCACGGCCGGCACGCTCAGCGACGCCGAGCTCTTCGACAAATACGAACGGCTGGCGAAGCTCGCCGGCGACTGAGAACCACCCATGACGACAGCAGACAGCATCCGCTCTTCGGGCGGCAGACTCTTCCGGCTCGCAGCCACGAGCGGCCTCATCACGGGGGTGAGCGCCGACGCCGTGCTCTTCGCGTGGCGGAACCCGAGCGCGGACAAGCTCCAGTTCCTGCAGTCGCTGCGCGTGCGCTGGCGCACCGTGGCCGGCTTCACGGCGGCCCAAGAGATGGCCGTCGCGGCGCATCTGGTGAGCTCGTTCGCGGCCGCGAACTACACGGGCGGCACGGACCTTTCCAACCCCGCGAGCAGCCCCGCCTTCGTCCGCCGCGACGCGGCATTCGGCGCGAGCCTGACCGAGAACCGGAGCGAGAGCGTGCTCGCGACCGGCAACGTGCGCATCGCGGACACGGGCGCGCTCAGCCACGCGGGCTCGCCGGTCATCGCCGCGCACGCGCTGCTGCGCGACAGCTTCGCCGAGCTCGCCGCGGCCGCCACCGTCCCGAAGGGCAAGCTCGACCTCGACTTCGACCCGCGCGACGAGGGCGAGCAGCAGCTCGGCCACGACGGCGGCTTCATCGTGCGCGCGCCCGTTGCGATGGGCGCGGGCGGCACGGGGCGATTGTCCGTCGAGGTGTGCTGGTACGAGTTCTGATGCACGTCCTGCTCTACCCCAGCGAGGACGAGCTCGAGCCGGATCTGACCGGCAGCCGAGGGGACGTTCACGGACACATCGGCAGCTTCAACGACAGTGCGCCGGCAAGCGACAGTCGACGCGCGATCGGCTTCCGCCTGACGTCGCGGCGCGTTTCCTCCTTCCCTCGCGGCCCTGCCTACAGCACCGACGGGCGCACGTGGATCGAGTGCGACTTGCGCGAGCCGCCTCGATAGCGCAGCTTTAAGGCTACCAGCGGCGCGCTCGCGCGTCGGTCTGAGACAGCCCGGGCCTGTTCCACCCGTGAAACCAGCGAAAGGAAACCTCACGGGACGCGGCGCTCGCGCAACCAGCGGCGCGCGCGACGAGCAGCATTGGCCAGTACACTCCAGACCTTCGATGCGTTCATCAAGGAACGCTACACCCCAGAAAAGATCGAGAACCTCACCCACGTAGACCGCGCGCTCTACAGCCAGATCCCGAAAGACGGGAAATGCTCGGGTGAGAGCTTCGTCGAGCCCATCATCTTCGGTAACCCCCAGGGCCTCGGCGCGACGCTGAGCAAGGCCCAGACCGCCGCGGGCCTCGCGGGCGGCGCCGGCAACGTCAAGGGCCGCAAGTGGACCCTGACGTTCGGCGACTACTCCGCGGTCGTCGAGATCGGCGACAAGGTCATGAAGGCCGCGCGCGACAACTTCGGCGCGTTCCTGCGGAACAAGGCCCAGGAGATCGACGGCCTGTGGGAAGCGTTCGCGGACACGCAGAGCGCGTACCTCTACGGCAACGGCGGCCAGAGCATCGGCCTCGGCACGGTGGCCGCGGGCGTGCTCACGCTCGACAACCCCGAGGACGTCGTCAACTTCGAGGTCGGCCAGGCCCTGGTCGCGAGCACGAGCGACGGCTCCGACCCGAGCCACACGCTCATCAACGGCACGGGCTACGTCATCAAGGTCAACCGGAGCGAGGGCACCGTCCAGCTCGGCAACGACCCGGACGACACGAGCGCCACCAACCCGCACGCCGACTGGGACGACGCCCCGGTCTACCTCTTCCGCGACGGCGACTTCGGCGGCTCGGGCGCAACCACGATCTTCAAGGGTCTGGGCGCGTGGCTCCCGTCGTCTGCCCCGAGCAACACCGACAGCTTCTACGGCGTCAACCGCTCGGTCGACGATCGCCTCTCGGGCGTGCGCGTGCCGTCGGGCGAGATCACGAGCAAGGGTCGCGAGGACCGCCTCAAGCTGCTCGTGACCCGCATCAAGGGTCGCTTCGGCGGGCGCGGCAAGCTCTCGATCTTCATGAACACCGAGCAGTGGCAGGCGCTTGCCAACGAGCTCGAGGACAAGGGGACGCGGCCCGTCGATGGCGGCACGGCCAAGTTCAACTTCCAGAAGATCCAGCTCGCGGCCGGCGGCGGCATGATCGACATCTACCCCGATCCGTTCTGCCCCGCGCTGACGGCCTTCGCGCTGGCGCTCGATTACTGGAAGCTCCGCAGCTACGACGAGTACCCGCACGTCGTCAACGGCGACGGCCTCGAGATGCTGCGCAAGGTGGGCTCAAACGACTACGAGTACCGCCTCACCGGCTACCCCACGTTCTCGACCCGCGCGCCGTGCTTCAGCGGGCGGGTGACCCTGCCGGCGGTGGCGTAACGCGATTCTCGGCGAACGGACGACTGAGGGCGCTCGCGAGGGGGCGAGCGCCTGACGTCGAGACCGACGCCGGAAAGGCACGAACATGCTGGTAGCTGACAAGAGAAAGACGCCGTTCCGCTCCTGCGGGCGGCCACGCGCCCATATGTGGGCAAAATTCGCGGTCGGGGCGGCGGGCGCCGTCACGGTCGACACCACGTTCAGCGACTCGGGCATCGCGCTCGGAGACTTTTCGAGCGGGGTCGCGTCGCTCACGTTCCCGGCCGCCATCAAGGGCCTGGTCCGCGTGACCTACATGCCCGCGGCCGTCGCCAACGATAACCACGTCGTCGTCACCGCCCAGGACGTGCCCGCGGGCACGGCCACGCTGCGATGCCACGACGACGGCTCGGCGGAAGACCCCGCCGACGGCTCGACGATCTTCGTCGAAATCGTGGCGGAAGACCGTGGCTGACAAGGCGGGCAACCTCGCTCTCATGTTCGGGGGTGGCGACGACGCCGCCCCCGAGGGGCCTTCGAGCGACGCCGGCGACGCCGGCGAGCTCGGCGCGCTCGCGGACGACCTGGCCGAGGGTGAGGAGGAGGCCGAGGCCATGCCCCCGGACTTCGCCCTGAACGCGGCCGAGGCCTTCCCGGACTTGGCCGGCGACGACGCGCGCATCGAGGCGCTCTACCGAACCATCAAGTCCTGTCACCCGGCGGTCTGAACGATGGCAGCGCGAGCGTTTACCCTGCTGCAGATGCGCACGAAGGTGCGCTCGCGCTGCATGATCGAGAGCGAGCTCGATCTCTTCCCCGACTCGCTCCTGACCGACTGGATCAACGAGAGCTGGCAGGACCTGCGCATCGAGCTCAGTAACGCCGAGGTCGAGTTCTTCCTGGCCAGCGTGAGCGGCGTGCTCACGGCCGGCGTCGTGAGCGGCACCGCGCACGGGTCGCTGCCGCTGCCGGCCGAAGCGCACGCCGTCTACGGCCTGGATCTCGTCGTGGGCGGCCAGGTCATCGACGTCCCGCCCATCAGCTTCGCCCAGCGCAACGACGGCCAGTGCGGCACGACCAAGACGGGCGTGCCGGCGGGCCATCACATTACCGGCGTCGGCCAAGAGAGCACGACCAGCGTGGGCACGGGAACGATCATCCTCACCCCCGCCCCCGACGCGGCCTACCCCTACCGGCTCTGGTACCTGCCGGCCTGGGTCGACGTCACGAACGACAGCCACGTCTTCAACGGCATCGCCGGCTGCGAGCAATGGGTCATCTGGGACGTCGCGGTGAAGGTCGCGATCCGGACCAATGACAGCAAAGCCCAGGAAGCGGGCGCGCTCCGAGAACGCGACCGGGCGTTTGCGCGCACGGTCAAGAGCATCAAGCGCATGAACCGCACGGGGCCGGTGCGGCGCCGCGACACCCGCGCCGAGCGCTACCCGTCCATCGACCGCCCATGACGTTCCAGCCCCGGCACGAGCTGCCCGGTCTGGACCCCGAGGCGAAGCGGGCGCTCGTGGAAGTGCAGGACGCCATCTCGCGCGAGTGCCGGCGCCTCGAAGCGAGCATCGACCGCCCCCGCCGGCGCTGCACCGAGCTCGTCGAAGAGGGCCAGGTCATCGCCAAGCCCGGCGAGGTCGTCCGCGTTCAGCCCGGCGACGAGAACATCACGGTCGTGCTGCCCGAGCCCGACGCGGGCAACGGCGGCGCCGACATCGTCGTGAGCTTCGAGGGCGATGGGACGGCTGCCGGTAAGGTGCTGGTCGTGCCCATGAGCGGCACGTGCGGCGCGCCCGGCACCCAGACGCTCAATAGCCCCGGCACCTACACGTTCACGAGCACGGGCTCGCCGGGCGCGAAACGCTTCAGCGCGGCGACGCCGACCGACGCGCCCGCGCCGCCCGCCTGGAGCGGCCCACCCGCGATCGTGACCGAGGACCTGCCCGACGACGGGGTCACGAACGACAAGCTCGATGAGATGCCGGCCAACAGCGTCAAGGTCAACGCGACCGGTAGCGCTGCCAACCCGACCGATCTCGCCATCGCCGCCGACAGCTTCCTCGGGCGGCTCGCGGGCGTGCTCGCCTCCGTCCCGCTCGCGGACGTGGACTCGGCCAGCGTCATCTACGACGCGGCGAGCCACACGTTCCAGAGCGCGGCCACGACCGGCGACGTCACGAGCACCCAGAACAGCAACGCGCGCGCGTTCCGGGCGTTCAGCGCCTTGAGCGTGCTCGCGCGCGCGGCGAACAGCTCGGGCATCCCGACGGAGCTCGCCGCGGGCGCGAACGACCGGGTGCTGGCGCGCGCCTCGGACGCGCTCGCGTTCCAGCAGGTGTCGACGGGCATGATCGCGGACGACGCTGTCACTGACGCGAAGCTACGCGAGAGCGCAGCCGTCTCGGTGCTGGGTCGGGCCGCCAACAGCACGGGCAACCCGGCAGACATCGCCGCGGGCGCGAACAACCGCGTGCTGGCGCGCACCGGCGACGCGCTCTCATTCCAGCAGATAACCGCGCCGATGATGGCCGACGGCACCGTGGTGCTCTCGGCCGGCACGTACCACGACCTGGTCATCGCCGACACGGTTACAGACATCATCTGTAACGGTGTCGTGACCATTACCGGCATTGCCGGCGGCACGAATGGGCGCGTCGTGCGCATCGCCGGTGGCAATAGCAGCACGCTCACTCTGCCGCACGGGTCCGGCAGCTCGACGGCTGGCAACACGTTCACGATGCCGGCGGCGGTGGACTACGTCCAGGCCCGTGGCGGCGCCGTGCTGGTATACGACACGGCGCCCAGCACCGATAGCTGGCGATGCATCGCCACCGCGCAGCCCACGCTCGACGGAGACCGCGGCGACATCACCGTGTCGGGTCTTACCTGGACGATCGACAACGACGCCGTCACCGACGCCAAGCTTCGCAACTCGGCGGCGCTCTCGGTCATCGGGCGAGCCTCGAACAGTTCAGGCGATCCGGCGGACATCGCTGCCGGCGCCAACGATCGTCTCCTCGCGCGCACCGGCGACGCGCTCTCATTCGTGCAGCTCACGGCCGGCATGGTGCCGAACGACCTCATCACGGACGTGATGTTGCGCAACAGCGCCGCTCTCAGCGTCATCGGGCGGAGCGCCAACAGCACGGGTGATCCGGCGGACATCGCGGCCGCGAACGATGGCGAGGTGCTGCGGCGGAGCGGAACCACGCTGGGGTTCGGGACGATCGCCACCGGAGGCATCGCGAACAACGCCGTCACCGACGCCAAGATTCGGGACTCCGCCGCGCTCAGCGTCATTGGGAGGAGCGCGAACAGCAGCGGCGACCCGGCAGACATCGCGGCGGGCACCGATGCCCACGTGCTCCGCCGGAGTGGCACTAGCCTCGGGTTCGGCACCGTCGCCACGGCTGGCCTCGCCGACTCCTCGGTCACGCGCAGCAAGCTTTCTCCCGGAGTCCAGTCGTTCACGACCGCGGGGCTCAGCAGTGACGTTCAGATCAACACCGACACGACCGTGCTCCGCGTCGACACGGGAAATAGCGCCTGGTCGATAGACGGCTTCGTGCGACAGGGCGGCAACTTCAACGGCGATTGGTTCATTCTCGAGAACGCATCGAACAACAGCTCGACTGGCACACTGGTCACGGGCGGCAGCTCGGCGTCTACCGCGGGGAACACCATCGTGACGCCCTTCAACGTCGACCGTGGCCCACAGACTCGCTACTCGGCCCTGATGGTGTACGACGGCACCGACAGCCTGTGGCGCATCGTCGCCGACACGTTCGCGCTGGTCGACGGTGACAAGGGCGACATCACTGTCAGTGCCTCGGGGGCGACATTCACCATCGACAGCGCCGCCGTGACGCTCGCCAAGCAAGCCAACCTCGCCCAGTCGACCATCATCGGCCGAGCCGAAGGGGCAGGCACGGGCGTTCCGCAGGCGCTCACGCCCACCCAGGTCGTGAGCATCATCGACGGCGAAAGCCCGACGTGGACGGCGAGCCACCGCTTCAACGACTTTATCCAATTCGGGACCAGCACGGGGCTACCCAGCTCGGGCGACATCCGCAAGGCGGGATCTATTCGCGTCGAGTCCGGCGGGTCGGTGACCTTAGCACCGACGGACACGCTGGGTCTGCTCGGGGCCGTATCGATGGCCAGTGCCCTTACGGTCAGCACGTCCGGATCGATCGATAACCTCACCATCGGCAACGTCAGCGTCGTGCGCTTCACTAATGCAACGGACGTGACGGGCATGATCGCCGTCACTGCATGGCAGGTCGTTTGGCTGCTCAACGCCTCTAGCAACACCATCAACCTGCACCGCGAGAGCGGTAGTTCGTCGTCGAGCAACCGATGGGCTGGCACCGGTGGCTCGTCGCTCATCATCAGACCGGGGGAGATGCAGGCCGCCGTATACGACCTCACGTCGTCACGCTGGCGCTCGCTGAGCGGAGCAACATGAAAACCTTGGTCATCACGCCGGCGTACAGCCATGCCCATCATCAGGTGCACGCCGCCATCGGCGCCACGGGCATGCCCTGGCTACCGCTCTACGAACGGAGCGACCTGCCCCGCGCCCGGAGCGTGCTCGTCTCCCGCGCCGTCGAACTTGGCGCCCAGGTCGTGGTGTTCGTTGACGCAGACACCGTGCCTGCCCCCGGCGCGCTCGACGCCATCATCGCTGCCGTCCGGCCGGGGCGCACCGTGTTCGGGGTCTACGAGCTCCGGGACGGGCGGCTCTCGGTCGACCCGGAGGACCCAGTCGCGGCCGAAGGCGCCATCGCGCGCCGCCTGCCGTTCCCGGTGCGCTGGGGCGGGCTCGGGCTCGCCGCGGTGCATCTGGACGACCTGCGGCGCGTCGGCGAGGGCCTGCCGCTCATTCGCGACCCGGACGTCGTCTGGCGCCCGTACTGCGTGCCGTTTGTCCGGGACGGACAGTATTACGCCGACGACCGGTCGCTCTGCGCGCGCCTGCGCGACGCGGGCGTCGAGCTCGTCGCCGATCCGGCCATCGTCGGACTGCACGCCGTGACGCGACTCGTCGCCCCTCAGTTGTCGCCCGGGTGCGCTGGCGTCGACTCGTCCCAGCAGAACGCCGGCAGTGGCCTGCCGCCTTCGGGGAGGCCGCATGTCTGAACGGTGTGCGCTTCGTCGTCCCAGCAACACCACGTGCCGGTCTCGGGCGCGCTCGTCTGCTCGCTCGAATCATCCGGCGGCAACGGTTCGTCGTCGGCCGCGCCCGCGCAGCCGAGCACCAGGAGCAGGGCAAGCGCTCTCACTTATCCCCCACGGCGTGACCGGCTTCGAACGTCACCCACTCGAGCACCGGCTCGTGCCCAGCGCCTTCCGACACTTGGTAATGGGCGTCAGTCGTTCCGCACGTGAACGTGACGCCCGCCTCGCTCGGAAGCGCCACGGCCGAGCACATCGTTCCGTCATCGTAGACCACGCTCACGTACCGGCCTTTGGCGCTTTGCACCCAGTTGACCCGTGCGTTCGGCACCTGCGAGACGCGCCTGGTCTCCCCGGGGGCAGCCCGCGAGCTGCGCCATTTGAGCGGCACGGGGCTCGTCTCGCTCGCCCGCGCCTCGCCCGCCATCCCCACCACGGCCGCGATCGCGGCCAACCACCACCTCACCATCGGACCTCCTCGAAGACAGTCTGTTGCGTACACACGATGGGTGCACGCGTGGCGGGGCGCATCGTTCCGAGCTGGAACGAGAAAGCGACAAGCCCGTGACCCGGCTCGTCCACGTCCCCTTCTCGAAGGGCCAGATCGAAACGGCCGATCCGAAACTGCTCCCGACTGGGCTACTGCGCGAAGCGGTCAACGTCCGGTTCCGCGCCGACGGGCGGCTCGGCTCCCGCTACGGCTACGAGGACGCGGGCGTGGACGTGCTCGGCGATTCCGACGTCACCCCCCACGACCTGGCCGCGTTCGGTGACCAGCAGATCCTGCTCGCGAATGGCGATCGGACGCTGGTGCGGGTCGAGACGAGCGACTCTTGGAAGGCGCTCGACGACGCGAACGCCGCGGCGCGGAGTCTCCGGATCCTCTCGAACGTCGAGGTCATCGCGCGTCCCCCGCTCCAGAACCAGAGCCGGGCCGCGGACGTGGCGGTCAACACCGCGGGCTATGCCGCGATGGTCTGGACCGTGCCGCTCGGGGCGGTCGAGTACGTGGTCGCGCTCGTCGTGCGCCTGAGCGACGGCGCCGTGCTCTGTCACCAGCGCGTCGACCAGACGGAAGACCCCGAGGCCGTGCGGGTTCTCGCGCTCGGGACGAAGTTCTTCCTTCTGCACATCGACGACACGAGCGGCGACCTCGAGTGCTGGACGCTCGACACCGCGACCGAGGGCGCGTTCACGCTCGCGAGCGCTCAACTCGTCGACACGGCCAACATCCACAATAGCTACGAGTTCGACGCGCGCGAGAACGGCTCATCGGAGTTCGTGGTCGCCTGGCGGTCGAGCGCGACGCAAATCTCGTGGGAGAACTTCTCGAGCGCGCTCGCCACCGTCGGCAGCCGCCAGACCGTGACGGCCAACGGCAAGCTCTCGGTCGACGCCATCAATAACGGCCACGTCGCCATCGCCAACATCACGAGCACGGGCACGGTCGAGTGCCGCACGTGGAACGAGGCGGCTCAGACGCTGGTCAACACGACCACGGTCGACGCCGGCACCGACGCCGTCGGGCAGCCCTGGGTGCAGCTCGCGAGCGGCACCGTTGCCATGGTGACCTGGGGCGCACTCGCCACGGGCGTCAACGCGACGCACCCCGAGTGGAACTACCGGACCATCAACCCGACGAGCCACGCGCTCGGCACGCTCGGCTCGATCGCCGGCGCCTACCCGGCCTCGGGCTCGTTCTTCATGCCGAGCGGCGAGACCGGGCTCTGGCTCGTCGACACCGACTCGGTCGAGCGCGGCTACACCCTGAGCCGCTTCGGCGCGAGCCGCACGCCCGAGCCCGAAGGCCTCATCGCCAAGCCCTTCGCGGCGACCTGGAACGAGGTCACGCACCGGCGGAGCAAGGTCGTCTCGCTCGGCTCGGGCGCGTTCGTATGGGCGGCGCTCACACTGCCCCCGAACGCGGACCCGACCTCCAATACGCCCGACACGCTGCCGACCCTCTACCGCTTCGAGGTCGAGAAGCGCGAGCGCGTCCGCCGCGCCCGGCTCGGCGGCAACCTCTACTTCGCCGGCGGGCTCGTCTCCGTCTTCGACGGCGCCCGCTACTACGAGCAGGACTGGTGCACGACGCCGACCTTCGACGAGGTCACGGCGCAAACCGGCTCGGGCGACCTCATCAGCGAGACCATCTACACCTACGCGCGCGTGCTCGAGTGGACCGACGCGCAGAACCAGCGGCTGTTCTCCGCGCCGAGCACGCCGGTGCAAGCGAACCTCGCCGCTGGCAATAACCAGGTGCGGCTCGAAGTCCACCCGCCGTTCACGCGCAAGCTGGACGCGGCGATGGGCGGGGCCTCGATCAACGACATCATCTACCGGAGCAAGAGCGACGGCATCACGCTGCGCGAGCTCACGCGCCTGAAGTGGTCGCGCGGGCAGACCACGGCGCAGACCGTGACCGACGCCACCGACGACTGCGGCTGCGACGGCAAGCCCCTCATCTACACGCAGGGCAACCGCGGCGCCGTCAGCGGTCCGCTGCAAAACGACCCGGTCAACGCCTGCGACTACATCTGGGCGGGGCGAGACCGCATCATCCTCGGCCGCAAGGATGGCGTGCAGTGGTCGCTCCGGCTGAACGACACCGACGCGGTCGGGTTCAGCAACAACGCGAGCTTCTTCAAGCGCATCGCGGGCGTGACCGGGGTTGCCAGCCTCGACGAGCGCTGGGTCGTCTTCACCCGCGACGCCGTCTGGGAGATCACCGGCGACGGTCCCGACGACGACGGCGTGCAGGGCGAGTTCAGCGCGCCGCGGCGGCTGCCGGCCGAGGGCGGCTGCATCGACAGCCGGAGCCTCATCGAGGTCTCGAGCGGGCTCATCTACCAGCAGAGCCCAGACCGCCTGTATCTCCTGCCCAGGGGCGGGGGCGCGCCCGTGTGGTTCAGCCAGCCCGTCCGCGCGACGCTCGCCCGCTATCCGGTCATCACGAGCTCGGCCTACGTCCGCCGAGACAACACGGTCGTCTTCACCTGCAACGACTCGGGCGGCTCCTCCGGCGTGCTCGTCGTCCACGACCTGCGCACGGGCGACTGGTACGTGGACGAGCTCGACGGCGCCCCCGTCGTGCTCGGCAGCGAGGCCTGGGGCGGCGCGCACGCGATCTGCGGCTCGACGTTCGTCCGCGTCCAGACAGAGACCTTTTCCGACGCAGGCGAGGCCTTCGGGATGCGGCTCCGCACCGGCGCCGTGCGCCCCTTCGGCACGAACGCCTGGGGCAAAGTCCACACGCTGACGCTGCTCGGCGAGTTCCGGGGCGAGTGCACGGTCGGCTGCCGCTTCAGCTTCGACGACGGCAAGACCTTCACGACGCTCACCGCGCAGGCCGTGACCGGCGCCGCCGGCGACGCGCTGCGGCTGCAGTGGTCGCTGCCCCGGTCGCGCACCGATCACGTGGTCATCGAGTGGACGACCACCAGCGACGAGCCGAGCGAAGGCATCGTCTTCAACGCATTCACGCTCGAGGTCGACCCGGCAGAAGGCCCGACTCGCCTCGGGGCAGACAGCAGAGCATAGCCATGGCCAGCATCTTCGACACCGCCAACCGCACCTACAAGCCGCCGCCCGCGCTCATCGCGCCGAAGCCGGCTGCCGCCGCGCCCGCGGCCGCGATGCCCACCGACGCCGAGTTCGCGGCGAACTTCAACGCGACCATGCCCGTCAATCGGCCGCCCCCGCGCGCGACGAGCCCCGACGGGCTCACGTACCTCGACACGGGCGAGCGCACGCCGCTCTATTACCACCGGCAAGAGAACGCTCGCGGCACGCCCGGCTACGAGAACATCTACGACCCGACATTCGTGCCGACCCGCGACCAGCTCGCCTCGGGCGAGTACAAGATGGATAAGGCCTCGGGCACGTACTACACGACCGCGAGCAACGGCATCGACCGGTTGCACGTCACGAACAACCCCGCCGAGGACGGCGGCTCGCCCGCATTCACGGTCGGCAAGACCCCCGACGGGCTGCGCGTCTCGCCCGGCGACGGCACCATCCCGGGCCGCCAGGCGACGCCCGAAGAGGCGAACCGCGCGAACGCGAACTACATCGCCACCGGCAATTCCACGCCCCAGGGCGGCTGGGGCGCGCCCGGATCGGGCGTCGGCGGCGTGGGCGAGCTCGGCACGCTCGCGCAGAACGCCCGCGACCAGTTCGGGGCCATCGCCGGCGCCCGCCACGACCAGGCGCGCGACATGTACGCCCAGGGAGCGGCAGCCCAGGGCCGGAGCGCGGCGCAGACGAGCGCAGTCAACTACGGCGCGGCGCAGAAGGTCGGCTCGAGCAACGCCGCAGCTGGCAACTACGGCGCCGAGCAGCGCATTCAGGCGCCGACCCTCGCGGCCGCGCGCCAGGCGGCCACCGGCGACTTCGGCGCCCAGCAGAGCGTCAGCGCCCAGCAAGTCGGCCCCGCCGCGCAGGCGCAGGCGCAGCAGGCCACGAACCAGGCGGGCTTCCTCGGGGGCACGGCCGCCGGCGCCCGCGGCATCGCCGATCTCGACTACGCCCAGGCCGACCAGAGCCGGGGCGACATCCAGCAGAGCCTGGGCGACATCCGCGGGTTTCTGTCCCAGGGCCCGGGCCCGAGCATGGCCCAGCAGCAGCTCCGCATGGCCCAGGAGCAGAACCTGGGCGACGCGCTCAGCCTGGCGCGGAGCGGCCGCGGCAACGCCGCCGGCAACATGAAGATGGCTCTTTCTGAGAACGCGGCCACGAACGCCCAGACCAACATGCAGTCGGCGCTGCTCCGCGCCCAGGAGGCCGACACGTGGCAGGGCCGGCAGCTCCAGGGCCTCGGCCTGCAGAGCTCGACGGCGACGAACCTCCGCGGCCAGGACCTCAGCGCCGCGCAGGCGCAGGGCCAGCACGCCGTCAGCCGCGAGCAGATCGCATCCAACGTGGACGTGAGCCGCGCCGGTCTCGAGCAGCAGCTCGCCATGAACAACGCCGAGCTCGGCACGCGCGCGAACCTGCAGAACGCGGCCGAGACGAACACGGGCAACCGCCTCAACGCCCAGCTCGGGACCGAGGCGGCGCTTCAAGAGGCGAGTCTCGCCAACGCGCGCAACATCGCGCTCGGCCAGGCGGGCACGAACGTCAACCTGCAGAACGCCGAGCAGCAGAACCTCAATAGCCGCCTGCAGGGGCAGCTCGCGAGCGACGCCGCGATCCAGCAGGCCGGGCTCGCCAACCAGCGCAACATCGCCATGGGCGACGCTGGCACGAATGTCAGCGTGAGCAACGCCAACAACGCGAGCGCCGCCGAGCGCGCCCGCGCCGAGCTCGCCAACTCGCTCGCCATCGCCTCGGGCAACAGCCGCACGCAAATCAACACCGCGAACCTCGAAGCCCAGATGCGGCAGCGCGAGGCCAACGATCGGCTTCTCAGCGAGATGACCGGCTATGGCGTCGACCTGGGCAACCAGGAGCTCAACGCCGCCAACTACGGCGTCGGTGCCGACTACAACTATGCGGACCTCGCGGCCGAGATCGACTGGCGTAACCTCGACCGCGCCGCCGGCGTCAAGAGCGAGGAGCGGGCACGCAAAGACAAGAAGGACGCCGCTGCAATCCAGGCTCTCGCGACGTTCACCGAGGCGGTTCTCTAAGCCATGGCCACCTACAAAGATTACAGACAGTTCGACGACATGCCCTTCGGCTACGGCGAGTTCGAGCTCGACGACGGCACGAGCTATGTGCTCGACGATCCGCCGCGGGCCCGGGCCGTGCTCGAGCAGCTCTACGGCGGGGGCAATAGCTTCGCGCGTGACGTCGAAAACGAGTCGACGAACATCGCCGAGCGCGGCAGCGTCGATCGGCAGGGCGCCGAACTCGACACCGAGCAGAAGCTCGAAAACGCCGTTGCCAAGCTCGCCGGCGCCCCCGAGCCGAACCGCCCGTTCCGCGGCGTGGATCCAGGCCCGAGCATGATGCGGCGGGCCGTCGCGGGCCCCGGCGGCGGCGACGACCTCGACGCGCGCCAGCAGGAGCTCGCCGGCGAGCTCGACCGCGAGCCCGAGACGGACGAGGACGCCGCGCCGCCGGATCCTCGCGCCGCTGCCGAGCGCCTCACCCCCGAGCAGCTCGAGGCCGTGCGCCTCAACGAACATGCGA
>Ga0315910_10002864_pt1 | contig 14954 bp, 10 predicted proteins | sample EdamamesoilMG_FD_204470 | JGI IMG/M metagenome (GOLD analysis project Ga0315910, IMG submission 204470) | Garden soil microbial communities collected in Santa Monica, California, United States - Edamame soil | ecosystem: Environmental > Terrestrial > Soil > Garden | place: USA: California...
CATGCGGAGACTTTTTTAGTTTACCCGATACGCTTAAATCCTGTATAAGGATGCAACACGTCAGGAATAGTAACGCCGGAATCGTCCTGGTTATTTTCCAAAAGTGCGGCAACAATTCGTGGCAGGGCCAGGGCGCTGCCGTTCAAGGTATGGGCCAGCTTGTTTTTACCCTCGCCATCCCTGTAACGTAATTTCATCCGGTTAGACTGGAAGGTCTCAAAATTAGAAACCGAGCTTACTTCCAGCCATTTTTTCTGGGCTGCGGAATACACTTCAAAATCATAAGTGAGGGCCGACGCGAAGCTCATGTCTCCCCCGCAGAGGCGAAGGATGCGGAAAGGGAGCTGAAGCTGACGCAACAGGGAAGCCACGTGCTGCTTCATATTTTCCAGCGTCTCATACGAACGGTCAGGATGCTCAACCTGTACAATCTCCACCTTGTCGAACTGGTGCAGCCTGTTAAGGCCCCGCACATCTTTGCCATAACTGCCGGCTTCCCTGCGGAAACAAGGCGTATAAGCACAGAGACGGATCGGCAGTTCCTCTTCCTTGCGGATTTCATTCCGGAAGATATTCGTCAGCGGAACTTCTGCTGTCGGGATCAGGTAGAGATTGTCAATGCCTGCATGGTACATCTGGCCTTCCTTATCCGGAAGCTGGCCAGTGCCGAATCCTGATTCTTCATTCACCAGGATGGGTGGCTGGTACTCCCTGTAACCTGCCGCTGTGGCCTGGTCAAGAAAGAAATTGATGAGTGCGCGCTGCAGCCTGGCCCCTTGACCTTTGTATACGGGAAAACCGGCGCCGGTAATTTTTACGCCCAGCTCAAAGTCGATGAGATCGTACTGGCTGGTCAGTTCCCAGTGCGGTTTGGCCGAGGAAGAAAGCTGGGGAATCTCCCCTTCTTCATGTTCAACGACATTGTCGGCCGGCGTTTTACCTGCAGGAACTTTTTCAGAAGGTATATTCGGCAACAGAACCAGCAACTGGTGTTGCTCTGATTCAAGGTCGTTCAGATCGTCGTTGAGTTTTTTGGTGCTTTCCTTCAGCGCGGCGCTTTTATTTTTCAGGTCTTCCGCTTCCGGCTTTTTCCCGCTCTTCATTAATTCGCCAATCTGCCGGGCCAGCTGGTTCGCTTCGCTCAGTAAGGTATCCAGTTCGTTTTGCGTAGTCCGGCGGCGGCTGTCGATGGAGAGGATCTCCTCAATAATTTTCCCTGCGTCAAAGTGCTTGACAGCCAGGCGTTCCAGGACGTTTTCTTTGTTTTCCCGTAGGGTTTGTATCTGCAACATAAAAGTTCAAAAGTAAGGTCGCAAAAATACGAAAAAGGTTCACAGCGCAGGGGGGCGCTAGCCTCACCCCCTGCCCCTCTCCAGAATTAAGTTCTGTCTCCTATTGGCGTGCTCGTCTGGAGAGGGGTGTAGAGACAATTCTGATTCTTACGAATGGAGAACTATGAACCTCACCCCCTTTCCCTCTCCAGGATTAAGCTCTGTCAAATTAAAGTTTTCGTCTGAGAAGGCGATCAATATTTTCTCTTATTGAGCGCCTTAATTTTATGATGCATTACTCCCCTCTCCGCATGATAAACTTACTATGTGCAGGCCTATGCTCTGCGGAGAGGGGCAGGGGGTCGTTAGCCTCACCCCTGCCCCTCTCCAGAATTAAGACACAATTTCTATTTGTAATTTTCGTCTGGAGAGGGGAGATCAATATTTCTCTTTAGTAAGCGACTTAATTTTAAGATGCATTACTCCCCTCTCCGCAAGATAAACTTACTATGTTCAGGCCTATGCTCTGCGGAGAGGGGCCGGGGGTGAGGCGAACTATTTCTTCCACCCTTTCAGGTATCCCTTGTAAAGCTTTTTCAGTTTTGAATCGCCCGATGTATAAGCCAGCACCTCTTTCTTCGGATTCCCTGAAGGATTGACCTTTTTATCCCGGATGGCCAGTTCCATTCCCAGTTGATACAGGGCATCTTTGTAATAGCTTACAGAGATTCCACGCTGAAGCAGGGTTTTATATACCTGCAGTGAACTTTCGTAGTCTTTCCTGCTGCGGAAATTATTTCCTAAAAAAATCAGGAATTCATCGTTGCACTTTGCAGCGGCGAGTTCGGCCAGGGGTTGATGAACGATGGAAAATTTCGATACTTCATACCGGTGATAGTAGGTATCTGCATCCTGGTATTTTCCGAATGCTTCTTTGTAGCGTCCTGCCGCCTGCTCCGAGATTACTTCCCTGGTCAGTGCCTGGTAGACATAGGCCGGCAGGATGCTGTCATGCTCGGCACGAAGGGTACCGCTGTTCAGGCTGCAATCGGCGTAATCCTGCAAGACCCTGTCGGCATTCTTGAATTGGTTGTCGGCTTCGATGTAGTCCTTTTTCAGTATGGCATCATGCATCTGCCTGTAATATCCGTCCAGGGAGATTTGCGCATTCACACATTCCTGGGAAAAAATAGCGGACTTCAATTCACCATACTCTTTGTTAATGGCGGCGTCATTCTGAAGACCATAGTGCATTTGCTGGGACCCGATGCTCTTCGATAGTTTGCGTGCTTCCCCCAGGTTATTGTTCGAAGCAAAATACCTGCCCTTGCGGATTAAATCAAGGAGGTAGGGCTTAGCTGCCTGTTTTTTTAAGGTCTCCATTTCCGGATGCGGAGCTAAGGAATACTGGTACAGCAATTCATCTGCACTGTCGAATTCATCGAGCGCTTTTTCATATTGCTGCTGTTTCAGCTTCGTTCTGCCGGATTCCATGAAGTTGTCGTAACGCTTCTGGCGGATTCCTTTTTGTATGGCCAGCGCATCGCCTGCATTCGGAATTTCTGCGGCATGCCGGTTCTGGTAGTTCAAAGCGTCCTGCACATAGGTATCGGCATTTTGCAGGTTGCCCGTCTGGATGGCGCTTCTCGCCTTGTCGAGGAATGCCTGGTACTTGCCGTTATGGGCTTTGCGGTAATTCAGATCCATGGCGGGAAGGCAGGAGATGCCGCTAACCCGGCGACAGAGCCTGGAAGCGCGATCGAGCACGGTTAATGCATCGTCGTACTTTTTCTGGCCGATAAACTGTTCTGCTTCGCCGATGTATTGGCGGTAGGTCCTGTTCAGCAGGTCCGTGGTGAGGCGCCGGATATCCGGATCCGGGTTCATGTTGTTTACAATATCGCTGCCCTGCTCATCGGCGTTTGAATAATTGCCTTCGTTGAAATCCATGAGGGCCAGCTGGTAGGCCGCAGGGGCGAACAACGGGTTTTCATGCAGCGACTTGGAAAAATAGGTCCTTGCCTGCTGTCGCTTACCGCGTGCCTGCAGGTCTAAAGCCACATTGTAAAAGTCAACATAGAGATGGCTCTTTGTGTCATTGATCGCGTTTCGTTTCGCGAAGGCTTCGTTACGAAGGGCATCAAAGCGGGGTATAAATTTCAGGGGATCGAAAGAAGAGAGACCGAGTTCCTGGTCAAAGTGCATTCCTTCCAGGCGGTTGATATCGTTTTCAACGGTGCGCAGGATCTCATTTTGAAAATCAAGCCGGTCAAGATCGGAGGGGTTTACCGTCATCAGGCGCTGGTGAAAAACTTCCAGGTCAGCCGAAGCCTGGTAATAGCCGTTGACCAGGGCAATCCTGTCCTGGAATCCGGCCAGCCCCCCTGCATGACTGAAAGCATGCTGCGACAAGGTATACTGAAAGTCCGAATGGGTGGAATCCACGTACGAATGTTCGGCGCGTTCGGAATTCCCGTTCCTGATTTTTACGATGTCCCTGCCGGAAACCGGGATGTTTTCCTTCCGTCCTGCGAGAAGCGCTCCGGTAAAGGACATTTCATCCGGGATCAGCCAGCCGCCCATATCAAATCCCTTGTAATAGACATCGCCGCTCACCTTAAAGTTTTTTCCTTCGGCCATGGTTTGAATATGCTTCGCATCCGTTCGTACGACCCTTGCGATCTGTTCAAAGGAAACGGTAATTTCTACGGACGATACCGGGCGGTTCTGCCCTTCGGCCAGTTTCTGAAAGACCGGTTGGGAAGCGCCGGGGTCGGAAGCGTGCAGCACAAAACGCTGCGATAGCTTCTGGTCGAAGAGCACCTGTTGCTGCGCCTGTGCAGCGGTAAGTGCAATCGTTAAAAGCAGCAAGAGAGGGCGTACATTTAATCTCATAGAATGGGTTTCGGTAGGTTGTTCAACTTCTGTACCAAACTTTTAGCGAATGTAAGCAACACGATAAATTCACCCGAATTTCATTTGCCGGCCCGGGATTTTAGCCCCCGGGTAAAACAAAAAAAAGAGACGCCAGGATTGGCGTCTCTCCTTTCAAAAAGATGAATGAGATTAAGAAAGATGTTTGCTGACGAGCTTCGTCATTTCAAACATGCTCACAGTTTTCTTGCCGCCGAAAACTTTCTTCAGGTTTTCGTCTGCGTTGATGTTGCGTCTTTCTTTGGCATCCTGAAGTTTGTTCTTCTTGATGTAATCCCAAAGTTTTTTCGTCACTTCAGTGCGTGGCATCGGCTTGCTGCCAACTACCGGCTGAAGCGCTTCACCAATGGTCATTGCTTTCATGAAAGCCGCATTCGGTTTGCGTTTTGTTTTTGCTTTCGCAGCCGGTTTCGCTTTCGCTTTGGTCTTTTTAGGAGCTGCCTTTTTCTTAGCCGGAGCTTTCTTCTTTGCTTTTTTAGCCATGATTAATTTGTTATTAGTTATTAATTAATTAATTAATGTTACACAAATCAAAGGGTTATTTCCTTCGTTTCATAGGTAAAGATAAAGAAGTTTTCAACAGATCAACCTGTTGAAAAGCCGATGCAGTCAGGGATTGAGCCGGGTTTTCATAGGGAGAAAGCGCCGGATCATGAGGTCGCCGGAACGCTTTTCGCTTTTTCCGCAGGCCTCCGAAGAAAATAACCGGACCGATGAAAGCCGCTCCTATCAAGCGTTTCAGCGGTATTTAAGCGTTTTTACCGAATCAACAATTGGAAAGGCAGGCCAATTTTCATAGGAGAATCCCCTCCGCCGGGTAGCCTACCTCACCCCCCGGTCCCCTCTCCTTAAGGAGAGGGGGAGTAAGAACGAAGGCACTTCTTATGCCACTTTCCTCTATGAAAAATACTATAAAATATTTTTTGCCTCACCCTGAGAGGGGGTCTTTTCGCACGGAGGGCACGGAGGAAGACACGGAGATCACGGAACAAGTCTCCGTATAACTCCGTGCTTTTCCTCCGTGCTCTCCGTACGAAACCTTGCCTTCCGACCCTTCTCACTACTCTCTACTCACTACTCACTACTCATTCCTCCCTACTTTCTTTATCTTTGAACTTCATTCAACCCTTCGTTATGGTGAACAAATCAACATTGGATTTTCTGAAAGCCCTTAAGCGGAATAACAACAAAGACTGGTTCGATAAGAATAAGGAGAAGTACCTTGCGGCGAAAGCGAACATGGAAGAGGTGGTGAACCGGTTCATACATGATTTCTCCAAAGTAGATAAGGGACTGGCCGGGCTGTCGGCGAAGGATTGCATCTTCCGGATATACCGCGACGTACGTTTTGCAAAAGACAAGAAGCCATATAAAACCAACATTGGTGCCGGCATTAACCCCGGCGGCAAGAAGATGGAAATAGCCGGCTTCTACCTGCATGTGGAGCCGGGAGCCAGCGGCCTGGCAGGAGGACGATGGATGCCCTCCCCCGAGCACCTGAAAATGATCCGGCAGGAAATTGATTACAACGGAAGCAGGTTCCGGAAAATTCTGAACGATAAGAACTTCAAAAAACAATTCGGCGAACTGGACGCCGAATTCAAACTAAGCCGTCCTCCGAAAGGATACGATAAAAACCACCCCGACATTGAATGGCTGAAGTTTACCAGTTACATTGTCTGGCGACCCTTTACGGATAAGCAAGTGCTTTCAAAAAATTTTACAGCGGAACTTATGAAGACAGCCAAAACCATGAAGCCCTTCCTCGACTTTCTGAATACGGCTATCGACTAACGAACACCCCAATCCCACAAAACTCACTTGAAAAAGATTTTTCTGGTTATCTTCCTGCTCCATGCGGGCGGCTGCCTTTCGCAGACCTTACCGGCATACACCATTTCGGTACTTGACTCTTCCCGTTCCGCAGGCTATTACTTTTTCTGCGCCGTTCAGTTTGGCTCAACCTCCTCTGCCAATTATCCTTTGCAGCTAATCCTGGATCGCTATGGACGTCCGGTGTACTTCCGCAAGACATTCGGCGCCGGTTCAAATTTCAAACTGCTCGCGAACGGCAAAATGTCTTTCAATGCCCAGCTCCGGTTCTTCTGGAAGGACAGCCTTTTTAACATGGTTGATACCGTCACCACAAAAAACGGCATCGTACTTGACCCGCATGATATCCAGGTCTTGCCAAACGGCAACATCCTCTTATTGGGGGTAGAAACCGTTACCATGGACCTCAGCGGCTTTAACCTGTTCAATCACAACGGCAGCCCGGGCAGCGCCGGGGCCCAGGTGAAATGCGGCGTGGTGCAGGAACTCGATTCCACGCGTAACGTTGTTTTCGAATGGCATGCGAAAGATTATTATTCCTTCGACGACGTGGACGAGGAATTCCTGTTCAGCCCGATCAATGTAGACTGGACCCATTTCAATGCCGTGGAGATGGACACCGACGGCAACATCCTGGTATCCTCGCGGCACTTTAACGAGATCACAAAGATCAACCGCGGCGATAGCAGCATCATCTGGCGGCTGGGCGGAAAGCGCAACCAATTTACGTTCACCAACGATACAGCCAAATTTATCGGGCAGCATGATATCCGACGCCTGGCAAACGGTCACGTGACCCTGTATGATGATGGTGAAGCCACGCCCCTGCACCCGGCAACTGCCAAGGAATACGCGCTGGATGAAACCGCTTTCACGGCCACCCTGGCCTGGAGCTATACGGAAAACGCAACCTCATACAGCAACGCTACGGGCAACGTCCAGCGCCTTCCAAATGGCCATACGCTGACCAATTACGGCAACCTTACGAATGCCAACCTGGTATTTAATGTCGTGGATACGGCGGGGACAAAAATCTTTGAAATCTCTTTCCCGGATTCGGCGGCATCGTACAATGCGTTTAATTACCTGGCTCTTCCCTGGTCCTTGCCAAGGCCTGTTATCTCCTGTGATTCTGCTTCAGGCACACTCGATGCCGGACCGGGTTATCTCAGCTACCTCTGGTCAACCGGCGCGATTACGCAAACGACTACGGTTCCATCCGCAGGCACCTACTGGGTGCAGGTGCGGCTTGCCGATGGCGGGTACATCCGGTCTGAATACATGGACATCACAAACCCGTCAAACCCATGCCTCGTATTGCCTGTTAAGGATATAGACAAAACGTCCTTTCAAATTTTTCCCAACCCGTCAGGCGGAAAATTAATGGTTACTGGTTTTGCCGCCGGAACCAGGGAGCTAAAAATATTTAATGTCTTCGGCCAGGAAGTTTTTCGCTCAGATGCTGCAGCGCATCCTGAAATTCAAATCGACATTTCGGAATTGCCTCCGGGAGCTTATATACTTAGGCTTGGAAATGCCAGGGAAAAATTTATCAAGGAATAAAGAACGGGAACGCAGATCTTCATGATTGTTCATGATTTGCGCAGATTAAATCTTGCTCAAATCAAATCATGAAATATCATGATGATCCTGAAAATCAGCGTTCCCTTTTTTTCCATTAAAGTTTCAGCTGCAATCCGATGGGACAATGATCGCTTCCCATTACGTCCATATGGAGGTTGGCGCCGGAGATTTTCCCCTTCATTTCCTTTGATACCATGTAATAATCAATCCTCCAGCCCACATTACGTTCGCGTGCGCGCGTGATCTGGTCCCAGTAGGAGTATTGCCCCGGATTCTTATTGAACTCACGGAAGATGTCGATATAGTCCATGGCGATGATTTTATCGATCCACTCCCTTTCAATAGGAAGAAAGCCCGTCGTCTTTGAATTCTCCTTTGGGCGGGCCAGGTCGATTTCCTTATGGGCCGTATTGTAGTCCCCGCAAACGATGATGTTCTTTTTCGTTTTACGAAGCTCCTGGGCGCGTTTAAACAACGAATCATAGAAATCCAGCTTATACTGCACACGCTCCGGCCCGCGGCCTCCATTTGGGAAATAAGCGTTAAACAGGATGAAGTCCTCAAACTCCAGTTCCAGCACCCGGCCTTCGCAGTCAAACAGCGGATCCTTGAAGCCTGCACTCACCCGTAAAGGCTTCTGGCGCGTATAAACGGCAACACCGGAATAGCCCTTTTTCTCCGCGGAGAAGAAATAGCTTTTGTAATCTTTAAAATTGATGACTTCTTCTCCGAGCTGGTCGGGTTGCGCCTTGGTTTCCTGGAGGCAGAGGATATCCGGCATAGTCTTTTCAAACCATTCTGGAAATCCTTTCTTCCAGATGGCACGGATGCCGTTGACGTTCCAGCATTGAAGGTTTACTTTTTTAGTGGCCATACGATTTTTGACAGATGTCAAAAATAAAAAATCCCCTCAATTTTGTTGAGGGGATTCCATCCAAACCGGTTGGATTAAAGATTTACGCTTCCGCCTGTGCCGGCAATACCGATACAAAGCTTCTTTCGTTTTGTTTTTTCTTAAACACCACGACACCGTCAGCCAGTGCAAACAGGGTGTGGTCTTTTCCGATACCCACGTTCTCGCCCGGGAAATGCTTGGTGCCGCGCTGACGCACGATAATGTTACCGGCGATCACAGATTGTCCGCCGTATATTTTAATGCCGAGTCGCTTGCTGTGTGATTCGCGTCCGTTCTTGGAACTACCGACGCCTTTTTTATGTGCCATTTCTTTAGGAAATTATATGGTTGGAAATTTTTACGCTCTTTTTATACTTCGCGTAAGCGAAGTGCCTTTCCCTCTTGAGAGGGGCCAGGGGTGTGTTTACGCTTTTATCGACTCAATTTGAATCTCAGTCAGATCCTGGCGATGACCCGTTTGTTTCTGGTATCCTTTTCTTCTTTTCTTTTTGAAGATAATCACCTTGTCGCCGCGAAGATGAGAAATCACCTTGGCGCTTACGCTGGCACCTTTTACCGTAGGTGCACCTACTTTTACCTTGCCACCGTTATCCACGAGAAGCACATCGCTGAATTCCACCGATTTACCGGCCTCACTGTCCAGGCGATGAATAATGACTTTCTGGTCTTTTTCGACCTTAAACTGCTGACCAAGGATGTTGACTACGGCGTACATGACTATTGCATTTAAAAATTAGGGATGCAAATGTACTTAATTTCCGGAAAACTGCAAGCGCAATTTTAATTACCTTTAGCATGCATTGCCATGCCCCGGAAAGCCCTTTTTGGAGCCATTTATCTAGTTTTTACTTCCTGTCAACAGCCTGGCAGCCAGCCCATGAATACTACCCGCCATCACAACCACCTTTTGAATGAAAGCAGCCCTTACCTGAAGCAGCATGCCTATAACCCCGTGGACTGGTATTCCTGGAACGATGAAGTATGGAAAAAAGCTAAAAAAGAGGACAAACTCGTCCTGGTAAGTATCGGGTACTCCAGTTGCCACTGGTGTCATGTCATGGAAAGGGAGAGTTTTGAAAACGACAGCACAGCGGCCCTGATGAATGAACATTTCATCTGCATCAAAGTGGACAGGGAGGAACGTCCCGATGTCGACCAGGTGTATATGACCGCTGTTCAACTGATGACAGGAAGCGGCGGCTGGCCGCTGAACTGCTTCTGCCTCCCCGATGGCAGGCCGATCTATGGCGGCACCTATTTCCCAAATGCAACGTGGAATGAACTTCTCATCAAACTGGCCGAATTTTATGCCGGCAATAAAATACAGGCCGAACAATATGCCGCTGAACTGACGCAGGGAATCCGCCAGTCCGAATTTTCAGAGCCGGCTCCGGGGCAACCCCGTTTCGAATTGGACAGTCTTCAGAAAACCGTCGCCAACTGGAAACTTTATTTCGACGAGGTGGAAGGCGGCGCGAACCGCGCACCGAAGTTCCCGTTGCCAAACAACTATGATTTCCTCCTGCACTATTATGCCCAAACGAAAGATGAAAGCGTTTTAAACCATGTGAAACTTACACTGGATAAGATGGCTTACGGAGGAATTTACGACCAGGTGGGCGGAGGTTTTGCCCGATACAGTACCGACTCCCTCTGGAAAGTTCCGCATTTCGAGAAAATGCTTTACGACAATGCGCAACTGGTAAGCCTGTATGCCCATGCGTGGCAGCTTACAAAAAGTGATTTGTACAAATCGGTCGTCACGGAAACGCTGGATTTTATGGAAAGGGAAATGACTTCGCCGGAAGGCGGTTTCTTTTCCGCCCTGGACGCCGACAGCGAAGGCGAAGAAGGAAAATACTACATCTGGTCAGAGGAAGAACTGAAAAAACTCCTGGGAGATCGCTTCCCGGTGTTTTCGGATGCCTACAACGTAAACAAAACCGGTAACTGGGAAAAAGGACATTACATCCTCCTCCGGAAAGTTTCGGAAAAGACGCTGGCTGAAAAACACAAAATGAGTGAAGCGGATTTGCACCGGGTTCTTTCCGAATCAAAAAAAATACTGCTGGAGGAACGTTCCAAACGGGTGAAGCCGGGACTCGACGACAAGCAGCTCACCTCCTGGAATGCGTTGATGATAAAAGCATACGCTGACGCCTATGCTGCTTTCGGAAAAGCCGAATACCTCGAAGCAGCTACCCGATGCGCCCATTTATTTCTTGCCAGGGCGAAAATGCAGGATGGCGGACTGCTGCATCAATTGCATAAAACGACTTCCGGTGGCCAGGCTGCATTTCTCGACGACTATTCCTTTATGATGGAAGCGCTCATTGCCCTCTATCAGTCCACCTTCGATGAAAAATGGCTGCATGAAGCGCGAAACCTGGCTGATTACACCCTGCGGCATTTTTTCGATGCCACCAGCGGCATGTTTTATTATACTTCAGGCCTGGATGCTCCGCTCATCACGCGTAAAAAGGAAATCAACGACAACGTCATTCCTTCCTCCAATTCATCCATGGCCAAAGCGCTTTTTTACCTGGCTGTTTATTTTGAGGAAGAAAAGTACAGCAGCATCTCCGCCCGTATGCTTCACAACGTGCAGGATGGAATGCCGGCATACGGCTCCGGTTACAGCAACTGGGGAATATTGTTCCTTCATTACACGGCACCATTCCATGAACTAGTGATTGCGGGAAAGGATGCCGCTCAAAAAAGAATGGAACTCAATCAACACTACCTCCCCAATAAACTCCTTGCCGGAAGCGCTGACGGCACATCAAAGCTCGGCTTGCTGGAGCAGCGGTTTACAGTGGACAAAACGTTCATCTATGTTTGCGAAAACAAAACCTGTAAGCTGCCTTCGGAGTCGGTGGAGCAGACTTTGAATTTTCTCAAATAAAGGCAAGGTGATTTGAGAATCTTTCTTCGCTATAGCTACGAAGGACAACGTTTGGAGAACCTTCTTCGCTAAAGCTACCAAGGACAATGTTTGGAGATCCTTCTTCGCTATAGCTACGAAGGACAATGTTTGGAGATTTAAACTATTGAACTCCTGAACTTTTGAACTCCTGAACTTTTGAACTTTTGAACCCGATTCAACAAAAAAAGAGGCCCGCTCGAAAAGTGAGCGGGCCTCTTTTTAAGCAAACATTAAGCAAACAAAAATCATTGTCTTACGATGAGGAAGGAAGCATTTTGAATTCCTTCTTCGCGTAACACCTGTATTTTATACGATCCGGCAGGGAGGACTTTAACATCGATGTTGCCGGATTCCGTCATCTTCCGATGCATGACATTCCGGCCGGTGATATCGTAAATGTTCAGCTCCGTCATTCCGGGTTTGGAAAGCTTCACAAAGAGGTGATCGTTCGCCGGGTTCGGGTAAACTGCCATCAGGTTATTCCGTACTTCAGGCTGGCGGGTGCTCAGCGTGAAATCAATCGTATGGAAGGTGGTGTTGGTTACCACAGCCGGGTTGTAGTCGAAATAAATGCCGGCTGTATTGTGAAGCACCGCTCCATTGGCCAGACTTGCCGAAGGCGTGATCCGGTACATCACATACCCGTGGCTCAGCGGTTCGTTTTCGTTGCTGTCGGGCAGGTTGATCGCATCAAACGTAAAGCGCAGGATATTTCCGTTCAGGACTGCCGGCACCATCGGGTGACTGGCAGCCAGCACTTCCAGCGAGTTCATGTTGAAACCTGCATCCACGGTATCCAGGATAAAGACATCCTGTGCAGAAGCTGTTCCCGTATTCTGGAAACGGATGGTATAGGTCAGCGGCGTTTCCGGGCGAATGGCATGATTAACACCGGAGCCTTCAGGCATGGCTATCTTGTCATTGGGATCTACGGATGCACGAATGACCCAGCATGTATCCAATACATTATTTGCCGGGTTCATGTCTCCCAAAACCGGACTAAGAATAAAATGGACGCAGACAGAATCTCCGATTATCGCGGTTGAAGAGGTAGTAACAAAGACACATAAAGAAGCAAAATAGCCAGGATACAAAGTATCATGTAAGTCCCACGTAATGGTATCTCCATGTATACTGTAGAATCCGGCAGGATCAGGCCAGGCACTTAGCAAGGGATCCAGAACCAATGTTAACTGGCCGGACGGGTTACTGCACCGATCATTAATAGGATACACGCAGATTTGCGTGGATCTACCCGGCACGAAATTATTGGCTGTGATATGGGCATTCAAATCAAATCCTCCCGGACAGGCAAGAAAGAAATTATTGTTGACGGAAGGCACTGCCGAGGTTATCAAAACACCGTTTGCCGGGCATAATGCATTGAAAGCACTTGAATAGAAGTTAGCATTCGTATCCACCAGGATGGAATAGGTCGTTCCTACGGGAACATTGAAAAAATATTGCCCATTTGTATTTGTTAATACCGAACTATAGAATCCGTTGCTGCTTGTAATTGTTACAAAACGATTTTCCAAAGTCAAATCCGTTGCATCGTAAACACAATTCTGATTTTTATCCAGGAATACATGCCCTGAAACAGTGCCACAGGTATCTGTTAAATAAATCGGCGAAAGAATGGCTGTGTCAGTGAAGAGGCTGTCAGGAGAATATACAATCACCCGCGGACGGTAAGTACCTGCGTTCATATAAATATGCCGAAGCAGCGGATAGAAGTACGGGACGGTAGTGACAAAGAAGAAGGAAGAATCTACGCCATCATCATAGTTAATATGCACCCCAATGCTGTCACCAATCGCATAGCCAGGCAGGCTGCCAAATAAATGCATTTGTATCGTCTGTGGCGTGAAACACAATACACTCAACGAGTCGGCTGCAAAATAATTGATAGAAATCCCGGGCTGCGCAGGGGTATGAATGATCATACAACTGGTGGAACAATAAGAATTGCAACCAGGCACATAGGCTGTCCGGCAGACCTCGTAAGACGTATCCGGATTTAACGTAAGGGTTAGGCTTCCTCCTCCGCCAAAACTCACACCGTTAATTTTCCATTCGTCAGAATCCGGGATTGCCGGATACCCTGTAGTATCGTAAAAGGTATAGGTGTACCTGTTTAAAGTGTCCTGCGTGTAATAAAATTCCGGCAAACATCCCGGGCAGACCTGACTGCTATAGACCGTAAAACAATCTGTTGCCTCCGGCGTAACAAAGGGCTCACCCGGCGAATCATATTCCATAAAGTGAGGAGGGAAATATCCTGAAAGAGCACCCCAATTCGATGCCTGAAAGTAATAACAAATGGTATCTAAGAAATTCGCAGCCGGGATGGTGCACGTCCATAATGAAGATCCTGTATTTGTCATGGAAGTAACCATATATGGGCTTCCATTAATGGAATAATAAAAGGCAACAGAATTGCAGCAATTCGTTCCTGTTGAAGGGATGTTGACAGTAAAAGTAAATGGACCTAAGGTATCCGTGTTCGCATTGGTTGAAACCAGTTGAATTTCGGGCGGAGGATAGAGTTCTCCGACAACCTGGATGTCGTCGATAAGCCATCCATAATCACGGGTATTGCTTCCATTGCCGTCCCAGTTGGTTAGTTTGAAGCGAAGGATGACGTTGGATTGGTTGGCGGCAATGGATGAGATGTCGAAAACTTCATTCTTCCACCAGGTTGAATCCGGAATGCGTATAGGTTGTGTTGGGAACCAGGCTGTCGGGTATGCCGCCGACGAAAAATAATTCTTACCTCCTACTCCAAAGAAGGGAGAACTGTTCGGCCTGTAGAAATTTGTTTTATAGTGTGTATTACTCAATTGTGTCCAGGTAAAACCTCCATCGATAGAAACTTCAATGGTGGCGCGCTGGATAGCAGGAATTTTGCAAATATGGTTGAACTGGAAGGACACATAGTTTAGTCCGGAACAGTCGAAGGAATTGGTCTGAAACCCACTCCAGGTGGATATCGCAGGTCCCGGCGGAACTGTATCACGGTATGCTTGTGACGGAGAAGTGCAGCTCGGAGATCCATTTGGAAAAGTGGAATTCAGAAACCAGGAATTCGCGCCGCCGTTAGTTACATGTAGTATCGTATCAAAGGATTCTGAAAATAAGGTAATCTGTGCAGAAACATGCACGGAAGCCAGCAGGATTGCTGTGAATACTAAAAATCTCTTCATGGCTATGCTATTCGTTTGATACCCATAAGACGACTTTAGTTGATGGATGGATGCAGCCGTCCGATCATTATAGTTTTTTGAGGATGAATAAATAAGGCGCTCCTGCCTAAAAGAAGCGCCTTTTACAAATCAAGGTTTCGTCCTCCCACAAAAAAAGAGGCCCGCTGCAAAAAAAGCGGGCCCCATTTTTAAGCAAACATTAAGCAAACAAAAATCATTGTCTTACGATGAGGAAGGAAGCATTTTGAATTCCTTCTTCGCGTAACACCTGTATTTTATACGAT
>Ga0315910_10002866_pt1 | contig 14944 bp, 13 predicted proteins | sample EdamamesoilMG_FD_204470 | JGI IMG/M metagenome (GOLD analysis project Ga0315910, IMG submission 204470) | Garden soil microbial communities collected in Santa Monica, California, United States - Edamame soil | ecosystem: Environmental > Terrestrial > Soil > Garden | place: USA: California...
CTTGATCATAGGGCCTTGATGCACAAGGCGTCATCAATTCTACAGAATTGGTGTCATATCGCTTCCCTCGCGAGCTGCCAGGGAGCCCGTCGCTTCCGCCGGGTGTTCGGGCCCGCCGCATCTCGTCATCACGGCGTCCCGGAGGCTGTCCACTCGGGGGTCGAGCCCTGTCTGGTGCATGTCGCTCAACTCCGGGAAGCCCTGCTAGGTCAAGGTGTTTCCGGGGGAGTACCCAAGTCGGGGCGTCCTTGGCACCGGCACTCAAGATCGTTTGGCACGCGTGTTGGGTGCTGCGCGACAGACCGGGAAGATCCCATTCTTGGGAAAACGGGACTAAGGACATCGGACGACAGTCCGAGGTCTGAGAAGCCTCAGCGCGACGCCCCGGGTCTTCCGCTCCTCCAACGCGATCGCCCGTCGATCCCGCATGCGAGGGGTGCCAGTTGACAGATGACCTGCTGCGCCGATGATCTCGGTCTCGTGCTCGCTTCTGCGACACAGCCTGCGCGGCATCGCGCAGGCCATTTGGCCTGTATCACTGGGAAGACCGAAGGAAGAAAAAGAAAAGAGGAAGGGAAAGGAGAGAAATGGAAGACAGAAGGCTTGATGCGAGCATCTGGCGCAGCCTTGTCTCGCTGCTTACTCGGTGGAGTCGTGTCGTCGCCGGGGTGTCGGCTTTGTCGATGAGCGTGCATGCCAATGACGTTCCCCAGAGCGTCTTGGACCAGGCTCGCTCGATGGCCAACCAAGCCGGTGCCAACATTCACTCGTCCGTCGAGATCAGGAACGGCGTCGATCCGACCAACGGTGCCCTTGCGGAGATTGGTCCACAGGGGGGCGTCAACGTGATCACGGTCTACGGCCAGTCCTTTAGCTTCTACAAGTTCCCGGGTCGCTGGGAAATGGACTTTGATCACCCCTACTTCTTGGGATTATTGATACAAGCTCTTATTCATGAAGGCCTGCACGCCTGTGGGTCCTCTTCTGGTATTTGGAGCTCATCGGCCTGTGGATCAAACACTAGCCCATTTTCGTGTGGCCACTTGGCCATCGACAACAGCTCGTGCAAGCAGGCCTGCGATTTGGTCAAGAACCTCAAAGCGGAGCGCAACGCCTCCGAGGATCCGCACGAGCGTTGTACCCTAGGGGAGATCATCAAGGGGCTCTGCGAGGCGATCAAGAATGTCCGCGCCCAGTGGAACAACCCCAAGGGGGCGCAGGTCGCGTACGACTGCCTGACAAACAACCCTCCCTGTGTTCTCCCCCTGAGTTGCCCTGCGAGCGCGGTTGTTCCGCCGGGAGTCCCTGGCGCACAGAGCGCCGCCGAGGCGTATCCCCTTGACGAACACGGAAATCCGACCGTGATTGCTCCCTGCGATGAGTGCAACTGCGACATTTGCCAGCATCCACCTGAGGATTGTGACGACGAGGAGGGGCGATGAAGGCATACGTCGTCGGAGGCGGCATCATGATGGCATGCGTCGCGCTCCTGGTGTCCTTGAGAGGCTGGAGCGGCGAAGAGGGGCCGACGTCTTCCGGGCCCTCTGCCGCCTCCCCGCTCTCAAGCTGCGAAGTTCCGATGTCGGAAAACTACATCGAGGGTTCCTCTTGCACCGTCGATTCGGGCCGACTCACCGTGCGCGTAAGTATCGATGGGACAGCGCAGCAGTGGCTTGCCTACGGCGATTGGGATCCGAGGACGCTGACCGTCCTGAATCGCACGTGGGACACCAACGCGTGGATCGATTCGGGCTATGAATTCACTGTCGCTTTCGACCTTCAGATCGTCCGCGCTTCGAAGAGGGACTGGTTCTACTTGGCCGGCGTGTCTGATTCCGGCGAGACCGTCATCGAGAAGTGGAAGCGCAAGCTCAGCTCTGTGCCAGCGGGGGGACAGCCCATCTACACCAGGACGGAGCTGTACCGGGGAACCGCGTTGTCCTCGATCAAGGCCATGGGGGTCGACCCGGACAACCGCTTCCTCCTGTTTGTCCACGGCACGCCGGCCATCCTCTCTAGGATGGACCTAGGCAGCGGCCATCCGATCTCGTTCGGCATCTATAGCGCGTCTACCATCCCTGACCTAGAAAGCGTGCGTAGCATGTTCGCGCGGCAGCACCTCGTGCTTGGGCGACTGTGGACGCTCGACCGAGTGCAGGCCGGGTCTTCGTCGAAGTCCGTGCTGATCGATTCCGACAACGACACGCACTTCGAGACGGTGGTAGGGCTCCTAGACTACGTGGTGTACATCAACACCTACCCGTCCGAGGACTTCTCGGACGACTTCGTGACCATACACTAGGGGCCGGGCGAGCCAGTTGGCTGTGGGAGGAGTCAGCGCCTGGGCGCTGATCTCCTCCTTGTCGAACGCCCATTTCATGTTTTTGGCGCCGCATGAGGTGCGCGACCTTATGGAGCGGCTCCTCCGGCCGGGCGAGCCCTTAGGCCCGAACCTCGTTCACCTGCTGCTCCGCGATGTTGATCTGTACGATGGGGACGAGGATCCTCCGCACAGAAGCAAGAGAGCGGATCGCGCGAAGGTAGTCGGTGCGCACCCGGGCGACGTGCCGGTCCCAGAAGTCGGCCGACTCGTAGGAGACGCCTTCGGTCCAACGATCGTTCCGGAGGCGCTCGGCGGTCATCAGGTTGAGCCAGCACAGGGCGATCTGAGAGATGAGGAGTTCCTCGAGCGGGCCCTCCCCGGAGAGCCTGAGGTCGGCCTTCATCTGCTCGAGCTCCGCTCGCATGGACTCGTGGACGAGCCTGACCGCCAGCCCTGTCGATCAGGGCCTCCTCGAGCTCGGAGGCTGTGGAGGAGATCGCGGCAACCAGGGCTGGCCGGCTGGCGAGGAGCTCGCGGATGGCAAGCCTCGCGTCCTCGTGGTTGGCCGCGGCACGTTGGAGGAGCGCGAACTCCTCCGGCATCGTGTCGGGCGGGGCGGTTACCCTGCGGGTTGTCGCCATCGGCGCCATTGGCCTCGGTGTTGGTGGTAGCCCACTTCGGAGAGGGTGGTCGAGGTCAGGGCTTCGAGTTGCTTCCCCAGGGCTAGGAGCGCGGCCCGCGTTTCCCTCTGGGCTTGCCTGCGCTCCGCCCAGAGTTCGGGGTACTGGCGTAGCTTGCAGCAGCTACCTTCTTGGCAGGGCGAGGACGGGTAGGACCGCACGCTGGGGTGATCCTGCCAGTTCAGCCTCTCCGCTCTGCGACCTTGTGCGCTTGCCCGCGCTCGTCCGTGGCGCTCGACACGGCGTCGAACTTCGAGGACGCGAGCTCCACCTCTTCTGGGCGGTGTACGATGCCCTCGCTCTTCAGCGCGAGGTGCTGGCGAACGGCCAGGAGTTCATCCACCACCCCGCGCCGTCCAGTTCGGCGAGCAGAGGTCCGCAAGCTCATCACGCCATGAACCCCATACCCTTCCTGCCCCGCGCGGTCTCCCGCGCCCAGCTCGTGCTCCGTCTCAGCGCTCCTGGTGACCACGCTCGCAGTGCTCGTCCTGCGGACCTCGAGCCAGTCCGCCGCGCGCGGGCGCGAGCTCCTCTCCCTGCAGCAGGCCATCGACCAGGCCGCGCCCGGTGCCGTGATCGACGTGGAGCGCTTCGGCGCCGGCACGGTTCACCGCGGAATCTGGATCGACAAGCCGCTCGAGCTCGTGCGCGGTCGATTCGCGCCCGACGCCTGGGGGACGACAATCGCCGTGCACCGCACCAGCGGCTCGAGCCCAGGCCGGGTCGTGCTGCGTCTGTGCCGCATCGAGTCCTCGCTCGTGTACCATCCGCCCTACGGTTCGAGCGTCCCCGCCTCGGGTGCTGCGAGCGTTGCCTCCTGGGCAGAGGTGGGCGCGAGCGCCTTCGACCTCGTGCTCGTGAACTGCGACGTGCGTGCCTGGCGCTCCGGCGTCCTCGGCGAGCGCGTCGCCATCGTTGGATCGGTCGTCGAGGTGGACGACGGGCAAGCGAGCGCCCTGCCTTCTTGCTTCGGCGACAGCTCACGGGGCGCCGTGGCGGCCGCGTGGCTCGCCGTGGTCGATTCGCACATCGTGGCAGGAGACGCGGGCAGCGGGCTCTGGACGCAGCAGGACGGTTCGCCATGCGGGCCCACGGTCACTACGGACCCGTGCCTTACACCGGGCGCCTCGGCAGCGTGGGCCTTCCACCACGGCTGGACCGCGCGCTCGACGTTCATCGGCGGGCGCGCGACGCAGTGGACCGACCTCGGATGCGAGGGCCCGCGCGGCCTCGAGCTCCAGGGCGCGTGGAGCGACCTCGGACCGTAGATGCTCGACGTTTCCTAGCACGAGCTCTGCCCGCCGGCCTGGCTGTGCACGGTCTCGGCCAAGCGCTCGAAGCGCGCGGGCCGTTGGCTTCTCGGTTGAGTATGGCGCGCAGGATCCCTATGGCCGTCTCGTCTGACTTCCACCCCACGTCGATCCCGGGGAGTACCTGCTGCTCGAGCACGTCGCCGAGCGGGCTTGGCCCGTCTGCGCCACCTCCGCGGCCCCCTGGGCAACGTGGAGCATGATGGTCGGGAAGTCCTCGATGGCGCCGCGCAGCGTCACGAGCGAGGGCAGGGCGCGCAGGAGGCGTTCCGCGCGCTGGGCTGGAGCTCCGAGAGGGCGCGTACGTCGGTCACGACAGACCCGAGCAGGGCGTCCTCGATCGCCTGCTTGCCGGTTTGGCGGCCCTCGGCCGGATCGTCGAGGGCCGCTCGTTTGATGTTGCCGCCGGGGGTCTTCCGGAAGCCGGCGCGCGCGTCGTGCGAGGGCGTGTGCTCGTCGGCCTCGACGACCGCGTAGGTCACAGCGGCACGGCTTGACAGCCTGTTGCGTCGCGCCGACGATCTCGTCAGCCGTGATCGCTTCTACGACACAGCCTGCGGCGGCGATCGGGAGCGCGGTCTTCGCGACGACCACGAGCCCATTGAACGAGGCCGCGCACTTCGGCCCCTTCAGGTAGAAAGGCTCGTGTCGGCGTCCTCGAACCCTCTTCAGAGATTCGTTCTACTCGATGGGCACTTCAGTGATCTCATCATCGAGGCGCGAGACTGCCTCGGGGGTGCCGGGAAAGCACCAGACGAAGAGGCCGTGATGCTCAGGGTCGAGGACTTGGATCATGCGCTCGATCAGTTCGAGGGAGGCGTCTTGACTGGTGAGCAGTTGCAAGAGTGGGCGGATACCTTGGAGATGAACGACCTCGTTCTGTACGAGGAGGGAGCAGAGGGAGCGATAGCGGACCTGCTGTTCCGCCTCTCTACGCCGGAGATCAATGATCCCATTACTCCGACCCTCGCGCACGCGATGCGCGACTCCCTTCGCAAGTGGTCAGCGCAAGAGCCGACGGCGGCGTTCGTCGCGCACGGCGAGGCCATGAGCGGCAAGCAGCGAACGACCGCGGAGGTGCCGGTGGACCATCGTTCGTCGGACGTCCGCTGGTTGGTGATCGAACCCGACGCCGACTCTGGAGGTTGGTTCCTATTCGGGCATCGGACCTTGGAGGAGCCATCGGCCTTCGATAGCTGGCACTTGACGCGCCAGGAGGCTCGGAGGGAAGCGGAAACCCAGTGGGGTGTCTGCGCGGACGACTGGCGCGTTGGATAGGGGTCGAGGGACCCCGCGATTGTGGGGCGCCAGGAGCGGGAACGAGGGCGGGGTTCGAGTGCATCTGGGAGCCGAGCGGGGTCGTAGCGCATCTCGGCCACGCGTGCGATCTGTGGAGTTCTGCACGACGCCTCCGGCTACCGGCGACGCATTCGGGCACGCCATGCGTGTCCGAGAGTGAGGTACTGTCCGGATAGGCGCGCGAAGGGAATCAGCGCGGCTGCACGAACGTGCAGCGGCCCGTCTTCACGAAGGTCGCACCGGCGGGGCCGTAATTGCAGTCCACCCAATCGCCTTGCCAGAAAAGCTCACCTGTCTGGTGGAAGCTGCGCCAGAAGCGGGGGCTGGCACCGAAGGCTGACCCGACGAGGCAGCGGGCGCGGACGCCCGGGCCGGCCACCTCCTCCATCGTCAGCGAGTCCGGGCAGGCCTCGAGCATGCAGGGGTCGACGAACGAGGCGCCGACGACCGTCGATCCGAAGATCTCGACCGAGCTCGAGGGGGCGTCGATGCCCGCTGCGCCGCGAGCGTAGCCGCAGAAGTCGTGCCTGCCCTCGGAGGCGAGCACCTCCGAGTCCACGACGAGGACGTGCTCGACGTCGACCGAGATACCGGGGCCGCCGGCACAGGTCAGATGCCAGCGCCAATAGACCGGTGCCTCGATTCGGCACTGCTGGAGCTCCAGCGTCTCGAACCCGCCGCCGGCGATGCCGCCTGCGATGGACGAGTACAAGTGTCCGTCGACCGAACCGACCGTGTCCAAGTTCGCGAGAGTGACCGTGCCGTGCCCTGGGCCATCCAGAGTGATGGGCGCCGGAAAGGGATCGGGACCGTACTCCTGGTCGCTGTAGATCACCGCTCCTTCGTCACCGATCAAGGTGAGCGGCTTGTCGATGACGATCGCCTTCCACGAACCCGCCGGAACAACGAGGGTGCTACCTGGGCGAGCGCGGTCGATCCGGCCTTGGAGATCGTGGGGCTTGAGGGTACCCAGCGGCGCAGGAGGGACTTGCGCGATGGAGAGCAGTAGCAAGGTTGCGAGCATGCCCGACACTCCTCATGAAAGAAGGCTGATGAGACGGCAGCCTACCGAAGTTCTCGAGAGGGCAATAGTGCCTGCACGGACGCCGAGATCTGTCGGGGCGTTCAGCGCCGGTCCTGCAGGCCGGAAAAACGCGCCAGAGAATCGCGCCGCGCTCCACCCGATCGAGGCGCGCGTCGGGTTCAATCTGGAGCGAGCACGACCTCCCTCTCCTCACCATGAACCTCCCGCTCCTCACGATCACCGCCGTCCTCCTCTCGCTGCCCCTCTCCTCCCAGGAGACCCTGCACGACGTCTCCGGCGCCACCGGCGACTCCTTCGGGCAGGTGTGCGACGTCCTCGGGGACATCAACGGCGACGGCTTCGGCGAGTTCCTCGTCGGGGCGTGGCGGGCTGATCCTGCGGGCGTGACGGATGCGGGGAGCGTGGTGGTGTTCTCGGGGTTCGATGGGAGCGTGCTCACGAGTGTGCCGGGGACGGGGATCGGGGATCACATGGGGTTCGGGTCGAGCGCGGCGGGGGACATCGACGGGGATGGGGTGGGGGACATCTGTGCGGCGGCGGATGAGGACAACGTCGCCGGAGTGGGGTCGAACGCGGGCAGTGCGGTGGTCGTGTCGGGGGACGATGGGAGCGTGATCTACACCTTCAATGGGGTGGCCGGGGGGGATCTCTTCGGGTGGTCTACGGCGGCGGTGGGGGACGTGAACGGGGATGGGCGGGATGACGTGCTCGTCGGGGCGTTGATGGCCGAGGAGGTGGGGACGCCGGTGGATGCGGGGTCGCTGACCGTGTTCTCGGGGCTGGACGGGAGCGTGATCCAGCGCGTGTTCGGGGACGTCGTCGGCGGGAATCTGGGCGGGCATGTCGGCCGCGTCGGGGACGTGAATGGCGACGGGAAGGCGGACTTCGCGGGCGCGCAGGGGAACATCGTGCGCGTGTTCTCGGGGGCGGACGGGAGCGAGCTCTGGCGGCGCGGGGGCGGGAACTCGCCCAAGGTGTCGGGCGGGATCGACGCGAATGGGGACGGGTTCGACGACTACGTGATCGGCTCGGCATCGATCACGAGCAGCACGGGGCGCGTGCAGCTCGTGTCGGGCTTCGACAACAGCATCCTGCACGAGGTCTTCGGCGGCGCGACCACCGACCAGCTCGGCGCGGGCGTGGCCGGAGCGGGGGACCTCGACGGCGACGGCTACGGCGACTTCGCGGCCGGCATGCCGGGCTTCGACGGCGCGGCGGGGCTGAACACGGGCGCGGTGCGCGCCTACTCGGGGCGCACGGGCGCCGTGCTCTTCACGGTCGAGGGCGACCTCGCCGGCGACCGGCTCGGGAGTGCCCTCGGCGGCGGGCGCGACGTGAACGGCGACGGCATCCCGGACGTCGTGGCGAGCTCGATCAGCACGGCCAAGGCCAAGGTGATCTCGTTCGTGCCGCGCGGGCTCGTTCCTTATGGAAGCGGCAGCCCGAGCTGCGCGGGGACGTCGACGCTGCTCGCGGGCGGCGTGCCCGCGGTCGGCAACGGGGCCTTCGAGCTGCACGTGTCGAACGCGGGCGGGCCGCCGATCCTGCTCGTCGGCGACACGGAGGACACGGCCGGGACGCTGCACTTCGGCGCGCTCCTGCACCTCGATCCCACGCCGCCGCCCCCGGGCCTCGGCATCCTGACGCGCGTGCGCCTGCCGGCGCCGGACGCGAACGGCTCGGTCGTGGCGCCGCTCCCCGTGCCGCCGGATCCGGCGCTGCAGGGGCTCGCGCTCGTGTTCCAGGCCGTGAGCTTCTTCCCGAACGGGACCTGCGCGACGAACGTCGTCACGAGCCGCGGGTTGCGCGTGACGATCCAGTGAGCGGACCGAGCCCCCGCGGCGGGGGCTGAAGCGTCGCAGGACGCCGTCCGGGGCTCTCGGCCTGGGCGAGCTCGGCGATGACGCACCTTGAGTGCAAGGCCTCGAACCAGCACGATCCCTCGGTGCGCCTGCTCCACGTGCTCAGCGGCCTCGAGGTCGGCGGCAAGGAGCGGGTCGTGCTCGACCTCGCACGGCGGGGCCGCGAGCGAGGCATGGATCAGCGCCTCTTCCTGTTCGACACTCCGTTTCGCGACGAAGAGCTGGACTTCGATCCGGGGGCCGTTCCGGTGGCCTTCCGCAAGCGGGGCCCCGGAGTGGATTGGAAGCTGGCAGGCGCCCTCGCCCGCTACCTCCGCGACGCGGAGTTCGACGTCGTCCACGCGCACAACGACACGGCCCTGTTCTACTGCGCGCTCGCCCGGGTTCGCCTTCACCGTCTCGACGTCCGCTTCGTCGCCACCTTTCACACGCGGCCAACGCATGCGACCCGCGGAGCTCGCATCCTGACCCGCGTCGCATCGCGCCGGATGTCGGGGATCACCGCCGTTTCCGACGATCTGCGCATGTTCCTGGTGCAGTCCGGGTGGGTGAGGCATTGCCGGACACTCTGGAATGGGATCGACCTCGAGCGCTTCACCCCGGAGGGCGCGGACGGCGGCTGGCGCGAGCGGCTCGTGACCGAGCCGGGGGAGGTGCTCGTCCTCCACATCGGGCGTCACGACCCCGTCAAGCGCCAGATCGATCTGGTCGCGGCGGCGCGTTCCCTCCATGGACATCGGCCCTGCCTCCGCTTCGCCCTCGTCGGACGGGGGCCCGAATCGGAGAGCCTTCGAGCCGCGAGCGCGGGCATCGAGAGCCTGCGCTGGCTCCCGCGTGTCCATGACGTCGAGGCGCTACTGCGCGCTGCGGACGTCTTCTTGCTCTGCTCGCGCGAGGAGGCGGCGCCGCGCGTCCTGCTCGAGGCCATGGCCAGCGGCAGGGCGATCCTCGCCACGGACGTGGGGGGATGCCGGCAGATGATGACCGGCTCGAATGGCGAGGTCTGCGGCCTGCTCGTTCCGCCCGGCGATCCGCGACGCCTGGCCGAGGCGCTCTCCAGCCTCGCCCGCGACCCCACGCGGCGCGCCGAGCTCGGGCGGCTCGCGCGTCTGCGCGCCCAGGCGTTCTCGCACGAGCGGGAATGGGAGCAGTACTGCGAGCTCTGGAACGGCCCCGTGGGCCAGCCTCAGGCTCCATAGCGCCGCATGCTCGGACCGTGCTTGCGGATGCGTGAGTCCACCTTGCACGTGCAGTTCGGGCACTTGAGCTGGAAGGCGTCGCGGCAGGCCTGGCGGTGCCCGGCATCGAACAGCATCTCGCGCAACCGACGGGTCTTGAGATTGCCCAGCGGGAAGGTGACATCGCACAGCTGGACGTCGCCGTTCGCCCCGACCCACAGGAGCTGGTAGGCATCGCAGGGCACGCGCATCTCGGCGCCGAGCATCAGCCAGTCCGGCACCGAGCGCAGGAACTCGACCGCGTGCGGGATGCGCTGGGGGTGGGCCTCCTTGAGGCGCACGAGTTCCTGGGCGACGGCTTCGACCTCGGGGCGATCCTCGGGCCGGAAGCCCACCTCACGCTCGGGGCCGTCGGTGAAGAACGGGATCGAGTACCCATAGAGGTCGAGGTGGAAGTAGAGGTCGAAGCGCTCGGCGAAGGCCCAGGCCGCCTGCAGGGCGGCGCGCGTGGTCGTCGGCCTCAGGAGCACGTAGTTGAGCTGGATCGAGACCTGGCTGCCATATCGGGACCGCACGGCCTCCAGGCCGCGCACCAGCTTCTCGTATTGACCAGCGCGCTGCGTGTACGCGGCATAGGCCTCGTCCACGCCGTAGAAGCCGATGCTCATCCAGCGCAGGCCGGCCTCGTACAGCTCGTCGATCTTCTCGGCCAGCAGCGTCCCGTTGGTGGTCACGTAGGTGTCCATCCCCAGGGCGCAGGCGTGTCGCACCATGTCGGCCAGTTGCGGGTGGAGGAGCGGTTCCCCGCCGAACAGGCGCACGCGGTTCACGCCGGCCTCGCGCGCATCGTCGAGCAGATCGCGGACGAGGGCGAGCTCCAGGCGTTCTCCCACCATGAAGTCTCGTCCGTAGCGGCAGCCGACGCAGCGCAGGTTGCACGCGGCGGTCACGGCCACGGTGAGTTGCCGCGGATCAGGGCGGATCAGCCCCGGGAAGACGCTGGCCAGGGCGTGTCGGGTCCGGGCAACGGCGAAGTCCGTCTCCTGGAGCGCCTTCTTGATCCCCGGGTGCCCCTCCAGGTGTGGGCGCAGGATCCGCGCGAGACGAGACCCGATCAAGGGCGGCCTCCGGCCCCACCGTGACCATCATGAAGGGATTCTTCCCTCGCGTACCGACGAAGGCTGGGAGCATGCCGCGTGATGCGCTCGTTGGAGCTGCAATGACAGTTCGGGCAGGCGAGCTTGACCGCATCCTTCGCGGCGCAGCGATGCTCGTCCGTCCCCAGCATCTCCCTGAGCCGCCGCTCGTGGAGGTTCCCCAGGGGGAAGGTCACGTAGCACATCTGGACGGTTCCGTCCGGCCCGACCCAGATCATCTCGTAGGCGGTGCAGGGAACCTTCATCGCCGGACCGAGGATCAGCCAGTCGGGGATCGACCGCAGGCCCTCGAGCGAGTGCTGGAGGAGGTGGGGCTTCTCTCGCTTCAGCGCGAGCATGTCCTCCACGACCGCGACCACCTTGTCCCGGTCCTGCGGTCCGAATTGGAGGCAGCGATCGGGCCCTTCCTGGAAGTAGGGCAAGGAGTAGTGGATCAGGTCGACGCGAATCGACATGCGATAGCGCTCGGCAAAGGCGACGGCTTGCCGGAAGGCGCTCACGCTCGCGGTCGGCTGCATGAAGAGCCAGTTGAGCTGCAGATCGAGCTCGTCCCCGTGCCGGTCCCGCGCCGCCGCGATTCCGCGCTCGACCCTTTCGAAGAGGCCGGGGCGCTGCACATATGCGTCGTAAGCCTCGCCGACGCCGTAGAAACCGACGGTCACGTCCCGCAGGCCGGCGGCCACGAGCTCGTCGATCTTCTCGTCGAGCAGGACGGCATTCGTCGTGACGTAGGGCCGCATGCCGAGCGCCACGCAGCGCTCCACGACGCGGGCCAGGTCCGGGTGAAGCAAGGGTTCACCGCCGTACAGGCGAATGGAGTAGAAGCCGGCCCGCGCCGCATCCTCGAGGAGGTCGTTCACCACCGGCCATTCCAGGACGGCGCCCGGCATGAAGTCGCGTCCGTAGCGGCACCCGATGCAGCGCGCGTTGCAGTGCGCGGTCAGGGCGATCATGATCTTGTAGGGCCGAGGCCGGACGAAGGCGGACCAGCGCACGCCCGCCATGTGCCGCATGGCGAGCAGGCGGTTCTCGGCCGCTTCCAGGAGCCGCTGCAGCTGCGGATTCCCCCGAGCCCGATTCCCCAAGGCACGGCGGAGACGGTGCCTCTTGAGCGGATCCAGCACGTTTTCCCCTCCGAAATTCTATCGGTGGTGGACGGAGGGCGGGGGGCCTGCCCAGGATTCCCGTCCGCGGCTGGCCTGCGCAGCCTGGAGTGCCGCCGACCGAGCGGCGTTCCGCCGCTCAGTCGGCGATGCACACGAGGTGCGTCAGGCTCCGCAGGTAGAGCTCGCACTCGGCCGAGGCCGGGGAGGCGATGAAGCTCTGGTCGGAGAGCGTGTTCGTGTGGGCGACCTCGAACTTCGGGCCGAGGCGGACGAGGTGGACTTCGCCGGCTTCGGTGGGGACGTAGAGGTAGTCGCCGGCGGCGATGGGGGAGGACTTGAGCGTGCTGCCGCGCGGCAGGCGCTCCTCGAGGTACTTCGGCTCGCCGGTCCGGGCGTCGAAGCAGGAGATCACGCCGCCGTCGCTGACGGTGTAATAGAGGCCGTCCTTCAGGACCGGTGAAGCGGTGTAGGCGCAGCCCTTCTCGCTCGTCCAGCGCACGGCGTCCGTGTCGGTGAGGTCGCCGGTCCGGCCGAGGGTGATCGCCATCAGGCGCGGGTTGCGGTAGCCGCTCATGGCGAGCACGTCGTCGCCCGAGCGCAGCACGGCCGGGATCGCGTTCAGGCCGAGGCCGCCGCATTCCCACAGGATCGTGCCGTCGGCGGGGGCGTAGCTGCGCACGCGCTTGGACCCCGAGGTCACGACCTGCAGCGCGCCGCCCACGGTGGTGACGAGGGGCGTCGCCCAGGTCGAGGGCTCGTCGCGCTCCTTCTTCCAGAGCTCCTTGCCCGTCTTCTTGTCGAGGGCGACGACGAAGGAGCCCTGCTCCTGGTCGCACACCTGCACGAGCGCGTCGCCGGCGAGCACGGGCGCCAGGCCCTCGCCGAAGGCGTTGCGCATGGCGAGCTTCACGCCGAGCTCGTGCTTCCACAGGAGCTTGCCGGCGAGGTCGTAGGCGTACAGGCCGCGCGAGCCGAAGCTCACGTACAGACGCTCGCCGTCGGTGAGCGGCGAGGCCGAGGCGTGGCTGCCGTAGCTCTTGTGGTAGCCCTCGTGCGGTGTCGCGACGACGGCGACGGCCTTCCAGCGCAGGGCGCCGTCCTTGCGCGCGAGCGAGTGCACCTCGAAGGATTGCTCGTCGGTCGCGCCGCCCTCCTCGCCGCTCGTCGGCACGGCCGTCGTCAGGTAGAGCGCGTCGCCCCAGATCACGGGCGTCGACATGCCGCGCCCCGGCAACGCGACCTTCCAGCGCACCTTCTCGTCGTCGCTCCAGCGCGTGGGCGGAGTTCCGCGCGCGACGCCGTTCCCGTCGGGGCCGCGCCATTGCGGCCAGTGGGCGACGACGTCCTGTGTCGGGGAGAGAGCGAGGGCGAGGAGCAGCGTGAGCATGGGGGCGGGGCGCGCGGGAGAACGCGCGCGGAATTGCGCGCGATTCGTGTGGAAAGAAAGGTAGCGAGGCGGCCCGCACGCACGCGCGGGCCGATGCGGGAAAAAACTTCGCCGCGCGCGCGCCACGGGACGAGTCAGGATTCATCCGGCGCCCCTGGCGAGCCTGGAGGGGGCGCGTAGATTGGGTCGTACCCCCCGGATGTCGCACTCCTTGCCCCGGCCCCTCGCCGCCCCGCTGCTCGTCCTGTTCTTGGCCGCCGCGGCCGACGCGCAGGTCGTCACCGACATCCACGTCGCGCACCGCTTCGGCCAGACCTTCGTCACCTGGCGCGCGCCGGTGGTGGACGAGGCGCTCTACCGCGTGTACCGCTCGATCCGGCCCATCCGCGACGCGGCGACGCTGGCCCAGGCCGACTTCCTGGGCGAGGTGGACGAGCGCAGCTGGCGCAACCAGGGCCGGTCGCTCGCCTCGCTGGCGGACCTCGGCTGGGTGATCCTCGACGGCGGGGCCGAGCTCACGGCCGACCAGGGCCTGTTCGTGCACACGGCCCAGGCCACGTTCTCGAGCGTGTACTACGCCGTGACGAGCGTCAGCGACGGCGTGGAGGACATCACGCTCACGCGCGACCTCAACACGACGCGCAACCCCATCGCCGAGTTCCCGGCGCCGCCGCATCCGGTCGTGCAGCGCGTCGACGGCGAGGGCACGCTCTACGCCCACTGGGTCGGCGACCGCGACACGCCCTTCCAGCCGGCGCTCTCGCTGCACCCGAGCCACGGCTTCAACTTCCGCTTCGAGCCCGGCTCGCGGCCCGGCAAGCACGGCCTCGTGCTGCGCCTGCATGCGGCCGGGCAGCTCTACTCCCAGGGCTGGCCGCAGCGCTTCGAGGTGCCGCCCGACGTCGACATCCTGGCCCCGAGCGATCTCCACGACTACACGGGCTGGACCTTCTGGTTCGGCGCGCAGGAGGACCTGCCCGGCCTGCCGCAGGACGGCGCGCGCGTGTGGAACTACACGCAGCAGCGCGTGCTGCGCACGCTGGACTGGATCGTGGACGAGCTCGGCACCGACCACGATCCCGAGCGCCTGTACCTCGTGGGCGGCTCGATGGGCGCGATCGGCGGCATGTACCTGATCGGGCAGGCGCCCGAGCGCTTCGCGGCGGCGTTCCTGCGCAACGGCAACTACGACCTGCTCGCGACCGACTACCGCAACACGGAGATCTTCCAGACCCTGTTCGGGAGATTCGACGAGCCGCTGCTGACGCTGGACGGGATCCCCATGATCCAGCGCACGAACGCGACGTTCATGGCCAACCGCGATCGGGCGGCCGACTGGCCGCTGATCCGCACGATCAACGGGCGCCAGGACGAAACGGTGGGCTGGATGAGCGCGGTCGAGCTCTTCGCCGGCCTGGAGGAGGCCAAGCGCCCGGCCGTGCACTACTTCGACGAGCGCGACCACACGCCGCGCGGCACCTGGCGCGACCTCGAGCCGGCCCTGCTCAACCGCACCTTCGCCGTGCGCCGCGACCGGCCCATGCTGCGCTTCTCGCGCTTCTCCCTCGACGACGACGCCGGCGACGGCCAGCGCGAC
>Ga0315910_10002867_pt1 | contig 14941 bp, 8 predicted proteins | sample EdamamesoilMG_FD_204470 | JGI IMG/M metagenome (GOLD analysis project Ga0315910, IMG submission 204470) | Garden soil microbial communities collected in Santa Monica, California, United States - Edamame soil | ecosystem: Environmental > Terrestrial > Soil > Garden | place: USA: California...
CACATTATATTCGCCGTCCGGCAACCGGATGGTTTCGCCTTCCGCCCGGTAAACCTGATGATGAAACGCAAAGTCCGGCGCGAGCCGTTTCGCGGGCGAAGGATAAACGCGGCCTTGCGCATCCTTGATGACGAACGACGCGGTGGTCGGCTGATTGTTTTCATCGCGCACGCGAAGCATCACTTCACGGGCGGGTTGAACTTGAAACAGCAAGTCCACATCATTACGGAAACCGAGGTCCTGCGTCCCCTGCCCCACGTTGAAGGAAATCCGGGCCTCACGCTTGCCGGCATCGCGGCTGTAAAGCTGCACGATGCGATATTCGAGATTCAATCCACTCAGCGTTGGCTTGAGCGGCTGGGCGTCGAACATCATCAAATCAAGCCATCGATCAGGAACTTCCTGCTGGGTCGAGCCAGCCAGTTTCTGCGCGTTCGGGCTGGCCGCGCGCAACGCCGCCGTCGTGCCGGAGTCATTGACGACTTTGACGAGGAAATGCCGCCACCCCTGCTCCACCAGTTCGGGCTTCGCCGGCCCGGCAGCCACCTTCACGCGCATCTCGGGATTGATCTGAACGGCGAAGAGACAATGACGATCCAGGATCGCCTGTAAATTCTCGCTGGCGCGCCGATGATCCGCGTCCTGCATCGCGGTTTCAATAGACCGCTTCTCTGCGGCGCTGAAGGGCGAGCCGAGATATTCCGTCGCTTCGATCAACCGCTTCACCTGCGCCGCGAAGGGTTGCCATTCTACATTCTTCTCAATCGGCAAGCTGGCAGCGAAGAGCGCTGGCGTCGCAAGCAATAACAGCGCGACTCCGATCATCCGGGCAAGTGAATTGAAGGTTCGTTGCGTGCTCATGGTCTTTTCCTTTCCGAAGCTAACGTGGTTGAGTTGCGGCCCAACAGAATCCCTTGCGGCATGAACGCACGGTCTATTGCGAAAAGAAGCCGCGACGCGGCAGAAGCTGGGCATGGGGCAAAGCTAGCAGATTGGGCGGGGCACAGGTCAAATCCGAATGTTGGAGAAGACAAAGCGAACTACACCTCGACCAGCGGTGGACTTTCAAGGATTGGCAGGTGCATCCGCAGGCAACGTGCGGGCACGGCGGATAAAAAAAAGCAACGCCACCACCAACGAAAGAATCGCAACAACCGTCACCACCCAACTCATCGTTTTGAACAACACGAGGATATCTCCCTTAACTCCATAAAAATTCTTCCCCACCATCACCGCCACATAGCCGAGGTATCCGAACGAATCCGCCAGATAGACCAGGAATCCAATGTTGCCCTTGTCACGGGTCATGGCGATGAGCCGCTCAAAGATCGTCGTTTGCACGGCCACGTAGGGCACATAAAGCCCAAAGCCGAGCAGCACCATGAAGGCAAACGGATCGATCATTCCCGCGCTTCGTGCCAGCAACGCCACTCCGATCAAGCCCAGCCCGGCCATGGAGATCGCCACAGCCAGAAAGAAAGCCCGCCGGTTGTCACGCACCAGCACGATGAATCCGTTCACCAGCAACACGCCGAGCACCACCCACATTTCCGAACGCGTGAAGAGGCTCGGGTCCGCTTTCGCTCCGAGCGCCGCCCAGATTTCCGGCGCGAAGTCAGCCCGGATGCTGCGCAGCACTGTGACCAGGAGATATGCGAGCGTGATCGCGATCAAGCCCGGCGCGTAACGGAGAAACATCGCCCGGCGTTCCGCGCCATTCATCGGCGCCCGCACCGAGCGCGCGGCGACATCTTCCGCGGTTGGGGCAGGAATCCGCCGCAGCATCCAGACAAAGCCCGCGAGCGGCAGCAGAAACAACAGTCCGGCAGTCGCCGGCATCCAGTGTTCCGGCACTCCGGCTTGCAGCAGATACGTGCCGACGGACTTGGTGACACCATCGGCAAGAATGAAGCTGGAACACAATCCCGCCGTGAACGCCTCCGTCATCTTGCGGCCTTCCAGAAAACCCAACACCAGCCCGAACACCATGCCCAAGGGGAGGCCGTTCAGGAACAGGCAGGCGATGTTGTAAGGCGACGGCACGAGGCCGAACAACAACAGCGCAACCTCGGCGAAGCCGACTAAACCCAGCAACGTCGCCGCGCGCCGGGCGGGCGTCATTTCCGAGATGACTTTGATGCCGACGAATTTGGAAATCGTGTAGCCCAGCACCTGCGCCATCACCAGCCACGTCTTGAATCCGTCTGTGAACGCTTCAGAAGTGTAGGTCCCCGCGGTGAACGGTTTGCGAAAGCCATACATGCAGGCATACGTGCCGAACGCCGCCACCACGCACCAAACGGAGAGAAAAGCCTGGTTGTGAAAGGGCAGCCGGGACTGGCCTGGACTCATTGCCGCTGCGGCGCTCGATGCGTCATTGCTCATGATTGGTGAGAAACCGGCGACCGTTCCAGATTGGAGCAGTTGAATGTGCGCAACATGTTGCTCACCACGGCAGGCTGAAAGTTTTGACGTAACTGTAGGCTTTGATCGCCTCGATCACGCCTTCCTTGATCCCGAGGCCGCTGTCCTTGATGCCGCCGAACGGACTGCATTCGACCCGAAAACCGGGCACATCATTGATGTTCACCGTGCCGCAACGCAAGGTTTTGATGGCCTTCAACGCACTCGGCAGACTGGTCGTGACAACGCCGGAACTGAGACCATAAGCGGTCGAATTCGCAACGTTCAACGCGTCGTCCAAATCGCGGACGGTCAGGATTGGCGCCAATGGGCCGAAGCTCTCGCACACCACCATCCGGCAATCGCGCGGCACATCGGCAATCACGGTGGGCTGCAACAACGCCCCGCGCCGTTCGCCGCCGCTCAAGACTTTCGCACCCGCAGCCACCGCCTCACGCAACACCGTTTCCAGTGAGATCGCGGCGGCTTCGTCAATCACGGTGCCCACGCGCGTCGCTTCGTCCATCGGATCGCCACAGACATACTCCTTCGTCTTCTCCACCAGGCGCGCGGTGAATTTTGCCGCGATTCCATCCTCGACCAGAATACGTTTGACGGCCGTGCAACGCTGGCCAGAGTTCCGATAACTGCCTTCCGCAGCCAGCGTGACGGCCAGTTCGAGATCGGCATCATTCAAAACAATCAGCGGATCATTGCCGCCCAGTTCCAACACGAGTCTCTTGTAACCCGCGGTCGCGGCGATGCGTTTGCCGATGGCGACGCTGCCGGTAAACGCCAGGGTTTCGACGTCCGGATGTTGCACCAGCGGTTCGGCAACTTCGCTGGTCGGCCCGAGCAAGACGCTAAGCATCGGCGCGGGCAACCCCGCCGCATAGAGCAACTCGGCAAATCGCAGCGCAACCAGCGGAGTTTTTTCCGACGGCTTCAGCACGATTGGCGTGCCCGCCGCGATGGCAGGCGCGACCTTGTGCGCCACCTGGTTGAGCGGATGATTGAAGGGCGTGATGGCGACCGCGCAGCGCAACGGTTCGCGCGTGGTGAAAATCTTCCGCGCCTTGCCTTGCGCTGAAATATCTGCAGAAAAAATCTGGCCGTCATCCCGCAGCGCCTCCATGGCGGCAAACACCAGCACATCCAGCGTACGACCGACTTCGTAGCGGGCTTCGCGCAGCGCCAAGCCAGCTTCGCTGGTGATGATGCGGGCAAATTCCTCGCGCCGGCTGTCCAGCGCGCTCCGCGTTTTGCTCAAGATCTCGGAACGTTGGAATCGGCTTGGGGTATCGCGAAACGAAACCGCCGCGGCAACGGCGGCCTCGACCTCGGATCGGGACGCCGCAGTGACGGTGCCGACTTCACCGCCATGATAGGGGCTGCGGATGCTGAGGGTGCCGTGACCGTTCACGGGTTTGGCGGCGACGAAGCTGGTGAGGTTCATGGGCAGGTTCCGTTGCAAAGGAAATCGAATAAATTAAAGTTGCGCGGATCGCCTTTGGCACGCGCAGCGTACGCCGAATTGAGTGGGGCACTGAAAACGAACGGCACCATTTCCTCGTAACGGCCGCCGTGCGAGCGCAAACCGCCTTCGATGACCTTCAAGTCGTGCCACTCCGGCGTGCGGCCAATCACGACATCGCGCCCCGAGCACGCGACCACATCGCCCATGCGGTCGCGCGGCAGTTCCATCAAGCGCGCGGCGGTTTCCTGGTCGAGGACCTCGGTAATGCCAGGCAGGTTGCGCGTGAAATTAATGACGGTTTCCAACAGTTCCCCCTGCCCTGGCGGTAGATGCACCTGGGCGAACGAACCCAAAGCGCCATGATGCACCACGTAGGGATCGGTGATGGGCAGGATGACGCGAAAGCCCGGGCCGAATTCGTTCTCCAACGTGGACTCGAGATAGACGACATTGGGCGAGCCGTCCGGACGTTGCTTGGCGTTCATGCCATGGTCGGCAGTGAGGCCCACCACGGCGCCGAGTTCGAGCAACCGTCCCAGTTGCTCATCAATGCCAGCGTTAAAGTCCAGCGCTTCGGGAGCTTCGGGCGCAAATTTGTGCTGCATGTAATCTGTTGTGCTGAGATAGAGAAAATCCGCACGACCTTGCTCCAGAAGTTTGACTCCAGCCTTGAGGACGTAAAGGGAAGCCTCACCGCTGTAAATCGCGGGCGTCGGACCAACCAGCGACTCAATGTCGGCGATCCCATTCACCTCCAACGTCACTTGATTGGCTTTCTCGGAGGAGAACGCAATACCCCCCAGCCCGATCAACCCGCTCGCGAAAATGTCGCGCAGTTTGTCCTTCGCAGTAACGACAGCAACTTTGCGTCCGGCCCGTTGCGCCGCAGGGAAGATGGTTTCCACCCGGAGAAACTTGGCGGAGTTGGTCATGACTTCCTGACCGCTTGCGGTGTCGTAAAAGAAATTCCCGCCGATGCCGTGAACACTTGGCGGCACGCCCGTGACGATGGAAGCGTTGTTGACGTTGGTGAAACTCGGCATCTGCCCGCGCGCGAAGCCGCGATGCCCGCTCACGCTGATCCGCTGGAGATTCGGCATGCGACCCCGGGCGAGAGCGGCGTCAAAATATTCATCCGCTGAACCGTCGAGGCAGATACCAACCAGAGGGCGATCCGGGAGGCGATAGGTGATGTCGTTATTGTTAAATTGAGTCATGGCTGCAAATGCGAAGCGGTGGCGTTTCCTGGCGTCGCGAGTTTTCCGCCCCCAACTTCACCGATAGCCGCTTCAAGAATTGTCCACGCCTGATTCAGCTCGGCCTCGGTTGTGTTGAGTGGCGGGGCGAACGTCAGCACAGTGCCTTTCGAGACTTTGAAGTTCAAGCCCCGACGCAAGGCGGCATACATGATTTGCTCGGCAAGGTCCGTGGCGTTCCCGTGAGCGCTGCCGATTTCGACGCCGATGAGCAAACCCAGCCCACGAACGTCTCGAACGAGCGGTTGGGACGCCAGTCGCTGTCGCAGTTCCGCAACGGTGCGCTCACCGACCTCGGCGGCGCGCTGAACGAGTCCTTGTTCCTCGATGACCTGAAGCGTGGCGAGTCCAGCAGCGCAGGCGACAGGATTCTTTTCGTGCGTGTAGTGGCCGAGCGAACGTTGCGCGGTGACATTGAGATGTTCCCGCGCGATGACGCAAGCGAGGGGGATTATGCCGCCGCCCAATCCTTTACCGAGAACCACGATGTCGGGAATCACGTCAAAATGCTCAAAGGCAAAGAATCTTCCCGTACGACCGAGGCCGATGGGGATTTCATCGAGCACCAGCAACGCGCCGTGTTTGTCACACGCAGCGCGAATGCGTTTCCAATAATCCGGCGGCGGAACGACCGGAACGTTCCGCACGGTTTCCGCAATCACCGCGGCGACATCGCCTTCGCGTTCGAGCATGTATTCGACGTAATCGGCGCACGCGTAACTGCACGCCGTGCCGCAGCGGAAGGGGCAATGCGAAGGATCCGGCGGCGGAACATGCTCGCAACCGGGTAACAGCGGACCGGCATTCTGTCGAAAGGCACTTTCACCGCCGATGGAGATCGCATCCAACGACGCACCGTGAAAGGAATCCCACATGGAAATGGTTTTGAACCGCCCGGTGGCAGCGCGCACCAATTTAAGGGCAATGCCGATGGCGAGCGAACCGCCCGGCGCGAACAAAACGCGCCGGAGATCGCCGGGCGCGTGGGCGATAAGCTTTTGGGCAAAGGAAACGGCGGTGTGATTTGTGTAACGCCGCGTGCAAAAAGACAGTTGATCGAGTTGTTCTTTGATGGCGGCGGTGACGCGCGGATGACCGAAACCAATCTGGTGAACGTTGTTCCCGTGAAAGTCCAGATAACGCCGGCCTTCGAGGTCTTCAATCCACGGGCCTTGGGCGGCGCGCAACGCATTCAGGCACGGCGTGGACATGGCCTGGTGCAGGAAGCACTCCGCGTCGGCGGTCAGCAACTGCTTCGTTTCAGGATTCAGATGATCGTCCTGCCACGCCTCGCGATGCGGGGAGAGGTTGATGTCGCCCTCTGTCCGCAACCCATCAAACGGCTGATCGCGAGATGGTGTCATCAAATTACGATTTGCCTCCTGCCGTTGATGAAATCGCTGCGTGCCACGCTGGTGCGTTGTCGGTTTCAGTTCAGCGTCCCTGCGGCTTGGTCAACTCGAATGTGTCGAACAGCCGGCCTTCGAGATCGTAAGCCTTGAACTGGATGGTGCGATCCTGCACGGACGCAAAACAGTAATGGTGACCGCGCGCGACATGCACGGTAAACCAGGCGCGCTGCGGCGCAGCTTGTTCCAATCCGCCACCACCGCCGCCGGTGACGACGTAGCGCACACCCTTGGCCTGGTTCACGGTCATTTGAAGAATCGGCCAGGTGCGCTCGTAACTGTGGATGTGTCCGGCAAAGGAAATGTCCACGCCGTACTTCTCGTAGAGCGGAACGAGCCGGCGAACATTGCTGTCGCCCCAGGTGTAGTTGCGGCCGGGTTTGCCTTTCAGGTGATCGCCGTAATCGTCTTCATCCGAACTGAAACAGGGATGATGGTGCGCCGTGAACTTCCAGGTCGCTTTCGATTCCGCCAGCGCCTTTTCCAGCCAACGATACTGCTCGCTCTCCGGTCCGCAGTCCTTGTTGGAATCAATCATGAAGAACTGCGCGTTACCGTAGCTGAACGTGTAGTAGTATTCCGGCGCAGGCAGGCTGAAATAGTCGTAATACCAATGCGAGTTCTTCTCGTGATTGCCAATGACCGGAAACGCCGGCACCTGCGCGAAGAGTTTGGAGCACGGCTCGAAGAGATCGAACACCCATTGCTGTTTGGCGAAGCCATCATCCACCACGTCGCCGCAATGGAGCATGAAGTTGGGGCGCAAAGCAAAAATGCCCTCGGCGCAGCGGCGCGTGACCTCGGGATTGCGTTGCGTGTCACCCAGAATGCCAAACGCCCAACCCGCCTCAGGACCGGGCGCCGTCTGGAAAGAATACACATCGCTCCGAGCCAGATTCCCTTCCGCATCCTCACAGGTCACCCGGTAAAAGTAACGCGTGTAAGGCTTGAGCTTGTCGAGTTTGATTTCGTGGATCGTTTTGACCACTTCCGTTTTGGCGCTGAGATTCATCGGTTGCGTCTCGGCATATTCCACCGTCATGCGCGCCGGCTTGTCGGTTTCGCTCATGATGGTCATGGAATCGCGGGTGCCGAATTGCAAATACGGTTTGACCACGAACTGGAGCTTCTGGTTGATCGAAGAACGGTAGGCGAGCAGTTTCTCGTTCTTTTGCGCGACGTCCGCAATTTCGGCTGCGGCCATCACGCGGTCATAGACTTTAACCTCATACAAGGCCCCATCCAGAGGATTGAGTTCGTTGTCATCCGCAAACGCCGCCACCGCCAGCCGTCCGCGCTCCGGATACAGCACATCGCCCGACTGCGCCGCCGACTCGCCATCCGGTTTGCCATCCACGTAAAGCCGCATGGTCGTGCCATCATACGTGCCCGCGACGTAATGCCAGCGTCCGGGTTCGAGCGGCGATTTGCCTTTCAGCCGAGTCAACTGACCGTTGCCATCGTCCGCTCCGGTGGTCGCGAGACTGAGCGTGAACGAACTCCGATCATATCCGAGCACCCAACCTTTCTCGAAATCACCGTTGTCCTGCACGAAACCGATGATGCCGCCGTCAGGATGGGTTTCATTCACAACAACCCAAGCCGCCACGGAAAACTGCTTCTTCGGTAGTGTCGGTTGTGCCGTGGCCCAGTCTGACGCAACCAGCAGCCAGTCGGTGAAACCGTTGAAATTCAGGGCCTGCGCCGGACCGATGTTGGCGAGCTTCGGCTCGCCCTGCACTTTGGCAGTCAGCTTGTGCGTCAAATCCGGCCACGCGCCATTCTCAATCGGATGCACGCCGGTGGCGAAATGCAGAAGCAACCGGTCTTCGACTTTGTCCGGGTGGGCAAAGGACGGCATCAGCGACGTAAAGAATAGGACGGCCGGAATTACAAACGCAAAACGGAGGCTTTTCATGATTTTGTCGCTGACGTGATTGGAGTAAAATTGCGGGCCAAGCCAATCTATCGACCCGGCAGGAACCATTTTTGCAAAATGCCAAGGCCGACCGGTTTTGCCGGTCGGCCCTGGTCTGCTCGAAACCGCCAGGATCAAGGTTTGTAGAGCCGGAAGTGGGCCGCGCTGTTTGTAGCTGGTTCCGAGTAGGAATTTGCTCCGAGCGTGCCGGGAACATCTGACCAGCTCCCCTGAGCCAGCGTTGTGGATTTCTGGAGGCGGATGCCGGTGCCGCCGCTCCAAGCGAACTGAACGTTGCCACCCACCCGAGCGACTTGCACAGCACCCAGGTTCGTGCCCGGTACAACCACAACCTGCTGGAGATGCTGACCTGCGTTGCCAGCGGTGTAGATGGCAGTAGCTTCCTCGGGAGTCAAAGCGCGCCGCCAGATCCCCACGTCGTCAATCAATGCGTTCGTGATCCCCACGCCGCCACCATCAGTATAGGTTCCCGTCCCATCCTGACCGACATTGACCGCCAAGCCCGCGTCAATCGTCGTGGGCGAACTGCCCGCGTTGATAATGGGTCTCGTGTCTCTCAGCACACCATCAATGAAGGTGCGTGCGACGCCACCTCGTTGGAAAGTGGTGACGACATGATGCCATTGATCATCTGCCATGTTGAACGAGGAATCGAAATCCCTGCGCGCACTGGGCGCTTCCTCGCGGTAATTCCACTCGAAGTTGTTATTGCCCTGGACCCCGAGGACAAACCCGATGTTGCCGCCGCTGTTCCAATTCTTGTTCCCAATTTGCGGGGGGTCACCGGCCTTGGTCCCTGGGGCGATTCTCGACCAGTAAGACACGCTGAAGTCGGTCGAGTTGCCGAACAACAGGTCAACAGGACTTCCCAAAGTCGCGTAGTTGAAAGACGTTCCTTCCCTGGCGTTCGTGTAGCGGAAAGCCTGCCCGATTTTACCTGTGCTGAAGCCGGGCGTTCCCACCGCGGTCGCGTTGTTGCCGCGACTCGACGAATCGGTGTAGTTGTCGTCGAACTTGAGATGCACGACGAGGCTGCTCGTGATCGGATCGCTGACGACGGTTAATGCAGCGGGAGCACTTGTGACCGCGCCGATGACATTGGAGATGACGACATGATACTGGCCGGCGTCTGTCGCCGTCGCGCTTGCCAGATTAAACGCGTTGGTGTTTTGACCCACGGGCGTGTTGTCCCGATACCATTGATAACTCAGCGGAGGCGTGCCCTGTGCCACAACGCTGAACGACGCCGGGTATCCGCTGCTCACCAGCACTGACGCCGGCTGCGTGACGATGTTCGGGGCCGGATTTTCCACGGTGACCACCGCCACGTCGCTGGTGACCGAGCCGGAGACGTTGCCGACAACGACTCGATAATTGCCGGCATTCGCCAGTTGGGCGTTGGTGAGTGTGTAGATTTGTGAAGTGGCGCCGTTGATGTTCGTGCCGTTTTTTTGCCACTGGAAGTTGAGCGGGCGCGTTGAGTAGGGACTGATCCCGACGGTGAATACGGAGGATTGTCCGACCAAAACAGTGCGCGTTGGCGGTTGGTTGACGATCTGAACCGGAACGTTCGTGGCCCCGTTCCCGTAGAAACCAATGTCGTCAATGCCGAAGTACCAACTGCCAGTGCCGGTGTGGGTGAAGCGCAGCCGCACGTTCGCCTGATTGTCCGCCTGCGGCAGCGAAATGACTTCGATGCGCTTGGAATCGGTCGCGTTGTCGTCAATGCGAGCGCCGATGAACGGCTCGAACGATGCATCCACCGGTCCGGCTCCAATGAACGCTCCGTAGTTGCTTCCCCACGCTTGATCCGCACGCACGGTGCCCAATGTAGCCACGGGATCACCAGCAATGACGTCCGCCTCTGCCACCATGTACAGCGCAGGCAACCAGGTCGTACCGCCGTTGATGGAATACTCGACGGCCCCCATGCTGTCCTGATTCTGTTCGTAGATGTTGTTGAAGACGAGCTTGACACCGGTGATACCGGACAAGTTGATGACCGGTGAATAGGCCACCTGCACCTGATTTCCGCCACGATTATCGGACTCGCCGTACAGCAGATTGCCTGACATCAAGGTTTCCACCACCTGGCCGTTGAGGGTGGCAGGCCGAACATTGAAACGGCGCACGTTGAAAACCGAGCCCAGCCGGTTGGTGCTGATCACCACAAAGTTTTCATAAGCGGCCGAATCTGGGTCACTAAAATTGAAGTTGGTGACAAGGACTGAGGTTCGATTTGTCGCCACCCAGCCTGGCGGCAACGCAGCTTCGAGCACACCATTGAAATCCTCGATCCACACGGGAGTTCCCAAGGTGATTTCATCATAATTGGCCACAGTGAAAGTCCAGTTGGTGCTCTGGAGGCCATTCAAGCTGTCGGTGTAAATCAGTGTATTCGTGTGCGTGGTCAACTTGGGAAGCACGCCTGGCGCCCGGCCGCTAATGACGAACTGGCCCGCCACATTCGTGGTTACCGTCACGGGCACGCTGACACCATCAAGCAGGATTTGAGCGGAGGCGGGGTTGATGACCGTGGTGCCCCGGCTGATGACGGCCCCGAGTGTGGGACGCGGTCCCACGTTGGTGAGCCCGGGAGTTGGAGTGTATTGAACAATGCTGGAAGGAATATCGCCGACGTTGACCTCGACGTTATCGAAAGCCCACCACCAATCGTTGGCGGCGTTCAAATAGCCGAAGGTGATCACCAGATTTGTCCTTCCGGCCGGGTTGTTCAGCAACAGCGAAACACGCTCATTCTGACTGTCGTCATGAAAATTCGGTCCGGCGAGCGAACTCCAACGCATGATTTCAATCGACGGGCCGCCGTCGAAGGAGGCGGTGATCAAGGCGGTTTGATTGTTCGTCATGCCCAACTCGGCCCAGTCGTCCGCGCCTTCCGGCCGCCAACTGGAATCAAATTTCATGAAAATGGTACCCGCGGCAACTCCGCTGATGTTGATCGGCGCGGTTTTAAGAATGGTGCTGAAGTAATTGGTGAGCGGATGAGCGGCATCATCCCATTCATCACCGTCGGCAACCGCCACGGTGCCGGAGCCGTAGGTGAATAGTTGCCGGTCTTGATTATCGGTGACTACGCCCCAGAATCCGTTGCTCGCAAAACTCCAGCCAGCCCACTCCGTAACACCATCGTTGAGCAGGTCGCCAACGCCGGGGACTCCACTGTCATCAATGGACCAACCGGGAGGAGGCGACTTCGTCCAGACGTTGGTATAGACGGTCGGCAACCCTTCTTGAACGTTGGTGCCGAGGACCAACTGTTCAAAATCCTCGAACAGCAACGCCGGTTTGAACTGTTTGCTGAACGATTTGGCGCCCACCTGGCTGTCGGTGAAGCTGACTTCCAAGGTGTACGTGCTGCCTGCGGTCAACGGTCCGACGGCGGTCTTCAACACTGTGATGAGGCCGTTGCTGGAAACTTGCACCCCGGTTTGCGCCACCGAATTCAACTTCAAAACAATACTGTTGATGTCCACGCTGGCATCGCCGGGGTTGAGTACGACACCAATGTCCGTGACGGTTCGCGAAGCCGCGCCCGCCGGAGTCCAGGACACGACGAAGGAAGGAATGGCCGGGATGACCTGCGGAATGCCTTCAGCCGAGGGCCCGCCCAACGCCTGCATTTGCGAAGCGGTCAAGGCCACGTCGCGCAACTGAATGCTGTTCACATAACCAACTGCCGCGTCAGTTCCGAGAGACTCGGCCAGCAATAGCGCAACGCTGCTGGGTTCCAAAACCAACCGGTCAGCTTGCGAATTTTGGGAGCCGACCCGGGCGCCATTGATGTAAGCACTGACATTATTCTGCTGGACCACCAATCCGATGCGATACCAGGTATTCGAGTTGATCGTACCGTCAAAGGTGCCGCCCACCAAACCGAGGCCGTTGTTGGTGCCGATGGCCAGATCCGTTCCCAAAGTGCTGCTGATAAAGCCTTCATCCGTTTCCAGGATTGGTCGTGCTTTCAGGTCTGAAGCGGCAGGGTAAAGAACATCCAGAACCAGGCTGTAATTATCCACATAGCTTCCGCGACCATTGGGCGGCGGCGTCGGCAGGTTGAATCCCATGCCGCCGGTGGCGGCCGGGAATCGCATCACGAAGGCATTCGTGCCGCTGATGAGGGGGATGCCCAAGGTTGCCGTGGAACCAAACGTAGTGCCATTCTGCGTTGGTCCGCCGGGGCCGTCGGAGTATGCCAGGGGGGTGGCACCGACTGTGGCGTTCAGATTGCCGGCGTCGAAATCCCATTGCCCAAAGGGCTGGGCGGTCAAGTGGACCGTGGCGATGAGGGTCGCAACGATCATCGCTCCGAGGAGGCGCAGAGCACGTAGTGTCTTCATGGTTGATTGAGGGTTTGGGTTTTGCGTTGGTCAGGTCAGTTGTGGAATCAGGTAATCAGGAAAGTTTAAAAAATCTTCACGCCCAGGTCTGGAGAGTTGGATTAGCAATTGGTAAATCCGCCACTTCCAAAAATCTCAAAGTCATAGCAAGGGCTGTTCGCCACCGGAGAACTACTTGTTAAATTGGTAATTTTTGATTGTAGTAGCCGCCTTCTGGTCGCCCGCAGCTTGAGCGGCTTGCAGAAGTTCATTCAAAGTAAGCGAGGCGCGACTGCTGACGTTGAGTTGTTCCTTGTTCAGCCCCGGTTGGCCCATCAAACTCTGCATCGCTTGGAAGGCTTTGGGATAATTCTTCGCCTTCACCAACGCCACAAACTGGCCGGCAAGCTCTTTGATCGCGGGCTTGGCGCTGCTGAAGGCCTTCTCCATCGCGGCGGGCAACTCCTCCGCTGTCAGAGGCGCCGGCGGCGGGCCGGCCTTGTCGCAGCCGGCACCAAGGGTAACGATCAGGAACAAGGCCAAGACAGCGCAGATGCGGGCGGTCAGGTTTCTCATAGACTTTTTACTTCCGCAATCTGACGTCACTCTATGGGTTTCAGGACATCCATCCCTGTGTAGTGACGATAGTCAATTCCCACAGATCGACCGGTATATTTGATCCTCGAGACGTGACCATCCAGCCACGAGGTTTGGCAGCCCTTGCTGTGGCGGTACCACTCCAACTCGAAGTTGTATCCACCGTAATAAGAGGACAGACCATCCCACTGGCTCAGAATTCTGGTGGTCCCGGGAAAGAGACCGAGGCTGTCATCCCCTCCTTCCATTTTTGACTCGGCAGCGTCCTGACAATAAATCGTCCGCGTGGGGGACCGATAATTGGCGAGTTTCTTGCGAATTGCTTCACCTGGATCGGCGTTGTTTGGTGAAACTCCCACTAAACGTGAATGCATACCATAGCACGAATCCAACCACCAGTCAGCAGGATAGCTCAGCCCGGTTTCCCGCCATTCGTCCACATGCTTCGCACTCGGACAACGGAAGACTTTTCGGTTCTTGCCAAAATAGTTGAGATAACCCAAACCCCAGTATGCGTAACCATCGGTCGGCGGAAGCAAGACATCGGAACGCGTGTTTGCTGTCCATTGACCATGGTTGGGAAAAGTGGCTGACCCATCGCTATTAACCGTGTGGTAAAAGTAACTGCTATTGTCATCTGCGTACAACGAACCCGCCAATCCAACTTGTTTCAGGTTGTTAATACACTGCGTCGCCTTCGCCTTCTCTTTCGCTTTGCTCAAGGCCGGTAAAAGCATCGCGGCCAGAATGGCGATGATGGCAATGACAACCAACAGTTCAATCAAGGTGAAGGCGCTCGATCCGCGGCGCCGTTGCGCGGATGCTCCCGTCGAGGTGGTGTTACCGCCCCGAGAGACCGGAAGCGATGAGTTGATGGCTCGTTGCATAAGTGAGGACTTTACTGCTGGCTGGGTCTGGCTCAACCGACAATCCCGAAACAGATGTCTGGCATGGGTTACAATGAAGACGCAAACCTGTGACATAGTTGACTGGCGGTTCAACGTTTTTATGTATGACTGAGATTGGTGTTATCAAAGAGCCTTTCGTACCCTGATGTCAATAGTTTTCATGACACTGCTTTCTTGGTGGCGGGTTTCCTTCGCTTTCCATGAGCGGGTGGATCAATGGCCCGAAGGTCGGCGTGGTGTCTTTCAATCGCCGTTTGTACGTGCGGTGAAGCGGGCAAGACGCGCGGGCTAGAGCGGTTGCCAAGAATTCGTTTCCCGATCGGAACGCCGGTCTCCGACCCGGCTCGGTGAACCATCCTGGAAACGCGCCGGATCGGAGATCGGCGCTCCCTTGACGCTGCGGCTTTCGGAAAGCTCTTTGGGCAATCAGGCTGGGCCAGTGCATGACTCCCAACGCTTGCAGTCTTCGGATGAATTATGCCGAACATAGTCCGCGCGATTATGCTAGACGACGCGACCCGCTTGACCAGAATGCACCGCAATAACCAAGTTATGACTCTCCAAAAATGCGCAAAATGTGGTCGCGAAATGAGTGATTCGGTTCTCGTTTGT
>Ga0315910_10002868_pt1 | contig 14940 bp, 10 predicted proteins | sample EdamamesoilMG_FD_204470 | JGI IMG/M metagenome (GOLD analysis project Ga0315910, IMG submission 204470) | Garden soil microbial communities collected in Santa Monica, California, United States - Edamame soil | ecosystem: Environmental > Terrestrial > Soil > Garden | place: USA: California...
ATCGGGCGCCATCCTGATGTACCTGGGGGACAAGGCAGGGAAGTTCATGCCACAGAACACCCCCACCACTTTCAAGCAGCATTCACAGGTGGTGCAATGGCTGATGTTCCAGAAGGGCGGCCTGGGACCGATGATGGGCCAGGCGAACGTGTTTTATCGTTACGCTACTGAAAAAATCCCCTACGCCATCAAGCGCTATCAGGATGAGTCGCGGCGTTTGTTGGAGATCCTGGACGGACAATTGGCAAACAACGAATTCCTGGCGGGTGATTATTCCATCGCGGATATCGCCAATTTTTGCTGGGCCCGTTCGGCTCACTGGTCGGGCGTGGATACCGAAGACCTGAAGCATCTCAGCCGCTGGATCGACACCATCGATGCCCGCCCGGCAGTTCAACGTGGCCTGAAGGTTCCCACCGAGGACCAGAAAGCCAGGTCAGCCGAGGAATTTATCCAGGCCGCGCGGCAATTCGTGACATGACAGCGAATTGGATCCAAATGCGTTTCAAGGACCCGCAGCGCAATTCGCTGTCGCCCTAGGCCTGGCCGTTCACCAGGTGGTCCAGAGAATAGCGTTGGCGAACCTCCTGGGCTTTCCTGCGCGCCTCTTCAACCTGCTGGGCCTCGGTGGTTGCAATCAATTTGTTCAGTATCCGGGCAAAATGCTCGTGCATGGCCGAGCGCGCCGCCTTGGGGTCACGGGCTTTCAGGGCTTCAAAAATTTCCCGGTGCTCTTCAACCCGGCGCTCTCCATCCTGCTCACAAATGGCCTTGTAGGCCCGGAACACCTGCGGTGCGTGATTGCGCACGTGCCACATGTGTTCAATCAGCGTAACCAGCATCGTATTCCTGGTGGCCTCTGAAATGATCCGGTGGAATTTCTCGTCCGCATCGCCGGAAGCCAGATTGCCCTGGTCGTTTTCCACGGCCATCTCATAAAGGGAAGCTTCCAGCTCCGCCAATTGCTCGTCGGTGATGTGGCTGGCAGCCAGCGCTGCGGCCTCACCTTCAATGAGCGCACGCGACTCGGTCAATTCAAACGGGCTGATGTGGTCCTGGTTCCCCGAGGCCAGTGAGTGCTGTTCAAGTACATAAATGCCAGAACCGGTCTTGACCTTTACCCGGTTCAGCGCTTCCAGCGCGATGATTGCTTCGCGTATGGTAGGGCGACTCACCTCAAACCGTTCGGCCAGTTCGCGTTCTGGTGGCAGCCTGCCACCCACCGGAAACTCGCCTGAATCAACCAGTTTGAGCATTTTGTCCAACACATTTCGGTAAAGACGTTTTTCGCCCGACATGTTTGAAGCTCCGAAAGCAAGAGTAAAGTTGATTGCAAGGCATTCTAACACAGAAAAATAAATTGGCTATAACGATGTGCTGCCAAATAGGTAGCGATATCAGGTAATTGAAAATATTAGCAAAAATGACAAAAAAGCTGCTTTGACCGATCGATTAAAGCACTCAAGGTGAACATTGGACAGTCCGTTTCTCCAATTGGTAATAAGTTTCTACTGCAACGGAATTTACTTTTGGTTTTATTTTTGTTTGACCAAATTAGAATTTAGTGGTTATCATCCCATCCGGCCAAAAATTCGAATCCCATCCAAGGTGACCAAGACTGTCGCGCCAGGTATGCATACTGGGCATGAGCCTTGCCGATTGGCCGTTCCTGCCTTTACTGACCGGAGAAAGTGAATGCAATGAGAAGATCTCCTGGGAAATGGATGGTGGCGTTGCTGTTGGGAGCCCTGCTGCTCAGTCCGGCATGGGCCAAAACCATTGAGGTGAAAACCCAGGCCGAATACGGGCAGGCCATGAAAAAGTTGCAGCCTGGCGACACCCTGCAACTGGCCAATGGCGTGTGGAACGACTTTGAGATCGTCTTCGCTGGCAAGGGAACGGCGGACAGACCCATCACCCTGACGGCTGAAGTAAAGGGCAAGGTGATCCTTTCCGGCCGCTCCAACCTGCGGCTGGCAGGGGAACACCTGGTGGTTTCAGGACTGGTGTTCAAGAACGGCCACACTCCGACTTCTGAAGTGATTGCGTTCCGGCGCAATGCGGAATCGCTGGCCTACCATTCACGCGTGACTGAGGTGGTGATCGACAGCTACAACAACCCGGAACGCACCGAAACTGATTTCTGGGTGATGCTTTACGGCCGCAATAACCGTTTTGACCACAACCACCTCCAGGGCAAGAAAAACAATGGCGTAACCATGGCGGTGGGCCTCGATAGCGAAGCAAGCCGCGAGAACCACCACCGCATTGACCACAATTATTTTGGTCCCCGGCCTGTTCTGGGTTCCAACGGTGGCGAGACCCTGCGCCTGGGTACCAGCGAGTTCTCCCTCACTAATTCCCTCACTACCGTAGAAGACAATTACTTCGAGCGTTGTGATGGCGAGGTTGAAATCATTTCCAACAAGTCCGGCGGCAATGTGTTCCGCGGCAATGTTTTCTTTGAATCCAGAGGCACCCTGACGCTGCGCCATGGCAACGATACGCTGGTGGAGAACAATGTCTTCATCGGTAACGGTGTCGACCACACGGGTGGCATCCGCGTGATCAACAAGCGCCAGACCGTGCGCAACAACTATATGCAGGGCCTGGCCGGATACCGTTTTGGCAGCGCACTGACCATCATGAATGGCGTGCCGGATTCGCCCATCAACCGCTACCACCAGGTAGAAAATTCGCTGATCGAGAACAACACCATCATCGACAGCAGCCATATTGAACTGGCCGCCGGCAGTGATGCGGAACGCAGTGCAGTGCCTCTCAGCACTCAATTTCGCAACAATCTGGTTTATAACGCCGACGGCAAAAACATCATCACGGTTTATGATGATGTTTCCGGCATCACATTCGAGAACAATGTGCTGAATGGGGTTGCTGACTCGCCGTTAAATCAGGGTTTTTCCAGCCAGGCGGTTGAGTTGGAGAAATCAGCCAGCGGCCTGTCGCTTCCCGCCGACCCGGGCCTGGAGGGTGTGGGCGTGAGGCCCGACCTCAAAGTACTGGACCGCACTGAAACCGGCGTGAGCTGGTACCCCAAGCCCAACCATGGCCCGCGCTTTGACGGCGGTAAAACCACGAAGCTGGAACCGGGTGAAGAAGTGCTGGAAGAGGCTGTGGCCAATGCGGCAGCGGGCGATATCCTGGTACTGGCGCCCGGCAACTACATCAGCACCAAGTTGCTGGTCATCGACAAACCCCTGACCATCCGCGCTGCTTCGGCCGAAAAGCCAGTGCTGGAGTTTGAGCGCAACGCCCTGTTCGAGATCGCCGATGGCGGCAGCCTGAAGCTGCAGGGCCTGGCCTTCTCCGGCAGCAAATCGCCGGATGCACCGGGCAATACCCTGATCCGCACCAGCCGCTATTCCATGCTGAATGCCTATGAACTGGTGCTGGAGAATTGCGAAGTCCGCGACCTCGCCATCAATCATTCCTTCAATTTCCTCAGCGTGGCCAAAAGCACTTTCGCTGATCGCATCGAAATCCGCGACTCGCATTTCGCCAACATCACCGGGGCCGTCCTTGAACTCGACAAGGAAGACGATGACCTCGGGCTCTATAACGCCGAATACATCAACATCAGCAATTCGGTGTTCGAGGATATCGGCGAAGCCGTGATTACCCTGTACCGCGGCGGCACCGATGAAAGCACCTTTGGGCCGCATTTTGAATTCCGCGACAACCGCCTGGTCCGGGTGGGGAATGACAAACGCAACAAGTCAGCCAGTTCGGTCAACCTGCTTGGAGTGCAGGTAGCGAACCTTCAGGCCAATCACTGGGATTCCAGCCAGCCGGTAAAAATCACCCTCACTGTCGGTGATCCGGTCACTACCCTGCAGGACAATGTATTCAAGGCCACGACGGCTCCTGAAGTCGCCAATGGCTCGGTTACATCCATCAACAACGTAGTACAGCCGTGATGGCACGCTTGTCCGTTATGCTTTTGCTGGTGGCCGGTGCCACCCTGGGTACCGTTCTGAACGCTGCTGAACGCGTACATCCGCGCCTGTTACTGACTGCCGATGATGCCGCCTCCATACGTGGGGCAGAAACCATTCCACCGGCTTTCGCTGAAGCCATCACCAGTGCCCGGGCCACGACCGATGTATTCCTGGACGGGATTCCGGATGTGCCCGTACCCAAGGATGCCGGTGGTGGTTATACCCACGAGCAGCACAAACGCAATTCGGTCACCCTGTTCAATGCCGGCATGCTTTATCAACTGACGGGTGAAGCCGCCTATGCGGAGCTGGCCCGGGATATCCTGCTGGCCTATGCCGCCATGTACCCGGATTTGCCTGAGCACCCGAAAAAGAAAGAGCAGACACCCGGCAAGCTGTTCTGGCAAAGCTTGAACGAGTCGGTCTGGCTGCTGACCAGCATCCAGGGATATGACGCCATCTGGCCAGCCCTGCAACCGGGCGAACGCCAGGCCATTGAAGAAGGCCTGTTGTTGCCCATGGCGGAATTCCTGTCGGTTGGACAACCGCAAACTTTCGACAAGATCCACAACCACGGCACTTGGGCAGTGGCTGCGGTGGGTATGGCTGGATACGTGCTGGATAAGCCGGAACTGGTGGAGCAGGCTTTGTATGGCCTGCAAAAGGACGGCAGTGCCGGCTTTATGAAAATGCTGGACGACCTGTTCTCGCCGGACGGCTATTACAGTGAGGGGCCGTATTACCAGCGCTATGCCCTGATGCCTTTTGTGGTGTTTGCCAAGGCCATCCAGCAGAACCAGCCGGAACGGAAGATTTTTGAATACCGCGACGGCATCCTGCTCAAGGCGGTGCAAACGGCCATCCAGTTGAGCTATGCCGGTTACTTCTTCCCCATCAATGATGCGCTGAAGGACAAGGGTCTGAACACCGTGGAACTGGCCTACGGTGCATCAATTGCTTTTGGCCTCAGCGGCGATACGGGCTTGCTGGACATCATCCGCCGGCAGGACCGGGTGCTGCTCACCGGCGATGGCTTCCGGGCGGCCCAGGCGCTGGATGCAGGCCTGGCCACCGCTTTCGATTTCCGTTCAATGCAGCTGCGCGATGGTCCGAATGGGGACCATGGCGCGCTGAGCATCCTGCGCAATGGAGCAAGGTCCGGCCAGCAGGCGCTGGTGTTCAAGGCCACATCCATGGGGATGGGTCATGGCCATTTCGACAAGCTCAGTTGGCTGTTCTATGACAACGAGCACGAGATCGTGACCGACTATGGCGCCGCCCGCTTCCTGAACGTAGAACAGAAATTCGGCGGCCACTACTTGCCGGAAAACGACAGTTGGGCCAAGCAGACTGTTGCCCACAACACTTTGGTGGTGGACGAGACCAGCCATTTTGGCGGCGACTGGAAGGTGGGCGAGGAGTACTACCCGGTACCGCTGGCGTTCTCGCTGGGCGAGCAGGTCGACCTCACCGCAGCCAGCATGAGCGAAGCCTATCCGGGCGTGGAATTTGCCCGCAGCCTGGCGGTGCTGAAAGACCCCGCATTTGTGGAACCGGCCATACTGGACGTGGTGAAGGTACAGAGCGAATCACGACACCAGTACGACCTGCCGCTGTATTTCCAGGGCCACATCACCTTTGTCAGCCATCCCCTGCAGGCCAACACCGAAAGCCTGCCCATGCTCGGCAGGAAGAACGGCTACCAGCACTTGTGGCTGCGTGCCCGTGCCAGCGTCAAGGCGGGAGAACAGTTCCGCGCTACCTGGCTGCTGGACAACCGCTTTTACAGCTGGACCGTCCTGGCCACGGCCGACATGGAAGTGCTGTTTACCGAAATCGGCGCCACTGATCCAAACTTCAATCTGCGTCGTGAGCAGGGTTTGATCCTGCGCGTCAAAGACGCGGCCCATCACACCTTTGTTTCCGTACTGGAGCCACATGGCGAATACAACGGTGCGCGTGAATTCACCCTGGACAGCACCAGCAAACTCAAGTCGCTAAGCCGCAGCAGTTCGGACCTGGCCGATGTGATCCGGGTGGTTACGGAGGATGGCAGCACACGTTCTTTGGGGATTTCATGGGATGCCGATCCTGCCAGCCAGCATCGCGTTGAAACAGGGCAAGGCCCTTACCGCTGGTCTGGCTTTCACCAGCTGTATGTGGACTGAAATGAAGGCCGTTAAAGAGCCTTGGCAGATCCACAAACCATCAATGCAAGACTATCCAGAACGGAGTGAAGCATGAGAATCAAGAACCTCCGGTGGCTGATTGTCACCCTGGTCGCGATCGCCACCGTGATCAACTACATTGATCGTGGCGCGCTCGGTTTCCTGTGGCCGGAGATATCAGAGGACCTTGGCCTGTCGAAGACCGACTACGCCATCATCCTCAACGTTTTTACGTTTGCCTATGCCTTCGGCCAGACGCTGTTCGGCAAGATTTTCGACTGGATCGGCACCCGATTGGGCTTCATCCTGTCCATCACCGTGTGGTCGCTGGCCACCATGCTGCACGCGATTGCCGCGGGGCTGGCCAGTTTTGCCGTGTTTCGTGGCTTGCTGGGCATTTCCGAAGCGGGTAACTGGCCGGGTGCCACCAAGGCCAACGCAGAATGGTTCCCGATCAAGGAACGGGCGCTGGCGCAGGGCATTTTCAATTCCGGTGCGGCGATCGGTGGCATTGTCTCCGCCCCGATCATCGCTTACCTGTTTGTTTTCCTGGAAAGCTGGAGAGCCACCTTTATCACGGTCGGCGTGCTGGGGCTGTTGTGGCTGATTCCCTGGCTCATCATCTACAAGTCGGGCCCGGGCAAGCATCCCTGGGTGTCTGCGGAGGAGCGCCAGTACATCCTCACCGGACAAAGAAATACTGAAACGAACGAAGTGGCCAGTTACGCTCCGGGCGCTGCCGAAATCCTGTCGCGCAGGCAAAGCTGGGGCGTCATCATGGCTTCCTTTTTCCTCGACCCGATCTGGTGGCTGTTCGTGGGCTGGTTGCCGCTGTATCTCTCCGAAACCTATGGATTTGGCGTGAAGGAAATTGGCATGTACGCCTGGGTACCGTATGTGGGTGCCATGTTCGGTGCCTGGTTCGGCGGCCTGCTGGCGCAAAACCGTATCGGCGCCGGCTGGACGGTGAACAAAACCCGCAAATTCGTCATTGGCCTGGGTGGCCTGATCATGCTGGTCTCGCTGTTGCTGACCATGAAAGCAGCAACGCCGATGGTCGCCGTGTTGCTGATGGCTGCGATCCTGTTCGGCTTCCAGACCGCAGTTGGCAATATCCAGACACTGCCCAGTGATTTCTACAGCGGTGATTCGGTTGGCTCGCTGGCCGGCTATGCCGGAACCGCTGCCAAGCTTGCCGTGGTCGGGCTGAATTTCCTGATTCCCGTCATTACCGTGAACAGTTACGCCCCTGCTTTTGCAATAGGTGCCGCACTGGCCATCCTGACGGTGCTTTCAGTCTGGATCCTGTGCGGAAAAATCCAACCGCTCAGCCCGCGTGGGGCTAAAGCCGTGTAATGAATTTAACTAGAGCAATCTTGCCACTGATGGACGCTGGTCTGACACGATGAAAACATTACACGAGAAACTGAAAGCCGCCCCGGTGGTACCGCTGGTGGTACCGCAGGATGCGAATACCGCCATCCGCACAACGCGAGCATTGGTTGAAGGCGGGCTGGGTGTAATTGAAGTGGTACTGCGTACCCCGCAAGCGCTGCAGATCCTGGGCGAAATCGTCAAGGCCGTACCGGAAGCCATTGTCGGTGCCGGCACGGTACTCACGCCACAGCAGGCTGAAGCCGTTGTCGAGCAAGGGGCGAAATTCATTGTTTCCCCGGGGCTGCATGCCCCGGTGGTGCACATCGCACAGGCGGCAGGTGTGCCCGTTTTTCCCGGCATCGCCACCGCCAGCGAAGCACAACTGGCTTACAACCTGGGTTTGAAATCAGTGAAGTTTTTCCCGGCATCGCTGGCGGGCGGCCCAGCGATGCTGAAAGCACTGACTTCAGTGTTCCGGGAACTGTCATTCATGCCCACCGGTGGCATCTCGGCCGATAACCTGGCGGAGTACCTGGCGCTGCCGGGCGTGATTGCATGCGGTGGCAGCTGGTTGACACCACAGTCGGCTATCGACGCAGGCAACTACTCAGAAATCACAGAGCTGGCAGCCGAGGCTGTCCGTATTGCACAGAAAGCGAGGGCGTGAGCATGACTCAGTTTGTATCTTTTGGTGAAATCATGTTGCGGCTGAAAACCCCGGGGCATGAACGGTTTTTCCAGTCACCGGTATTCGAAGCAACTTTTGGCGGTGGCGAGGCCAACGTGGCCGTCGCCCTGTCCAACTATGGCCTGGACGCGGGTTTTGTTTCCGCCCTGCCGAACAACGACATTGGCGACGCGGCCATCCGTGAACTGCGCAGCTTTGGTGTTGATACCCGGCTGATCCGCCGTTCGGGTGAACGCGTTGGCATTTACTATCTTGAAGCTGGCGCCAACCAGCGCGCATCCAAGGTGGTTTACGACCGCGCCGGCTCATCCATCTGTGAGTGCGGTCCCGGTGATTTTGACTGGAACGAAGTGTTTCGCGACGCGAAGTGGTTCCACATTACGGGCATTACGCCGGCGCTGAGCCAGTCGGCTGCTGACCTCAGCATTGAGGCGGTCAAGGCGGCGCGCACGAGGAGCGTAACGGTGTCCTGTGATTTCAACTATCGCGGCAAGCTGTGGAAGTACGGCAAGTCGGCGCCCGAAGTCATGAACGAACTGGTGAAGTACGTGGATGTTGGCATTGCCAACGAAGAGGATTGCCAGAAATCATTGGGCATCACTACCGATGTGCATGTTGAAAGTGGCAAGCTCGAAACCGAAAAATATGAGGCCCTCAGCGCCAAGGTGCTGGAGACCTTCCCCACCATGTCGGCCATCGCCATCACCCTGCGTGAATCCCGCAGCGCAGACCACAATGGCTGGTCAGCCTGCTTTCGCGACAAGGACGGCTTCAAGCTTTCCAGGCACTACAAGATCAAGGATATCGTTGACCGTGTCGGCGGCGGCGACAGTTTCGCTTCAGCCCTGATCTATGGACTGAACGCCTACACCGACCGGCAGCAGTCGCTGGAATTCGCAGTTGCAGGAAGTTGTCTGAAGCACTCCATCCTGGGTGATTTCAATCGTGTTTCAGTCAAGGAAGTCGAAGCCCTGATGGGTGGGGATGCCTCCGGGCGCGTGCAACGTTGACGCACAGGCCGTAGGAGCGGCCTTGACCGCGACCGCAACAAGTCTTCAGGTGGCAGCAAGCACCCAGGCATCTATCGCTCGGGCAAACCGCATCGGAGCGCCGGCTTCGGTGCGCAGGTACATGGAAGGCTCGATCAGCTCCAGCTCCATGATGCGGAAGTCCCCGGCGCCGTCTTGGTCTGCGTGACGCACGAGATCAATGCGAGCGTACAAAGGTGAGGGTTTAAGCGTGGCCATGGCCTGTTCCACCCGGGCCAACAGCTTTGGCTCGGGAGTTACCGGACGGATTTCCGCGCCGCGTTCTTCCTGCGAACGGAACTCGCCCTTCTGCGGCACTTTCAGGATGGCGTGGCTGTACTTGCCGTTGAAATAGAACAGCGAGTACTCGCCTTCGCTGATGATGGAAGGCATGAAGGGCTGCACCATGGCGCCGCGCCCGGCGCTCTGGGGGAAGCGCTCGGCCACTTTGGCGAATTCTTCCACGCCCATTTCGGAATGCAGGCGGAAAGCGTCCACACCATTGGCGCCCACCACCGGCTTTACCACGATTTCGGCGCAGTTGAACACGGCAAACGCGTTCCGGATGGCCTGGCCGTCGATGTGGTCGTGCCACAGCGTGGGTACGATGGGCACGCCCTGGCGTTCCAGGTCGCGCAGATAAGTCTTTGCCAGGTTCCAGCGCACCAGGCCGAGCGGATTGGCGAGGCGCGTTTCAGTGTCGATCTGCTGCAGTGCCTGCATGAAGCCATCGACATCGTCCCAGTAATCCCAGGTAGAGCGGATGACCACCAATTCATACTCGCTCCACGGCGTTTCGGTCTGGCGCCAGGAAACCACATCGGTCTGCCAGCCCAATGCAGCCAACGGCTCCAGAGCGTGATCGTCGTCGATCACAAAATCACCACGCTCCTGCAGGGTCAGGAAGGCGCAGCGGCGGCCTTGTCCCGCAACGGCAACTGTCATTGCAGGCGCTCCTTCGCAATCCACTGGCCGATCTTGGGCTCAAGCTGCGTCAGCGGGATGGCGCCATCTTCCAGCACCTGGTTGTGGAACTCGCGGATATCAAAGTTTTCACCCAGCTCTGCTTCCGCCCACTCGCGCAAGCGGCGGATTTCCAGCGCGCCCAGCAAATACGACGTGGCCTGGCCCGGCACCGCGATGTAGCGGTCCACTTCAGCCGCGTTGGTGGCCTCGTTGTTGGCAGTGTGGGCATTCATGTAATCCAGCGCCTGCTCGCGTGACCAGCCCAGGCCGTGGATGCCGGAGTCCACCACCATGCGCGCGGCGCGCCAGGCCAGGTTGGACAGCATTCCGAGGCGATCGAGGTCGGAAGAATACAGGCCCATTTCGTCAGAAAGCCGTTCGGTATAAAGCCCCCAGCCCTCGCCAAAGCCCGACAGGAAGAAGTAACGCGAGATCGGATGCAGGTCGGTGCGTTCCTGGGCAATGGTGAACTGCGTGTGATGGCCGGGATAGGCTTCGTGGAAAGCGATGGCCTCGAGGCTGGCACGCGGTTGCTTTTCAGGCTGGTAGGTGTTGATCAGGTATTTGCCGGGCGAGCTGCCGTCCTGCGCAGCCGGTACGGCCTGGCCGGGTGGCGCGGATTTTTCCTGGAAGGCCGGGTAGGGTTCCACGATCACCGGCGCTTCAGGCAGGCGGATAAACCACTTGGGCATCTGCACTTTGGCACGCGCCAGCGCGGCTTCGGCGTAAGCCACCATTTCTTCGCGGCTCTTGAACAGGTATTGCGGATCGGTCCTCACCAGGCGCAACAGCGCGATGGGGTCGCTTTCGTTGAAGCTGCGCTGGCCGATTTCCGACATTTCAGCCAGCACCAGCTCCATCTGCTCGAGGCCGATGCGGTGGATTTCCTCGGCGCCGAGATCCAGCGTGGCCCAGTAACGCACCGAGGCGCGATAGCAGGCTTCGCCACCGGGGCTGGATATGACGCCCAAGTCTTCACGCGCCACAGGCAAGTACTCGTTGCCGAGGTAATCGCGATAGCGTTGCACGGCCGGGCGGATTTTCTGTTCCACCAGCTCGGTGACGCGCTGCTGGTAGCCAATATCCTGTTGTCCTGCAACCTGGGCAAAAGGAGTTTGCCCAGCAGGCAGTGCCAGGAAGGAATCCAGCACATCGGTGGCTGCCTGCACCATGCGCCTGGGCGCCACATAACCGAGCTCCACGCCGTCGCGCAGGTTGGCGACTTCGGTGTCGATGTATTCGGCCATCTGCGCCATGCGGACGATGGAAGCCTCGCGTTGCTCGGGGGTATCAAACCTCAGCTTGCCCGACAGCGCCGTGAACCGCGCCAGCCAACTGTTGAAGGTGGGGCTCACGCCCCACACTTCGTTGCGGCAAACGGCGAGGTTGATCGAGTTCTCCAAAAGGTTGCGCAACAGGTTGGCGGTGATGGTGGCCGCGCGGTCGTTCAGGCTGGCCGTGTCGATTTCGTTGAGCTTGGCCAGCAGGTCCTGCTGCAGGATCTGCCAGCGCGCCTCGGCTTCCAGTGAGTTGTCGGTGAGACGCGAAGGATCGGGGTCGGCAGCGCCCCAGAACAGCGACAGCTCAGGCGAGCGGTCGAAATAGGCCGCCACGTACTCGTCGGCCAGTCTGATGACTTGCTCCTCCGCGGTGGGCGCCGACGCGGTTGGAGCGGCAGTGGGCACGGGCTCCGTACCCGGTTGTTCCGCGCCGCCGCGAATCACCAGCCAGACGAGCAAACCGGCTGCCAATCCGGCAGCCATCCAGTATTTCTGTTGCATTGCTTTCAGGCCTTAGGTTCGCGAATGTAGTTCAGGCGGCCGAGGAAATCACGTTTCTCCAGCGGCAGGCCTTTGTGCCTGAGGATGTCGTAAGCCGTGGTGGCGTGAAAATAGAAATTCGGCAGCGAAAAGCTCAGCACAAAGGTGTCGGTGGTGAACGGCAGCTTCAAATCACCCATGACAAATTGCATGGGCTTACCGGACAGTGCGTTGATCTCATCGCGCTGCAGCGCGGCGAGCTCGCTGCGCGCCTGCTCCAGCTTGGCCTGCATGGCGGCGAAGTCCAGCTTGTGGTCGTAATCCGGCGGGCTGAACACGCCACTGCGCATGGCGGCGATGGTGCCGATGGAGTGGTGGGCCACTGAGGCCAGCTGGAAACGCATGGGCAGCATGCTCTCGTGCAATCGCCAGCGGTTGATGTCATCCGGCTCCACGCCTTCGGTCGCGAAATGGGCAACAGCCTTTTCGAGCAGCTTGGTTACAGCCGGCACGATCTGCAAATAACTGGCCACGGAAATGTCGTACAGGGAAATGCTCACTCTGTGTTCTCCAAAAAAGTCGCAATCCAGAATTGATTCATTGCAGCGAAACAACCGATTCTTCATCGGCTTTCACTGTGACGGCGCGCTCATCGGTGCCGGCCAACTTCACGCGGTAATCACCGGGTGGCAGCTCCAGCGAAAGGCCATTGACCAGGCCAGTTGCCACCTTGCTGCCATCGGCGGCCAGCACTTCATACGGGCGCTCTATCGCCGAGGACAGCCCGGCCGACAATTCTGCCGCATTGCGGGCATCAATGTATTGCCCGCCACCCAGTGCCGCCCAGCGCTCAAAGGTCTCTCGCAACATCAGTTCATCGATGGCGAAGCCCACGATATTGACGCGGACATCCAGCCCGCCCTCACGCAACGAGGTAATCACAGCAGCGGGATCGCCATCACAGGTTTCCTCGCCGTCGGTCAAAAGGATGATCAGGTTGGGTCCGGGCTGGCCAGCGAGGTCTTCGCCGGCCTTGGCCAGTGTAGCGGCAATGGGGGTTTTGGCCAGGTTCATGGCGTTGATGCCTGCAACTTTGGCAGCCGCCTCGGAGCGATTGAGCGGCCCCAGCGGAATTTCCAGGTCAGTGCGGCAGGAATCGGCTTCCTTGTGGCCGAACACGCGCAGGCCAAAGCGCGTATTGCCGGGCAGGCCCTGCTGGATCAACTGGCGCAAGGATGCCTTGGCGATATCAATACGGCGCTCGCCATCCAGCCGCTGCAGCATGCTGCCCGAAGCATCCAGCACCACGACCACCCCAGCTCCAGCGCCCGTATCGGCTGCGCCCGAAGCTGCGCCGGACACACCGCTGCCATCCACCACCTTCAGTCTGCCGGGCGCATTGCGCGGCGTGACAGTAACCGCCTGGCGGGCCAGGATGTTGCCGGCCTGGCCGGTGACATAACGATATTCATACTCACCGGGTTCGCTGGGTGCGGTGATGCGCAGCTCAGGTCCACGGCTTACATAGGCATACTGCCCGCCCGCAGGTACTTCCGCGGCCACCGGCTGGATGATCACATAATCCTGCGGATTGCCAGGGCCCTCCCACTCAACCATCACAGCGCTCAAAGCTTCTATGCTCTGCGGCCCCTGTACACTGGCCGTTACCGCCGTGGTCCGGATGGGCGCGCGCGCCAGCACGCCATAGCTTTGGCCTGTGAGGTAGCGCAGTTCGTAATCACCGGGCGTTTCCGGCACCAGCAACTCAGTTGGGCTGCCCCGCTGGGTGTAAACATAACGCTCATAGTCCTTGTCGGGCGCACCCTTGGGCACCACGGTGATGAAGTCTTGCGCGTTGTCGGGGCCCTGCCACTCAAACCGTACCAGCGAACCGGCAGGCACTTCGGCCGGAGCCGTGATGCTGGCTTCGGTCGAGGTGACCTTGAGGGGCATGGAGGTGAGCGTGCGATACGGCGATTGCCCCATCAGGTAGCGGACTTCGTAATCGCCGGCCTGGTCAGGAGCGGTGAGCGCGACCGGCGAGCCGGTTTGGGTGTACTTGTAACCCTTGTAAGTGCCTTCGCTGGCGCCGGCTTCGACGATGGTGATGAAGTCCTGGGGGTTGTCGGGACCGGTCCAGATGATTTCCACCTGCGAGCCTGCTGCAGCCGTTCCCGGCCCCTCCAGGCTGGCATTGGGTTCGGTGACCACCAGCTCTTGCCGCCAAAGGGTGGGGTAAGGCGAATCGGCAGCGAGATAGCGGATCTCGTACTCGCCCGCATCCGGTGGCACCCGCAGTTCCAGCGGGCTCTCGCGGGTGTACTGGTAGGCATCGTACTGGCCTTCGGCAGCATCCGGCTTGACGATGGTGATGAAATCCCGCGGATTTGTGCGGCCGCTGTATGACACCTGGAGTTTCGAGCCGGCCACGGCTTCAGCGGGAGCGGTGACACTGACCTCCTGCGCCCACAGCGGGGTGCTGGCGCCTAACTGTGCTGCGAGCAGCAGGCAGAGACAGCTCAAGCGATTCATCGACATTCCTCTGGGCCCCGTTCACCCTTGCCAGGCCCGCCATTTTGCCACGATTTACGACTATCATAAGGGCAGCCAGCTCATGGCCATGCACCATAACCATAGTTTTGGCGGGCGGGGATATGTCAAACGAACTCAAGGAAGCTGAAAAGCAACTGCTGCAGGCCAGGCAGGACCTGGAAAAGGCCATAGAGCTGCTCGGGCAGGAGCAGCAGGCCACGGCAATCGGGGACGCAGCGGGCGCGCCCAATGTCGGCGCTGTGGACGGCGCTGCGAATGGCGGAGTGATTGCAGCGAATGAAGGTGGCCCGGTTGGCGAAACACCCGCCACTGAAGCTCCCAAAGATGTACATGGGGAACCACAAGGGGACGAGAAGCCGGTCAAGCAGCCTGGCAGTTCGCGCGGTATCGAAACGTTGTTCAAGAGCGCCTACCGGGTGCAGATGGACCTCACCAGCCTGG
>Ga0315910_10002870_pt1 | contig 14935 bp, 12 predicted proteins | sample EdamamesoilMG_FD_204470 | JGI IMG/M metagenome (GOLD analysis project Ga0315910, IMG submission 204470) | Garden soil microbial communities collected in Santa Monica, California, United States - Edamame soil | ecosystem: Environmental > Terrestrial > Soil > Garden | place: USA: California...
GACCCAGAAGAAAATGATGTCGAAGCCCGTGACGAGCACATTGGTGGGATAAAAGGTCTTCAGTTCCGGCGTCTTGTCGGGCCAGCCCAAAGTGGAGAACGGCCACAGCGCAGACGAAAACCACGTATCGAGTACGTCTTCGTCGCGCCGTAAGTTCTTTGTGCCCGCTTCCTGCTGTGCTGCTTCGAGTGTTGCGGCAACGTAGACTTTGCCTTGCTCGTCGTACCACGCCGGCACGCGGTGACCCCACCACAGTTGGCGGCTGATGCACCAGTCTTGAATGTTGTGCATCCACTGGTAGTAGGTCTTGTTCCAATTGTCCGGCACGAACTTGATCCGGCCGTCCTCGACACACTTGATCGCCGGTTCGGCCAAGGGCGCGATACGCACGTACCATTGATCGGTTAGCCACGGTTCGAGTACCGCGTTGCTACGGTCGCCGCGAGGAACGTTCAGCGTGTGCGGGTCGATTTTTTCAACCAAGCCCAGTGCGTCCAAATCAGCGACGATTTTCTTTCGAGCAACGAAGCGATCTATGCCGCGATACGTTGCGGGAACTTCCTCGTTTAGCGTTGCGTTCGCGTCAAAGATATTGATCAGCGGCAAATCATGACGCTTGCCCACTTCATAATCGTTGAAATCATGCCCCGGTGTGATCTTGACGCAGCCGCTGCCGAACTCGCGGTCGACATAATCGTCGCCGATCACTGGAATGGTGCGATCGGTGAGCGGCAGCTTGATCCGCTTGCCGATGAGATGTTTGTAACGCTCGTCGTCGGGGTGAACGGCAACGGCTGTGTCGCCGAGCATGGTTTCCGGGCGCGTGGTTGCAACAACGAGATGGCCGCTGCCGTCGGCCAGCGGATATTTGAAATGCCAGAGCGAACCCTTTTCAGGTTCCGACAGCACTTCCAAATCCGATAGCGCGGTATGCAGTACAGGGTCCCAATTAACGAGACGCTTACCGCGATAAATCAACCCTTCTTTGTAGAGCGAGACGAACACTTCGGTGACGGCTTTCGATAAGCCCTCATCCATCGTAAAGCGGTCGCGCGACCAATCGACGCTGTTGCCCAGCCGCCGCATTTGCCGATTGATGGTCCCGCCGGATTCGCCCTTCCATTGCCACACGCGTTCAACGAATGCATCGCGACCCAAATCGCGACGATGTTTGCCTTCGGCATTTAGTTGTCGTTCCACCACCATTTGCGTCGCGATGCCCGCGTGATCGGTACCCGGTTGCCACAGCGTTTTATCGCCTTGCATGCGATGCAGACGCGTAAGCGTATCCATCAATGTGTGTTGAAACGCATGCCCCATGTGCAGCGTGCCCGTGACGTTGGGCGGCGGAATCATGATGCAGTAGGGCTGCCCGTTGCCTTTGGGTGAGAAATAGTCGGCGGCTTCCCAACGTTGATACAAACGCTGTTCGATGTCGCGGGGCGAGTAGGTCTTATCCATGGGGCAGGTGTGAGCGGTCGCGTAACGGAAAGACGTGAATTATAACGGCGGCACGGAGCTCCCGCCGCCCGAAACGCGGTGGCTAACGGCTTATTTTCCGCATAACGCTCAGGTGCCGAGGCTTTGTATGCGTACTACGGTCAGACCCATGTGGACTTCCTTGGTGTCATCGCTAAACCGAACTTGAATGCCGAAGGGGTAGAACTCGCCTTCCAGCCATTCGAGTTGCTTGCTGCTGCCTTCCTGTGTGACGACGACACTTAACGCGTAGCAACCGGTGGAATCATTGCCGCCTTTTTCCCAGGTGGTTTCCGTACAGGCCTCGACTTTGGTGCCGAATACTTTGCCTGCCGGCGAGCAGAGTCGAAAGTGCTTAGGTTGCAGCCCCGAGATGGGCACGCCGGTCAAGGCGTCCGAGACGCAGACAAAGAGTTCGAGATGACGGGCGATGTCCACAAACTTGGATTCGCCGGAGACAGCATCGATTACCAAACGCGCCATATCAACCTCCGCAGCAAGATCAAACGTTGTGCGACTCGGGTTCCAAACCGCGATCTCGATACACCTTGAATCGCTCGCGAGCCGCTTTTTTGAGTTCGGTGTCCGCCGGAACGATTTCGGCGACGCGGTGCATCGTATCCAACTCGTCCGGTGCGGTGTTGGCTAGATTGATCACCACTTCGCGAAAGCCAACCGGTGCGCTCGTTCCGATCAATATGCGGACGCGTTCGTGCGACGGCGACCGGTCATTGGCGATCTCATGCGGCAAGAAGCTGCGATCCCCAAATGTCCAAAGCAGATCGTCGATACGGCGGGCGACATCGTCGTCGCCTACGCGGACGAAGACCTTGTGCGATTGATCGACCGCTTTCTCCGCCAGACGGCACACAAAGCGCAGGTGTGCATCGGGTGCAGCGTCGGAGAGAACGTAGAAATCGATTTTGGGCATATGAAGAAGGTACTAGGCGCTAGGCGCTAGTTAGAAAAGAGTATTTTTTATCTGCCTGATGCCTGATGCCTGATGCCTGATGCCTGATGCCTGATGCCTGATGCCTGATGCCTAGAGCCTAGAGCCTAGAGCCTAGTTACTGGCGCCTGCTCAAAAGGTATTCCACCAACAGCGGCACCGGTCGGCCGGTACTGCCTTTCTGCGCACCGCCTTGGTACGCGGTACCCGCGACATCCAAGTGTGCCCACTTCAAATCCTTGGTGAATTTGGCTAAGTAACAGGCGGCGGTAATTGCGCCGCCCTCACGGCCTGCTACGTTGGCGAAGTCGGCGAAGTTGCTCTTGAGACCTTCGTGATACTCATCCATCAGCGGCAAATGCCACGCGCGGTCGTCGGCGCGTTCTCCGGCTTCGCGCAGCTCGTCGATCAATCCTTCATCGTTGCCAAATAAGCCGGAAAGGTGGCTGCCCAGCGCCATCACGACGGCGCCGGTGAGTGTGGCGACGTCGATGACCACGGCGGGCTTGAATTTCCGGACATAGGTAAGTGCATCGCAGAGAATCAAGCGACCTTCGGCGTCGGTGTTCAGGATCTCCACGGTTTGTCCCGACATCGTTGTAACGATATCGCCGGGCTTGGTGGCGCGTCCGCTGGGCATGTTCTCGCAAGCAGGTACGACGACCACCAGATTTATAGGCAACTTGAGTTCGGCGACAGTTTTCAATGTGCCGAGCACGCTGGCTGCGCCGCTCATGTCGAATTTCATCTCGTCCATCGCCGGCGGCGGTTTTAGCGAAATACCGCCGGTGTCGAAAGTCACGCCTTTGCCCACCAGAGCGATCGGTGGTGCGGTACCGCCGCCACGATACTCTGCAACGATCAAGCGCGCAGGTTCCTCGGTGCCGTTGGTCACCGATAAGAGCGCACCCATTTTCAAGCGGCGCATTTCGGGTTCGCCCAATATTTTTACCCGAATGCCGCGATAGTCGCGCGCCAATCCGCGCGTCGCATTAGCGAGATAGCTGGGCGTGCACACGTTGGGTGGGAGGTTGGCCAAGTCGCGCATGAAAGCCATGCCGGTACTAATGCCTTGGCCATGCGTCAGGCCACGATCGGCCGCCGACTTGTCGCTACGATCGGCCGCACTGCCGACACGTTTCAGTGCGGGGGCGGGTGGTTTCTTGGTGGACTTCAAATCCGGAATGCGATACAGCGCGTTCGCGGTGACCTCGGCGGTTATGCGGCTTAAGGAATAGACATCGGCGCCGCGCACCTTCTCGAGCGACAAGTAGTTCACTGCTTCGCGCGCGCCGGTCTTGATTACCAGCGTCAGCGCTGCAGCCAGCGCTTTTCGATATTGTTTGCGGGTGAATGTATCGCGACCGCCTAGGCCTACCAGCACAATGCGCTGACACGGCGAACCTTTCAGGTCGCCGATCAATAAGGTTTCGCCCAGTTTCCCGCGCACATCCCCGTTCTTCACCAGTCGCGACAGTGTGCCGCCGAGCTTGGTATCGAGCTCGCCCGCGGCAATACCCAAGGCACCTTTTTCAAAAACGCCGACAATGGCGCAATCGGTGCGTTGACGGGCGGCGGAGGCGGTGACGACGAAATGTTCCATGACGAACTCCTGTTAAACTGCCGCGCAGTGTACAGCCACTAGGCGCTGGGCTCTAGGCACTCGGCGCTAGCAAGAGTTAGAGACATTGAGATTTCAATTGCAAAAATTCCGGTTCCGGCCAGAGCATAGTTACTAGCCTAGCGCCCATTCTTATGCTCATCCTAAATCGCTACCTATTTCGCGAACTCACGGTGCACTTCGTCACCGTGACCGGTGTGCTGGTGGTGATTTACAGCTCGTTTCTCTTTGCCAAGGTGCTGTTGCAGGCCGCGAATAATCAATTTTCGCAAAACGTCGTGCTCAGTTTGTTGGGACTGGCCTCCCTGCAAAATCTTACGCAGCTGGTGCCAATCGGATTGTTCTTGGCTATCGTGCTGGCTATCGGTCGTCTCTATCACGACAGCGAAATGGCGGCGATGCAGGCCTGCGGTTTCGGCATTCGCCGCGTCTGTCGGCCGGTGGTCTTACTGACCGTAGTAGTGGTTGCGGGGTTAATTTGGATGGCGTTTTGGGTATCGCCAAGCGCCGTGCAACAAGCACACGACGTGCGGATGCAGGCGTTGCGCGAAGCGCGGTTTGCCAGTTTGGAACCGCAGCGGTTTCGCACGCTGGCCGGCGGCGACGTCGTGTTCTACGCGGAGCGCATCGATACGGACGGCATGTTGTACAACGTCTTTGTCCAGCGCCGCATCGGCGACAAAGTGGAAGTGGTGGTGGCGCAGCGCGCCGAACAGCGCGGTGCGGGCGAAGCGCAACAGACATTCATTTTGTACAACGGCGAGCGATACGAAGGCGTGCCGGGTCGCAATGAGTTCCGCATCGTGCGATTCGGCGAGCATGGCCTGCCGGTAAAGTTGCCGGCACTGGAGGCAAGCGGAGCGCGCATCGATGCAAAGCCGACGATGGCGTTGCTGCAGTCTGCAGCGCCTGCCGACAGCGCGGAATTTCAAAAACGACTATCAGCGCCGCTCATGACGTTTGTGTTGGCTATCTTGGCCGTGCCGCTTGCACGTCTGCGCCCGCGACAGGGCCGCTACGCCAATATGGGGATAGCGTTGCTTGCCTTCTTCTTATATGTGCTGCTGACTCGGTTGGCGGGTGTGTGGGTGGAGCGGCAAACCATTCCGTCGGCTCTTGGCGTGTGGTGGGTGCATGCCGGTGTCTTCGGTATCGCCTTGTGGTTGCTGTTTAAGCAAGATCCGCCCGAGTGGTTGCTCGGTAAAGCGGCGCCGTCGAAGGCAGGCCGCGCATGATTCCGCAGCTCGCCCGGTACGTCGGTCGCGCAATCTTGGGTCTCACGTTTTTGGTGATGGCGGTATTATTGATTCTTTTCGCCCTGTACTTGTTTTACGAAGAGCAGAACGACATCGGCGAAGGCTCGTACGGCGTTACGCAAGCATTGATTTTTTCGCTCTTCAGCCTGCCGCGCTATATCTTCGATGTGTTGCCGATCGGCGCACTGATCGGCGCCTTGCTCGGGCTGGGTAATCTTTCGCGCAGCAGTGAGTTAACGGTAATTCGCGCATCGGGTGTGTCGGTCATGCGCCTGGGCTGGTGGGCAGCCATGGCCGGCATGTTGCTTGCGGCGTTAACGTGGGTCATCGGTGATTACGTTTCGCCGCCGCTAGAGCAGTACGCGCGGCAGATGAAGACCTTCGCCAAGTACAAAGAAGTCAGTTTGACGGCAAATCAAAGTGCTTGGGCGAAGGACGGCAATACATTTATTTCCGTGCAACAGCAGTCGGCCGAAAATCAGTTTGGCGGCGTGTATGTTTTTCACTTCGACGATCAACATCGTTTGCAAGGGGTGGGGCGCGCCGCGCGAGCCGAGGCACATAGCGGGCAACAATGGCAGTTGTATGACTACGCGGAGTCGCGCCTTACGCCAACCGATCAAGGTGTGCACGTGGCGGCTTCGCGCACACCGCAGCAGATGTTGCAAACAACGCTCTCGCCGGAGTTTTTAGGGCTGGCCGTGACCGAACCGGACGCATTGCCGGGCCGTGTGTTGTTTAACTACATCCGGCACCTGCGTGCGAATGGCCAGGATTCGCGCCTGTACGAGACGGCGCTATGGGCGCGCATTGCGCGCACGACCGCATTGATTTTTGTGGTGATGCTGGCGGTGCCGTTTGCGCTCGGGTCGACGCGCAGCGGCAATGCAGGCGTACGAACAGTGATCGGTGTGTTAGTAGGCGTGGCGTTCTTCATGCTGGCTAAAATGTTGGAGAACGGCGGACAGGTATTCAACCTTGCCCCTTGGGCGGTCGCTTGGATTCCCACCTTGCTGATGGCCGCAGTCGCGATGATTGCGCTTGCAAGAGCGAGATGAGGACGAGGATGCTGGGTGCTGGGCCTTAGGCGCCGGCCAGAATCACCGAGTTGCATATATGACGGATGTTCCTGCCAGAACCCAGCCCCCAGCGCCCAACGCCCCTGTCTACGCGACACCATTGCGTCGTCTAGGCGCGATGCTGTACGACTCGCTGCTGTGTACCGCTATCTTGATGTTGCCAAGTGCTTTCTTGGTGCCTTTCTTAACGGCTGGGCGCGAGATAGGACAAATATCGGGGCCGGGCGCGGTGGTGTATCGATCGGCGTTGCTGATCGTGCTCGCTTTGTTCTTTTGCTACTTCTGGACCCGCAAGGGGCGGACATTGGGGATGCAAGTATGGAAGCTGCGCATTCAAACAATGTCAGGCAGTTTGCCTTCGTGGCGAGATTCGTTGCTGCGATTTTTAATGGCTTGTGTGCCGTTGGTTGTGGCCGATATTATTTTGACGGCTATTGAGCGGTTTGTAACCGTTTCGTTAAGCATGGCGATCGGTATGCTGATCGGTCTACCTCTGCTCAACTATTTGTCGGGGTACTTCGACGCCGAAAGACGCGCTTTGCATGAGCGTTTTTTGACAACGAGGATAGTCAGAGCCTGAAGTCGAAACGTAGATCAAAGCGTTGACAGTTTTTCGCTGTGCCTCATTCTGTTCACGCTTCACGCTTCACGCTTCACGCTTCACGCTTCACGCTTCACGCTTCACGCTTCACGCTTCACGCTACTTAGTCTTCAGCAATTGTTCAATCGGCTTGAACAGCTGCTCGAATTTATACGCCGGAATCGTATACGCCCAGTTGGCGGTCTGCTTGTTAATGGCGCTCGCTTCATCGCGAACCTTTTTGAATGCGGCGGCGAGATCCGCAGCGGCCTTTTCCTTGGAGGCTTTAGGGTCGGGTTGGTAAAACCGTGCCGCCAGGGCTTCGTCGAAACTTGCAGACAACGTGATCCAATTCTGTTCGCCATTGCCATAGCCCGCAATATTTATTACCAAGCCGTCGAAGGTGCGCAGAATAGCGTGATGGGCATTCTTGTCGTTCATCAGTTCGGCGATTGGGCGCACATCGTTCAGTTGCAGGCTCGTCAAGACTTGCGAGAGCGAGTTTGCCGCCGACACGCTGTTGAGTTCGCGGCCCTTTGGAATAGGCGTTACATCGAAATTGGCGTCGGTCGCCTTGCTTTTGACAACCGTGTAACCTTTTGCGCCGGCAACTTCGACTGTGCCTTCGGCGATGCGATTGGCGCTAATGTCCAGGAGACTGCGTTGCAGCCACTGCGCCGGATCGGTGGGAGTATCCAGCTCCACATTGATTAACCAACTGGTCTTGTCGTCCGCGCGCCGCACGTAAGTAGTGTGCGCCGCGGAATCTTTTTTGCCGACGACTAAATTGACCGCCGTGCCGGTGAGCTCGATACGCGTGCCGGTTGCGCCTTCGTCGGTCAGCGCTTGCACGGCGAGGGCGTCGTAGTTGGCAGGATTGGAGGTCTTTTCTTCGCGTAGTTTGGCGCTTTCGATATTCACCAACAGCGCTTTGGCCTTGGTGCTGTCGGCTGGATAGCGATGACGTTGTGCGACGACGTACTGGCCGCCTTCGCGGAGCACTTCAACGGCCAATTGATCGCCTTTGCCGAATACGCGTATGCCTTGTACTTCGCCTAACTTGTTTTTTAGAGCCGGATAGAGCAACGCTTCCGTTGCATCCTGCGTGCCGTTGCGGCTCGATAACCACCAGGCGCCTAATATCAGTGCCAGCGCTGCCGCGGTCAGCGTCAACAATCCGCGCGAGTTCATGTCGATGCTCCTGCGGGGGCCATGTCCGATCGGCTGGCTTTAAGTTTGCGCTTGCGACGCAGCGCGACGGCAAGGGCGGCGACGCTCACCAACAGTGGAATCAAACCGATGTTGATGACTTTGAGCCATGCGCCGAGCCGATTAATGCCGACGTCCAGGCTGCGACGTACTTCGCGCAATTCTTTCCGCACTTGCGCACGCTCTTGTTGAAAGCGGTTGAGTTCCGCTTCTTGTTCCGGCGTGAGTGTGAGCGATGCTTGATCGGTGCGGCCGGCCTGGAGTTGCATCAGTTTTTGCTCGGTTTCTTGCAACTCGCGATTCAGCTCCTGTTCTTTTGCCCGCAATTGTTGATCGGCGCGCTGGCGCAGCTCATCGACGCGAGAGAATGGACGGAAGAAGCTTTGGCGACCGCGCACGCTAATGAGGTCTGAGCTGCCGGCCAGGTTGTCGAGCGCATTCGCCACGAAGTCGCCGTTATTCGCCCAAGCAACAGCATAACGCTGGCCGAACAAATTCTGCTGACGCAGCCACAGCATGTCGGCCAGCAGGTCGGTATCGGCAACGATGATGACATTCGCTTCGCCCGCGCTTTCCTTCAGGTGTTCGCCATCGTTCACCGCCGCTAACAATGGATTTTGTCCTTGTGCCGGCGCCCCACTGGGATACGCGGATGCAAGTTTGCCGGAGATCCGGGCTGCGATCGCATATTCATCGCCGCTCGGTGTGAAGCCGTCGAGCAAAGTTTGCGGATCGCTCAAGAAAGTAAATTTGTCTGCACTGAGCAAAGCAGCTTGCCGGCTGGATTTAATTAACGGTTCGAATTTAGTTTTGGCATTGGTGCTGGGCTTTAATGCGCCGACGGACCACATATTGATGTTGTTGAGGGTCGAAGTGACGACATCTTTATTGTTGAGTCGATCTTTAGGCGCGGCCAACACTGCCAAGTGACGCGATGGTTGTTGACCTGGGCGCGTCGAGACCGCAAGCGCTAGTCCGGCGTCGCCCACGACCTTCGTGGCGTCGTAATCAACACCCCATGTCGATAGCATCGGTTCCAGCGCGGACGAACGATTGCCGTCGCCGCCGGCCAGCGGATTGCCGGCCGCATCTTGTTCCGCCATGGGATCGATGAAGGCCATGAGCTTGCCCCCGCGCATCACGTACTGATCGATGGCGTACGATAAAGTTGGCGAGAGATTTTTCGGATGCACGACCAACAGCACGTCGATGTCTTTGCCGACGGCTTTGATATCCGGCTGTAAGGAGCGCACGTCGTACATGTCGCGCAGATGCGTTAGCACCGCCCAGCCGTCACGCATCTGTCCGGTGCGTTGATCGAAGGATGGCTCCATTGGCAGCGAGCTGATCAACCCTACGATAGGACGCTTGGGATTCGCCAATTTGTAAATCATGCTGGCGACGTCGTATTCCAAGAACTCTTCCTTGTCCGGTTGAAAGAAGCCGATTACTTGTTTGCCGTCGGTGGAATTGGTACCGGCCAACCCGAAATACAGCGACTGACCTTGCGCGCCGATAGGAGCCGCTTGCAAACCGAATTGAGCGGCGCGATCTTCATCTTCCGAGAATTGCTGCGGATCGACTACGCTCAAGCGAACTTTGCCGTCGGAGCGCTGGGCCATCTCCTCCAATAGCTCGCGCACGCGTTGCGCATAAGCGCGAATGGCAGGCACTTCGCGGCTGGGCTCTTCCGAAAAGAAGAAATACAGATTGATCGGCTCTTCCAAATTCGCGAGGACGCGTTTGGTGCCGGGGGCGATGGTGTACAACCGGCTCTCGGTTAAATCGATGCGCCAGCCGCGGAACAGGAAGGTGCTGACAACGATCAAGGCGATGAACGATATGCCCAATATTGCCAATGCGGTGGCGTCATACGCCTTCTTTTTGACGGCTTGAGTTGGGGTGGTCATGTTAGTCGGCCTTCTTCATGTCCAGCACGATCGCCGTGGCCATAAGCCATGCGGCGATCAACGCAGCAAAGTAAATCAGATCGCGCACGTCGATGACGCCTTTGGAAATAGATTCGAAGTGCGTGAGAAACGATAGCGAAGCGATCGCGTCAAGCAATGCCTGCGGCAACCAGCTTTGGAACATACCGAGGACTAACGGGAAGCCGGATAGTAAGAAGCCGAAGCACACCACGACCGTAAAAATAAAAGCGATGACTTGATTGCGCGTCGCAGCCGACAGGCAAGAGCCGATGGCTAAGAAACCGCCCGCCATCAGTAAACTGCCGATATACGCCGCAAAGATTGCGCCATTGTCCGGGTCGCCCAAGAAATTAACCGTCAGCCACACCGGAAACGTCAGTGCCAAAGCGATGCCCGCAAATGCCCACGCCGCTAGGTATTTGCCGATGACTGCTTGCGGCAACGTAATCGGCAGCGTCATCAGCAACTCGATGCTGCCGGATTTGCGTTCTTCGGCCCACAGGCGCATCGAGATGGCCGGAATCAGAAACAGATACAACCAGGGATGATAAGTGAAGAACGGAGCAAGATCCGCTTGCCCGCGCTCGTACAATCCGCCGAGCATAAAAGCGAAAGCGCCGGCCAAGAGCAGAAAGATTACGATAAAGACAAATGCCAAAGGCGTAGCGAAGTAACTCGCAAGCTCGCGCCTGAAGATGATGCCGACGTTATGCATGCCGCACCTCCGCGACGCCCGCACCCAGTGTAATCGTGCGGAACACATCGTCGAGCTTGCCGGATGGCGAGCGCGTCTTTAGTTGCGCGGGCGTGTCGTCCGCCAGTAATTGCCCGTTGGCGATAATTATCGCGCGGTTACACACAGCATCCACTTCCTCGAGAATGTGCGTCGAGATAACGATGATCTTGTCCTTGCTCATGTCGTTGATCAACGTTCGCACCTCGTGCTTTTGGTTGGGGTCGAGGCCGTCGGTGGGCTCGTCGAGAATCAACACTTTGGGATCGTGCAATACCGCCTGCGCCAAGCCAACGCGGCGTTTAAAACCTTTGGACAAGGTTTCGATGCTTTGCTCCAGCACGCGCTGTAATCCCAAGCGGCCAATCACGTCGTCGAGTCGTTGCTTGCGTCGTTCGCCGCTCAGTTCGCGCACGTCGGCGATGAAATTCAAAAACGCATGCACGGTCATTTCGCCATAGCTGGGGGCGCCTTCCGGTAGATAGCCCATCGTGCGCTTCGCTTGCAGCGGTTCGCTTTCTACGTCGTGACCGCAAACGCGCACACTCCCTGAAGTGGGTGCGAGAAAGCCCGCGATTATTTTCATCGTAGTGGATTTGCCCGCGCCATTTGGGCCGAGAAAGCCCAATACCTGGCCGGATTCGACATTGAACGTCACATCGTTTACGGCGGTGAGTGCGCCGTAACGTTTGGTGAGATGACTGATCTCGATCATTGCGAGGGTTCCCCGATCCTTATTGTTCACCCGATTGTTATTGCGTTTCCTGGGACTGCCGAGCGGCGCCATGGTTCCCGTGCGCGGCGGCAATCGTCAGGTTTAGCGGGCGGCGATTTTTGTCCAGCGACGTGCCGCTTTCAAGTCGCAGCGATGAACGTGCGGCGGCCGGACTATTGCGGTTGCGCGGCGCGGCGTTCGATGTCGGCGCGATGCGCGCGCAGAATGCGTCGAATCTCGCCCACGGGAGGGCGGTCCGCCATGCGCGCGATAGCCTCCGCCAACTCGTGCCATGGCCGTCCCCAATTCAGCAAGCGCACTGCATCGGTGATGATTTGCAGCTGTATATCGTTGGGAGGTTCGGTTTTGCCGGCGGGCTTTTTGGCGTCGGGTTTTGCTGCTGGTTTGGCAGCCGGCGGTGGTGCGGTTGCCTTGGCTCGCTGCGGTCTTGGCATCTCGCGCGTGGCGTCGTCATCGCTAACGGGTTTCTTTGCCGCTGCAGCTGCGGCGGGCGTGTTGTGCGGCATGATGATGGTGGGCGCCATCGTTGCCGAGGTGACCGTGGGTTCGGGCGATGCCACTGGTTTCGCCGGCTTTGCTTCAGATTGAGGTGCTGGCTGCGGTGCGGAGCGCGCTACCGGTGCCGCAGGAGCTATTACTTGTGGTGATGGAGTCGGGGGCTTGGCAGCTACCGGAGCCGGTGCAGCTGGAGCCGCAACCTGGGAAGGTTGCGCCGCCGGTACGTTCGACGCCACGTTCAAAGTTGGGGAGGGCGCGCGTTCGGGGTCGGCCAAGGGAATGAATCGCTGCACGTGTTGCGAGCCGATTAGGTTCGCAAGAAAAGCCATCAGCTCCAGCGATTCGGCGAACTTGCTGTCGCCCGCACCGCTGCGCGATTCCATTGCGGCTTTCAATTCCAACGTTTTTTGTTTGGCCAGATCCAGAATCAGGCGCGTGGGACGATCGTGCACGGGCCACGGTTGCACGCGGTTATACGCCAGGTCGTTCAGATCCACATACTGCAGATGTAGATCGAGACTGACCAACCAACGGTCGATCTGGTCCTTGATGCGCTTTTCGGCGGGAGTCATGACAGCCTTAATTCGCTTACGGCGTGCGCATTATGCCTTGAGTGCCCGGAGGATGGGCAGTGACGCATTTGGCAACGATTAGGTTCCGGCTCTCGAAGTTCCAGATCACGGACCGGCGGTACGTTGCGCTAGATAGGCGGTCAATTTTGCGGGAGTATCCGGTGGCGTGTGCAGGCCCATCTTCGTTCGTCGCCACAGGATGTCCTCGGCGGTTACGGCCCATTCCTCATTGCACAAGTAATCGACTTCGTTACGTGAGAGCCCCCCGCCAAAGTCTTCGCCGAGCTCGGCCAATGCTCTTGCGCCGCCGAGAATGTGCGCCACACGGGTGCCGTAAGCGCGCGCTAGTCGCCGCGTCGTTACCGGCGGCAGGAAGGGCCAACGCGTTTGAGTATGCGCGACGAACCGTTCGAAATCGTCATCGGGACGTTTGCTCGCGGGGATGTCGCCGCCGGGCAGCGGTTCGGTGTCGGTCCACGCACGCTCCAAATTACCCAGCAGCGGCTGCAATTTCTCCAGCGCATGTTCGGCGAGTTTGCGATAAGTGGTGATCTTGCCGCCAAATACGGACAACAAGATTGGCGCGCCGTTGCCGCCGGTAAGTTCCAGTTCGTAATCGCGCGTAACCGCAGCGGCACTGGTCGCATCGTCGTCATAGAGTGGTCGAACTCCAGCGTAGCTCCAAACGACATCGGCCGGGGCAAGCTGTTTTTTGAAGTATCGATTGACGCTTGTGCACAGGTAGCTTACTTCCTCCGCCGAGATTCGCACTTCGGCTGGATCGCCGGTGAACGGGACGTCGGTGGTGCCGATAAGGGTGTATCGCTGCTCATAAGGGATAACGAACTCGATGCGTCCGTCAGGATTTTGCAGAAAGTAGGCGTGCTCGCCGTCGTACATGCGCGGCACGACAATATGGCTGCCTTTAATAAGCCGCACGTGTTTGCGGCTATTAGCATCCAAGCGTTGCTTGATGGTGTCGCCGACCCAGGCGCCGGCCGCGTTAACGATGGCGCGCGCGGTAAGTTCCTGCCGCGCGCCGCTTCTGGTGTCTTCGCAAATCGCACGCCAATGGTCCGCCCGTTGAGTCGCCGATACTAGGCGCGTGCGAGTCAGGATCCTCGCGCCGCGCGCTTTGGCGTCCATGGCGTTCAGCACAACGAGGCGGCTGTCCTGTACCCAGCAATCCGAATACATGAAACCATGTCGCAGGTGTTCTTGCAGAGGCTGTCCGAGCGGCCGATTACGTAGCCGCACCCCTTTTGACGACGGCAGCCGTTTGCGTGCTCCTATGTGGTCGTAAACAAACAGGCCCAGTCGCAATAACCAACGCGGCCGCAGGGCGGGCACATGGGGAAGGACAAAGCGCATCGGCCAAATGATATGCGGCGCAATTCCCAGCAGTCGCTCGCGTTCGATCAGCGCCTCGCGCACCAGCCGGAACTCGTAGTACTCCAAATAACGTAAGCCGCCATGAATTAATTTGGTGGCTGCAGAGGACGTATGCGAAGCCAAGTCATCCTGTTCGACTAAGCACACCGATAAACCGCGGCCGGCGGCGTCACGCGCAATACCGGCACCGTTGATGCCGCCGCCGATGACCATTAGATCGAGTGGCGGGGATGTCACTGCGCCTGCTCGCAAGGCTCGATTGGTGTTGCTGTTCTCATTGGCGATGCATGTTAAGGAACTTTCGGTGAATGCGCACCATTGCGTGAACAATGGAGTTCGCGAAAGCGTGCAGCGTGCCGTCTCAGCGGCGATCGGTGGCGGGAGAGGGCGCTTCGAGTGTCGCCGTATCGATTGCTCGTAAGCGAAGATCGGTCAGCCACGGTTTGTGTCTGCCGTGTCCTGATAAAGGTAAACGTTGCCACGCGGGCGAAGCGCAACCGCAGATAATTTGCACTTGCCAAATTGCGTTTAATGTAAGGGCGGCTTGCGTAGGTTTTGCGCAAACACTGCGCAACGAAATTTTCGATCGGCTTTATTTTTATTAAAAAGACGCTTTTTTAAGCGTTTTTGGTTCACGTGGCGGAACGGAACCTGATTTCGTTTTCGTCAGGAGGAACGAAATTAATTTTCGTTGCCGTAGATTAATCGTCTATTTACTCTTTGTCCAGACACGGCGGTTGATCGCGCATGTGTCGCAAAACATCAATATCAAAATTGTCTGGGGGTTCTGTGAGCGGTAACAATCTTCGGTTGAAGGCGGGCGTTTGTGGTGTCCTTGCGGTCGCAGCGCTCGGTGGACGCGCAATTGCTGAAGAGGCGGCACTTCTGGAGGAAGTATTG
>Ga0315910_10002871_pt1 | contig 14934 bp, 12 predicted proteins | sample EdamamesoilMG_FD_204470 | JGI IMG/M metagenome (GOLD analysis project Ga0315910, IMG submission 204470) | Garden soil microbial communities collected in Santa Monica, California, United States - Edamame soil | ecosystem: Environmental > Terrestrial > Soil > Garden | place: USA: California...
CGGGCGAGTGCGCCAAACCCTCATTCCTCATGGCTCAATCCCCCCGAAACGTCCCCCCGCTAGGCCACGGTACGGTTGTCAGCGATCGCTACGAGATCCGACAGAGCCTGGGCAAAGGTGGCATGGGCGAGGTGTTCCTGGCGTACGATCGCAGTACGCAGCAGCCTGTCGCGCTGAAAGTGGTCCGTGAGGAGTCGCGGATGCCGGGCGACGACGAAGCCCTGCGGCAAGAGCTCCTGCTCGCGCGTTCGGTGAGTCACCCCAACGTGTGCCGTGTGCACGATCTGGCGCCGAGCCCGTGGGGGCCCATCCTGGTGATGGAGCACATCGCTGGACAAACGTTGCACACACACATTCGGCGGCGCAAAGCCCAGGGGGGCTACACCGCCGACGAGTTCCGCAAGACAGCGAGCGAAGCGTGCGCTGGTTTGGCCGCGATTCACGCGCAGGGGCTGGTGCACGGGGACTTGAAGCCGGGCAACGTGATGGTCACCAACGATCGAGCCATCATCTTGGACTTCGGTTTTGCCCAGGAGCGCGCCCGTTTGAGCGCCCGCCGTCCCGGCGCTCCCCCCGATGGCGGTACGCCGAACTACATGGCGCCCGAGCGTTTGCGCTCGGGGGGTGCCAGTCCCGAGGACGATATCTATGCGCTCGGCCTGACGCTTTGGGAAATGTGGACGTGCCGTGTGCCCGAGCCGGGCTACCGCCCGCGCGCCAAGCCCATGCGCTCTCAAATCATGTTCGACGTGCCCGCCGGTTTGAGCGTCGACGAAGTGAAGCAGGTATTTCAGTGCCTCAGCGACGACGCCAGCCTGCGTCCGCACGCCCGGCGCATGCGGTTCTTCAACCCAGTCGCGCTCACCACCAGTCAGGCCCAGATCCCGCGCGAGCGCTTGTCTCCCGGTGCGCCGCTCGGCCGGTCCGTGACCGAAAGCTTTCAGGTCGGCGCCCAATCGCTGCTCGTGACTTTCTGTACGAACGCGCCCGAGGCTGCCGGTCGCCTCTTCACTCTGAACAAACCCTCAGTGACGCTGGGCCGCCGCCAAGATCAGGACCTCGTGCTGCCCGAAGCCACCGTCTCGGCTGCCCACGCCACGGCGCGCTGGCAATCGGGAACTTGGGTCATCGAGGACCAAGGAAGCACGAACGGGACCTACGCCGATCACAGCTTCGAGCGCAAGAAGAGCGTCAACCTGCTGCACGGCGGCGAAGTGCAGCTCGGCGAATGTCGCGTGAAACTGGTGAGCTTTCAGGAAGATTCGGCGCATCACCAGCGTGCCACGGCATACCTGTCGAAACGCGATGGCCTGACCGGTCTGTTGCGTCGCGATCACTTTCAGAAAGCTCTCGCCGAAGAGATCGCGTTTGCGGACTGGAACAATGTTCCGCTCTCGGTGGCGCGCTACCACGTGCGCGGCCCGAATCGACACGTGAGCGATCGACCAACCATCCTCGAAATGCTCGCGCTCAAGCGCGCTGCGCACCGCGTCGTCGAGCTCACCGAGATGCTGCTTTTGAGCATGGTGCCGGCCACAGTGGGGCGAACCGGCCCACTCAAGTTCGCGATCGCGATGAGCGGGCCGAGCGTCGAAGAAGCTCGTAACGTCGTCGAGCAGGTAGTGTCGCAAGTTCAGGGCTTGATGCCCGAGTCGTTGGAGTTAGCTGCCAGCCTGGTTCGGGCCGAGCCGAATCAACCCGCACAAAGTTTGTTAGATGATTAGTTTGCTGGACGAATCTGATCACATCAGTTGATGAGTAGTGCTTGCTCTGAAGTTCACTAAGCGGGCGAGTCAGGGTTTCGCCCTGAGCGCCCGCGCCCTCCAGGGTGGTGTGCGTGTGCGTGCTAATTCGTTGGGTCATTCGAGGAGTAGCGGCCAAGAATCATGGTAGGTCCAGAGCGCAACCCGTTTCCTTCCGCGCCCAGCGAGCCGAGTCTCAGACGTCTGGGCGTAGGGGGTAGCAATGGCGGCGGCGATCGGCCGCTGCGGGCCCAGCTCGTCGTGGCTTTGGTGGCCGTGCTGATCTTGCTGGCCGTGCCGCTCTACCTGTGGCGGCGCCCCAGCGCACACGAAGAAGCCCCGCCGGCGTCGAGCTCTGGGGCTGCGCTCCTGGCGGCTTCCGCGCTGCCTGCAGCGATCGCGCCCAGTACGCCGAAGGCCGATTCGCGAGTCACGTTGGGCAGCGCGCAGAAGGTGAAGTGCTCGGCGGATGCTCGCCTCTCGGGCCAGAACGGCGCGCTGTGTGACTCGCTTCCGTACTTCGAAGAGCAGCTGCAGAAGGCGATCGTCGAGAACGTGGACTGCGCGCCTCGCACGGGGAAGGCGGGTTCGGTCAACTACGTGCTCACCATCGACTTCACCAACCGCAAGGTCAACGTTTTCCCTGGGCAGAGTGGCACCTGGAAGGGACCCCAAGCGCGCCGTGCCGCCGAGTGCGTCGAGCGTTCGCTGGCAGCTCCCGAATGGGACAAGGTCCAGCACCAGTATCGCTTCTACAACATCGCGATCATGGCGAACTACCAAAACCCCGAAGCAGCCCCGGGGCAAATGTTCGAGTAGGGAACGTGCACGCGCCCGTGAACGTGCCCCCCCTTACTCCGCCCGCTCATCCACCACGAACCCACCCTCGAGCCTGAAACGAGCTGCCTCACGTGTCAGCAGCGCGGCGCGCGCTTCGGGCGGGGCGTTTTCGCGCAGCCGTACCAGCGCGTCGACGAACGCGCTCACCACGGGAGTTCCGAGCGTTCGGGCGAGCTCGTGCTTCAACCTGCGCGCGAGCGCTGGCGCCTTGCCTTCGGTGCCGATCGCCACGAACAAAGGTCCGGAGCGCACGAGTGCGACGTGCGAGTAGCTGCTCGGCGAAGGTTGGTCGACGGCGCAAAAGAACACTTGGCGGGCCTCCGTGTCCGCACCCATGCGTGCGGCGAGCTCCGTGTTCTGGTCGCACAAAACCGCCAGCCAGACGCCGTCGAGATCGCTCGTTCGGTACTCCCGCTCGGCGAGCGCAGCTCCCAGCTCGCGGGCACGCGAGCGCAAATCGGGAGTGGGGCTCGCGCTGACCAAAGCGAGCTCGGCACCCGCCCGGGCGAGCGCCTCCAGGCGTTGCACGGCTTCCGCAGCGTCGCCCACGACGAGGCAACGCCGTCCCACGAGCTTCAGGGCGACTGGGAAACTGAAAGTCATGACTCGCCTTTCTTTGGCTTCTCTTGCACGCGCGGTCGCACCGGCTTCGACGTGAACTTGAGCTCGCGTTCGGCGTCGCCGATGCGCTGCAGAAAAAGTCCGGTGAAGGTCCCGAACAGCGCGTCGCCGGGACCCGCGGTATCCGTTGCCGAGGGCCGGCTGACCCAGCGCTTGATCTTCTCGAGCAACTTGGGACTGAGTGGATTCACCTGCACCTTCGCGCGCAGGTACACCGCAGTGCCGACGGGCACCTGCTCACTCGTCGCGACCAAGAGCGAACGCGCCTCGGCGCAACGCCTGAGCACACCTTCCAGCGTAGTCGTCCAGCGCACCTGGCTACTGCCTGGCCGCACCAATTCCACCTTGTAGGCTTCTTCCCAAACGTGCCAGGTGACCTTGCAGCTCTGGGCGGTGGTTGCGACCGGTTGCTGCGAGCCAATGCGAAACAACGTGGCGGTGAGCGCGATCGTGGTGGGAAGACCTCGGGTCAGCTTCTGCTTCACGCTCGCGTCGACTACGTCGCGAAAGTTGACGCTGCCGTACAAGAGCTCGCGGCTGTCGTTCCACTCGAAGCTGACGGGCCGCACCGATTCACCCGCGTCTTGAGCGTGCGCGAGCCTTCCCAGCGCGAGCCAGCCGCCGAGGAACGCGATTACCGCCATGACGAGCTTCGCGCTCGAAAGTCCGCGGTGAGCCAGAGCTCGGCGCTGCCTACTCACCCGCGGGCCCCTCCGTCTCCACGGGAATGAAATACAGCACGTTCGAGAACGCGAACACGAAGCCACCAGCGGCGGTATCCATGCGGAAGCCGACGTTGGCAGTGAGATCGACCGGAATCAGCTCGGCCCCGCTGTAGCCGGAAGCCGGCGAGTCGATCTCACGCTGGCCGAAGACCGAGTAGAGGCCGCCAGAGCCGAACAGATCGATGCCGAAGATCGAACGATGCCCGCGGTACAAAGGTAAGCGGTATTCGGCGCCGATCTTGGCGGCAAACTCGCCGTAGCGCACCTCGACGATCTGGGTGCCCAGGAAATTCGGCGGCGGGCGCCGATCGAAGTTCACCCCCAGGATGCGCGAAGGCAGGAAGTCCGAAAAGTCTCCGACGTAGTACTGTTCGAAGAAGGGCGCGTCGCCCGAGATCGCGCCGCCGAAGAGTTCGAGCCGGACCACGTGCTGCCAGGGTAGCTCCCACCAGTGAGAGGCGTGGATATCGGAGCGCTGATAGGTGTAGTCGCTCCCCAACCACGGCATCCCCAGTTCACCCGTGGCCGACAGGAACCAGCCGGTGGTGGGTAAGAAGGGGTGATCTCGCGTGTCGAGCTGCAGTGTGGCGCGCAGCGTCGAAAGCCAGCTCTGCCCGCGGATGATGTCGAAGTCGATCGGCTCGACGTTGTCGCCGCGCACGTGCGACGCCTGCAGCGGGTAGCTGGCATCGACGTTCTCCAGTCGATAGTGGAACCAGAGCTGCAGCGCGCTCGAGAGGTCGCGCCCGACGCCGAGCGCACCGCCAAGGCGGTTGTAGCGCACTACAGCATAGTCGGTTCGCTCGTCGGTCTCGGGATCGGAATAGCGGACCTGGGCATTGCCGAAGAAATCGCGAGCGTCGTTGTACAAGAACGTCGCGCTCGTCATCCAGGTGCTGCCCAGAAAACCCGGGTCCAAGAAGCGCGCGCGCAGCGCCAGCTGCCCTTCGGCGACCGCCATCGCACCGCCCAGCGTGACGCCCATGCCGAACAGATTGGTTTCGGCGACGTCCAGGCCGGCGTAGGCGGTGAGCGGGCGAGACTGTCCCTCGTTGTCGGCGTCGGCGGCCACGCCCATCCACACGTCGTTGAGCACGATCGTGTTGCGCTCGACGAGGTCGACGACCAGGATGACCATGCCCCGGTCGGAGCCCTTCTCCAGCGAGAACTGCACGTCTTTGAAGAAACCCGTGCCGAGCAGTCGGAAACGCGCCAGCCGGATCTCGGGATTGTCTGCGTCGATCAGGCTGCCGGGTTTGAAGGGCAGGTAGCGAAGCACCACACGCTCGTGCGTGCGCTGGTTGCCGCGCACGACGATGCGTTCGAGCGTGTAGCGGAGCGCAGCGCCTTCGCTGCCGTCGCCGGCGGCGCGCACGTCGCTGGCCCTGGGCTCGTCCGCTGGGGGTGCCGCATTCTCGGGGGGCGCCGCGTTCGGGGCGGGCTCACGCCGCGGGTCGGGTGCGCCAGCTTCCGGCGCATCTCGGGCCTCGCCGGCAGGCTCTGGAGCGGGGGCGGCCTCTGCCGGTGGCGCTGCCGCCGCTGGTGGCGCTGCCGCCGCTGGAGTTTCGGGTGCGGCGGCGGGCGCGGGGCCTGGTGGGGCTGCGGGGGCGGGGGCGGGTGCGGGTTGGGACCAGCCGATCGAGGGGCTGATCACGAGCGCTAGCAGCGCGAACACGGCGACCAAAAGCCGCGTCCCAGGTTCGACCGGCGGGGACTTCACGCGATGGCTGACCACTCGGAGCGCGCTCATCCTGGCATCCACACCGGCGCGCGCCTAGTGTCCTCTTCACCACACTGCCCCGATTCGCGCGGATGCCCCGGGGCTCAGGACATCCGAGGCTCGCTGGAGCGGCCTCCGTGGTGTTGCCAGGGGCCTGCGAGCGGGGAGGGGCTAGGCCTTGCGCGCCTTCTTGGCGCCCTTCTGTCCGCGCGCTTTCTTGGCGGTCTTGCTGACCGGCGCCTTAGCGGCGCGCTTGCCCGTAGCTTTCTTGCTCCCCCGCTTGGCGCCGCGCACCGGGGCGGTTTTCGAGCTCTTGGTCTTGCCTTTGACAGCGGAGCCTCTGGCGCCCTTCGCGGCCTTGGCAGCACGCTTGCCGGCACTCTTCTCTTTGCCGGGACCTTTACCCCCAACGCGCTCTTTACCAACGCCCTTCGCCGCTTTTGCGAGCTTGCTTTCGACTGCTTGGCGAGCAAGCTCGCTGATGTCGCGGATGAAAGCTTCGATCCGGTCTTTGATCTGTCGTTCCATGTCGGGCATGCAGGTTCCTTAGGCGCATCGAAGTGCCAGTGTCAAGCCCGTCAGTCACGATGTTCGCGAGTCGTGGCCTCGACCATGGCGAATCAATACTCTTCGAGTTTGGGCAAGCGCTCGTAGAGTTCGCTCAGGGTTCGCATGCGCTTCGCTACCGTACCGCTGAGTTGATCAGCGCTGACTCGCCATGTCCAGTTGCCCGTGGGCGTGCCGGGCACGTTCATGCGCGCGCTCGTGTCGAGGCCCAGAATATCTTGAAGTGGGAAGATGGTCGTGTTCGCCACCGACATCATCAAGGCGCGAATCATGCTCCAATGCCGGTCCTTGCCGCTCTTGGACGCGGCTACGTAGCTGAGTGCGCGCTCGCGCTCCGCGCGCCACGCTGGTTCGAGACCAGGGTCGCTCGGTTTGGCGTCGAGCCAGCCGACGAGTGTGTCGTTGTCGTGCGTGCCGGTGTACACGAGCGCACGCGGAGAGTAGCGGTGGGGCTGGTAAACCTCGGCCCCAGCGGAAAATCCGAACTGCAGCACGCGCATGCCGGGTAGCTCGAACTGGTCGCGCAGCTCTTGTACCTTGGGCGTGATGAGACCGAGATCTTCGGCGACGAACGGCAGCCCGCCCAGGCGCTTTCGGACCTTCTTGAAGAAATCTTTGCCGGGTACTTTGACGAAACGACCCTGTTTGGCAGTGGTAGCGCCGCCCGGGATCTCCCAGTAACGGTGGAACGCGATGAAATGGTCCAGCCGCAAGGCGTCGAAACGCGCGAGCGTCTGCTCCAGGCGGGCGATCCACCAAGCGTAGCCTGTCTGCTTCTGCAGAGCCCAGCGGTAGAGCGGGTTGCCCCAGAGCTGACCGTCCTCACTGAAGTAGTCGGGCGGCACACCCGCCATGAAGGTGCGCTCGCCGGCCTCGTCGAGAAAGAACAGATCCTGATGCTCCCAGACGTCGGCGCCATCGTGGGCCACGAACATGGGCACGTCGCCGAGCAGCCTGACGCCGTGCAGCGCGCAGTGCTCACGGAGCGCCCGCCATTGACGATTGAACTGGTACTGTTGAAAGCAACAGTAGTCGACCTCGTTCGCGAGCTCTTGCTGCGCGCGCTTCAGCGCGCTGGGCTTGCGCGAGCGCAGCTCGGCTGGCCACTGGAACCAGGCCTGTTGGTTCGTGTGATGCTTGAGCGCGGTGAACAGGCTGTAGGAGTCAAGCCAGCTCGACGCCTTCGACTTGAAGCTCTCGAACTCCGCGCGTTGTTCCGTGCTGGCGTCGGCCTGAAATCGCTCGTAGGCGCTGCGCAGACGACTGTCTTTGAAGCGAACCGCCTCCTGATAAACCGCCGCCTCGGCTTCGGCGAGCTTCTTGGGCGCTTTCAGATCGGACTTTGCGAGCAGGCCTTGCTCGGCGAGGTCATGCAGGCCGATCAGCAGCGGGCTGCCGGCAAAGGCCGACGAGCTGTCGTAGGGCGAGTTGCCAGCGCCATGCGGCCCCACCGGCAACATCTGCCACCAGCGCTGGCCCGCCTGTTTCAAGAAATCGACGAATTCGTAGGCAGCCGGTCCCAGATCGCCCACGCCGTGGGGTCCTGGTAGTGAGGTAGGGTGGAGGAGGATGCCGCTCGAACGCTCGCCGAACGGGTCACGATACTTGGCTGACATGCGGTAGGCTCATCCCGGTGGTGTGGGCTTCGAGGATCGAGGGGAGTGGGTCTTGTAGATACTCGCAGCAATCGCAATGCTGAGGGTGACGACGATGACCAAGAGGGACACGGTGTTGGGGAGCTTCAGGAAGTCGCTCAGCAGCATTTTGGCGCCAATGAAGACCAGGATGAAGCTGAGCGCGAGGCCGAGGTAGCCGAACTTCCCCATCGCGTCGGCCAGCACGAAGTACAGCGCCCTCAGGCCGAGGATGGCGAAGACATTCGACGCGTAGACCACGAACAGGTCGTTCGTGACTGCCAGCACCGCTGGTACGGAGTCCACGGCGAACAGCACGTCAGTGAATTCGACCACCAACAGCACCAGGAACAATGGTGTCACGTAGAGTCGCGAGTCGACGCGCGTGAAGAAGTGGTCGCGGTCGAGAGACTCGGATACCCGTAGGAATCGTCGCCCGAACCTCAGCGCGAGGTTCTCCGAAGGGTCCATCTCCCCGTCATGGCTCACCGCGAGTTTGACGCCGGTGAACACCAGGAACGCGCCGAAGATGTACATGGTCCAATGGAAGTGATGCAGCGCCGCCGCGCCTGCGAGGATGAAGATCGCCCGCATCACCACCGCGCCGGCAACGCCGAAGAACAAAACGCGGTGCTGCAGCGTTTGGTTCAAGCCGAAGTACCTGAAGATGACCAAGAACACGAACAGGTTGTCGAGAGACAGCAGCTTCTCGACCACGTACGCGACCACGTAGTCGACGGCATGGGTCGGCCCCTTCAACAGGTAGACGCAGCCCGAGAAGCCGAGCCCGACGACGATCCAAACAACACTCCGCAGAATCGCGGTGCGGAGGTGCGATTCGCCCAAGCGTCCGAAGACCAACCGGTCGCCCAACATGACCAGAACGACGGTCCCGGCGAAAATCAGCCAGCCAAGCGTACCCGTACCTTCGAACATCTAGTGGCTAGGTAACACGTGCCCCACGCTCGACAAAGCGGCACAAAATGTGTCTGGTTGCCCACATGGGGTTCTAGTGACGGCCGAACCGCACTAGGATGCCGGTCAAATGCGAAACGGTGAGTTGCTAGTGTTTCTTGGTGCTTTCACGGCGGCTGCGACCTTCGGCTGCAAGCAAGAGTCTTCGGCGCCGCGCGCCTCCGCGGCGAGTACGATAGCAATCCCGCCCGCGTCGGCGGCGCCCCCCGAAGTCGTCGTCCCTCAGCCTCCGGCGACCAATGCGCGGGAAGAGCAGCCGGCACTCAAGGTCGGCATCAGTTGGGACGATCCGAAAGCCTGGACGCGACTGAATCGACCGAGTCCGATGCGGGCAGCGACCTACAAGATCCCGCAGGCGGACGAGACCAAGGGTGCCGCCGAGGTGGCCGTGTTCTATTTCGGTGCCGGGCAGGGTGGTGACATCGACGGAAACGTCGCGCGCTGGGCGGGTCAGTTCGGCAAGACCCTGAACGACGTCAAGCGCACCAACCGCGAGGCCAACGGAATCAAGCAACACGTCGTCGAAATCGACGAGGGCGAGTTCAAGAACGACATGATGGGTCAGAGCGGAAAGTCGATGAAGGGCTGGGCGATGCTCGCCGCCATCGTCGAAGCACCGAGCGGCAGCTACTTCTTCAAGATGACGGGACCCAAAGCCGACGTGGACGCCCAGCGCGGCGCTTTCAACGAGTTGCTCGACAGCATCAAACCCCGGGAATAGCTGATAGCTCGCCCGAGCGGGCGCGGGTTCAGATCATCTGCTCGGGCTGGGCTTGCGCGCGGGCTTTGCCGGCTCTGGCTTGTCCGAGCAGCCGGAGGCCCACGTCCCAGCGAATGAACGCGAACATCGTCGCGAGGATGGCCAGGATACCGGTGCCCGTGAGCCAGCGATTGTACTCCGCCTTGGTGTACACCGAGCCTTCGCCGACGCGGGGCATCGAGGTGGGTTCTACGGTGAGGCCGTACGACTTCGCCAACGGCACGATGCTGGTGATGTGGATCACCGGCACGTCGCGGTCCAGAAAGCGCAACATCACCGAATCCACGAGCTTCACGCCTCGCGGCCGCGTTCGATTCAGCCCGGGGGCGAGCTGCTTCCTACCGACGTGGGTCCCCACGGAAGCGGAGCCGCCGCCGATGTTGACGTAGGCTCGGATCGGGCGGCTCTGCGCGTGTTCGTCGTAGATTTCCATGCGCTGCTCGATGGCGTTTTCGACCGAAGTCGAGTCGATGCTGCGCACGCCCGCGCGGGCGATGGTCTCGTCGAGGAGCGAGCGGCCGCGTGGCGAGAGACCGAAGCCCCGATCGTCGATACCGCCGCGCGAGGCAGCGATCGAGCGCACATCGAAGACCTTCTTTTCGACCAGCGTCTGTTCCATGTCCAGCCAGGTGAAGTCGACTTGGTTCGCCCCCCATTCGGAGGCGGCGACACTGGCGATCACGATGGGCTTCAGCTTCATTTCGTGGAGCGCGGCCAGCGCGGCGACGTTCAGCGCGGGGAAGGAGCCCGAGACGCCCACGGCCACCAGGCTGCCGTGAGGGATGTTGGCCTGGCCCAAGAGTTCGACTATCACGGCAGCGAAGTTGGGATTCGCGCTGGTGCGTTTGGCGTTGAGGTAGCCCGTGTTGGAAGTGATGGGCGTGAGCGGGGCTCCGATCATCCCGGTGCCGGCGGGGTCGGCGTCGGGGTCGATGCGGAGCCCGCGCTCTTCCTTCTCGGCCTTGATCACCTGCATGGCCAGGCGCGTGAGGCGCGCCGCCGCTAGTTTTTCTTCGTAGAAGGGTTGCTTGCGCTGCACCTGAAAGGCTTCGACCAGCACCAGTGCGATGAGCGCGGTCAGCCCGACCAACACTAGCGCGGAACGCGAGACCCCCGGTGGACGCCAGTACAGCTTTCTCATGCGTTGATGGCCTCTCCGACGACCAGAATCAGGATCAAGCGCACGAAGATTGATGCGGTCACCAGCGCCGCCAGCGTTTCGACGATGCCCTGACGATCGAACCAAATGGCTATCAAACCAGGAATGATGAAGCCGATCACCGAGAGCTCGCTTTCGGTTCCCATGAACGCCCCCGCCGAGTACCTGACCAACATGCCCACGAGGTAGCCGGTGAGGATCATCAGCACCGTGCGACGGCGCCCGTACACGATCATGAACGAGGCCAGCGTATGGACGATGGCGTAGGTGACGAAGCCAGCACCGATCGTGAGCGCCACGTCGAGCGGCTTGTGCAGCGAGAGTGCCAGGTACCCGGGCACGATCATGCCGCCGGCGGTGAAGCCGAACATTTCGACGAAGAACAAGCTGATGACGAGGCCGATCCCGACCGAGAGCGGTAAGAGTTCGAGCACTACGCCGCCTTCCAGTACGCGCGGTTCTTGAAGTGCCGCGCGAGTTCGAGCCCGAGTCCGCCGACGTTGCCCATTCCCATCAGGAGCGCTGACCCTTCCACTAGGCTGACGAGGCGTTCGAAGATTTCTTCGGTGTTCAGGCCCTCGGCAAACACGAGGCGCGAAGCATCGAAGCCCGAAGCCGTCAGCGTGCTGGCCATGAGAAACGTGCCGCTGCCCATCAGGACCACGTGGTCGGCGGCCGCCCAATTGACGAAGTCTTTACCCAACAGGAGCGAGCGATCGGGGCGATCGGCTCGGCAATTGAAGATCGCGATGCGCGTCTTCAACTCGGCGTGAGCGCGGTTGGCTCTGTTCCAGAGCTGAGACGTCGAGATCGGGTCGTTGGCGGCGAACGCATTGCAGAACAGCATCTTTCGGCCGAAGAAATCCAAGCTACACTCGCTGTAGGCCCCCGGATCTTGTCGGCACTTTTCCATGCCGCGCAGGGCCACTTCGCGATCGACGTTCAGCTCTTTGCAGACAGCCAGCGCGACGGCCACGTTGTCCGGATGCTCGCCGAAGGGCAGGCGGTCCATTTCCTCCTGCGACACGAGGGGTTCGTCGGGATCGACCGTGACGAGTCGCGTCTTTCTGTCCTCGCAAGCGCGTCGAATCGTGTCCAGGTTGCGCTTCTCGGCCGTGATCAGCACTTGACCGGGCGGGACCATACCACACAGCGCCTTGGCCACGTCGGCCTCGTCGGGCCCCATTAGGTCCAGGTGATCGGGGCGCGTGTTGGTGATCACCGCGTGTGTCGCGCGCACCATCTTGAACTCGCAGAGTGCCTGCAGTTCTGGCAAGAGGGCCATGCATTCCACGACGAGCGCGTCGGAGTTGTAGGCAGCCGCAGCGCCGACGATACGCCCCTGCTCGATCACGTTGGCGCCGGCAGGACGAAAGATGGGCACCTCACGCGCGTCGGGCAAGATCATACGCGCCAGCGTTCCCGTCGTCTTCGCACACGTGACCAGCCCGGCTTCGCGCAACGCTGCGGCGATGAGCCGGGTGACGCTCGACTTGCCGCGCGTGCCGTTCACGTGAATCCGGATCCGGATCCGTTTCAGGTTCTGGCGATGGCGATAGTTCTCGAGTGTTCCCCAGGCGATGAGCGCCACGAACAGCACAATCAAGAGCTGGGTCCCAGTCATGCGGGCTCGAGTCTAACCCGCGCGCCGGGCATGGCTAGGTGCATTTTCTCGAGCTCCGTCCTAGACTTGCGCTGTGCCGGAATACCCCGATGTGGTGGTCTACCTCGAGCGCTTGAAAGCGCTGACGGCTGGGCAGCGGCTCGAGGGCGTGCGGCTCAAGAGTCCGTTTCTGTTGCGCTCGTACGCGCCGCCCCTGAGCGCCGTCTTTGGTAAGCCCGTGCTGGGGTTCCGCCGCATCGGTAAGCGCTTGGTGTTCGAGCTCGGCGACGAGCTGTTCCTCGTGCTGCACCTGATGATCGCGGGGCGTCTCAAGCAGCGTGAACCCAAAGCGCTGCTGAAGACCAAGCTAGATCTGGCCGCGTTCGACTTCACGGAAACCACCTTCGTGCTCACCGAAGCGGGCACACAGAAGCGCGCGAGCCTGCACGTGGTGCAGGGGGCAGCGTCGCTCGATGCGTTCCGACGAGGCGGCGTCGACCCCTTTCAGGTCACTTTGGCCGCGTTCCGCGCAGCGCTCACGCGTGAGAACCGGACGCTCAAGCGAGCCTTGACGGACCCCACCATCATCGATGGCGTCGGGAACGCCTACTCCGACGAGATGCTGCACCGCGCGCGCCTGTCGCCGGTAAAGCGCACCCAGCAACTCACCCCGGACGAGAGCAAGCGCCTGTTCGCCGCGTGCAAAGCGACGCTCAACGACTGGACCTGCCGCCTGCGCCAGGAGGTTGGCGCGGGGTTCCCCGAGAAGGTGACGGCGTTTCGCGAAGGCATGGCCGTACACGGTCGCTTTCGGCAGCCGTGCCCGGTATGTCAAACACCCGTGCAACGTATTCGTTACGCCGCCAACGAGGTGAACTACTGCCCGACATGCCAGACCGGCGGTCGTCTGCTCGCCGATCGCGGCCTCTCGCGCCTGCTGAAAGCAGACTGGCCGAAAAGCCTCGAAGAGCTCGAGGAACGCCTCACTCCTGGCCCGGGGGACTCGAAATAGCAGCGCTCCGCAGCGCGAGAAACGCAGGCCACGATCTGCCTTTTTTCTTGCGCTAGCCGAGCTCCCGGCGGGCTCGAGCTCCGGTGGGGTATGCTTGCGAGGTGCTCGCCTCCAGCGCAGTCAGTAGTCAGCGCTCAGGGAGCAAGCGTCGATGGCGCGAGGCATGCGACAGGCACGCGAGAGACTCGTGCAGTAAGCCGCGTGGCCACCGGCGAAGCGTCGAGCGAGGGCTGGTCCGAGTTGCGAGTACGCGAAAGAGTCGAACCTCGCAGACAAACCGCAGAGAGCGCTGGCCCGTACGGAGCTGAGCTAGGGCATGATTGCGCCAGGCCAAGCCTGGAGGAGAGGAAGTCATGTAGACGACGACTGAAACTTCTAACTGGAGCCCGAGCGGGAGCTAGACCCGTCGGCAAAGGATTGGCCACCAGCCGAGAGCGAGTCTTGCGTGGTGTCGTGGCGCCGCGGCTCCGAGCAGCGCTGGCGCTGGCTCTGTGCCTCGGGCACCGCCGTGGAGCGCGCGTGCAAGTGGCCTCCGTGAAGCAGTAAGGACTTCGGTCCGACGCCGGGAAGGGCGGGTGCTGTGCGATTCTTTCAACACGTCATAGGGCCGTGGTTCCTCGGAATGTTCAGAGCTTCCTTGGCGAGCGTCGCAGCCGTTCCATGTGTTTCGGGCGGTTTCCATCGACGCGGAGCGCGGGTTGTATAGCGGGTGAGGGGCTCTCGAAGCTTCAGGGGCTTGTCGCGCTTGCTGGCCATAAAGCTCGCGCCGTAGTCACGCTCAGCCTCGAATGCGTTGTGGGCTCGCCAGCGCAATGCCAGATTGCTCGCGCTGTGTTCACCGCCCTTCGCCCAGGGCCACAAATGGGCAAACTCGAGCCCGCGCGTCGCGTTGCAGCGATGGCCATCCGCGCCCACGAGCGAGCAGCGACCTTGGTCCTGCGTCCAGACCTCGCGCTGCAAAGCGGCAGGGACGTTCCGACCGCAAAGTGCTCGGGGGGCAACGGGCTTCGCGGCGCGCGGCTTGTCGGTGATGCCGAGCTTCTGCTTTTGCACTTGCGTGAGGAGCACGTCGAGCGCGCGCGCGACGATCGCGGCGGGATCGCCGTTCGGGATCTGGTGGGCGAGCAGGTCTTGAAGCTGCTCGAGCTTTTGGTGCGCGCTTTCGTCGAGGGTCACCTGGAGCCGATAGCGGCCAGGCGCGAGTGGTTCCGGATCGGGCGCGCGTCGAGTTGCGGGTGGGACCGGTGGGAGGGAGGCGAGCGCAGTAAGAGCTGCTTTCGGTGGCGCTAGCAGCACGGCGGGTGTCGGTGTGGGCGAGGCGGGGGCAGCGGCGCTTGAAAGTGGCGGCGGCGCCGGGAAGGGTGGAGTCATCGCCGCCGCTTCGCGTCGCCTGGGCAACGCACGCAGGGTCGAGGGCACGTCTGGGCGAGGCGCCAGCTGAGCCACGAGCACTTCGATTTCCCGGATGGTCTTGTGTTTGGCGCGGGCCAACACCTCCACGTGATTCTCCGACGTCAGGTGCGCTTTCAGCCGATGGATGCCACTCAGGTGGATCTCGCCGCGAGTGACCATCTCG
>Ga0315910_10002873_pt1 | contig 14927 bp, 12 predicted proteins | sample EdamamesoilMG_FD_204470 | JGI IMG/M metagenome (GOLD analysis project Ga0315910, IMG submission 204470) | Garden soil microbial communities collected in Santa Monica, California, United States - Edamame soil | ecosystem: Environmental > Terrestrial > Soil > Garden | place: USA: California...
TTTCAAGAATAAGTTTTTTGTGATGATGAGCTGGATTGTGAGTTATTTCTCCTACGACAAGAGCAACCGACTGATTATAGCCCGTCCAAAAGACGGGGTTCAATAACATGGCAAATTCAAGTGATAAGTACATTACACCCCTTTCTGCCGCTGGGGTGCTGATTTCGCTCGGGATTATTTATGGCGACATCGGAACGTCTCCCATTTATACTTTCCGTTTTATTGTCGGGGCACACGAAATAACTGAAGAGTTGATCTTTGGCGGATTGTCTTGTGTGGTGTGGACGCTGACGCTAATCACAACCATTAAGTACGTCTACCTGGCGCTAAGCGCTGACAACAAAGGTGAAGGTGGAATCTTTGCACTCTATGCCCTGGTAAGGCGATACAAAGCATCGTGGGTTATTTTCCCGGCCGTTATCGGATGTGCTACATTGATATCCGATGGATTTATCACTCCGGCAATCTCCGTGACGTCAGCCGTTGAAGGTCTCCGGGCCATCAATCCGCATATCTCCCATAATACGATTCTCACCATTGTCATCGTCATACTCGTTGGCTTGTTTGTGTTTCAGCAATTTGGAAGTGGCGTGGTAGGAAGAGCCTTTGGCCCGATCATGCTTATCTGGTTCACTTTCATAGCGGTGATCGGCCTGATGCACCTGGTACATAAGCCGGAAGTACTTAAAGCGCTAAATCCGGTCTACGCATTCAACCTCCTGGTAAAATATCCTGGCGGGTTCTGGATACTGGGTGCCGTTTTCCTCTGCACAACGGGGGCTGAAGCTATGTATTCAGACCTTGGCCATTGCGGAAAGTCAAACATCCGTGTCGGTTGGGGACTGGTGAAAGTTTCGCTGATACTAAGCTACTTCGGACAAGGTGCCTGGTTACTGGAGCACAAAGGTCAGACGTTGGGAAACAAGCTTCCGTTCTTCGAGATCATGCCGGAAAGCATACTCATCTTCGGTATTATACTCGCGACAATGGCAACCATCATTGCCAGCCAGGCTTTAATATCCGGCACATTCACACTCGTGAACGAGGCCATGAAACTAAAACTTTGGCCGGCCACACGTGTACGATACCCAAACCAGCTGAAAGGACAAATCTATATTCCCGCTATCAACTGGATTCTGATGCTCGGATGTATTCTGGTGGTGTTCATCTTCAAAGAGTCAGACCGGATGCAGGGCGCTTACGGTCTTGCTATTACATTTGACATGCTGATGACCACATCTTTGCTCATCTTCTATTTTTCAGTATCCCGGAAATCAACTTTCCGTTCCGCGCTATTGGGTATTGTGTTTTTCTCCATCGAAGGTGCATTCCTGGTTTCTAACCTGAGCAAATTCAGTCATGGCGGTTGGTTCAGCTTCATGATGGCGTCCATATTTTTCCTGATGATGTTTGTGCTGCTGCGCGCCAGAAATCTGCGGGAACGTCATACCGAGTTTGTGGATTTGAAACATTATGTGGGCATGATCCAGGACCTGCAGGCGGATACCACAGTGGCCAAGGAGGCCACCAACCTGGTGTACCTGGCGATGGCCGATACCAAACGCTACATTGATTCGAACATCATCTATTCCATTTTTAAAAAGCGACCTAAGCGAGCCGATGTCTACTGGTTTGTTCACGTTGATACGGTGGATAATCCATTCACCAGTAAATACCTGGTGGATACCATCATTCCAAAAAAATGTTTTTTCATCCGCATCAAACTGGGGTTCAAGACGGATCATCGCGTTAACCTGATCTTTAAGAAGATCATTCACGAGATGGCTGACGCGGGTGAAATTGATTTGACAAGCCCTTACCCTGCCCTGCACAAGTACAGCATGATGGCCGATTTTAAATTCATCATTCTCCATTCATGGGCTTCGAGCGACAGTGAAATATCAACGTTTGATCGTTTCATTATTCAAGGCTACCGGCTCATGAAAGAACACAGCCTTTCTACCGAAGAACTTTACGGAATTGAAGCCACTAACTTAGAAATTGAAAAGGTACCTATTCAGGTGGGCCCACAGGCGAAAGTCAAGATCAAGCGGGAACACGAAGACTAAAATCTAAGACCTGCGCTTTACACCGCGAACAGCTTCCGCTGTCCACGGATCTTCAGGCCAGTGATGCCTGGGGTAACGCATTCGTAATTCTTTCCGCACCTCATGGTAGGTAGTTTGCCAGAAGCTTTTTAAGTCCTGTGTTACCTGCACCGGCTTATAACCGGGTGAAAGCAAATGCAGGATTACTTTAGTTCTACCTTCATTGATCGTTGGCGTCTCCAGTAATCCAAACATTTCCTGAAGACGTACTTCTACCACAGGTGCTCTTCCATCGGTGAAGTATTGTACCTGGATCATCGATCCGCTGGGTACTTTTATTTTTGATGGTGCCAGTGAATCCAGCTTTGCAACAAGGTCCCAGGGCAAGAGCGTGGGTAGTATGCTTCCCCAATCCAATCGCTCAAGTTCAATGCGCTTGCTGACATTATCCAAAAAGGGTGATAACCATTCATCAACGGTTTCTAAAAGTCTGCCGTCACTTACATCGGGCCAGTCTTCATCTGTTCGCCATTGCTTTAAACTCATCACCCGCGATTGCCAGTACCGTTGAGAATCTTCCCACCCGGGTACGCGCAAACCTTTTTCACGGATCATGGCGCAAAGAATGGCAATACGTTTGTCCGGGTTGATCTTGTGAACAGGTCTGCTTTCCAGCCGCAAGCCAGCGATCCGTTTCTCGAGGGTTGCTGCCACCATTCCGCGCTCCTCATCCCAATACACCACTTCTTCTTCGGAAGCTTCTGCTACCAAATCCGCCAATGCGACTGGTGCCGCCATGAATATTTTACCTTCACCGCTGCCCGCATCAAGCTGAGCGATACAAAGCCATGATTCCCGTACCAACGGATCATGCGTCTGCAATCGGGCCACCCTCCCGTTTGACATTTTATATCGCTCTCCGTGTTGGGTAAGTTGCTGGGCAATTCGTTCGGGATAAGCCTCAATCAAGAGTCTTCCCACATCGAAATGATCAGGGATAGTATTGTCGCGATTTACTTTTAATAACCTTCGCCAGTTCGCGGCTAGTTTTTCAATCCGATCGAGCACGTTACGATCTGCCGACACGCGTTCACCCTGTCGCCATTTCCGAACCACTTCCACACGCAGCGAAAGATCAGATCCCTTTTCTTTCTCCAGCGGGTCACGTTCTTCCAATAATGCTGCCACATCAGTTGCCAATGCTTTTAAATTATCGGGCGCTTCCAGCAGCAAGTGAGCAATGCGCGGATGAGTTGGCAAGCGAAGCATTTCCTTGCCGCGTGAAGTAATTGAACCGTGCTCCACAGCATGAAGCTGCCGTAGTAACTCCATCGCCTGGAGCACAGCACCTTGTGGTGGCGGTGTGATCCATTTTAATTCTTTAATGTCCCGCACACCCCACTGACTTAACTCAAGCATCAAAGGGGCAAGATCGGCCTCAAGAATTTCGGGTCTTCGGCTTTCCTGAAGAGTGGCCTGGGTGCCCTCACTCCACAAGCGATAACAAATACCCGGACCCAATCTTCCGGCACGACCGGCCCGCTGATCCGCTGCATCTTTCGTAACGCGAGCGGTCTCTAAGCGAGTGAGGCCGCTGCGGACATCAAAACGAGGCACGCGCGACAAACCACTATCAATTACCACGTTGATACCTTCAATGGTCAGTGACGTTTCAGCAATGGAAGTAGCTAATACGACTTTTCGTCTGCCGTACGGATTGGGCAAGATGGCTTCCTGCTGCTTGTTGAAAGGAAGATCACCATACAATGGATGAATATCCGCATTGACACCTTCTTCCCCGAGAATGGATTGTACTCTGTTGATCTCACCTGCACCGGGAAGAAATACCAATATATCTCCCTGATCGTCACGAATGGATCTCCGGATAGCCGATGCTATTCGCGTGACCACCGGAATGTCATCTTTATCGCGCGAATAGCGTATGTCCACGGGAAATTGTTTGCCGGAAGAAGTAAGCACCGGAATTTTTCCCAACGCAGCCAGCATTTGCTCGCTATCCAACGTAGCTGACATGATCAACAGGCGCAGATCGTCACGCAACAATTGCTGCACCTGTAAACACAATGCAAGTGCGAGGTCTGCCTGCAAGCTCCGCTCATGAAATTCATCGAAGATTACCAGGCCCACATCTTCCAGCGTGCTATCCTGCTGAAGCATGCGGGTGAGAATACCTTCCGTTACTACTTCGATCTGCGTGTTCATGCCAACATTTGAATCAAATCGAACACGGTAACCAATACATTCGCCAACATTTTCTTCACGAAGGTTTGCCATACGTTGCGCGACCGATTTGGCAGCAAGCCTCCGCGGTTCGAGCATGATGATTTTTTTCTTACCTAACCAGGATTCATTCAAAAGTTCCAGGGGAAGCACCGTTGACTTGCCCGCACCGGGGGGCGCCTGAAGCAGTACGGTTTTGTGGACAGCCAAGGTCTGCCGGAGTTGAGAAAGAATTTCGAAAATCGGGTAAGCCATGTCGGTTCAAAATGACTTTTAGTCAGGCTGAGTAGAAATGATTTTTAACAATCGTTCCATATCCTCCGTGAGGTATTCACCAGTTCCTACACCGTACCAGTTCATGAGCTGCGTTTCGTAGTGTTTGACGTCATAATACTTTTCTGGTGTTACATAACCAATGTATCCGCCATTGAAGCTGGTGACCATGGAATGAAGATGCAGGCTCCCGGCAAGCGAATCCAAAGGCGGTGAAAGCTCGCCCGAAAAATCACACGGTGTTCCCAGCAATACTACATTGCCTATGCGAAGCGCGGTAAGATAAACAGGATATTCTCCGAAAGCAGACCGGAACAACCACGGACGGACTGCCCAATCTTCCGATACCTTTGCCTGCGATTTCGGTAACTCCAGCGGAACACGAAGCATGGTAATAACCGAATCGTCTACGGATTCCATGTTTGTCTTTACCGTGTTGATTTTCTGTGAAATTGTTTCGGTCATCCAACCCATGCAGGGTTCACCAAACTCGGGCGGATTGCAACCGTGACTGCCAACGGCACCCGCCATAAACATAGCAAAGGCATATCCGGAAGCTTCCATCTGATCAACGAGTTGGCCCGGGTAATCGCGCGAGAGCACCAGGTCGCGAGAGAAGAGACATGTTGCGTGTGCGGTGTAGCTCATCAGAATAGCTTTACTACTATCGCTGCGCTGAAATTCAATTACCCGAAAAAGAGAATCTACGGGATGGTTCTTTTTGATACGATTTCGTACCGCTTCGCGGATGGGAATCTCGGTTGTCTTTAGTTTAGACGGAAGGAGATGCCGGGATGCCTGTTCAACGCAGCGAATAATCCTGTCCGCGACAAAGTGAACGATGCTGTCGTTATAAGCGCCATATAAAAATCCGGTTGCACCTTCTCCCCAGTTGCCGATACTGTTGTGTGTATGAGTGGCCCCGAGAAATGTATTATCTATTGAAAAACCGATTGAGGGTAACTTCTCTTCCAGCAGTTTCACAACCGTTGGGGGAATGATCAGCAGATCTGCACTGACAATAGCGGCACGTTGCTCGCCATTGGTTATAACCACCGCCCTTACATATATTGAATCCAGAACAGAAACATACGGTTTGCCTTTCCGGTTGCCGTATCCGGCCAGTGCCACGGGATGTGATGGTGTAAGGTTTTCTTTGGCGAATCCGACCGCATATCCCCGGCTAGCATGTTGAACGGAAATTTTCAGACTATCCAGTCGCTCCATCATTCGCTGATAAGCTTCAGATTGATATACAGGTGTGCGGTCAATGGGAACGACCGATACGGCAAGAAAAATCAAGATCAATGTCAGGAGACTGCCGAGAATCCAGGCTACAATCCGGAATATCTTTTTAAACATCCCGCAAGATAAAGCTAATCCGCTAATGGTTACCAAAGCGATCAGATCGTCATAACCGGAAAGTGGCTGGAAGGGCTGTTACTTACAAGGCTTCATCGTGGTATTACCATCCTCGCCCTTCTCCTGGGCTTTTTTAAAAGCGCTGCATGCATTCGTATAATCCTTCACCTGAAGGTAAGCTTCAGCCAGGTAAATGTACACTTCGTCAATAAACGGGTCCATTGCTTCTGCACGTTTCAGGAGGCGAATGGCATGTTCATATTGTTTTGTCTTCAAATAATAGATCCCTTTGTTCCGGTAAGCCCAACCGTTGTAAGGATCATTGCTGATGCTGTTATCAATGTCTTCGCGCGCTTTCTCCAGGTCACCGGTCATCAGTTCAAGGTAGGCCCGGTTATTCAGAAAATAGGCGTCAGCTGGTCTAATTTCGAGCGCTTTCGTGATCCACGTGCGTGCTTCCTCATATTTCTGCTGGTCGATAGCCATCATACCCAACGCATTGAATGTATTAGGTTCATCAGGCTGCAGGCGAAGTATCTCCGTAAAAATCAACTGAGCCGTATCGTATTGTTTCTTGTAGTAGTGCAGGGTGCCGAGGTTTACGTTGATCTCAACATTTTTTGGATCAAGTACACGCGCTTTCTGAAAGGAGGTAATGGCTTCATCAAACTTGCGGAGTTTGGTGAGTACAAGTCCACGGGAGAAGTGTACTGCTACCGTATCTGGTTTTACCTTTTCTACTTTATCGAGATCCGAAAGCGCGAGGTAATACTCTTTCACTTCGTAAGCAGCGTTCGCCCGGTTGAGGTAAGCTTCACTGTAACCGGGTTTGCATCCCAGTGCCCGGTTATAACACTCCAGTGCTTCATCGTATTTGCGCAGGCTATAGTATAACGTACCCAGGTTATTCCAGGCATCGGCAAAACAGGAATCCAGTTTAATGGCTTCCTTATAATAGCGTTCAGCTTCTTCCACGTTTCGAAGCGTCACCATTTCATTGCCCTGAATAAGGTAACGCTGAACGCGAGTCTCCGTGCTCTCGGTACACGACAACACGAAGAATGCCCAGATAAACCGAACTGCGTATTTCATAGCCATGAATTAATATGCAAGGTTAATAATTCTTCGTGGTTTCTTTGTGTCTTCGTATTCTGGTGGTGTAAATTAGGCACAAAGCCTTCACGAAGGAAATCAGCTATGTCAATTACCCAGGAAGCCCGCGAAGAAGTAGAACGATTAATCCGCCAGGGAAATAAACTCCAGGCCATTAAATACCTGCACGATACCTTTTCTATTTCGCTGGCTGATGCAAAGTTGCTGGTGGATACATTGGCGAGTGAACTTGGACTTAGCCATAGTAACACCACGGAAAGTATTCCTTTCACCGGACTGCATGGCGAAGACCGGATGACTGTACAGCAACTTCTTCAGTCCGGAAACAAAATTGAGGCGATCAAATTTGTACAAGGAAAATTCAAACTGGGATTGAAAGAGTCGATGACACAGGTCGAAATCATTCAACAGGAAATCGACCCTACGTTCAGGCCCTCCAAACGTAATGGATGTGCCGTTGGACTATTTCGTGTCTTCGGATTTCTTTTTGCTTTTGTTGGTATTGTATTACTGGGTTTCGCGGCTATTGTTTACGGGCTGGACGCCTCCATTGTTAAAGACGAAAACAAAACAGAAGGCGTTGTTATTGAACTCACCGGTGACGATACGATGGCCCCCATCATTGCCTACAACTGGAAAGGACAAAGCCTGACATACAAGAGTACACTGTATTCAAATCCACCTGATTTCGTTCTTCATGAGAGAGTGGCGCTTTACGTGAACCCGGAAAAGCCTGAAGAAGTTATCGTAGATACTTTTTCCGAACGTTGGTTAGGAATTGTAATTCTGGCAGTCATCGGAGGTGTATTCACGTTTTTAAGTATTATTTTCTTTTTTACCAGTCGAAAATTTTGAGTTTTAATGTCTATTTGATTTCTTCGCATCACATTAGAACGATGAACAACAACTTTACTATCGGCATTCACCACCACCATCATGTACTCTACACGGTGCGTGGCATTGCCTTTTAGTAAATTTTGAATAGAAGAATTTCAGGCTTGTCACAGTGTGACAAGCCTTTTTTATTGCCGGACGAAAATAAAACTATGAACACGCTCTTACGAATCGCCATTCAAAAATCAGGACGCCTGCAGGAAGGATCACTCGAACTGTTGAAAGAAAGTGGATTGTCTTTCAGCAATGGTAAAGACCAACTGAAAACTCACGCCCGCAATTTTCCGGTTGAAGTACTCTTCCTTCGTGATGATGATATCCCGCAATATGTAGAAGATCAGGTTGCCGATGTAGGCATTGTTGGCGAAAATATATTCGCGGAAAAGCAAAAAGAAAATCAGATCGTAAAGCGTCTCGATTTCTCTAAATGCCGCCTCGCCATGGCCATACCACGTTCTGAAAATTACACCGGTGTAAAATGGCTCGATGGAAAAAATATCGCTACCTCCTATCCCAACATCGTCAAAAATTTCCTGAAGAAGAATAATATTCAGGCGGGTATTCACGAGATCAGTGGCTCAGTAGAAATTGCACCGGGGATTGGATTAGCAGATGCCATATGTGATATTGTAAGTACAGGAAGTACGTTACTTAGCAATGGACTTAAGGAAGTAGAAGTGGTTATGCAGTCGGAAGCCGTGATCATTGCTAATCCAAAACTTGACCAGGAAAAAAAGAAAATTCTCGATAAGCTTTTATTCCGGATTGAAGCCGTCAAGAAAGCCAAGAACAACAAGTACATTCTGATGAATTGCCCCAACGAAGCCATTGAAAAAATTACTTCGGTTATTCCCGGGATGAAAAGTCCGACCATTATTCCACTGGCACGTACGGGATGGAGTTCGCTGCATTCCGTTGTTGAAGAAAATGACTTCTGGGAACGCATCGATCAACTGCGCTCTTTTGGCGCGGAGGGAATTCTGGTAGTGCCCATCGAGAAGATGATCATGTAAAAACACGAATCAAGAAGTAAGGAGTAATAACTTGAACACCGCTACGTATGAAGATCTTTAGCAATCCGCCTGTTGAAACCTGGAACGAGCTTACCAAACGCCCGCAGCTTGAACTGGAGTTTCTGGAGAGTTCGGTTCGTAATGTATTGAACCGGGTGAAAAAATCAGGCGATGATGCGTTGCGTGAACTGACATTTCAGTACGACAAAGTTGAGGTGATTGAATTGCGTGTAAGCCAGGCAGAAATCACTGAAGCAGAGAAATCGCTTTCGGCTGAATTGAAAGACGCTATTCGGACGGCTGCCGCGAACATTGAAAAATTTCATGCTGCCCAGAGACGTGACGTGCTTAAAGTGGAAACAACTTCCGGGGTAACCTGTTGGCGCAAAGGTGTCGCTATCGACAAGGTTGGAATTTATATTCCCGGTGGATCCGCTCCGCTATTCTCCACTGTATTGATGCTGGGCGTTCCCGCTAAACTTGCCGGGTGCCGCGAAGTAGTTCTATGCTCACCTCCCGATAAATCCGGAAAAATCAATGCAGCAATATTATTTGCCGCTCAACTCGTAGGTGTAACCAAAATATTTAAAGTTGGCGGTGCCCAGGCCATTGCAGCCATGGCCTTTGGCACACACAGTATTCCGAAAGTTTTCAAAATATTCGGTCCGGGGAATCAGTATGTAACCAAAGCCAAGCAGCTGGTCATGGAGGAAGGTCTGGCCATCGATATGCCTGCGGGTCCTTCGGAGGTTTTGATCATAGCCGATGAAACGGCCGATGCATCCTTTGTGGCTGCCGATTTGCTATCGCAAGCCGAACACGGTGAAGACAGCCAGGTAATTCTTGTAGTCAACAACGAATCGGGTTTACCCGGCATCCAAAAAGAAATCGAAAAACAGCTCAGTACCTTGCCGCGGAAAGCCATTGCTGAAAAAGCGCTGGCAAACAGCCGCGTGATTGTTATCAGCGATCAGCAGCAGGCAACCGATTTCATCAATGAGTATGCTCCGGAGCATTTGATCATTAACACAAAAAATGCTAACGCTTTTGCCGAAACGATTATTAACGCGGGTTCGGTGTTCATCGGTAACTATTCACCCGAGGCAATTGGTGACTACGCATCCGGAACCAACCACACCTTACCCACGAATGGTTTCGCCAAAGCCTTTGCCGGTGTGTCACTCGAAAGCTTTATGAAGTACATTACATTTCAGCAACTGACCGAGGAAGGAATAAAAAAACTTGGCCCCGTTGTAGAACAAATGGCCGAAGCAGAACAACTTGAAGCGCACAAATTAGCCGTAACGGTACGACTCAACAAAATTGCCAACAAAAAATAGCAACCCGAAATTCAAACGTAAAACCGAAGACCTTAAACTAAACCTATGGCAAAGCGTACCAAAAATTTTTTCGATGTAAACACGCTGGTCAGAAAGAATATCCTGACGATGAAACCCTATTCTTCGGCCCGCGATGAGTTCAAAGGTGAAGCTGAAATTTTTTTGGATGCCAACGAGAATCCTTATCAGTCACCCTATAACCGCTATCCCGATCCGTTACAATGGCGGGTGAAAGAAAAAATTGCACTGTTAAAAGGTACGCGGCCTGAACAGATCTTTCTTGGCAACGGAAGTGATGAAGCGATCGACTTACTGATCCGGGGTTTCTGCGAACCTAATCAGGACTCCATACTAATAACTGAACCCACCTATGGCATGTATTCCGTCTGCGCGGATGTCAACGCGGTTAACGTCCAGCAAGTGTTGCTCACCCCGGATTTCGACCTCGACCTGGAAGCCTTTCCCAAAACATTTGACGCTACAACGAAAGTGATTTTCTTATGTAGTCCGAACAACCCGACAGCCAACCTGCTGGATCGTGATAAAATCATCGAAGTATTGAAGCGCTTCTACGGCCTCGTGGTAATTGATGAAGCCTATATTGATTTCGCCAAAAGCAAAAGCTTTATCCATGAACTCGACAAGTATCCCAACCTGGTAGTGCTTCAAACATTCTCCAAAGCCTGGGGACTTGCCGGCTTGCGACTGGGTATGGCGTTCGCCTCCGAAAACATCATCGCTGTACTGAACAAAATAAAGTATCCCTACAATGTAAATATCCGCACACAGGAACTCGCGCTGGATGCGCTGGAGAATAATCACCACAAGGAAGACTGGGTAAAGGAAATCGTCAGGGAGCGGAACAAACTGATGAAGGCGATCGCCAAATTGAAGATCACTGAAAAAGTATATCCCTCCGATGGAAATTTTGTTCTGGTGAAAGTTCAGGATGCGCACGCTACCTATCAATACCTGCTCGACAAAAAGATAATCGTTCGTGACCGTTCACGGGTAACCCTTTGTTACAACTGCATCCGGATTACGATTGGAACTCCTGCGGAAAACGAACGACTACTCCAGGCCTTAAAAAAATATCCCAAAAAATAGAGTACACAGAAGCCCGTAGCCAATTATGAAAAGAGTATTATTTATTGATCGTGACGGAACCCTTATCATCGAGCCGCCTGATGAACAAATTGATTCCCTGGAAAAGCTGGAATTCTATCCGGGTGTATTTACGTGGCTAAGTAAGATTGCAGCCGAAACGGATTTTGAACTGGTAATGGTTACCAACCAGGATGGACTCGGAACAAACAGCTTTCCTGAAAACACCTTCTGGCCGGCCCAGAATAAAATGATGAAAGCTTTTGAAAATGAGGGAATCAAATTTTCAAAAGTGTGTATCGACAAAAGTTTTGCACGGGAAAACAAACCTACCCGAAAGCCCGGCACCGGTTTACTTACGGAATTCCTCAGTGCCGAATATGATCTGAAAAACTCTTTTGTTCTTGGAGATCGAATAACGGACGTTGAATTGGCGAAGAACCTGGGAGCCAAAGGAATATTTATCAATGACGGCAGTTTAACGGAAAGACTCACTACACAAAACCTGCAAGACTTTACTGCTATCACCACGACCAGCTGGAAAGAAATCTACACATTCCTGACAAAGCCTTCACGCAAAGCATCTGTAAGAAGAACAACCAAAGAAACGGATATCAGTATTGATATTGATCTCGATGGAAGTGGAAAGTCGTCTATACAAACGGGTTTAGGATTCTTTGATCACATGCTCGATCAACTATCGCGTCATGGTAATATTGATCTGACCATCAACGTTAAAGGCGATCTTCATATAGATGAACATCACACCATTGAAGACACTGCTCTCGCTTTAGGTGAAGCTTTCCTGAAAGCATTAGGCGATAAGCGGGGAATTGAACGATACGGTTTTTGCCTGCCGATGGATGACTGCCTCGCCCAAGTGGCTATTGACTTTGGTGGAAGACCCTGGATCGTATGGGAAGCTGAATTCAAGCGGGAAAAGATTGGCGAAATGCCAACGGAAATGTTTTATCACTTCTTTAAATCATTTTCAGATACTTCCAAAAGCAATCTGAATATTAAGGTAGAAGGCACAAATGAGCACCATAAAATAGAAGCCATCTTTAAAGCCTTTGCTAAAGCGATTAAAATGGCACTTAAGAAAGAAGGCAATCAACTACCGAGTACAAAAGGAACGTTGTAGAAAAATGCTGCGTCAAAGGCGTGAGCGCATTCGGTTCACGCAAAGCCGCAAAGACAAATGCAAAGACCGCGAAAAGGAATAGAAATGAATCTGGCAATTATTAAATACAACGCAGGCAACATTCAATCGGTATCCTTTGCCTTAGAGCGATTAGGTGTGAGTTTCAAAATCACCGATAATCCGGAGGAAATAAGGAATGCCGACAAAGTCATATTTCCGGGAGTTGGAGAGGCCAGCACAACGATGTCTTATTTAAAAGACAAGAAGCTCGATCAGGTCATTACCAATCTAAAGCAACCTGTTCTTGGCATTTGCCTCGGAATGCAGTTAATGTGCAGACACTCTGAAGAAAACAATACCAATTGTCTTGGAATTTTTGACGAATCGGTAAAGCAGTTCATTCCGAAAGGCGATATGAAAGTGCCACACATGGGATGGAACAACCTCAAGCTCACAAACTCGTGGCTTGATCCGGCTATCGAAAATCAATTTGCCTATTTTGTGCATAGCTACTACGTGCCTGAAAATCAATACACTTCGGCCGTGACTGAGTACATTACGCCATTCAGCGCGGCCATGCATAAGAATAACTTTTACGCAGTTCAATTCCACCCGGAGAAGTCGGCACAAGCCGGAGAGTTGGTACTCAAAAGTTTCCTTAAAATTTAAATTCATACATCCTAAATCATCATGAGAATCATTCCTGCCATCGACATCATAGACGGAAAGTGTGTCCGATTGACGCAAGGCGATTATGCGCAGAAAAAAATTTACAATGAAAATCCCCTGGATGTTGCCAGGTCATTTCAGGATGCCGGGTTAAAATACCTTCATTTAGTTGATCTCGATGGCGCAAAATCCGGAAAAGTAATTAACTGGAAAGTCGCTGAAGCCATTGCCTCGCAAACTCAACTTGACGTAGACTTCGGAGGGGGCATTAAAACCGATGACGAGATCAAGAAACTTTTTGATCTGGGTATCAAACAAGTTAACCTGGGCAGCATTGCCGTGAAAGAACCCGAAAAAGTTAAGGGATGGATAAAGGAATTCGGCTTTGAAAAGATCATACTCAGTGCCGATATTAAAAATTACAAAGTTGCTATCAACGGATGGCAGGAAGATTCACTCATTACCATTGACGATTTCCTCAAAGACTACCTTCAAAAAGGAATTGAATATGTAGTATGCACCGATATCAGCACAGATGGTATGCTAAAAGGACCCAACATCGATCTTTACAAATGGCTGATGATCCGATTCCCACAGGTACATCTCATTGCGAGTGGTGGTGTAAGCAGCATTGCCGACTTACGTCAACTCAAACAAATGGGAACCGATGCTGTGATTGTAGGTAAGGCGATCTATGAAAATAAGATTAAACTGGAGGAACTTGCATCGCTATAACCTTTGCGTCTTCGTGTCTTGCCGTGAAAAAAACGTTAACCGCAAAGGCGCTGAGGCGCAAGGAAAACGCTAATAAAATGCTAACAAAAAGAATTATACCCTGCCTCGATATTAAAGACGGACGCACTGTTAAAGGCGTGAACTTTGTCAATATCCGTGATGCGGGCGACCCGGTTGAACTCGCTGCACAGTATGCCGCCCAAGGCGCTGACGAACTTGTATTTCTGGACATCTCCGCCACCAACGAACAGCGTAAAACATTCGCTTCCCTGGTAAAAGACATTGCCCGGCATATCAATATTCCATTCACGGTTGGTGGTGGCATCAGTAGCGTAGCTGATGTAGCTCCGCTTCTCGAAGCAGGTGCCGACAAAGTCAGTGTAAACTCCGCTGCCGTGCGTAATCCGCAACTGATCGATGCCTTATCAAAAGCCTTCGGAGCCCAATGTATCGTACTGGCCATTGATGCCCGGAAAATTGACAACGATTGGATCGTCCACACGCACGGAGGAAAAAATCCTACCGACAAAAAACTTTTCTCCTGGGCAAAAGAAGGTCAGGAACGAGGTGCTGGTGAAATTTTGTTTACCAGCATGGATCATGACGGAACAAAAAACGGTTTTGCAAACGATGCACTGCACACATTAAACAGTTCGCTGCAAATACCGGTGATTGCCTCCGGGGGAGCCGGCAATATGGCGCACTTTGTGGACACCTTTCATTCCGGCAAAGCAGATGCTGCACTGGCCGCCAGCATCTTTCACTTCGGAGAAATAAAAATCCCCGACCTGAAATCGTTTCTAAAACAAAAAGGGATACCCATCCGCTAAAACATTCCGATATGAACAACCCGAAGATAGATTTTTCTAAACTCAATGGTCTTGTTCCCTGTATCGTACAGGATGCAACGACTTCACGTGTCATTATGCTTGGCTTTATGAACGAACAAGCCTATGAAAAAACATTACGTGAAAAAAGAGTCACATTTTTC
>Ga0315910_10002874_pt1 | contig 14925 bp, 14 predicted proteins | sample EdamamesoilMG_FD_204470 | JGI IMG/M metagenome (GOLD analysis project Ga0315910, IMG submission 204470) | Garden soil microbial communities collected in Santa Monica, California, United States - Edamame soil | ecosystem: Environmental > Terrestrial > Soil > Garden | place: USA: California...
TCTCGGCCGCGCTGCCGCCCGAGACGCGCGCGCGGCGCGCGCTCGGGGTGCGCCTGGAGGCCGACGACTACGTGTACCGCGGCGCGGCGCTGCGCCACTGCGTCAGCTTCGAGCTCGAGCGCCTGGCTCTCGAGTGAGGGCGCGTCACTGGCTCGGGCGCACGTCGGGGTCCTCTGCTCCCGGCCCGTAGGCCGCGAGGACGCCGGTCCAGGTGCGCTCCAGGTTCTCGGAGAGGTGCGCGAGCGCCTCGCCTTCGACCTTCAGACGCTCCTTCTCGAGCTCGTCGTCCGCGCCGTACAGCGAGTGCGCCGGCTCGCGCCGCGCGGTGGACTCGGCCGTGCCGTAGACGTAGCCCGTGCGCGTGTCGACCAGGATGGCCGCGGCCGTGGCCGCGAGGCGCGTGTCCTGGCGCGTCAGCAGGCCGAGCGAGGCGATGCCGGCCACGACGTTGACGAACGTCCAGCGCTGGTGCGTCTCGGCCGTCGTGTCGAGGGTGTAGAAGAGCATCAGGTCGGAGTGGAGCTGCGCGCCGATGCGGCGCAGGTCGAGCTCGCTGTCGAGCCGGGCCGGGACGAGCAGGCCGTTCACGGCCGCGACCGAGGCCACCTGGGGAAGCTTCGTCAGGCGCTGCAGCGCCTCCTCCTCGCCCGGGCCGCGCGACGTGACCACCGTGAAGGCGCCGTCGCCGAAGGTCGTCACCTGTCCGCTGGAATTGCCCCAGGGATTGCGGCCGTACCCGGGCGCCTGCACGCGCACGACCGCCAGCGTGGTCGGGAAGGAGGCCATGGGCTGGCGCGCCAGCAGCTCCTCCACCCCGAGGGTCTGGGCCGCGCGTGAATCGCCCTGGCCGTCGAGGGCGAACTGCGACAGATCGGCCGCGCGGCCGGGGACGGTGTAGCTCTGGCAGCCGGTGCCGAGCACGAGGGTTGCGGCGAAGGCCGCGACAGCGAGAAGAGTGTCCTTCGACATGGTCAGAACCTGGGCGGGTGGGACAGAGAGCGAGGGCACTGCCGTGCGCCGGCCGGCGATCCCGCGTCCTCGGCCGCCCGGCGGGGGCGCGCTGGGGCAAGGCTCGTGCCGCGCGCCCGGCGTGACGGGGGCCGTAGACTCGCCGCCCCATGCTCTCCCTCGCGCTGGCGCTCCTCCCCCTCCTGTCCCAGGACAAGCCGCCGGCCGCGGCCGAGCAGAAGGCGCTGATCGAGGCCTACCTCGCGGCCGACTGGCGCAGCGAGGCCGGGCTCGCCGAGCGCCGCCGCATCCTGGCGCGGCTCGACACGGTGGCGCTGACCGCAGCCACGGCCGCGGCCCAGCAGAAGAAGGTGCTCGACGCGTGGGAGAAGGGGCGCGAGCTCGCGAAGGACAGCCGGGCCTACTTCTGGGAGAAGGAGCAGCGCGGCCTCTACCTCGTCGGCGGCCAGACGCGCAAGCCGCGGGCGCTCGCGATCTGCATGCACGGCGGCGGGGTGGGCGAGGGCGACGCCTCGAGCGCGCAGGGCGCCTACGAGGAAGCGCTGCGCGGGCTCGACTGGCTCGCGATCTATCCCGAGGTGCTCGAGAAGACCGAGTGCGGCTGGACCGATTCGGGCTCGGAGGAGTTCGTGCTCGAGCTCGTCGACGCCGCGCGCCGCACCTGGAAGCTCTCGCCCGAGCGCGTGTTCCTGGTCGGCCACTCCATGGGCGGCTACGGCAGCTGGACCCTGGGCGCGCACCACGCCGACCAGTGGGCCGGCCTGGCGCCCTCGGCCGGCGCGCCGACGCCCTACCTCGACCGCGGCACGGGCCAGGTGGTCGACATCGCCGCCGGCGTCGTGCCCAACCTGCGCAACGTCGCCCTGCGCATCTACCAGAGCGACGACGACCCGCGCGTCCCGCCCGACGCCAACCGCTTCGCCGTGCAGCGCCTGAAGGAGGCGCAGCTGCGCTGGGGCGGCTTCGACTTCGAGTACTGGGAGGTGCCGGGCCGCGCCCACGACGCGCCGCCGGGCGGCTTCGAGGCGCACCTCGCCAAGCTCGCCGAGACGGAGCGCACGACGCATCCCGACACGGTGGTGTGGCAGCCCACGCTGCCCTGGAAGTGGCAGTCCTACTGGCTCTTCTGGGAGACGCCCGTGAGCGAGGCCCTGGTCGTCGCCCGCGCCGACCGCGCCAAGAACGAGGTGCGCGTCGAGTGCGACAAGGACGCGCGCGGGCTGTACGTGCTCGTGGACGAGCACCTGCTCGACCCGAAGAAGGAGCTGGCCGTCTTCCTGAACGGGGCCGAGGTCTTCCGCGGCGTCCCCGCGCCTTCGCTGGCCGCCGTGGTGGCCACCGGCGCGCGCGGGGACCCCGAGCTCGCCTACCGCGCCCGCGTCCCGCTGTTCTGAGGCGTGCTACCGTGGCGGCATGCCCCCCCCGGAGCTGCTCGATCCGGAGCAGGACACGCGCGCCGACACGCGCCTCGCGCCGCGCTGGAGGGTGCTCTTGCACGACGATCCGGTGACCACCTTCGAGTTCGTGGTCGACGTCCTGCGGCGCGTGTTCGCCAAGTCGCCGGCCGAGGCGCAGCGCATCACGCGCGCGGCCCACGAGCGCGGCACGGCCCTGGTGACGGTCACGACGCTCGCGGAGGGCGAGCTCCGCTGCGAGCAGGTGCGCTCGCTGGCGCGCCCGCTCGGCTATCCGCTCACGCTGACGCTCGAGCCCGACGGCTGAGCTGAGCGTCCGAGCTACGCGCCCCGGAAGAAGAACTGGAAGGGCAGGTGCACGCGCTCGGCCCACGAGCGCTCGGAGTGCTGGCCCTCGGGGAAGGCGATGTACTCGAGGTCGGCGTCGCGCCAGCCGCGCGCGCGCAGGGCGGCGGCCATGCCGCGCGTGACCTCGTAGTTGTCGTGCGGCCAGCCCGAGTCGAGGTAGACGCGCAGCGAGCGCTTCGGCTCCGCGCCGACGCGCTGGAACAGGTCGTCCTGGTAGCCGAAGGGCGCCGACATGGCGCCCACGTGCCCGAACACCTGCGGGTACTGCCAGCCCAGGTAGAACGAGACCACGCCGCCCAGGGACGAGCCCAGCACGGCCGTGTCGCGCGCGTCGGCCAGGGTGCGATAGCGCTGGTCGACGAGCGGCTTCAGCTCCTCGGTCAGGAAGCGGCCGTAGGCCTCGTAGCCCGGCTGCGTGTACTCGCGCATGCGGTCGCCGGGCTGGATGCCGACGACGATCACCTGACGGATCAGGTTCATGCGGTCGAGCAGGCCCAGCGTGTCCTGCATGTGCCAGGTCTCGCCGAAGGCCGACTCGCGCGAGAAGAACAGGTTGTGCCCGTCCTGCATGTACAGCACGGGGAAGCGCTGCAGCGGGTTCTCCTCGTAGCCCGGCGGCAGGAAGACGCGCACGTCGTAGCCGCGCTCGCGGTAGCTCGAGGGCACGAGGAAGCTCGAGCACACGTGGCACGAGGCGTCGTCGGCGAAGTGCGGGTAGACGTCGATCACGCGCTCCTCCTGGCGCACGGCCAGGAAATTCTCTCCGCGCGACCAGCGCAGGCCGGAGCCCTGCTCGACCACGGGCTTGAAGTAGCGGAAGGGCGCCTGGTCGTCGAGATCGAAGTCGAAGCGCGTGCGCTCGCGGTTGACGCGCGCGGGGGCGAGGCTCGCCTGCCAGTCGGAATCGGCGCGCAGGGCGAGCTGGCCGGCCTCGAGCGGATAGTGGACGCGGACCTTCATTCGTCGGGCTCCGTGGCGGACTAGGCGGTCAGGGCGGCGTGCTCTCCGCCGCGCCGGCGCAGGGCGTGGGCGAGGTCGAAGACGGAGCCGTCCGGAAAGGGCGCGGGGATCTCCTCGAGCTGCAGCGCGGAGAGGCAGGCCGCGACGCGCGCGGGCGTGCCGAGGTCGGTCCAGCCGCAGGGCGGGACGATCTCGAGCCGCAGGCGCTCCTCGCTGCCCTCGAGCACGTGGCGCGAGAAGTCGTGGCTGTCGAGGCCGGCGTAGAGCTCGGCCAGGCGCGCCGACCGCGAGCCGGGGCCGCCCGCGAAGGCGCTCCGGAAGCGGGTCGTCAGGGCCGGGATGCGGCGCTCGATGTGCGCCAGGAGGCTCGCGCCGCGGGCGGCGAAGAGGAAGCTGTTCCACACGCCGCCGCGCGCGAAGAGCTGGCTCGCCAGGGTCGCCTCGGGCTTCTCGACGAAGCGCTCGATGGGGCGGAGGATCTTCTGGCTCTGGGCCGGGACGATCCAGCCGTAGCCGGTCTCCGGCGCGTCGGGCGTGATGCCGAGCAGCGTGATCGCGTCGTCGAGCTCGTCCAGCGACTCCAGGGCGAGGCGCAGCGAGGACTCGAGCACGTACTCGCGCGCCACGAAGTGATCGGAGGGCAGCACGGCCACCTTGGCGTCGGGGTCGCGCTCGAGCACCGCCGAGAGCGGCAGCAGGATGCCCGCGGCCGTGCCCTTGTTCGCCGGCTGTACGACGACGTTCTCGGGCGGGAGGGCGGCGAACTCGTGCTGCCAGAACTCGCGGTGCTCCTCGGCCACGACGACGACGATGCGCTTCTTCGGCACGACACGTGCGGCGCGCGCCAGCGCGTCGCCCAGGAGCGAGCGTCCGCCGCGCAGCGAGCAGAACTGCTTGGGCGTGGCCTTGCCGCCACGGGTGGTCAACTCGCGCAGTCTCGTCCCCTCGCCAGCGGCGAGAACGATGGCCCAGCTCTTGTTCGTGTTCATTGGACTGGCCTCGGTTACGGCCCCTCGAGCGGCGGGTTGGATGCGGTTCCCTGGGAATGCGTTTCGGCTGGTCTCGGGAAGCCCTTGAGCATCCCTTCCCCATGAACGGTCCTGGAACCCACCTCCGGGTCCGGCACTCCCCCTGCCCACGAGCGTTCGGCGCGCCCGCGGATGTTCCGTACCCCTGCGGCGGGCGTGCGGCGAGCGCCCCCCCTCGGAGCGCTGCGCCGCGCGGCCGTTCACTCTACCACTCGAGCAGCACCAGCTCCGAGCAGAACGCGGGTCCCATCGCGAACAAGAGCCCGCGCGTTCCCGGCCCAGGCTCGGTCGCCAGCGTCTCGCGCAGCACGAGCAGGACCGAAGCGCTCGACAGGTTTCCCACGCGCGAGAGCACGGAGTAGGACGCTGCCAGCGCGTCGGGCCCGAGCTCCAGCGCCTCGCTCACGGCCGAGAGCACCTTCGGGCCGCCGGGGTGACCGATCCAGCGCTGCACGTCCCCTGGCTCGTGCCCGAGGTCACCCAGGAAGGCGCGCACGTCGGGCGCCAGGCGCTCGCGCGCGAGCTCGGGCACGCGCGGCGAGAGCAGGATGCGGAAGCCGTTCTCCGAGACGTCCCAGCCCATGATGTCCTCGGTGCCGGGGTAGAAGACCGAGCGCGAGGCCAGCACGGCCGGACCCGCCAGCTCGAGCGCACGCGCGCGCCGCTCGCCCACCAGCACGACCGCCGCGGCACCATCGCCGAACAGACCCGTGGCCACGACCTGAGCCAGCGAGCGGTCGTCGCGCTGGAAGGTGAGCGAGCACAGCTCCACCGCCAGCAGCAACACCACGTGGTCGGGATAGGCGCGCAGGTAGTCGGCCGCGCGTGCGATGCCGGCCGCGCCGGCCACGCAACCCAAGCCGAACAGGGGGGTGCGCTTCACGTCCGTGCGGAAGGCGAGGCGGTTCATCAGGCGCACGTCGAGCGCCGGGCAGGCGATGCCGGTGATCGTGGTCGAGAAGAAGGCGTCCACGTCCCCTGGACCGAGCCCGAGCGGCACGAGGGCGTCGAGCACCGCGCGCTGGCCGAGCTCGAGCGCCGTCTCCAGCCAGACGCCGTTACGCTCGCCGAACGTGGAGGGCTCGAGGTACTCCTCCAGCGGGCGCGCGAAGTGGCGCGTCTCGACCCCGGCGTGGGCGTGCACTCCGGCGATGCGCTCGCGCAGCCGCGGCTCGTCGCCCCACAGGCTCCCGAGCAGCGCCGACACCTCGGCCTGCGTGTGGACGTGGGGCGGGAAGGCTCGCCCGACCGCGGCGATCCTCACGCGTCCCTCCGCCGGCGGGGCAGCATGTAGGGCACGCGCGCGCGGTAGGCGACGAAGGCGGCGCCGTGCAGGCGCTCGTAGCGCCGCTCCTTGTGCAGCGGCCCGAGCACGCAGTACGCGCTCCACACCAGCGCGAGCAGCAGCCGGTCGGGCGTCCACACCGGCCCGCTCCACAGTGTCAGCGCGAAGCCCAGGTAGATCGGCTGGCGGCATAGGGCGAAGAGTCCGCCGTCGGCCATGGGAGGGAAGGCCACGCGCGCACCGCGCCACACCGCCGTCCAGCCGATCCAACCTGTCTGGAGCCCGAGCCCGCCGTCCAAGAGGGCCCGCCCCAGGAACGCCCAGGCGCCGAGGTAGGCCAGCGTGGCGAGGAGCAGCCCTGTCCCATGGGGCTCCCACCACACCGTCCCGCTCGGCGACCAGAGCGTGAACGTCGTCAGGATCTGCAGCGCCGCGATCCCGGCGTAGCTCGTGGGCGCGAGCTCGCGCCCGAAGCGCCGCGTGCCCAGGCGCGCCAGCAGCGCGCGGCCGTGGTCGCTGAGCAAGAACGAGTGCAGCAGGGGGAACTGCAGCGCCAGGGCGAGGTTGGCCTGCAGCGCCGCCTCGCCGTGCAGCCGCCCGCGCCCCAGCGTGAGCCCGCCGTACAGCGCGGCGAACATGGCCGTCACCGCCGCCAGGAAGCTCGCGTGGGTCGCCAATCCGAACGTTCCTGCCAGGAGCTTCCGCTGCCACGGCGCTCCCCCTGCCTTGTCGGTCACCTCAGCTCGGTCCTTTCGAGGGTCAGGCTCCCTTCGGAACCGCTGAGTCGCAGGAGCCCGTCCGCGACCTCGGCGCGCGCCGGCTCGGCGTCGTCGCCGAGGACGAGCCGGCCCTGCTCGTCGAAGCGCCAGGTCCCGGCCAGCACCTGGTAGGTGGGTGGCGGACCGGCGAAGAGCGCCGCGCCGCTGAAGCGGCCGTCGGCGGAGATCCAATAGGAGAGGTCGAGGATCGCGGCCGCGGCCGCGCCCGTCAGCGCGCGCGTGCGCCACAGCCCGACCAGGTCGGCCGCGCTCGCCGCTCGCCAGGCGTGCTCGGCCTCGGCCGTGCGCACCGCGCGATCGTCCTCGGCCACCACGGTCGAGGCGAGACAGCCCGTGCCCAGCGGCACGACGGCCAGGAGCAGGCCCGCGCGCGTGTACGGGTCCATGGCTAGCCGTCCTTGCGGGCGCTGGCCCGCAGCTTGAGGGCGATCCACACCTTGACGTCGTCCTCCATCGAGATGACGCCGAGCTTGCTCGGCACGGGCACCCCGTAGTCGGGCAGGTGCACGCTCGCCTCGCCGTCGAGCGTCATGCGCCGTGCCTCGTCGAAGGCCAGGCGCACCGGCATCGACAGGGCGCGCGTCACGCCGCGGATGGTCATTTTCCCATGGGCCGTGCCGGCCACCTTCTGCGCGGCGGCGTCCACGGTCGCGGGCTCGAAGCGCTCGAGCTCGAACACGATCTCGGGGTGCGCCGCCGCGGCCAGGTGCTCGCGCATCTCGGCGTCGCGGTCGGCGTTGCCCGTGTCGAGCGCGGCAGCCTGCACCCGGACCAGGCCGCGCGGCGTCGCGCTCGGGCGGCCGGGGTCGACCTCGAGCTCGCCCTCCACGCGCGAGGTCGCGCCCGTGAAGTCGTGCAGCGTGCTCTTGCCGTCGAAGCCGACGCGCGAGAGCGAGGGCAGGACGCTCCACACGCGCCGCTCGTCGAAGCGGAAGTCGTCCGAGGGCAGCTGGAAGGCGAGGAAGCTCTTCTTCTTGGCGGGCTCGGCCGGCGCGGGCGGAGCAGCAACGGGCGACGGATCGACGGGCGCGACCTCCGGCGTCGCGGCCGGCTCGGGTGCTGGAGCGCTCGCGAGCGGCGCGGGCTCGGCCGGCGCGGCGCCCGCGTGCGCGGCCAGCTCGGCGCGCAGGGCGGCGAGCTCGTGCGCGACGTCGGGCGTGGGCGCGGCGGCGAGCTCGGCCTTCAAGGCCACGAGCTCGCGCTCGAGCGCCGCGGCGCGCTCGTCCACGTGCGCCGCGAGCTCGTCGTGCAGACCCTGCAGGTTCGGGCCCAGCGCCGCGGCCAGGGCGCGCACGTCGGCGTGCAGCACCGCGAGCTCGTCGGCCAGGGCCGCCAGCGCCGGATCCGTGCGCGCAGCGGCCTCGCCCTCTTCGATGGTGACGTGCACGCGCTCGCCCACGTTGGCCCAGGCGAACAGGCCCAGGCCCGTCCAGGCGAGGAGTGCGAGCGCGCCGGCGACAGTCAGGAGCTTTTTCATGCGGGAGGGCGCCGTGGCGTTGCAAGTGTCGCGCCAGCGTGCGCCGTCGCTGGTATAGCGGCTGCGTGCGGCACGTGCGTTTCCTTTCTCCACACCCGAGCGTTTCGCTCCTCCACCCGCGCTCGCGAACCAGCCTCCGTATCCGCGCTTTTCGCGCGCGAAGCGTGCTCCGGCGGGCCGGCACGCGCGGTGCACGGCCGGACGGGCCATGGCCCCCTGGATCTCCTTGCCGCCCCTGCCCGCCCGCCGTGCACCGCTCGTCGGGGCATGACACAATCACGCCGTGCGTTCGTTCTCGCTCAACAAGAAGCTCGGGCTCCTGTACCTGGGCGTGCTGGCGCTGCTCGCGGGCGTGTGCGCGGTGGTCGTGCTGCAGCTCGTCTCCATGCGCGAGGACGCCGACCGACTGCTCGAGGAATCGCGCGAGCTGGCCCTGGCCAAGGACCTGGACGCGCACTTCGAGTCGATCGACATGCTGCTGCGGTTGCGCACGAGCAACCCCGAGGACGAGGTCGTGCACGACCTGCTCGAGACGCAGCTGGCCGACGTGCGCGCCATCCTGACGGAGATGGACGCCGGGCCGGAGCACGGCGACGACCCGTCGCGGCTCGAGCACCAGAACGAGGAGCTCGAGCTCACCGGCACGATCCAGCGCGGCCTGCGCGTGCTCGACAAGCGCATCGACTCGCCCTCCGAGCTCGACGCCGAGGAGCACGCCATGGTCGCGCGCATGCGCCAGGTGGGCCAGGAACTGCGGCGCGAGACCGACGAGGAGGCCGAGCACGCCACCGACGACCTGCGCGCGCGCTCGCGCCGCGCGGTGCGCACCATGGCCTGGACCGTGGTGCTGGTGGCGCTGGCGCTGAGCGCGACGTTGTTGCTCGTGCTGCGCGCGGTCGTGTTCCCGCTGCGCGCCCTGCGGCAGCGGGCCGAGGCCGTGGCGCGCGGCGAGTTCGAGCACGCACCGGCCAGCCTGAGCCGCGACGAGATCGGCGACCTGGCGCGCGCCTTCCACGACATGGCGCGCCAGGTGGCGGCCACCCAAGGAGCCCTGGAGGAACGCGTGGCCACGCGCACGCGCGAGCTGGCGCGCGCGGCGCGTTACGCCGACCTGGGAGTCCTGGCGGCCGGCGTGGCGCACGAGATCAACAACCCGTTGGCCTCGATCGCCTCCTGCGCCGAGGGCCTGCATCGGCGGCTGGAGCGCGGCACGCTCGCGCCCGAGCAGCAGGGCGAGTACCTGCGCACGATCACCTCCGAGGCCTACCGCGCGCGCGACATCACGCAGCGGCTCCTGACGCTGGCGCGCCACGAGCCGGCCGTCACCAGCCGCGTGCCGCTGGCGCCCCTCTTCGAGGAGCTCGAGCGCGTCACGCGCCACCAGCTCGAGCAACGCGGAATCAAGCTCCTGATCGACGCCGAGGAGCACGTGATCGTGCACGGCAACTCGGGCGAGCTCTTGCAGGCGCTGGTCAACCTCGTGCTCAACGCGCGCGACGCCTGCCGGACCGGCGGCACGGTGCACGTGTCGGTGGCGCGCGCCGAGGGCGCGGTGGTGATCGACGTGGACGACGACGGCCCGGGCGTGCCGCCCGAGCTGGTCGAGCGCATCTTCGAGCCCTTCTTCACCACCAAGGGCCCCGGCCAGGGCACGGGCCTCGGGCTCTCGCTCGTGGCGGCCGTGGTCGAGGGCCACAAGGGCACGGTGGCGGTCTCGCGCTCGCCGGCCGGGGGCGCGCGCTTCCGCCTGCGCATCCCGCTGCACGGCGAGGCCGTGGATGGCGCGGCGTGAAGGGCCGCCGCGTCCTGTTCGTCGACGACGACAACGTGCTGCGCGAGGTGCTCCGGCGCGAGCTCGAGGACTTCGGCTGCGAGGTGCACGCCTTCGCCGCGCCGCAGCCGGCGCTCGAACACGTGGCGCGCGAGCCGGTGGACGTGGCCCTGATCGACCTGCGCCTGCCGGGCATGGACGGCCTCGAGCTGCTGCGGCGCCTGCGCGCGGCCGAGGAGTCGCTGCCGGTCGTGATGCTCACCGGCCACGGCGCCGTGCGCGAGGCGGTCGAGGCCATGCGCCTGGGCGCGCACGACTTCCTGACCAAGCCCGTGTCGCTGGAGGCGCTCGAGCACACCCTGCGGCGCGCCTGCAACGAGCGCGACCTGCTCGAGGAGAACCGGCGCCTGCGCCGCCTGGCCGACACCGACGTGGTCGCGCCCGAGATCCTGGGCGACTCACCCGGCGTGCAGTCGCTGCGCGAGCTGATCGCGCGCGTCGCGCCCAGCTCCGCGCCCGCGCTGGTGCTGGGCGAGAGCGGCACGGGCAAGGAGCTCGTGGCGCGCGCGCTGCACGCCCACGGCCCGCGCGCCGCGCGCCCGTTCGTGGTCGTGCACTGCGGCGCCATCCCCGAGGCGCTGATCGAGACCGAGCTCTTCGGGCACGAGCGCGGCGCCTTCACCGGCGCCGAGCGCCGCCGCGCCGGCCTGTTCGAGGCCGCCCACGGCGGCACGCTGTTCCTGGACGAGCTGGGCGAGCTGCCGCTGGCCGTGCAGCCCGTGTTGCTGCGCGCGCTGCAGTTCGGCGAGGTGCGCGCGGTGGGCGGCAACCGCGCGCAGAAGGTCGACGTGCGCGTCGTGGCGGCCACGCACCGCGACCTCCTGGCCGAGGTCGAGGCCGGGCGCTTCCGTGAGGACCTCTACTACCGCCTGGCCACGCTGGTCGTCTCCGTGCCGCCGCTGCGCGAGCGCCCGGGCGACATCGAGCAGCTCGCGCGCACGCTCCTGGTGCGCGAGGCGCGCAAGCTCGGGCGCGTGCTGACCCTCGCGCCCGCGGCGCTGGAGCGGCTCGCGCGCCACGAATGGCCGGGCAACGTGCGCGAGCTCGAGAACGCCGTCACGCGCCTGGCCACGCTGTGCGAGGGCCCCGAAGTGGGCGCGGCCGACGTCGAGCGCCTGGTCGAGCGCCGGCGCCAGGCCGGCAACGGCGCGCTGCCCACGCTCGACATCGAGGAGCTCGAGCGCTTGGCGGTGCACGCCGCGCTCGCCAAGCACGGCGGCAACAAGCGTGCAGCCGCGGCCGAGCTCGGGGTCTCACCCAAGACCCTGTACAGCAAGCTGGCGCGCTACGCCGGCGGCTGAGCGCACAGGATCCCGCAGGGGGGAAGCGGCCGGGGAGGCGCTCCCTCGGTAGTCTGCCGCCGTGGTTGGACGGTGCTATCCTGGATGGGTTCCTCTGTTTGTCTATCTGGTTGAGGTATCCACCATGCAGACCGTCCTGCTCCGGTCGCTGTTCGCGCTCCTCCCCTTGGTCGCTGCGTCGCGCATCCACGCCCAGGCCACGCCCGGCGCTCCCGTGCCCGTCCCGCCCGGTCAGGCCGCTCACTGGTCCGGACCACGGCTGCTCGTCGTCGACGAGACGCCCGCGGCCTGCGCTTACGGGCGCCCGCAGGACGCCGTGGACGCGGCGGGAGAGGGCGACGTCCTGCTCGTCCGGCCCTTCGGCGCGGCCCGCCCCCTCCGCATCCATGGCAAGTCGCTGCGGATCGTCGGGGAGGACGGAGCCCGATGCTCGCTCATCGAGGTCACGGGGCTCGCCGCGGATCAAGCGGTGACCATCCGGGGGCTGGATGGAGTCTCCTCCGGTGGAGTCTCCCGCATCACGCTCCGGGACAACGCCGGGCCGGTCATCCTCGAGGATTGCGGGGCCGCCATCCTGGTGGTCGAGAACTGCGCCGTGGTCGGGCTCTCGAGATGTTCGCTCCGCTTCGTCGATTGGCCCTTCGTCACCGACTCGTCCGGCGCTCGCGTGCAGGACTCGACGCTGTTCGCCTACGACACGACCTTCCTCGGGCGCTCGGGCAACGGGGCGGTGTGGGACGATCTCGCCTGCCAGCTAGTCTCGGCTCCGCAGACCGGTGGGTTCGGTATCGAGCTCGTCTCCGGAGAGGCCTTCCTGTTCGGATCGAGCGTGCGGGGCGGTACCGGAGGTTCTGGCATCGCGCCTCCGTGCGTCAGCCCGTTCTGCGTCGGCGGCGGGGACGGCGGAGATGGGCTGTTCCTCGCCTCGGGGACCGGGGCCGTTGCCCTGGGGACGATCCTCACGCCGGGCAGCGGCGGATTCGCCCCGCCCGGATTCTGCGCCAGGGGACCCGACGGCGCGGCGCTCTCCGGGACGGGCAGCTACACGCCGCTCGCGGGCGCGACCGGCTCGTGCCAGGTCGTGTCGCCGGTCGTGAACGGTTCGCCCGTGACGCTGCAGATCTCGGGGCCACCGGGATTCGGCGCCTTCCTGACCTACTCGCAGGAGCTCGCGCCGGTGTACGTCCCCGAGCGCAAGGGCTACTCGATCGTGGATCCGGGCTCGCCCGTGCTCTCCCTCGGGCCGATCCCCGGCACGGGTGTGCTCACCGTCCAGCTGTCGCTGCCGCCGCTCGCCCGCTTCCAGCAGGCCGGCGTCTACCACCTGCAGGCGAAGCTCCACGACCCGGTCAGCGACAGCCCGACGCTGGCGGCCCCCACGGCGCTGTTCGTGGTCCGCAACACCTGCCCGTAGCGCGGCGCGAGGCCGGGCGGCGCGGGTTTCTCCCGGGCTCGTGTGATGCCCCGGGGCGCGCGCGCGAACCATGGGCCATGCAGCCCATCGCCCTGCTCGCCTGGCTCGCCCTCGCGTCCCACTTCGCCGCGCCCCAGGCCACCGAGCCCGCCCCGATCGTTGCGCTCGACAGCGGGCGCGTCGAAGGCGTTCGCCTGGACGAGGGCCTGTGCGTCTTCCGCGGCATCCCCTACGCGGCGCCGCCGGTCGGCGAGCTGCGCTGGCGCGCGCCCGAGGCCGTGTCGCCCTGGGAGGGCGTGCGGCCGGCGACGGAGTTCGGCCCCGCCTGTCCACAGAGCCCGCTGATCGCCTTCCTGAGCGGCGAGCCCCTGCCCGCGACGAGCGAGGACTGCCTCACGCTCAACGTGTGGACGCCGGCCCTGGGCGAGAGCTCGCCGCGGCCCGTCCTCGTGTGGATCCACGGCGGCGGCTTCGTCGGCGGCTGGGCGCACCAGCGCCTGTACGACGGCGCCGTCTTCGCCGAGCGCGGGCTCGTCTTCGTCTCGCTCCAGTACCGGCTCGGGCCGTTGGGCTACCTCGCGCTGCCCGAGCTCGTCGAGGACGGCGACGCGCCCGCGAATCACGGGCTCCTGGACCAGCTTGCGGCGCTGCGGTGGGTGCAGCGCAACATCGCGGCCTTCGGGGGTGACCCGGCGCGCGTGACCGTGATGGGCGAGTCCGCCGGGGCGACGAGCGTGCTCGCGCTGTGCACCTCGCCGGCGGCGCGCGGCCTGTTCCAGGGCGCGATCGCGGAGAGCACGTGGGTCTCGGAGACGACCTTCGTGCCGCTCGCACGGGCGCGCGGGGCCGGGCGCGCGCTCGGCGCGCGGCTGCTGCCCGACGGCGAGCGCTTGCTCGCGGCGCTGCGCGCGCTCCCGGCCGACGCGCTGTGGCAGCGCCTGGGCCCGAGCTTCCAGCCCTGGCTCGCGCTCGACGGCGCGACGCTGCGCGAGACCCCGGCCGAGGCCTTCGCCGCGGGGCGGCACAACGACGTGCCGCTGCTCGCGGGCACGACCGCGGAGGAGGGCACGGCCTTCCTCCCGCTCTTCCCGACGCGCGGCGTCGAGGAGTTCCGCGCGCGCCTCACGGGCGACTTCGGCGCCGCGGCCGAGGAGGCGCTGGCGCTCTACCCCGTCGCCGCGGACGCCGACGTCCCGCGCGAGCTCGCGCGCCTGATCACCGATCGCTGGTTCGTGCACGGCACGCGCGACCTCCTGCGCGGCATGTCGCACTCGTGGCAGTACGAGTTCGCGCGGGCGAATCCGGCCCAGCCGAGCCTCGGCGCGCACCACGCGGTCGAGCTCCCCTACGTGTTCGGCCAGCTGCCGGCGGGCGCCGCGGCGGTGGACCGTGCGCTCTCGGAGCGCATGCTCGAGCACTGGGTGCGCTTCGCCGAGACCGGCGATCCGAACGCGCCCGGGCTCCCGCCCTGGCCCGCCTTCCACGGCGCGCGCGAGCCCTACCTGGTCCTCGGCCCGCGCGTCCTCGTCGGCGAGCACCTGCGCCGGGAGACCTGCGACCTCCTCGACGCCTTGCGCGCCGAGCGCGGCGCGAGCGCGCCGGAGGAGCGTGCCCGCGTTGCGCGCTTGTTCGTCGCCCTCGCGCTCTCCGCCCTGCATCCCGGCCGCGGGATGGCGGCCGCAGCCCGCTGACGAGGGCCAGCCCTGCAGGCTCGCGCGCGCGTGCTAGGCTCGCGCCCATGCTGGCCGCGCTCGCCCTCGCCGCCCTGTGTCCGACCCAGGCCCACGCGATTGAGGGACGCTTCCGCATCCACTACGTCGGCTACGAAGCCGCCTGGGACGAGTGGGTCCCCTCGACGCGCATCCGCTTCCCCGAGAAGCCCGCGCCGGCGCGCTGACCTCTAGGGCCCGGCGGGCTCTCGCGCATGGACGCTGGCGTCGCGTCCTGGCCTCAATCGCCTCGGAAGGTATCCGCGGAGCGGCCGTTTTCCCGATTGCGAGAATCAGAAGCCCGTCACCTGTCCGCGCCCCCGCGGTGGTCGAGGCACACGAGCGTGCCCTCGCCGCTGCGGGCGTAGACGAGGCCGTTGCACAGGACGGGCGTCGCCCAGAAGGTGCT
>Ga0315910_10002875_pt1 | contig 14924 bp, 12 predicted proteins | sample EdamamesoilMG_FD_204470 | JGI IMG/M metagenome (GOLD analysis project Ga0315910, IMG submission 204470) | Garden soil microbial communities collected in Santa Monica, California, United States - Edamame soil | ecosystem: Environmental > Terrestrial > Soil > Garden | place: USA: California...
TGCGCCGCAGGATCGCCCGCAGCCGCGCGAGGAGTTCCCGGCCGCTGAACGGCTTGGTCAGGTAGTCGTCGGCGCCCGCGTCGAGCGCACCGATCTTGTCGTCCTCCCGGTCGCGCACGGTGAGCACGAGCACGGGCAGGCTCGACCACTCGCGCAGTCGCCGCATCACCTCGACGCCGTCGAGGTCGGGCAGTCCGAGGTCGAGGATGGCCGCGTCCGGCGCCTGCGTGGCGATCTCGTGCAGTGCGAGCTGACCCGTATCGACCTCGCGGACACGGTAGCCGGCCCCTTCCAGCGTGATGCGCAGGAGGCGGCGAATCTGCACTTCGTCGTCGATGATCAGCAGGGTGTGCGATGCGGCTTCGCTCATTCCGGGGGCGGAGCCTGCCGCGGCGGATTCGGCAGGTAAATCGTGATCGCCGCGCCGCCGCCGGGGTTTTCACCCACGACGATCTCACCGCCTTGCGCCACGACGAACCCGCGCACGATCGACAGCCCGAGTCCGAGCCCGCCGGCCCGGGCGATGTCGCCACGCGCAAACTTCGTGAAGAGCCGCTCCCGCATGGCCGGGGGAAAACCCGGCCCGCGATCGGCCACGGTGAAGAAGGTGCGCGCGCCTCCGCGGTCGAGCCCGGCGGCGAGAAAGATCGGCGTGCCGGACGGCGTGTGCAGCGCGGCGTTGAGCAGGAGGTTGGCGAGCGCCTGCTCGGTCAACGCGAAGTCGGCAAACACCGGCGGCAGGTCGTCGGGCACGTCGACATCGATGCAGCGCCCGGAAGCGGCATCGCGCACGGCCTCGAGCGCGGCGTTGACGAGGTCCTGCACGTCGCACCAGTCCAGCCGCGGCCTCAGGGCGCCGCTCTCGAGCCGGGTCTGGTCGAGGAGGTTGCCGACGAGGCGGTTGAGGCGCCGGGCCGCGACCCGCGCCTCCTCGACGAGCGCCGCGCGCGCCTCCGCGCTCGCGCTTGCGATGTTTTCCACCGCCGAGGTGATGACGGCCAGCGGCGTGCGCAGTTCGTGTGAGACACTGTCGAGAAGGGCGCGATGGAGCTTTTCTGACTCGGCGAGGAGTTTCTCGCGTTCGCCCGCCGCCCGCAGGTGCTCGCGCTCGATCGCGAGCGCGAGCTGCCGCGCGAAGGCCTCGAGCAGGTCGCGCTGGGCGAGCGTGAGGGTTCCGCCAGCTCCAGGTACGACGACGAGCACGCCGACCGCGCGACCCTCGCGCATGAGCGGCAGGTGGAGGCCGGCGCTCGCCGGCAGCGTGTCGGTGAATCGCCCGGCCGCGCGCCCGTGCTGGCGCACCCACTCGGCCACGGCGAGTTCCCGTTCGTCGACCGCAAAGCTCCCCGAGAAATGAACGGTGAGCGTCGCGGTGCCCGGCCCGGCGACCAGCAGCGCCGAGCGCGCGCTGAACAGCTCGTCGATCTGCTTCATCGCCCCGGCCGCGGCCTCCTCGAACGTCCGCGCCTCGGCGAGCGCGCGCGTGAGGTGAAACAGCGCGGTCGCTCGGGCCTCCCGCAGATGCTCGTGGCGCGCCTGCGCGCGTATCCGCGCCGTGAGTGCACCGGAAATGATCGCGACGACGAAGTAGGTGAAAAAGAGGGTCGCGTCCTCGATCCTGCCGATCGCGAAGGTGAAGTGCGGCGGGATGAAGAGGAAGTTCCAGGTCAACGCGCTGAGCACGCCGGCGACGAGCACCGGGCCGCGACCCAGGCGCAGGCTCAGCGCGGTGACCGCGAGCAGGTGGACCAGCCCCACGGCGAGGTAGGTGTCGCCCGGCATCAGTTTCCCGATCGCGGTGATCGCCGCGACCGTACCCAGCGCGACGCCATACTCACGCAGCGGGCTGCGCAGGCCGGCGTCGAACTTGAGCCATCCCTTCGTGCGCGTTCCGGGCTCGGCCGGCACGACGTAGATGTCGATATTGCCGCCGCGCCGGATGAGCCGGTCCACGAGCGAGCCGCCACGCAGCCATTCGACGAAACGATGGCCCCGGGGTTTGCCCACGACGATCTGCGTGGCGTCGTGCTGCAAGGCGACACGCACGAGCGCCGTCGCGACGTCGTCATCGTGCGTGATCACGATCTCGGCCCCGAGTTCGCGCGCGAGCGCGAGGTTGCGGTCGAGCAGCGTCTGCTCCGCCGCGTCGAGGGGACGCGACGTCTCGATGTGCGTCGCGATCCACGAGGCGCCCTGGGCCGCCGCCAGCCGACGTGTCCAGCGCACCAACTGGGTCGAGAACGGACTCGGTCCCACCGCGACGAGCAGCCGCTCGCCGCTGCGCCAGACCGTGGTCCGGGCCTTGCCGGCACGGAGTTGTCGCAACTGCCGGTCCACCCGCTCGGCCGCGTAGCGCAGCGCGACTTCGCGCAGCGCGGTGAGGTTCGATTCCTGGAAAAATCCCGCCCGCGCCGCCTCGGCACGGTCGCCGAGATAGACCTTGCCGGCGCGCAGCCGCTCGAGCAGCTCGGCCGGAGCGAGATCGACGAGTTCGAACTCGTCGGCCAGGTCGAGGAGCGAATCCGGCACGGTCTCGTGCACGGTCGCGCCGGTGATCTGCCGCACCGTGTCGGCGCGCGACTCGACGTGCTGGATGTTCAGCGTGGTGAAGACGTCGATACCGGCGTCGAGCAACTCGATCACGTCCTGCCAGCGCTTGGCGTGGCGCGAGCCGGGCGCGTTGGTGTGCGCCAGCTCGTCGATGATGGCGAGCTGCGGCTTGCGCGTGCGCATCGCCTCGAGGTCGAACTCCGCGAGCACGGTGCCGCGGTGGGCCACCTCCTTGCGCGGGAGCATCTCGAGCGCGGCGAGCAGCGCCTCGGTCTCGATGCGCCCGTGCGTCTCGACCACGCCGAGGACGACGTCGACTCGGTTCGCGCGTTCGCCCTGGGCCGCGCGCAACATGGCGTAGGTTTTTCCCACGCCCGGGCACATCCCGAGGAAGATCTTCAACCGCCCGCGCCGCGCCCGCGCCTCCTCCTGGCGCAGCGCCGCCAACAACGCATCCGGATCGGGCCGCGGCAGGACGGGCATCATGAGCGGGTCAACGCCCCATCTCATCCAGCGCAAGGTTGAGACGCAACACGTTCACACGCGCCGGCGAGAGACCGCCGCCTTCGGTGAGGCGTGTGATGAGTCCATCAAGCGCCTTCCTTCGCGCGTCGTCGAACCCGCGGGCTGTGGCCACCCGCTCGAGTTGCGCACGTACGCCCTCGGGCGACAGGTGCGGGTCCAGACCGCTGCCGCTCGCGGTGAGCAGATCGGCCGGCACCTCGCCGCCACCGGCCGCGGCGCGGCGCTCGTCGATCGCCGCCGCGAGCCTGGCGCTCGTCCATGCCTGGTTGCTCGCGCCCGAGACGACGGTGGCGAAATCCGCCGCGGACGGACGCGGTTGGAAAAAGCGCGGGTCCGTGGTCTTCTGGGCGAGCAACTCCGAGCCGACGACGCGGCCGTCGCGCAGCACGAGCGAACCCTCGGCCTGGTGGCGAAACGCCGCCTGTCCGACCGCCCAGACGGCCAGAGGATAAAGCATGCCGGTGAGGATCGTCAGGACCACGGCCATGCGGAGCGAAGTGAGAAGTGATTTCATCGAGAGAGATTCCGGAATGAGGTTACCTGGACACGGGCCATTCGATGCGCGACGACCCGGCCGAGGACTTCGCGTAGCCGAAGATCCACAGCGCCAGGCTCAGGATGCCGAGGGCAATCAGGACGACCGCGACGGCGAGGTCTTTGTCTCGCATCTTCATGGCCGCCTTCATGTGAGGCCGCACGCGACGAGCGCGAGGTCGATGAGCTTGATGCCGGCGAACGGTGCGACGAGTCCGCCGAAGCCGTAGACGAGCAGGTTGCGCCGGAGGAGCTGAGCGGCTCCGACGGCCCGATACGCAACGCCGCGCAACGCGAGCGGCACGAGCGCGATGATGATGAGGGCATTGAAGATGACCGCGCTGAGGATCGCGCTGTGCGGCGAGTGCAGCGCCATGAGATCGAGCGCGCGCAACGGCCCGGCTGATTCAGGCGCGAGCGCATACAGCGCGAGAAACATCGCCGGGATGATCGCGAAGTACTTGGCGACGTCGTTGGCGATCGAGAAGGTCGTGAGCGAGCCGCGCGTCATCAGCAGCTGTTTTCCGATCTCGACGATCTCGATGAGCTTGGTCGGGTTGCTGTCGAGGTCGACCATGTTACCGGCCTCGCGCGCGGCCTGCGTGCCGGTGTTCATCGCCACACCCACGTCGGCCTGGGCGAGCGCGGGCGCGTCGTTGGTGCCGTCGCCGGTCATCGCGACAAGCCGGCCCGCCGCCTGTTCATCGCGGATGCGGCGGAGTTTCATCTCGGGCGTCGCCTGGGCCAGGAAGTCGTCCACGCCCGCCTCGGCCGCGATCGCCGCGGCGGTGAGCGGGTTGTCGCCCGTGATCATGACGGTCCGGATACCCATGCGACGCAGCTCGGCGAAGCGCTCCTTGATCCCGCCCTTCACCACGTCCTTGAGCTGCACGACACCGAGCACCTCGCGGCCCTCGGCGACGACGAGCGGCGTGCCGCCCGCGCGAGAGACGCGCTCCACCGCCTCGCTCACCGCGGCGGGGAAGGAACCGCCCTGCTGCTCGACCCAGGTGCGCACGCTGTCGGACGCGCCCTTGCGGATGCGGCGCGTCCCGACATCGACGCCGCTCATGCGCGTCTGCGCCGTGAAGGGGACAAACACTGCGTGCGCCCCGGTCTCGTCGCGCTGACGCAGGCCGAACTTCTCCTTCGCCAGCACGACGATGCTGCGCCCCTCGGGCGTCTCATCGGCGAGCGAGGCAAGTTGCGCGGCGGCACCGAGACGCTCGATGGAGATACCCGGCGCCGGGACAAACTCCGAGGCCTGGCGATTGCCGAGCGTGATCGTGCCGGTCTTGTCGAGAAGGAGCACATCGATGTCGCCGGCGGCCTCGACCGCGCGGCCCGACGTGGCGATGACGTTGCGCCGGATGAGGCGATCGATGCCACTGATGCCGATCGCGCTGAGCAACCCGCCGATTGTGGTCGGGATGAGGCAGACGAGCAGCGAGACGAGCACGGGCAGCGACGTGTCGACCGCGCCATCCTGCCCGGCGAGCTGCTCGGAAAACCGCGCGAACCACGGCAGCGTGATCACCACGCCGAGAAAGATCGCCGTCATCGCGACGAGGAGGATGCCGAGCGCGATCTCGTTGGGCGTGCGCTGGCGCGAGGCGCCCTCGACCAGGCCGATCATGCGGTCGAGGAATCCCCCACCCGGCTCCTGCGTGATGCGCACGAGTATCCGATCACTGAGCACGCGCGTACCGCCGGTCACGGCGCTGCGGTCGCCGCCGCTCTCGCGCACGACCGGCGCGGACTCGCCCGTGATGGCCGACTCGTCGACCGTGGCGATGCCGTCGGTCACCTCGCCGTCGGCCGGGATCACGTCACCCGCCTCGCACACCACAGTGTCGCCACGGCGGAGGTCGGTCGCGGCGATGCGCTCCTCCTCACCCGCGGCGGGATCGCGCAGGCGGCGCGCGATCGTCTTCGAGCGCGTGCGTTTCAGTGCGTCGGCCTGGGCCTTGCCGCGCCCCTCGGCGATCGCCTCGGCGAAGTTGGCAAACAGCACGGTGAACCAGAGCCAGATCGTGACCTGCGCGGTGAATCCCGAGAGCTCTCCGGCGAAGGCGTCGCGCAGGGCGACCAGCGTGACGACGAGCGCGCCGAGCGCGGTGACGAAGATCACCGGATTGCGCCAGAGCGCGCGCGGATCGAGCTTGCGCAGCGCGTCGAGCGCGGCGCGGCGGAACAGGGCGATCGACCAGGTGGATACGTGATGGGCGTGCATGGACATGGTGCGTTCGGGTTCAGAAAGTGCGGCCCGCCGTCAGGAGCAGGTGCTCGAGCACCGGCCCGAGCGTGAGCGCGGGAAAATAGGTCAGCGCCGCGACGATCACGATCACGCCGCCGAGCAGGATCGCAAAGACGCCGCCGTCGGTGGGGAACGTGCCGCTCGAGGGCGGCGTGGTTTTCTTCGCCGCAAGGCTGCCGGCGATCGCGAGCACGGGGACGATCACGCCGAAGCGGCCGATCAGCATCGCGAGCGCGCCGCCCCACGTGTAGAGGTCGCCGGTCGCCGTGAGGCTGCCGAAGGCCGAGCCGTTGTTGTTGGCCATCGAACCCCAGGCGTAGAGGATTTCGCTGAGCGCGTGCGGTCCGGCGTTGCCCACGGCCGCGCGGCCTGCCTCGGTCGCGAACGACGCGGCGCAGCCGAGCAGCACGGCGGCGCACGGGAGCAGCACGGCGATCGCCGCCATGCGCACCTCGAATGCTTCGATCTTCTTGCCCAGATACTCGGGCGTGCGGCCGACCATCAGGCCGGCGAGAAACACCGCGAGGAGGATCATCGCGACCATGCCATACATCCCGGAGCCGACCCCGCCGAAGATGATCTCGCCGAGCAGCATGTTGAGCAGCGCGAGCCCGCCGGCCAGCGGCGAGAGCGACGCGTGCATCGCGTTGACCGAGCCGTTCGAAGCCGCGGTCGTGGCGTTGGCCCAGAGCACGCTCGGCGTCACGCCGAAGCGCACCTCCTTGCCCTCGAGCGCGAGCGTCGCCGAGCCCGGCGAGGCCACATCGCTCCAGAGCGAGAACCCGAGCGCCGCGACGAAGAAGGTCATCATCACGCCGAACACCACCCAGGCGTGGCGACGCGCGTTCACGAGACGCCCGAAGGCGTCGACGCACGCCGCCGGCAGAAGCAGGATTGCGAGTGTCTGGAGGAGATTCGAAAGCGGCGTGGGATTTTCCAGGGGGTGCGCGGAGTTCACGCCGAAAAATCCGCCGCCGTTGGTGCCGAGTTGCTTGATCGCGACCTGCGAGGCGGCCGGCCCGAGCGGGATCACCTGCTCCGCGCCTTCGAGCGTGGTCGCCGTGGCGTAGGGCGAGAACGACATGACCACGCCCTGCGCGACCAACACGACGGCAACGACGAGGGAAAGCGGCACGAGCACGTAGAGCGTGCTGCGCACGAGGTCGGCCCAGAAGTTGCCGATCGTCGTCGCCGACCGCCGCGCCAGCCCACGGGCCAGCGCCGCTAACACCGCGAGGCCGGTCGCCGCGCTCAGGAAGTTCTGCACGCCGAGACCGCCCATCTGCGTGAGATAACTCATCGTCGCCTCGCCGGAATAGGCCTGCCAGTTGGTGTTCGTGACGAACGAGACCGCGGTGTTCACCGCGACACCGAGCGGCACCGCGCCGAGTCCGGCGGGATTGAGGGGCAGGTGGTGCTGGAGCACTTGCAGCCCGAGGAGCACGGCAAAACCCACGGCGTGGAAAAGCAGCAGCGCTCCGGCGTAGGCGCGCCAGCCCGTCTCGACGGCGGGGTTGACTCCAGCGGCCCGGTAGATCGCGCGTTCAATCGGCGCGAGCCAGCGCAGCCAGGCCGGGGGTTCGCCCCGCAGGACCGCGGCGAGCCAGCGCCCGAGCAGCGGCGTGGCGGGCACCACGACGGCGCCGAAGAGCGCCAGGTAGAGGATGTCGGCGGAGGTCATGTTCTGCCCCGCAGTCTACCGCGCCGGCCGCCGCCCGCCTAATTAACGGGACCCATTGCGGCATTAAGAACGCATTAACTCCGGCCCGGCGCGGCGCGGCGGCGTGCCCGTCCCGGGCCCGTGGTGAGGGCGCCACGCCGCAATGCGGCCGTGGGACACGAGCGACCGCCTCGACCCACATGAGTCCGTCTCAGAACTTTTCCTCGCGCAGGACGCGCACATCCGACTCGTAGACCACGGTGGCGAAGTGCGGCATGATGTCGCGCGCCAGCCGCTCGAGCAGCCGGTCCGCGACCGCCTCGGGCACGATCACGTCGACCTGGATGTTTCCCGACTCCGCGATGTCGCCGTCGCGCGCGCCCTTCGCGCCGAGTCCGGTGACTGGATACGCCGTGTGCCCGCGCGCGCCCTCCTCGGCCAGGAGCCGCGTGATGCGCTCGCGCGCCAGGGCCTCGCACACGACCGTGACTCGTTTCATCGGGTGGGTCTTCATGCTGTGCCTCCAGGATACCACAGGCCGGCCATCCACGCATAGAGCGGCAGGCCGAACACGATGTTGAACGGGAAGGTGATCGCGAGGGCCGCGGTGAGATAGAGCGTCGGGTTGGCCTCGGGCAACGAGAGGCGCATGGCCGCCGGCGCCGCGATATACGAGGCGCTCGCCGCGAGCACGCCCAGCAGCATGGCCCCACCCTCGCTCAAGCCGCACCACGCGCCGACGCCCGTGCCGACCAGGCCATGCAGCACGGGCATGATCACGCCAAAGCCCACGAGGAACGGCCCGACCTTGCGCAGGTCGCCGAACCGCCGCGCCGCCACCATGCCCATCTCGAAGAGGAAGAGCGCGAGCACGCCCTGGAACGGCGTGACGAAAAATCCCGCCGTCGCCGCCATGCCGCGCTCGCCGCTGAGGAAACCCACCAGCATCGAGCCGAGCAGCAGGAACACGCTGCGCCCGAGCAGCCCCTCGTGCAGGGCGAGGCGCGCCAGCGCCGCCGGCTCGATCCGGCCGGTACCGCCGGCGAGCCGCCCGAGCACCACGCCCACCACGATGGCCGGCGACTCCATGACCGCGAGCAGCGCGCTCGCGTACGGCTCGAACGGCTGACTCCGCTCCTGGAGGAAACCCACCGCCGCGAGAAAGGTCACGGCGCTGACCGAGCCGTAGTGCGCGCCGATCGCGGCCGCATCCACCGGCGCGAGCCGGCCGAGGTAACGAAGCACCGGATACGTCCACAGCGGGATGAGGAAGCCGAGCGCCACCGCCGCAAGGGCCGGCAGCCAGACGGCCGCGAGGCCTGCGGCCGCCACGGCCACGCCGCCCTTGAAACCGATGGCGACGAGCAGGTAGAGCGTGAGCGCCGTGTAGAGCGGCTCGGGAAAACGCAGGTCGGTCTTCGCCGCCGTGGCGAGCACGCCGAGCACGAAGAAGAGCACGGCCGGCGTCGCGAGGCTGCCGGCGATGGAGGAGAGCAGCTCCATGCGCGCCTACTCCGCGAGTTTTGCCTGCGACGCCCGGGCCTCGTCGGCGAGCCGCGCGCGAAACGCCTCCACCCGCCGGCGCAGGCGCGCATCGGCCGCACCAAGAATCTGCACGGCGAGCAGGCCGGCGTTGCGCGCACCGCCGATCGCGACCGTCGCGACCGGGATGCCGCCCGGCATCTGCACGATGGAGAGGAGCGAATCCATGCCCTTCAGGGCCTTGCTCTCGACCGGCACGCCGATGACCGGCAGCGCGGTGAGGCTCGCCACCATCCCGGGCAGGTGCGCCGCGCCACCCGCACCGGCGATGATGACACGCAGGCCGCGGTCCGCCGCGGCGCGCGCATACTCGACCATGTCGAGCGGCATGCGGTGCGCGGAGACGACACGCGCCTCGTACGGCACGTCGAACTCGCGGCAGACTTCGGCCGCGGCCTGCATCGTCGGCCAGTCCGAGGCGCTGCCCATGATGATCCCGATCTGCGGCGGTGCTGCGGTCTTTTTTTTCATGAAGGTCCTCCGAAGCGAAGCAGTCGCGCGGCCCGGCGCGCCCGACTCAGGGCCGGACCCGGCGCCGGTCCGAGCACGGTGAGGTGCCCCATCTTGCGACCGCGCACGCTGCGCGACTTTCCATAGAGGTGCACGTGCACGCCCGGCACGGCAAGCGCCGCCTCGAGGCCGGTCGGATGGCCCGGGCCGTCTCCGTGTCCGAGCAGGTTGACCATGACCGCGGCGGGCGCGACCATCGCCGGCGAGCCGAGCGGCCAGCCGAGGACCGCGCGGACGTGGTTCTCAAACTGCGAGCAGGCGCAGGCCTCGATGGTGTAGTGGCCGGAATTGTGCACGCGCGGCGCGAGTTCGTTCACGACGATCCGGCCGTCGGGCATGAGAAAAAGCTCCACGCCGACGCTGCCGACCAGGCCAAACGCCTCCACCGCGCGTCGCGCCACGGCGGCGGCCCGGCGCGCGACCGCGGCCGGGAGGGCCGCCGGCGCCTTGACGACGTGACAGATGTGGTCGCGCTGGATTGTCTCGACCACCGGGTACGAGACCATCCGGCCGTCGCGGCCGCGGCACACGATCACCGCCAGCTCACAGCGAAACCGGCAAAAGCCCTCGGCGAGCAGCGGCATCGCGCCCGCCCCGAGGACCTGCCACGCGCGCGGGACATCATCGAGGTCGCGCACGGTCGCGTTGCCCTTGCCGTCGTAGCCGTTGCGCCGCGTCTTGAGCATGAGCGGCCAGCCGAGTGTTTCGCCGGCGCGCTTCAGGTCGTCGAGACTGTCGACCGCGCAAAACTCCGGCACCGGCAGCCTCGCGTCCCGGAGCACCTCGCGCTGACGGAGCTTGTCCTGGATGAGATCGATGGCGGCCGACGCTGGATACAGGGTCACGCCATCGCGCTCGAGCGCGGCGAGCGCGCCGGCGTCGACAAACTCGTTTTCCAGGGTCACGACGTCGGCCTCACGCCCGAGGGCGCGGAGCGCGTCCGGGGTGTTCCAGTCGCCGACCAGGGTCGTCGCGGCCACGCTGGCCGCGGGCACGGCCCGCGCCTTCTCGATGATGGCGACGGAGAGTCCGAGTTCGGAGGCCGCCTGCGCGAGCATGCGCGCGAGCTGCCCGCCGCCCACGATGCCGAGCACGGGGGCGCGCCCGGTCGGACCGGCATCACCGGAGTGAACAGGAGTCTTCTTCTGGGGAGTCTTCGGCCTCGGCATGTCGTCGGCGAAAGCGCCCACGAAGTCGTCCCGCCCACCGCGGGTCAAGGCAGCTCTCGGCGCGACCACCGCAGCCCCGGGGAGTCTCATCCGCGGGTCCGAGGGCTCGACCGGGGAGAACGTGCGCACGCCGGGCAACGTCCGATGCCCCGCCACGCGGCCGCGTTTTGGAGTGTGCACCCTCCTGGACACGGCCTTGACTGGCGCGCGATCCTCACCGCCGCGCCGCGGACACCCCCTCCACGCCATGCCGACACCCGTCGCCTTCTTCGACACCAAGCCCTACGACCGTGACTTCATGGAAAGCGCGCCGGCCGCCGCCGCGCTCAGCTGGCGTTTCCACGAGTTTCGCCTCACGCCGGAGACGGCCGCACTCGCCGCCGGCACCCAGGCGGTGTGCGTGTTCGTCAACGACCGGCTCGAACGCGCCTGCCTCGACATCCTCAAGGAGGTCGGCGTGCGCCACATCGCGCTGCGCTGCGCGGGCTTCAACAACGTCGACCTCAAGCACGCCCACGCCCTCGGCCTGGTCGTCACGCGCGTGCCCGCCTACTCGCCGTATGCCGTGGCCGAACACACCGTGGCGCTGCTGCTCACGCTGAACCGTCGCATCCACCGCGCCTACTCGCGCGTGCGCGAGCACAACTTCTCCCTCAACGGCCTGGTCGGCTTCGACCTCCACGGCCGCACGGTCGGCGTGCTCGGCACCGGCAAGATCGGCCGCCTCGTCGCGCAGATTTTCCGCGGTTTCGGCATGCAGGTGATCGCGCACGATCCCTATCCCGCCGCCGGGTGGGCCGCGCAGCACGGCGTGGAGTACCGTCCGCTCGAGGCCGTGCTCGGCGCGAGCGACGTGCTCACCCTGCACCTGCCGCTCACGCCCGAGTCGCACCACCTGCTCAACGAGCGCACGCTCGGTCTCGTCAAGCCCGGTGCCACGATCGTGAATACAAGCCGCGGCAAGCTCATCGACACCACCGCACTCATCGCCGCGCTCAAGTCGCGCCGCATCGGCGGCGTGGCGCTCGACGTCTACGAGGAGGAGGAGGGCGTGTTCTTCGAGGACCTCAGCGGCGAGCTGCTTCAGGACGACGAGCTCTCGCGCCTGCTCACGTTTCCCAACGTGCTCGTGACCGCGCACCAGGCCTTCTTCACCGAGGAGGCCCTGGCCGAGATCGCGCGCGTGACGACGGAAAACCTCGCGCGCGGCGCCCGCGGCGAAGCCTTCCTCGACGGCACGATCGTGCCGTCCTGAGCGCGTCCGCCCTTGCGGCTTGCCTCGCCCGGCGGCGGCCCGCGCAATCACCCCGCGTCGCCCGGATGGCGGAATGGCAGACGCTGGGGACTTAAAATCCCCTGCCCGCAAGGGCGTGTGGGTTCGATCCCCACTCCGGGCACGTCGAATCGCCGATCGGCCACCCGCGCGCCCCCTCCCTCCGCATGACTCCCGAACAGCGACCGCATCCGACATTCGCCGAGGCCCTGCGCTTCTGGCTGAAGCTGGGCTTCATCAGCTTCGGTGGCCCGACCGGGCAGATCGCGATCATGCACACCGAGCTCGTCGAGCGGAAGCGCTGGATCTCGGACGCGCGCTTCCTGCACGCGCTGAACTTCTGCATGCTCCTGCCCGGCCCCGAGGCGCAACAGCTCGCCACCTACTGCGGCTGGCTGCTGCACCGCACCTGGGGCGGCATCGTCGCCGGCACGCTCTTCGTGCTGCCGTCCGTATTCATCATGTGGGCACTGAGTTATGTCTACGTGACCTACGGCACGGTGCCGTGGATCGCCGCCGCCTTCCACGGGCTCAAGCCCGCGGTCATGGCCATCGTGGCCGCGGCCACGCTGCGCATCGGACGGAAGGCGCTGAAGAACCACGCCATGTGGGCGCTGGCGGTGCTGGCATTCGTGGCGATCTTCGTCCTGGCCGTGCCGTTTCCTGCGATCATCGCGGTCGCCGCACTGGTCGGCTGGCAGGGGAGCCGTCGATGGCCCGCCATGTTTCGCAGCAGCGGCGGGCACGCCGCGCCGGCACCGGGCGGCGCCGTGCTCGGCGACACCGACGAGTCCCCCGAGCACACGCGCCCGGGCTGGGGCCGGGCGCTGCGCGTGACCGCCTGCTGCCTCGTGCTGTGGATCGTGCCGATCGTGCTCGCCGGCGCGCTGCACGGCTGGGATGGCACGCTCTTCCACGAAGGCATCTTCTTCAGCAAGGCGGCGATGGTGACCTTCGGCGGCGCGTATGCGGTGCTCCCCTACGTGGCGCAGCAGGCCGTCGAGACGCACGGCTGGCTCTCGGCCTCGCAGATGCTCGACGGGCTCGCCTTCGCCGAGACCAAGCCGGGGCCGCTCATCATGGTGCTCCAGCACGTCGGATTCATGGGGGGCTGGAATCACCCGGGCGCCCTGCCCCCGCTCACCGCGGCCACGCTCGGGGCGCTGCTCACGACGTGGGTGACCTTCGTGCCGTGCTTCCTGTGGATCCTCCTCGGCGCGCCGCACATCGAACAGCTGCGCGGCCGGGCCGCGCTCAACGCCGCGCTGTCCGCAGTCACAGCCGCCGTGGTCGGCGTGGTGCTCAACCTCGCGGTGTGGTTCGGCTGGCACGTGGTCCGGCCCGATGGCGGCGGCACCGACTGGTTCGCTGTGATCGTGAGCGTGGCGGCGTTTGCGGCGATGGAGCGGCTGAAGGTCGGGATCATCCCGATCGTCGCCGCCGGCGCCGCGCTCGGCGTGGCGTGGAGTTTCGTGCCCTGAGACACATGCAGTCGGGGCGTGGATCCAGAGTGAAGGAACCGGCACGGGAAGGTGGACGCGCCTGTCCTCAGGTGCGTGGTGAGGGCGCCGCGCCGGATTCCAGGCACGCAGGAGGCCCGCCACACGACGGCCGGGCGACACGTCCGGCCACCGCGAACGGCATGTGTCCGACGTAGCCGGCCTCGGCCCGCGGCCGCCTGATCTCGGCCGCTCCGGGAGATCTGCGCGCGACAGCACGCACACTCGCAGATGGCTTCGCCGCTGCGCGGCGGCGGTCAGACGTTCTCGTCCTCGCCGCGCGTGAGGGCGCGGCGGTTGGCCGGCAGCTCGTGCAGCAGGAAGACGTAGAACGCCATCAGCCACCAGCTGCGCGAGGAGCGGTAGAACGCGACGGGGAAAATCGCGCCACCGGCCAGCGCGAGGCCGATCGCCCACGCGGGCGCGAGCACGCCCGTCCAGCCGAGGATGAGCATCGGCACGAGCCAGGCGACGATGGTCACGCCGTAGTTGATCGACATCGAGCCGAGGAAGAAACCTTCGCCGCGCTCGAGCGGCAGGCCGCAATACGGACACGCGCGCTGCATGCGAAACACCCCGGCGAACAGGCCCTTTCCGCCGCAATTCGGGCAGCGATTGCGCAGCCCGCGCGCCACGACTTCGACCCGGCTCACTCGATGCATCGGCTCAACCACGCGCCCATGTCAGCGCGGTCGCGCGCGTGTGGCAATCCCGCGATCCCGCGTCCGTCGACGCGCGTGCCCGGCGGGAGCGTCGCGCCTTCCCCGCACGACGAGCCGGGCCGGTGCGCGGCACTTTTCGGTTTCCGCCACCTCCCATTCGGTCCCACGATCCGGATACAGATGCTCACCCGCGTACATGACGATCTCTGGGTGGCGCGCTCCCGGCATCGGATGCTGGGACTGCGCACGTTTCGCCAGCTCGTGGTCGTGCGCCTTCCGGATGGCGGGCTGTGGATCCAGTCGCCGGAACCGGTCGACGCGGCCCTGCGCGAGGCGCTCGCGCGACTCGGCCCGGTCGCGCACGTGGTGGCGCCCTCGCTCTGGCATGATGAGTGTCTCGCGGCCTTCCAAAGCGCCTACCCTGACGCCCGCCTGCACGGCACGCCCGGCATGGCCGCGTCGCATCGCGCGCTGCGCTTCTCGCATGTGCTCTCGGACAAGCCACATCCCGCCTGGGCGGCGGTGATCGCCCAGCACCTCGTCCGCGGGATGCCGCGGTTGAACGAGGTCGTCTTCCTGCATCGCCCGAGCCGCTCGTTGCTCCTGTCCGATCTCGCCATGAACGTGCGTCCGCCCGGGACGATCGCGGAACGGCTCGCCTATACGCTGGCCGGAGCGTGGGACCGTTTCGGGCCGACACGATTGGGCCGGCGCATGATGCAGGACCGCGCCGCGGTGCGCGC
>Ga0315910_10002876_pt1 | contig 14923 bp, 12 predicted proteins | sample EdamamesoilMG_FD_204470 | JGI IMG/M metagenome (GOLD analysis project Ga0315910, IMG submission 204470) | Garden soil microbial communities collected in Santa Monica, California, United States - Edamame soil | ecosystem: Environmental > Terrestrial > Soil > Garden | place: USA: California...
TCCGTGAAGTTCGTCGTGCGTGCTGCGTGGAAGGAGAGTGGTGCAGGCCGGCGGGACGGCGAAGGGACGTTACCCGACCACCGCCGGGGGATCGCCGATGATCGGACGGAGGCGGCCCTGATGGGTGGCGAGGAGCGCTTCGGCCTCGGGGCGTGCCAAGGCGCGCTTCAACATCACGATCGCCACCTTCACCGAGCCGCCGGCCGCTTCGACCGCCGTCGTCGCCGCGGCGCGGTCGACGCCGGCGATCTCCATCACGATCCGCTGGGCGCGGTCGGTGAGCTTCGAGTTGGTGACGGTGAGGTCGACCATCAGGTTGCCGTACGTCTTCCCGATCCGGACCATCGCACCGGTGGAGAGCATGTTCAGCACCAGCTTGGTCGCCGTTCCCGCCTTCATCCGGGTGGAACCGGTGAGGACCTCGGGCCCGGTGTACACGGTGAGGCAGACGTCGCAGGTCTCCTTCAGGATCGTCGGCGGCTCGGAGCAGGAGAAGAACATCGTCCGCGCGCCGAGCGCCTGGGCCCGTCCGAGGGCGCCGCGGACGAAGGGGGTGGTGCCGCTCGCCGCGATCCCGACGACGACATCGTGCGCGCCGACCTGGTGCGCGTCCATCTGCGCGATGCCGTCGTTCACGTCGTCCTCCGCCCCCTCGACCGGGCGGAGCATCGCCGGGAAGCCGCCGGCGATGATCCCGACGACCATTCCGGGCGGGGCGGAGAAGGTCGGGACGCACTCCGCCGCGTCGAGCACGCCGAGGCGACCGCTGGTCCCCGCGCCGACGTAGAGCAGGCGCCCCCCGGCGCGGAAGGCGGCCTCGACCAGGTCGATCCCCTTGGCGATCTCCGCCTTGATCTTCGCCACCGCCGGGACCACGGCGGCGTCCTCGGCGTTGATCAGGTCGGCGAGTTCCAGGCTGGAGCGGGCATCCAGGTCGTGTGACCGGGGGTTCCGGCGCTCGGTGAGCCGGGGATCGAGGAAGGCGGGTGTTTCTGGGGGCACGGTCTGGTTAAGATACCGTCTCCCCCCAGTCAGCGCACCTCTTCCAGGGAAAAGCTCCGATGATCCGTGCTTCGTCCGTCGTGCGTCGTGCGTCGTGGCCCCTGCTGGCGGCCCTCCTCGTCGCTGCCTGCGGCCCCTCCACCCCGGTCACCGCGCCGGTCCCGGGGCCGACCAGCGGGATCAACCCGAGCTGGGCCTACGCCGGGAAGGCGCGGGTCGCCGAAGGGTCGAAGGCGATGGTCGTCGCCGGGAGCCCGATCGCGGCCCAGGTGGGGCGTGACATCCTGCAGGCCGGCGGGAATGCGGTGGATGCCGCGACCGCGGTCGGCTTCGCGATGGCGGTGGTGCACCCCGAGGCCGGGAACATCGGCGGCGGTGGTTTCTCGATGATCCGGATGGCGGCGACCGGCGAGGTCGCGGCCCTGGACTACCGCGAGGCGGCGCCGGGGCGCGGGTCGCGCGACATGTACCTCGACCTCCGCGGGAACCCTTCCGACCTGAGCGTCACCGGCGCCCTCGCGGCCGGCGTCCCAGGCGCGGTCGCGGGGCTCATCGAGCAGCACCGGAAGTACGGGCGGCTCCCCTTCGCGCAGGTCATCGAGCCCGCCATCACGCTCGCGCGTGACGGCTTCCTGGTGGACGAATACCGCCAGAACTCCATCGAGAGCGATCGCGACCGGCTCTACCTCTTCCCCGCCTCGCGGCGCCAGTTCCTTCCCGACGGGCACGCGCCGCGGGCCGGCACCACCTTCAAGCAGCCCGACCTCGCCCGCACCCTGATGGCGATCCGCGACCAGGGGCGCGACGGCTTCTACGCCGGCTGGGTGGCCGACTCGATCGTCGCCGAGATGGACCGGAGCGGCGGCTTCATCGCCAAGAGCGACCTCGCGGCCTACCAGGCCAAGTGGCGCACCCCGATCGAGATCAAGTACCGCGGCCACACCATCTACTCGATGCCGCCGGCCTCCTCGGGCGGGATCACGATGGCGGAGATCTTCAACATCATGGAGGGGTTCGGTCCCCTGCCCGCCTTCGGCTCGCCGCAGCTCCTGCACCTCGAGGCGGAGGCGATGCGCCGGTCGTTCACCGACCGGAACCACTACCTCGGCGACCCCGACTTCGAGCAGGTCCCGCAGGCGCGCCTCACCTCCAAGGCGTATGCCGACTCCCAGCGCGCCACCATCGATCCCCGGCGCGCCACGAGGTCGGACTCCATCAAGCCCGGGATCGACGGGATGCACACCACCCACTACTCGGTGGTCGACGCCGAGGGGAACGCGGTGAGCACCACCACCACGCTCAACAACAGCTACGGCAGCGCGGTGACGGTGAGCGGCGCCGGGTTCCTCCTCAACGACGAGATGGATGACTTCGCCACCGCCCCCGGGAAGCCCAACATGTACGGCCTGGTCCAGGGGGAGGCGAACGCGATCGAGCCCGGCAAGCGGATGCTCTCCGCGATGACCCCGAGCCTCGTGCTCGGCACCGACGGCCAGCTGAAGCTCGTGGTGGGGACCCCCGGGGGGCCGACCATCATCACGCAGGTGTATCACGTGATCTCCAACGTGATCGACCACCAGATGTCGCTCCCCGACGCCGTGGCCGCGCCCCGGATGCACCACCAGGGGCTCCCGGACGAGATGCGGCTGGAGCGGGACGGCTTCTATCCGGGCACCATCGCCGGGCTGCAGTCGATGGGGCACTCCGTCGTGTACCGCGGCCGCTGGGGGGATGTGGAGGCGATCATCCGCACTGCCAGCGGCTGGCAGGGGGTGAGCGATCCGCGGCTCGGAGGTGGCGGGGCCGGGTACTAGACTCTCGAGACGCTCAAGCAGAAGGGGCCCCAGGATCGGGACCCCTTCTTCGCTTCCAGCATACGGAAGCGTCTCGAGCGTCTTTCGCGCCTAGAGCGCGAAGTCCCCCGTCAGCGCGATCCGCACGTAGTTCCCGGTCTTGATCACCACGTCGCGATCGTTGGTCTGGCTCGCGACCGCCGCCCCGGCGCCGGCCCCGACCACGCCGCCGATGACGGCCCCGCGGGTGTTCCCGCCGATCACCCGCCCCGCCACCGCACCCGCGGCGGCGCCGGCGCCGACCTTGGCGGCGTCACCCGCCGTCACGCCGCGTCCCACGATCGAGTAAGCGACGGAGTCCACCCGGGCGGAGATGGCGTGGCTGGTCCCGCCGATCTCGACCGCGGTCGGGGTGAGCTTGAGCTTCCCGGTCTTGTCCTTGTCGTTCTCGGCCGGGGCCAGGGTGTCGATGCGGAGCGACACGATGGCGCCGGCGGGGATCACCACGCGGCCCTGCGGGTCGTTCACCGCCTGGGTGACACGGATCCGCATCGTCTCCCCCGGCTTGTTCTTGCGCGAGGTGATCGAGTCGACCGCCGTCCCGGCGAACTCGGTCCCCGCCGCCAGCCGTGACGGCACCGGCGCGGGGGGCTGCGGACGGGACTCCGGCTTCCGGGCCGGGGTCCCCGTCGCCGGGGTGGTGGCGGGCGCCGCGGCGGCCGGCTGGTCATTGAGGGCCGCGGTGCTGTCGACCGGCGCCATCGCGAGGTCGCGGGAGGTGCTGTCGGCCCTGGGGGCCTCGCTCCCGCCGCCGCAGGCCGCGGCGCCGAGGAGGGCGAGTGTGGTGAGGAGCTGGGTCTTCATGAGGCATTCTCCGTATGGTGACTTGTCCGGGCACCCGCGCCCGGCGAATTTGCGTGTGATGCGTGAGCTCTGGTCCGTCCGTCCCTACCTCCGTCCGTACCACTCCATCTACCTCGCCGGGCTGCTGGCGGTGGTCGGTGCGAACGGTTTCCGCATCCTCGTGCCCCGCTTCATGCAGCACGGGATCGATGCCATCGCGACCGGCGGTGCGGTCGCGGAACTCCATCGCGCCATCCTGCTGCTGATCGGCGCCGCGATCCTCGGCGGCACCTGCCGCTATGTGATGCGCCAGCTCCTCAACAGCGCGAGCCGCCGGGTCGAGACCGACCTGCGCAACGCGCTCTTCGCGCATCTGGAGCGGCAGTCGGCCTCGTTCTACGACCGGCGCACCACCGGCGACCTGATCTCGCGCGCCACCAACGACCTGCTCAACGTCCGGATGGCGGCGGGCCCGGCCCTGATGTACCTGGTCGACACGGTGGCGCTCGCCTGCTTCGCGGTCCCCGCGATGGTCCTCACCAGCGCCACCCTCTCCGCCTGGGTGCTGCTCCCGCTCCTCGGGCTCCCGGTCGCGATGGTCTGGTTCGGCCGGCAGATCCACACCCGCACCCAGGCGATCCAGTCCCACTTCGGCCGGCTCACCGACCACGTGGTCGAGAACCTGACCGGGGTCCGGATCGTCCGCGCCTACCGGCAGGAACGGGCCGAGACCGCCGAGTTCGAACAGTTAAGCACAGAGTACCTCCGGCGCAACCTCTCGCTCACGCGGCTTTCGGGACTCTTCCATCCCCTGCTCGGTTTCCTCGGCGGGCTCGGGGCGGTCATCATCCTCTGGATCGGCGGGGGACTGGTGATGGAGGGCCGGATGACGCTCGGCGCCTTCGTCGCCTTCGGGATGTATCTCGCCCAGCTCATCTGGCCGATGATCGCGCTCGGCTGGGCGGTGAACCTGGTCCAGCGGGGCGCCGCCTCGATGGCGCGGCTCAATGAGCTCTTCGCCGCCCTGCCCACGATCGTCGATCCGCTCACCCCGACCCCCCTCCCGGTGCGCGGCGGACCCCGCCCCCTCGCGATGGAGCGGGTGTCGTTCCGCTACCCCGGGGCCGAGGAACGGGGGTGGGTCCTCCGCGACATCTCGTTCCAGGTCGCGGCCGGCGAGTCACTCGCCATCGTCGGAGCGACGGGGTCGGGGAAGAGCACCCTCATCGAGCTCCTCACCCGCGCCTACGACCCCACCGAAGGCCGGATCACCGTCGACGGGGTCGACCTCAGAGCCCTCTCCCTCGCCGAACTGCGGCGCGCGGTGAGCCTGGTGCCGCAGGAGACCTTCCTCTTCAGCGCCACCGTGCGGGAGAACGTCCTCTTCGGGATGCCGGACGACGGGCGCCTGGAACGCGCGGCCGAGGCCGCCCAACTCACCGAAGCCCTCCCCTCCCTCCCCGACGGTTACGACACTCTCCTCGGTGAACGGGGGATCAACCTCTCCGGGGGCCAGAAGCAGCGCACCGCGATCGCCCGCGCCCTCGCCAAGGATGCGCCGATCTTCCTCCTCGACGACGCCCTCTCGGCGGTCGACGCCCACACCGAAGCGCAGATCCTCACCAACCTCCGCTCCGCCCTCGCCGGGAAGACGACGGTGATCGTCTCCCACCGGCTCGCGGCGGTGCGGGACGCGCACCGGATCATCGTTCTGGACGAGGGAAGGATCGTGGAGGAAGGGACCCACGCGGAGCTGATCCGCCGCGAAGGAAAGTACTGGGAGCTGGTGCGGCGACAGCAGCTGGAGGAGGAGGTCGAGACGACGTAGGCCTGGACGACGGCAGATCCACGCGGCGCACCTCTGGTGCGCCGCGCTTCCTTTTTTATTGTGCGGGGCCGTAGGGGCGGGGCTTGCCCCCTACAGTCTCTTCCGCAGGAACTCCGGCGTGATCTGGTTCAGGTACCCCGCCAGCTCCGTGAACTTCCCCGTCACCAGCAGTATCCCCACCAGCACCAGGAGTGCTCCCGCGATGCGGTTCACCCACGGCAGGTACTTCCGGAACCGCTGGAACCAGGCGAAGAAGCTCTCCACCATCCACGCGGCGACCAGGAACGGGATCGCGAGTCCAGCGGAGTAGGCGCCCAGGAGGAGGAGCCCCTCCCCCATCGTCTCGCGGGTCCCGGCGATCGTCAGGATCCCGCCGAGGATCGGCCCCAGGCAGGGGGTCCACCCCGCCCCGAACGCCACGCCGACCAGGAAGGCGCCGAGGACGCCGAGCGGCTTCTCCTGCAAATGCACCCGGGCCTCCATCTGGAGGGCCGGGATCTTGATCACCCCCATCGACACCAGGCCGAAGAAGATGATCAGTACCCCGCCGATCCTCGCCACCAGGTCCTTGTTCGCGCGGAGCGCGGAACCGAGCGCGGTGGCGCCGGCGCCGAGGAGGAGGAAGATCGTCGTGAAGCCGAGGACGAAGAGGGTCGCCTGGATCATCGCCACGCGGCGGCGGTCGGTCATCTCCGAGGCGTTCATCCCCGTCACGAAGCCGAGGTAGCTCGGCACCAGCGGGAGGACGCAGGGCGACAGGAAGGAGAGGAGCCCCGCAAGGAGGGCGACGACGATGCCGATGGAGGGTTCGTTCATGCGCGGAGCGCCTCGAGGTCCCGCTTCTGGCAGTCGCGGCAGAGCCCGTGGAGCTCCACCCGGTGCCGCTGCAGCAGGAAACCATTTTCGTCGGCCAGGAAGCCCAGCATCCGGTCGACCCGTTCGTTGGTGAATTCGGTCACGGCGCCGCAGCGGGCGCAGACCAGGTGGCCGTGGTCCCCGCGGTCGGGACTCCCCTCGAAGCGGCGGACCCCTTCCCCGAAATCGTGGGCGCGCGCGAGCCCCGCCTCGACCAGGACGTCGAGGGTGCGGTAGATCGTCGCGGTGCCGATGCGGTGCCCCCGCTCGCGGAGCCGGCGCTGCAGGCCATCGGCCGAGAGATGGCCCTCGGCCTCGAAGAGGGTCTCGGCCACCACGTCACGCTGGCGGGTCACCGGGAGGCGCTGGTCGCGCAGCCACCGGCGGAACCGCTCCAGGAGGTCGGCGACCTCATCCCTGCTGAGCTTCATCGCCCTCGAGGGGAAGCTCCGCCGGCACGTCGGATTCCGGATACCACTCGCGGAGCGCCACCGGGGTGGGCGGCCCTTCGTCGACCCGCTTCTCGACATCGGCGAGGAGCTTGTCGAGCGCCTCGATCGGGCCGCTGCCGACCTCCTCGATGGTGCTCTGCCACTGGCCCCGCTGCTTCCCCTTGATGGTGGCGATGTAGCGCGCGGTGTAGATCCTCCGCCGGTCGCCGTGCACGCGGGAGATGATCGCGGTCCCCGCCTCCTGCGGCCCGTTCCGGAGGGGCTGGAAGATCCAGACCCCGTCGATCTCCGGCACCGGGACCTGGAGGGCCACCTCATCGGCGAGCTTTTCCCAACGCCCCATAGGCCCCTGCCCGAAGGGGGCGGTCATCCCTGCTCCTCGGCCCAGCGCTCCACATACACCCGGAGCACCGTCATGAAATCCTGCGCGTTGGTCACGACGCCGAAGGCCTGGTGGGTGCCGCGATCCTTGAGCTTGTTGACCACGAACTCCTCCTGGTCCACGCAGATCGTCATCAGCGGCGTCGGTTCCCCCGCGGCGTCCATGTAGAACGCGGGGAGCATGTTGCCGACCGCGATGGCGTGGAGGGCCGTGGCCACCATCACCGCACCGGTCGCCTTCACGGCGTGCTCGCGCATCGCGTCCTGCGCGTCGAGGGAGTTGCTGTACACCCCGGGGAGGGGCCCGTCGTCGCGGATGGAGCCGGCGAGGACGTAGGGCACCTTGCTCGTCACCACCGCGTGCATGATCCCCGATCCGATGAGCCCGGTCTCCACCGCCTTCTCGATGCTGCCGAGGGCACGGACCTTGTTGATGGCGCGCATGTGCGTGCCGTGGCCCCCGTCGGTCGGGTTCCCCTTGTTGTCCATCCCGAGGGTGGTGCCGAAGATCGCGGCCTCGATGTCGTGCACGGCGACCGCGTTCCCGACGAGGAGCGCGCCGACGTAGCCGTTCCGGATGAACCACTCGAAGTCGTGCCGCGCGCGCGAGTGCACCAGCGCCGGCCCGGCCACCCAGAGGACGTACCCCCCGTCCTTCTTCTGCTGCCCCAGCCGGGCAGCGAGCTCCTCGTAGTTGACCGGGCGCTCACGGCTCACCTCGGTCGACATGAACTTGAACTCCTCCTTCCCCGCCCCGCCCCCGAGGAATCCCTGGGTGTGGACGTAGACCCCTTCGCTCCCATCCTCCGCGTGGCCCATCACGATCGCGTCCCCCTTCTTGAGGCGACGCGGTTCGCTCACCTCGAGCCTCGCGCCCCGGCGGACGATGACGCAGTCCATCCGGGGACGGTCGGGCATCACCCACTTCCCGCCGAGGCGGACGTAGGTCGGGAGGTTGGAAGTGCTGAAGAAGTCCTCGGGGAGGACCCCATCGGCGGGGAGCGGGGCGAACCGGGCCTCGGGGGCGTTCACCAGGGCCGGCTGCGTAAAGTCGGGACCGCGGTAGTCTTTGCTCATCCGGCGCGGAATCTAGCCGTCTCGCCCAAGTGCGGGTAGGACAGTAGGTTAGGATATCCCGCCGGTGTTCCACCCCCCTGACCACGGACCCCGCCCACCCCGCGTGCCCCCTCGCCTTCCACTGGCAGCGGCCCTTTCCGCGACCCTGATCGCGGTGACTCTGCACGCCCAGGTCCCGGCCCGCCGCGACTCCACCCCGGTGGAGATCGCGGAGCTCACGGTCACCGTGACGCGGACGCCGGAACCGCTGTCGCGGGTGCCGCAGGGGGTGAGCGTCATCGACCGGAAGGAGATCTCACGGGGCAAAGCGACGCTCGGCATCGACGAAGCGCTCACCGACCTCCCGGGGGTCTATGTCGCCAACCGCTACAACTATTCCCTCGACCAGCGGCTCTCGATCCGCGGCTTCGGGAGCCGCTCCAACTTCGGGACCCGCGGCGTGAAGGTCATCCTCGACGGCGTCCCCCAGACCCTCCCCGACGGGCAGAGTCAGCTCACGAACCTCGAACTGGCCAGCATCGGCCGGATCGAGGTCCTCCGCGGGGCGAGCTCCGCGCTCTACGGCAACGCCTCCGGGGGGGTGATCAGCTTCACCTCCCTTCCCACCGCCCCCGACCCCTTCGGAGCGTCGGCGCGGTTCGAGGGGGGCTCCTACGGACTCTGGAAAGGGATGGCCCGGCTCTCCGGCCGGAGCGGGATGGTGAGCGGGGCGCTCAGCTACTCACGCACGGTGCAGGAGGGGTTCCGGCAGCAGAGCGCCTTCGAGGGACAGAACCTCTCCGGCGTGGTCGACTGGTTCGCCGGCGCGGCGACCAAGGTGACTGTCCGCGCGAGCATCGCCGACCAGCCCCTCGCCGACAATCCCGGCGCGCTCAACGCCGCCGAGCTCGCCGCCAACCGCGATTCGGCGCCGGCGAACAACATCACCCGGGACGCCACCAAGGACGTGGTGCAGCAGCAGTACTCGGCCACGGTGACCCACTACGCTGCGACCGGTGCCGAGTACCAGGCGACCGCGTTCTACTTCGGCCGGGACCTCGACAACCCGCTCGCGACCAACATCTGGAATCTCATCGACCGGAACGCCGGCGGCCTCCGGCTCCAGGGGAGCTGGCCCCTCGGCGAGGGCCCCTACGCCCCCAAGCTCACCGCGGGCGCCGACCTGCAATCGATGCGCGACGACCGCAACAACCTGACCCCGGTCCCCGCGGCCGGCCCGGTCACCGACACGATCCTCCGGCAGCAGGAGTTCGTGACGGAGCTCGGCCCCTTCGTCCAGCTCGCCTGGCCGGCGGGGGAACGGTGGCTCCTGGCGGGAGGGATCCGCTACGATGCCGTTCGCTTCACCGTGGAGGACGAGCTCCTCGACGACGGCGACAACTCCGGCACCCAGACGATGCAGGCGTTCAGCGGCGGAGGCGGGGTGAGCTACCGCGCCTCCCCCGCCTTCGTGCCCTACCTCAACGTGAGCACCGGATTCGAGACCCCCACCACCACCGAGCTCGCGATCGCGGAGTCGGGGGGACAGGGGTTCAATGACTCGATCGGCCCGCAGCGCGCGCGGTCCCTCGAGATCGGGGGACGGGGGACCCTCGGCACCCGGTTCGAGTGGTCGGCGGCGTTCTTCATCATCGGGATCCGCGACGCTGTGGTCCCCTACTCCGAGCAGGCGGGGCGCTCCTACTTCCGGAACGCCGGGGAGGCGAGGAACCGCGGCTACGAGATGGGTCTCGCCTGGCGTCCGGCGGCCGCCCTCACCCTGCAGGCGGCGTGGACCCATTCGAACTACCGGTACACCGACTACACCGTGATCACGAACGACGGCGCGGACACCACCACCTTCACCGGCACCCGCCTCCCCGGCGTCCCGGTCGACTTCCTCCGACTCGGCCTCCGCGCCTCCCTCCCCTCGCGGCTCTGGCTCGATCTCGATCACACCCTATCAAGCGAGATGTACGCCGACGACGCGAACACCATCAGCGTGGATGGCTGGGGCGCGGGGGTGAGCAACCTCCGGTTCGGGTGGGACGGGACCCTCGGCGCCACCCGCATCGCCCCGTTCGCGGCGGTGTACAACCTCTGGGACCGGACCTACACCGGGAGTGTGACGGTCAACGGCTTCGGTGGCAGGGTGTTCGAGCCGAGCCCGCGACGGAACTTCTATCTAGGGGTGGAGGTGGGGTGGAGGCGGGTGGGCGGCTAGGCGGGTCAGGAAGATCGTGTGGAACGCGAGGAATGCCAAAGGCTGGCGAGAAAGCAAGAAGGCGCGAATGGAGATCGATCCACCCTCGCGCCTTCTCGCATCACGCCCGCCTTTAGCCTTCCACGCCTTCACACGAGCATCACAACTCGAGAATGAACATCCGCTCGAAGTACGTCGCCTTCCACCTCACCCCCTGCCGCTCCATCAGCTCCGCCATCGCGGCACCGAGGGGATAGACCACCTCGCGGCGCTGGGCGCCCAGGTCGATGCGACCGAGCTCGTCGACCAGCCGAGCCTCCTGCCAGGCGAGGGTCGCGTCGGCCACGAGACGGGCCCGATGTCCGGCCCGTGCGGCCGCAAGTTCGGTCCACCGCGGCACCCCTTCCTGCCAGAGCTGGAAGTCGAAGTACCTCCGGTCGTCCGGCGCCAGCATCGCGTCGAGCGTGCGCTTGAGGTCGGCGGCGTTGGTATAGGCCGTGGCACGCGCCGTTCCCTTGGCCCGGAGCGCCTCCTGCATCGCCAGGGCCCAGCGGCGCACCGCTCCCTGTACCGCACCGGAGTCGTAGGGGAAGGGGAAGTTGAGAGCCCACATCCCCGTCGTGTCGCCACGCGCGAGCCCGAGGGCGTTGAGGCGAGTGTAGTAGTCGGGGCGGGAGTACTGGAGCTGGTGGAAGTGCTCGTGCAGCGCCACCAGGACCCAGCGGTCGGGAGGGGTCCCGGTCCCGGCGGGGGTGCCGATAACGATCGTGGGGACGCCACCGACCGCCGGGAAGGTCGCCTGGAAGCGGGGGGAGAAGATCCGTTTCCGGCTCCACGCGACCGCCCCGCTCAGCGGTGTCGGGTAGAAGTGCTCCGCGCTGTCGGTGACGAGCAGGAGCTGGCTCGGCGCCGTGGTCCACCCAGGCCACACCGACTCGCCGACGCGGTCGAAGAGCTGGAACGCCTCGACCACCGGGGCCGCGGCGAGGGGGGCCTGCGCCACGAGCGGCCGAACGCCGAGGATGAGGAGGAAGGGCCAGAAGAGGGCGGAACGCATCAAGACTCCAAAGGGGTGGTCGCACCATAGATGCGCCACCCCCCCGGTTCGTCACGACATCCCTTCCCCCCAAAGCGCCCAAGCGCCCAAGCGCCTAAGCGCCTAAGCGCCCAAGCGCCCTACCTCGACAACCACGGTATCACCGAGATCAACGCGGGGATCAGCGCCTCCCGCCGCCCCGGGATCCCCATCATGACCCCCGCCCGCAGGTAGGGCCCCCCGTAGCTCGCCCTCGGTCCGTCATCCAACACGTTCTCGTCGGCCCGCCACGCCGTCCCGCCGAAGGTGTGGGAGTACCCCCCCTTCACGATCACCCCGAGCCGCTGTCCCATCAGGCGGCCGACGCGGTACTCGACGCTCATTCCGACGTGCCACTGCCCCGACTGGCCGTCGATGTCGACCCCCCGGCGTGGATCGGCGAGCACGGAGTCGATGGTCCCCCCGCGGAGCTCCTGCAATCGGACCCCGATCCGTGAGAGTCCCACCCCGCCGCTCGGCACCACCCGCCAGTTGTTCCCCGCGATCACCGCGTATCCCACCCCGATCAGGAGGGCGCTCCCACGGACCTGCGACCGCCAGACGGAATCTTCCGACTCCGGTCCGAGGATCGCACTCCCCGCGAACGCCACGTCCCACCGTCCGAACCGGAGCTCGGTCGACAGCCCGGTCGACCAGATGTGGCGGTCGATCTGCGGGAGGTCGTTGGCCGCGAGCGCGGCGTTGAGGGGTGCGACATCGAGCGACTGCAGCCCGAACCCGAACGCCGTCGCCGCCTTGAGCGGGCCAGTGGTCGTGTCGGGGGGGCCGAAGAATTGGGCGGCCAGGCGGTCGGGCGGCCCGGCGGCCAGCAGGAGCAACGAGAGTAGACAGGAACGCATAGCACCCATCCTCAAAAGTATGGCCGACCGCCGGACCGCCCGACCGCCCGACCGCCTAAAGCAGCGACACCGGATCCCGGTCGATGGTCACCCGCACATCGGGTGACCCCTGCGCCAGCCGCGGTGCGGCGTACCGCACGTACCGCCCGACCTCCTCGGCACTCCCCCGCACCAGCATGTGCCACCGCCACCGCTCCTTGAGCCGGGCGAGTGCCGCGCGCGCCGGGCCGAGGATCGTGACGGTGAGGCCGGTCTTCGCGACCAGCTGCTCCGACCACTCCCCGACCTCGGCGGCCCGCCGGCTGGTCGCGTCGTCGTCGATGCCGGTGACCACCACGTTCGCGAGCGCAAGGTGCGGCGGGTAGGGAGGCGACACCCGCTGCTCCAACTCCTTCGCGAGGAACCCCTCCACGTCGTGCCGTGCCGCCGCCCGGATCGCGTGGGCCTCCGGGGTCCGGGTCTGGACCAGCACCTTCCCCCCCTTGGGACCGCGACCGGCCCGCCCCGCCACCTGGGCGAGGAGCTGGAAGCTCCGCTCCGAGGCGCGGAAGTCGGGGAGGTGGAGCCCGGTGTCAGCATCGACCACGCCGACCAGGGTCACGTTGGGGAAGTCGAGCCCCTTCGCGATCATCTGCGTCCCGAGCAGGATATCCACGTCACCCCGTTCGAAGGCGCCGAGGATGCGGTGGTGCGACCACTTGCTGCTGGTGGTGTCGAGGTCCATCCGCGCCAGCCGCGCCGCCGGGAACCGCTCCGCGAGGAGTTGCTCCAGCTGCTGGGTCCCGATCCCCCGCATCTGCACCACCACGTGCCCGCACCCCTGACAGGTGCTCGGCACCCCTCGCGTGGCGCCGCAGTAGTGGCAGGCGAGGCGCGGCGGGGTCTGGTGCACCGTCATCGCGATCGAGCAGTTGGCGCACTCCTCCGTCGCGCCACAGCTGTCGCACTGCAGGTGCGAGGCGAAACCGCGGCGATTGAGGAGGAGCAGGACCTGGTCCTTCCGCGCCAGGGCGTCAGCGACCGCCTCGTCGAGCGCCACCGACCAGGGGATCGCTCCGGTGTCGCGGGCGCGCGGTGCCTTGCGGAGGTCGACCACTTCCACCGGCGGGAGGGGGCGCGAACCGATCCGCTCCGGCAGCGAGATCCGCTCGACGCTCCCCGCGGTCACCCGGCTCCAGGTCTCGGGGCTCGGCGTGGCGCTCCCGAGGATGAGCCGCGCCCCTTCCAGCCGGGCCCGCACCGCCGCCACGTCGCGGGCGTGGTAGCGCGGCGTCTCGCCGTTCTTGTAGGTCGCCTCGTGCTCCTCGTCGACGACGATGATCCCCACCCCTTCGAGCGGGGCGAAGATCGCGGACCGCGCCCCGACCACCACCCGCCGTTCCCCCCGGCGGAGGAGCTTCCACTGGTCGGCGCGTTCCCCGTCGGACAGCCCGCTGTGGAGCACCGCCACCTGGTCGCCGAACGCACCCCGCACCCGCCGGACCGTCTGCGGGGTAAGCCCGATCTCGGGGACGAGGATGATCGCCCCCTTCCCCTCGGCGAGGACCTTCCGCACCGCCTCGAGATAGACGAGGGTCTTCCCGCTCCCGGTGACTCCGTGCAGCAGCGCTGGTCGGCCGGCAGGGAGGGCGGACAGGGCGGACAAGGCGGACCGCTGATCGGCGGTGAGGTCGGTGGGGGGAGCGACACCCGGGTCGCCACCGAACGGATCGCGGAACCGCTCCTCCTCCTCGACCGTGGCGAGTTCCTTGTCGAGCATCGCCTTGAGGACGCTCGCCCCGAATCCGAGCTGCTCGCTCAGGTGGGGGATCGCGGCCCGCCCCCCGAGCTCTTCGAGCGTCTCGTACAACCGTCGCTGCTCCTTCGCTCGGCCGAAGATCCGGTCCCGCTCCAGCAGCGGCAGCCCGGTCACCGTCAGCACCATCACCCGCTCGACCATCTCCTCGGCGCGCGTGTCGGGGGGCTCCACCCGGAGCTCCACCGTCCCGACCCGCTCGAGGCGGTTGATCGCATCCCAGACCTGCTTCTTCAGCGCGCGCGCGACCTCGTCGACGTACCCCTCCCCGCCCTTCCGATCGAGCCAGGTGAGGATCTCCCCCGCGGTCCCCCCGCCCCGCGGTGCTCCCGGAACGATCGACACCACCACCCGGGAACTCCCCCAGAGGGCCGCGGGGAGTGCCGCCCGGAGCGCCAGGCCGAGGGGGGCCCCGTAGTACCCGGCGATCCACTTCACCGACTCGAGGAGCGGGCCGGGGAGCGCGGGGACCGGGTCGGGAACGCTCAGGATGTCGCGCGCCTTCTGCCTTGGCGCGGTGACCCCGGTCGCGACGACGATCCCGATCTCCTCCCCCTGCCGGAGGGGCACGACGACGCGCGCGCCCGCCACCACACGGTCGGCGAGCGCATCAGGGATGGAATAGGTATAGGGGGTCGCGACCGCGAGGGGGAGCGCGACCTCGGCGTAGTCGGTCATCGGACCGCCGGCATCACTTCCGGCGGACGCCGAGCCCCGGGCCGGTGGGGAGGGTCACCTGCCCGCCGGTGATGGTCGCGCCGATGAACGGGTCGTCGGCGA
>Ga0315910_10002877_pt1 | contig 14919 bp, 12 predicted proteins | sample EdamamesoilMG_FD_204470 | JGI IMG/M metagenome (GOLD analysis project Ga0315910, IMG submission 204470) | Garden soil microbial communities collected in Santa Monica, California, United States - Edamame soil | ecosystem: Environmental > Terrestrial > Soil > Garden | place: USA: California...
GTCGCTCGCTCCTGGTGAGCCTTCGACGCGACAATCTGCTCGAGCACGTACGGTAGGATTCCACCGGCCGCGAAGTATGAGATCTCGATCGGTGTATCGATTCGTAGGACCAGGCGCACCGAATCCCGCCGACCGTCGCGACGCTCGATCCCGAGGAGCCCCGACTGGCGTGGCTGCAGGGGGCCTTCGAGCGTTAGCTCGAATCGCTCGGTACCATCCAGCCCGAGCGTCTGGGCGGTGATCCCCTCCGGAAGCTCCCAGGGCAGCACTCCCATGCCGACCAGATTCGAGCGATGGATCCGCTCGAAGCCGCTTGCGACCACGGCGCGCACCCCGAGGAGGCGCGTCCCCTTGGCGGCCCAGTCGCGCGAGCTCCCGGCGCCGTAGTCGCTTCCCGCGATCACGATGAGCGGTACGCCCTCGGATCGGTAGCGCTCCGCCGCCTCATAAATCCCCATCCGCTCGCCGTCGGGCTGATGGTGAGTCAGCCCGCCCTCGACGCCGGCGACCATCGAGTTTCGGATTCGGACGTTCGCGAACGTTCCTCGGATCATCACCTCGTGGTTCCCTCGGCGGGCACCGTAGCTGTTGAAGTCCTGATCCGGCACGCCGTGCTCGCGGAGGTAGGTGCCGGCTGCCGACGTCGGGTTGATCGCGCCCGCCGGGCTGATGTGATCGGTCGTGATCGAGTCTCCGAAGATGGCGAGGGCTCGCGCGCCGGAGATATCGACGAGCAAAGGCGGGGTGAGCGACGGGTCGAAGTAAGGCGGTTCGCGGATATAGAGTGATCTCGGGTTCCATTCGTACGAGAGGCCCGTCGCGCCGGAAATCTGGTTCCAGAGCGGGTTCTGTGTCGCGACGTCCGCATAGGCGCGCTGGTACTCTGCGGGATCGAATGCGCTGCCGAGGAGCGCATCGATCTCCTGCATTGTCGGCCACACGTCGCGCAAATGGACCTCGCGCCCTTCGACGATGGCGAGCGGCTCTCGGGTGAGGTCGATGTCGATCCGGCCTGCGATGGCGAACGCTACGACCAGCGGCGGGCTCATGAGGAAGTTCGCTTTCACGCTCTGGTGGATGCGCGCCTCGAAGTTGCGGTTTCCCGAGAGCACGCTGGCGGTGATGAGGTCGTTCTTCGTGATCGCCTCTTCGAGATCGTGATCGAGGGGCCCCGAGTTACCGATACAGGTCGTGCACCCAAAGCCAACCACGTTGAAGCCCAGGCGATCGAGGAATGGCTGTAGCCCTGTCTTCCTTAGGTACTCGCTCACGACGCGCGAGCCCGGCGCGAGGGACGTCTTCACCCAAGGCTTGACGCTGAGCCCGTGCTCGACCGCGCTCTTGGCGAGAAGCCCGGCGGCAAGCATCACCGCCGGGTTGGACGTGTTCGTGCACGACGTAATGGCCGCGATCACCACGTCGCCGTGAGCTAGCTCAGCGGTCGACGGCCGGGCGGACAGCGACCTACCCGCACCGAGCCGGTTCGGCGTCGGCCGATTGTTCATCATCTCGGTCTCGGTGAGCGTGCTGGTGTCCGTCGCGCGCGGGGGGGGGAAGCTGTCCTCAGACTGCTCGCCACCGCCCGGGCGCGGCGGCCGCCCTCTGCCAAGCCGCACCTTCACTTGACGAAATACCTCAGATTCTTGCTTGCCGTAACCGTCGCTGGAGCTGAGCTGCTCGAAAAATTGCTCCTTCAGCCTGCCCAGCGGAATGCGGTCTTGGGGACGCTTGGGGCCTGCGACGGATGCTTCGATGTGGGCGAGATCGAGATCGATGACAGTCGTGTAGTCGCACTGCCCGCGCGCAGGCATCCCGAAAAGCTCCTGGGCTTGGAAGTAGCGGCGCACCATCTCGACGTGTGCCTCCCCCCTGCCAGTGGCCTGGAGATAGCGGCAGGTGTGCTCGTCAACCGGGAAGAAGCCAATGGTTGCGCCGTATTCGGGGGCCATGTTTCCGAGCGTAGCCCGATCCGGCACGCTCAGACTGGCGGCTCCCTCCCCGTGGAACTCGACGAATTTGCCGACGACGTTCGCTTTCCGTAGGAGCTCCGTGATGTGAAGAACCAGGTCGGTCGCGGTGACTCCCTCGCGCAATCGGCCGTGGAGATGAACGCCGACCACGTCTGGCACGAGCAAATAGACGGGCTGGCCAAGCATCGCGGCCTCTGCCTCGATGCCTCCGACACCCCATCCGACCACGCCGAGCCCATTGACCATCGGCGTGTGCGAGTCCGTGCCGACGAGGGTGTCGGGATAGAGGACGCCGCTCGTGTCGAGCACGCCACGTGCGAGGTACTCCAGGTTCACCTGGTGGCAGATGCCGAACCCTGGTGGGACGATCCGCAGCCCATCGAAGGCCCCCGCCGCCCACTCGAGGAATCGATAGCGCTCGCCGTTTCGACGGAACTCCATTTCCATGTTGAGGCGGGGTGCATCGTCCGAGCCGTAGTAATCAACCTGGACAGAGTGGTCGATGACGAGATCGACAGGGACGTGCGGCTGCACCCGCGATACGTCTTGCCCCCGTCGAGCGACCGCCGAGCGCATCGCCGCGAGGTCCACGAGCAGGGGTACTCCTGTGAAGTCTTGTAAAAGTACACGCCCGACCACGAAGGGGACTTCTGTCACACGTGGCGCCTTGGGCTGCCACCGTGCGAGCGCTTCCACGTCTTCACCCCGGATCCGATGACCGTCCAGATTGCGTAGCACCGACTCGAGGAGGATGCGCAGGCTCACTGGAAGCCGCGAGATGTGAGCGAAGCCGCTCTTCTCGAGGCGCGGCAGCGAGTGGTATGTGCGCGCCCCAGATGCTCCGTAGGGCAGTTCCAAACATTGACGGACATCGATCATCCGACAAAGGGCATGCAAGCCTAGTACCGGCACGGACCGCCGCTCAGTTCGGCTCCTCGGGACGATGTATCGCTGCACCTGGAGAGGCCGCCATCCCAGCTTGACCGCTTGTCGCGGGCGTGATGGGACGAATGTTCATGGGCGACGAGGACGCATATCCAGCCGCGCTGGCACGCGTGTTGCGTTTGGCATGAGAAAGGAATCCCATGTCCGAACACGAAGACCTATACCCTCGAGCTAGACGCGAGATTGCCGAGCAGCGGAGCCGCCTTGCTCCCGGCCCGGCCGAATCCTTCCGAGCCTTCAGCAAGAGCGTCTTCGCTGAGGGGGCCCTTTCCGCCAAGACGAAGCAGCTGATCGCCGTAGCGGTCGCGCACGTGACGTGACACAGTGCCCGTATTGTATCCGTGGCCATACGCGGGCTGCCCTCCGGCACGCGGCGACACCCGAAGAAATCATGGAGGCCATCTGGGTTGCGGCGGAGATGCGCGCCGGCGGCGCGGTCGCGCATTCCGCGTTGGCGCTGGACGAAATCGAGCAGCATCGAGACGAGAAGGGAAGGAGCGGCACGCCATGAGCACGCGAGTCGCCATCAACGGCCTGGGACGAATCGGACGCGCCATTCTGAAGTTGGTGTTCGACGAGTCGACGTTCGAACTCGTCGCGGTCAACGACCTCGTGGACGTCGAGAACCTCGCTTACCTACTCCGATTTGACACCGTGTACGGACGTTATCCAATGCCGCTAGCCGTTGACGCGGGGCACCTCGTCATTGGCGGACGTCGAGTCCGGACGTTGCAGAGCCGCGAGCCCTCGTTGCTCCCCTGGAGAGAGCTGGGCGTCGATCTCGTCTTCGAGTGCACAGGAGCGCTCACGCGTCCCGAAGACCTAGACAAGCACGTTCAGGCCGGGGCGAAGTTCGTCCTTTTGTCGGCGCCGTCGAAAGGTGGTGAGGTGGAGACCGTGGTCCACGGTGTCAACGCTCCCGGCGGCCAGACGAGCGTCGTGTCCTGCGCGAGCTGCACCACGAACTGCATCACGCCGATAGTCGAGGTCGTCGGCCGGCGGATCGGGATAAGGAAGGCGGTGATGACGACGGTGCATGCCTACACGTCCACGCAATCGATCGTTGATGGGCCAAACAAACGCTTCCGTCGTGGGCGGGCCGCAGCAGCGAATCTCGTGCCATCGACCACGGGCGCGGCGCAGGCGACGACGCGCGCGCTGCCTCAGTACGCTGGCCTGTTCGATGGCGTCGCGGTGCGAGCGCCAATCCCCGTCGGCTCGATCGCGGACATCACGTTCGTCACATCGAGGCCGACGTCCGTGGGCGAGGTAAACCAGATTTTCACTGAGGAAGCGGAGACCACGCGCTACGCCGGAGTGCTTGGCGTGTCGCGTGAGCCGTTGGTCTCATCAGATATCATCGGCGATCCACGCGCCTCCGTGATCGATCTCGAGCTGACCAGGGTCGTCGACGGCGATCTCCTCAAGGTCATGAGCTGGTACGACAACGAGTGGGGCTACGCGAACCAGGTGGTTCGCGAGGCGCGCCTCCTGACGAGCGGGCGGCCGGCGCGCGCGAGCTGATTCGGAGAGGCTCTCGATTCACTGCTGGCTCGCGTCCCATCCCAACGCCACGTCTTCCCGACACACGCATGGCAGCCGCTCGTTCGCCACGAGGGTCTGATTCCGGAGCGTCTGCGCGAAGGCGACCATCCCAACCTCGTGTTCGGGGGCTTTCGAAGAGCGGTCCCGATTGAATCGAGACGTGAGCACGAGGCGGCCCTGGCCGTTCTTCTCGCAGACTCACCTCGGGAGTGCGACTGTGCTATGATCACAGTACATGTTGAGCTCCTATCTGCTCATCTGGGGGTCGTGGGCCCTGTTTGGAGCGACCGCGGTGGCAGCGCTCGTGTGGGCGAGCCGACATCAGCAATGGGACGACCTGGATGAAGCGGCGCGCTCGATCTTCGATGCCGCAGAACCAGAGGGTGTGCTGAGCGATCAATTCCCCGACGAGGCGTCGGGCTCCGTAAAAGGCAGGCGCGATGACGGACGAGTTGACGGCGAGGGATGAGCGCCTCGCGCTCGTCCACATAGACCGTTCTACGCGACGGCCGGTGCTCTTTCTCTTCGCTAGCGCAGTATTTTGGCTATTGGCTGGGTCACTGCTGGCGCTGCTGGCATCGATCAAGCTACACGCGCCGGGTTTTCTCGATTCCTTCGCATTCTTGACGTTCGGGCGCGTGCGCCCGGCTCATTTGAACGTCATGACCTACGGCTGGGCGTCAATGGCGGGGCTCGGCGCCGCCCTTTGGCTTCAGGCGCGGCTGTCGCGCGTGCGGCTTCCTGGCGAGCCGCTCGCCTTGGTGGTCGGCTGCGTCTGGAATATGGTCGTTCTGATCGGCACCGTGCAGATCTTGCGAGGTGAGCACACGAGCGTCGAGTGGTTGGAATTCCCGCGCTGGACGTCATACGTCCTCTCAGCGGCCTTCGTCGTCGTGGGCATGCTCTCGGCGATCATGTTCAAGGCGAGGAAGGTGCGCCACGTCTATGTCTCCCAGTGGTACCTGTTTGGCGCGGTCTTCTGGTTCCCGGCCATGTATTTCACCTCTGTCCAGATCGTACATGGCGCGCTGGCGCGTGGCGTTGGCCTGGGCACCACCAACTGGTGGTACGCGCACAACGTGCTCGGCCTCTGGCTGACACCCATCGGACTAGCGAGTATCTACTACTTGATCCCCAAGGTGCTCGGCAGGCCGATCCATAGCTACTACCTGTCGCTCCTCGGGTTTTGGACGCTCGCGATCTTCTACAACTGGGCTGGGTCCCATCACCTGATCGGCGGCCCGCTGCCGGCTTGGATCGTCACGGTGGGCATCGTCGGCAGCATGATGATGTTCGTGCCGGTGATTGCGGTGGCAATTAACCATCACTTGACGATGGTCGGAAACTTCGGAGCCCTCCGCCAGAGCCCGACGCTCCGATTCGTCGTATTTGGTGGGATGAGTTACACGCTCGTCAGCGTTCAGGGCTCATTGACGGCCCTGCGGACGTTGAACCGGACAACCCACTTCACCCACTACACCATCGCGCACGCGCACCTGGGCATGTACGCATTCTTCACGATGACCATGTTCGGCGTCATGTATTACGCAGTGCCACGGCTCACGGGCAGGGAGTGGGCATCGGCTCGTCTCATACGCGTGCACTTTTGGACGACCGCGCTGGGGGTTGCGCTGTACTGGGTTGGGCTCAGCGTCGGAGGCGTGCTGCAGGGCATCCTGCTCAACGACGCTGCCGTGCCATTTCTGGATATCGTCGCGCGCCTCCAGCCGTACCTGGTCTCACGCAGCGTGGCCGGCGTGCTGCTGACCATCGGCCATCTCACGTTTGCTATGCTACTTTGCCAGCAGATCTTCGGGCAACGCCAGGGCGCGGCGGTGCCAACTCTGCTTGGAAAGCCCAGGGTGGCCTGATCGTGGCACACCGCACATGGGCGATTTTTGTCGGCATCGTATTCACCCTGGCGGCGTCGTTCGCGGGCTTGGTCGTCATCCCCCGCCTGCAGCTCATCTCCATTGAGAGCCATCGTAGTCCGGACCGAATTTATCCGGTGGAGCCGTTTGGCGATATCTCGAAGGGGCGCAGGGAGTACATTTCTCTCGGCTGCCTTTACTGTCATTCGCAGCAGGTCCGCCCCGTGGGCTTCGGCTCGGACATCGAGCGGGGCTGGGGAACTCGCCAGTCTGCTCCGGGCGATTATCGGTACCAGCAGCCGCCGCTCCTCGGAACGATGCGCACGGGCCCCGATCTCGCCAACATCGCGGCTCGTCAGCCCAGCCGGGAGTGGCATTTGCTGCACTTGTACGATCCGCAGCTCACCTCTCCAGGTTCTGTCATGCCCGCTTTCCCGTTTCTCTTCGAACGGGTCGAGAAGGCGACGGGGCGACGGGCGCCCAGAAATGCCTTGAGGCTCCCCCCTGGCCGCGAAGCGGAGCTCACGCACTGGGTCGTCGTCACCGATCGCGCGCAACAGCTCGTCACTTATCTGTTGAGCCTGAACCAGAAGGGCAGCCTCGAGGAGCTGGGTGGTGGCTGAGCCGACGCCTCCGACGGGCGAGCTTTCGGGCACGCAGCGCGGGCAGCCCGAGCCCGATCACGACGTGGACGCGCTGCACGCCGCCATCGCGAGGGAGAAAACCGAGCCACGGGAGGGGCGCGAGCCCATCTCCGTCGGCCTGGTCCTGGTGTACATGGCGCTGCTCGGCTGGGGCGGCTGGTACCTCGGCAAGTACGGCGCAGACTTTGATCCACGCGTCCTTCCGAGCGAGGCGCTGGGGGCGCCTGCGAGCGCAGGCGTTGCTGCCGCGCCAAAAGCACCCCGAGGAGAGGTTCTCTACAACACGTGCTCGGCCTGTCATCAACGTGACGCCCGAGGGCTGCCCGGTCAATATCCGCCGCTCGCCGGCTCAGAGCGGCTTACGGGCGACCCAGGCGTTCCAATCCGGATCGTGCTCGATGGCATCAGCGGGCCGCTTCGAGCCCAAGGCGCACAGTTCGACGGTCCCATGCCGCCTTTCCGCGACCAGCTGAGCGATGAGCAGATCGCGGCGGTCCTGAGTTTTGAGCGCTCCCATTTCGGCAACACCGCTCCCGGCGTTTCCATCGAGCTCGTGACGCAGATCCGAGCCGAGACGGCGGCGCGCGGCCGTGCCTGGACAGGAGCCGAGCTCGATGCACTGCCGGGTAGCCAACGCCAGCCCCCGGGGGCCGAACCGTGAGCAGCTGCTGCCGCCCGCTCGCGAAACCCGGGGAGCCTCGTCTGTCGTTTGCGGAGGACGCCAAGGTCTCCTCATGGTGGCGCATCGGCGTCGCGGCGCTGATCGCGAGCCAATCGATGGTGCTGGCCTTGGCCATCAACCTGTCCGAGGCGGCTCCAGACGAGCGTTTGCTGCTCGGCACCTTGCTCTTGTTCGGCAGTTTGTTGGTGCTGGGATTGCTCGGCGTTGGGCTAGCGACGGAATGCTGGCGTGCGCTGTCGGCGCGACGCGTTTCGGTCGAGCTGCTCTTCTCGCTGGGAATCCTGGGAGCGCTCGGCACCTCGACGCTGGCCCTGTGGCGTGGGCACGGCGGCCTCTACTACGAGGTCGTGTCCATCCTGCTCGTGATTTACGAGAGTGGGCGACTCATCTCGGGGGTGGCCCGGCGGCGGGCGCTTCGACGAAGCAGCCTCTCGGAGGTGGACCGAGCCAGTTACGCGGTGGAGACGTCGGCAGGCGTCATCTGGAAGGTGGGCTCGGCGCTCGTCGCGGGCGACGTGATTCTCACGCCGCCCGGCGCTCGCCTACCCGTCGATGGCGTGCTCCTCGATCGGGCTGCGTTCGTGACCGACACGGAACTCAGCGGGGAGCCGGCTGCGAGCGTACGCAGAGCGGGCGACATGCTCTGGGCCGGCACTCGTGCGGTGGATGCGCTGCGCGTGTCGGCTCGACGTGTGGCGGGTCAACGTGAGCTCGATCGTCTGGAACGCGAGCTCGAGCGCGCGATGGCGCAGCCCTCGAGCATCGAGCGCCAAGCCGATCGCCTGGCGCGGCACTTCGTGCCCGTGGTGATCGCGTTGGCCGTCTCCACGTTCGCCGTCTGGGCCTCGCTGGCCGCCTGGGATCGAGCGCTTTTCAACGGCATGGCCGTGTTGCTCGTGGCGTGCCCGTGCGCGCTCGGCTTCGCGACGCCGCTGGCCATTTGGGTGACGCTCGGGCGATGGGCAGGGCGCGGCTTCGTTGCGCAGAGCGGCGAGGTCGTCGAAAAGCTCGCTACGATCGACACGGTCGTGTTCGATAAGACAGGCACGCTCACCGACCCCGATCGCCAGAACGTCCGCTGGCACACATTCGACGTCGACCGAGCGTGGCTCGCGGCGCTGGTCGGTGCCGTGCAAGCTCGTACCGAACATCCCATCGCCTCCGCCTTGTGCGAGGCCTTGCTCGACGGTGTTCCCGCCACCCGCTTCGAAGTCGCTGCGACCTGGCTCGTGCCGGGTCGTGGCGTGGCGGCCCAGGTAAGGGGTGTGCGCGGCGGCACTCGAGTCGTTATCGGCACGCCGGAGATAGTCACCGATGCGAGGGATCGAGCCCGCCTGGACGCGACGGCGTTGGAGCTCGGAGCATCGCCCGCTAGCTGGATCGTGGCGGTGATGCTCGATGAGCGCTTGGCGGGGGTCGCCGTGCTCGATGAGCGCGTCTCGGCCGGAGTGCCGGCAGCTCTCCTACAGCTCGAGCGGCTGGGGCTCGGCGTGGTGCTCCTCTCGGGTGATGCCCCCGAGCGGGCGCAGCGCCTGGGAATCTCGCAAACTCTCAGCCGTCAAACGGCCGAGGACAAGCGTGAATACGTCGAACGCCTGACGCGCGCCGGGCGACGTGTCCTGTTCGTGGGTGACGGCTCAAACGACGTCGCCGCCATGGCAGCAAGCGCTGTCAGCCTCGCCATGGGCCGAGGCGCCCTCTTGCCACGCCAGATCGCCGACCTCGTGTCACATGGCAGCAGTATGGAAAACTTGCCTTGGGCGATCTCCCTGGCCCGCTCGGCACTCGGTGTGGTCCGATCCCACCTCATACTGGCTGCTGCCTACAATGGAATCGGCATTGGCTTGGCGGCTGCTGGTCTACTGCACCCCGTCGTGGCGGCCCTCCTCATGCTCGCGTCGAGCCTCAGCGTGATCGGGCGAACGGTCGTGGTTCTGGGCCCGCAGCGCAACGAGCGGCCCGAGCTCAACGCGCCGGCTCGGTCATATTTGTCGGCGTGAACGCGCGGACACCGCCCCAGCGTGCGGCCTTCTCAGATGATGCCCCGACGCAACGTCGCCGAAATCGGGCCGCTCTCCGCGATTTGCCTCCCAGGCGCTCCGCGCGGCGCTAGATCTCGCTCGAGCAGATGGCTTCTAAAGCAATCAGCGGAGTGGAAACTTGGAGAGGCGCCGAGCTGTATACGATCGGACACTCGACGCGCCCGATCGACGAACTCGTACAGACTCTTCGCCGCTTCGACGTCTCGACGTTGGTGGACATTCGCAGCATCCCTCGTTCGCGGCACAACCCTCAGTTCAATTCCGACACGCTCGCGGAAACTCTGCGATCTCGAGCGCTTCGTTATGCGCACCTGCCAACGCTGGGTGGTCTCCGCCGAGCCCGTCGAGATTCGTTGAATACGGGGTGGCGCAACCTCAGCTTCCGCGGATTCGCGGACTACATGCTGACCGACGACTTCGAGGCGGGGTTGCTGGAGCTGCGGGCAAAGCTGGCGCACGGCCACGTCGCGTTGATGTGCGCCGAAGCGGTGCCCTGGCGCTGTCACCGGTCGCTCATCGCCGATGTGCTCACTGCCCGCGGCGCACGAGTCTGTCATTTGACCGGCAAGGACCATGCTGCGTTGCACCGCATGACACCATTTGCTCGCGTCGAGGGTGCAAGCGTGACTTATCCGGGCGATCCAGTCGACGCCGCGAGCTTGGGGCTAGCGACACGCGGGCCATTTCATCTCGAGGCGACCGTGCGAGTGCTGCAGCGGCGGCCCTCGAACCCTGTCGATGTCTGGCACGAAGGACGTTACCTGAGAGTGCTCCGAATATCGAACGAACTCGTGCTGGCCGAGGTCGAGAACCGCGGAACGGTCACCACCCCCGATCTGCGATGTTCGCTTCGTTTGCGAGAGCTATCAGCGCCCTCACGGGCGGAGTGTATACGGGTTCTACGCAAGATTCTGGGTCTGGACGTGGCTCCGGAGCCCTTGCTGCGCCGGACGCTGGCCGATCGTCGTCTGCGCCCTGCCGCGCTGGCGTTGCGCGGCATGCGTCCGCCACGATTCGCGGACTGGTTCGAGACTTTCGCGAGCGTGGTGCCGTTTCAACAACTGAGCTTGGATGCCGGTGTTGCCATCGTTGCGCGCCTCGTCGAACGCTTTGGAGAGCGCGTCGAATGGTCGGGGCGCCAGCATCGAGCGTTTCCCACGGCCCAGAGAGTGGCCGACGCTCGCCTCGACGCGCTCCGTAAGTGTGGCCTCAGCGCGAGAAAGGCCGAGTCTCTCCGCTACCTGGCGCGTGCGGTCGACTCGAACGAACTGAGCGAAGCCAGCCTATCGTCGCTGAGCACGGCCGACGCCTTGCGGACACTCGTCGAATTACCCGGCATTGGGCCGTGGAGCGCTAGCCTGATACTTCTGCGAGGGCTCGGACGACTCGATGTGTTTCCGCCCGGAGACGTCGGCGCGGCTCGTGCGCTGCGCACGCTGCTTCGGCTGAAGACGGGAGCGTCAATTGAGCGCCTGGTCGAAAACTTCGGCGAGTGTCGCGGTTACCTCTATTTCTGCGGCTTGGGCGGGGCGCTCGTCGCGAAAGGTCTCATCCATCCCGCCTCGCCGACCTGACTGGGTCTGTTAGTCCCGCGATGGCTCTTGCGGCAGCAATCGGACGAGTACAGAGTCGAGTCACCGCGATGAGGTACTTGGCGTTGGCAGCGGACTATGATCAAACGTTAGCCACGGCGGGCAGGCTGTCGTCCGACACGGAGAGTGCCCTGCGAAGGCTGAGACGATCGGGCCGGCGCATGCTGCTCCTCACCGGCAGAACGCTCGACGAACTCACGAGCGTCTGCCCTGCGCTCGACCTGTTCGACTGCATCGTTCTCGAGAACGGCGGCGTATTGTACGTCCCGTCGAGTCGCCAGTCCACCCTGCTGTGCTCCGCCACTGCATTGGCGTTGGTTCCGGCGCTCGAACAGCGAGGCGTCCAACCGATCATCCGAGGCCAGGCGCTCGTGGCGACTCGGCGTCCCCATGAGGTCGCAGTTCTAGAATCACTCCGAGATCTCGGCCTCGAACTCCAGATCATCTTCAACGGTCACTCAGTCATGGTGCTACCCTCCGGGGTGAACAAAGGTAGCGGTCTGAGAGAGGCGCTCCGAACCGTCGGGCTCTCCGTCCACGAAGTCGTGGGCATCGGCGACGCGGCGAACGATCATTCCTTTCTGGAGATCTGCGAGTGCGCGGTCGCCGTGCACAACGCCATCCCCAGTATCAAGGCGAAAGCCGATTTCTGCACGCCGGGCTCCGAGGGGCGAGGGGTCGTGGAGTTGATCAATGAGCTCGTGGCCAACGATCTCGCCGGTCGCGCTCCGGGTGGCGGTGGAGACGTCATCGCCTTGGCATCCCACTCCGACGGTCCGATGACGTTTCGCCCATATGGGCAGAACATTCTCATTTCGGGGCCGTCGAGCGCCGGCAAGTCCACCTTCGCGACAGCGCTCATCGAACGGCTCATGGACCGCGATTTTCAAGTGTGCATCATCGATCCGGAAGGAGACTATAGCACACTGACGGGAATCACGACCGTTGGCCATCGCCTGCGCGCACCGTCCGTGGAGGAGGTGATGGATCGCCTCGCGCACGCCGAGGCGAACGTCGTCGTCAACTTGCTGGGTGTGCCATTCGATGAGCGCCCAGATTTCTTCTCTCAGCTATTCCCTCGATTGCAGGCCCTGCGGGCCCGCACCGGCAGGCCACACTGGCTCGTCATCGACGAAGTCCACCACCTGCTCCCCGAATCGTGGGGACTCGCGCCGTCCACGTTACCGCAGCGCCTCGGAGAGACCATTCTGATCACGCATCAGCCGCGGGAGGTGACGCCGTCCATCCTGGCGAGGGTGGATATCGTCGTCGCCGTGGGCGCCATGCCGGAGGCCACGCTGGCTGAATTTGCGGCCGCGCTGGAGCTATCGCCACCCGAAGTGGCGCCCGCTGGCGGCGAGGCTCGCGAGAACGGCGCTCGCGGCAGTTCTAATGAGGTCGTCATCTGGCAGCGTGCGGCGGGGCTCGCGCCGTGTCGTGCCGTCGTGCTCCCGCCGCGCTCAGAGCGGCTGCGGCACCGGCGAAAATACGCGGAGGGCAACCTTGGCCATCGTGGGTTCTTCTTTCGGGGCCCCGAGAGCCGGCTCAATCTCCGGGCGAAGAACCTGGCTTCCTTCTGCGACCTGGCCACAGGCGTTGATGACGAGACGTGGCTCTTTCATCTCGGGAGGGGCGACTACGCCTCGTGGTTTCACAATACCATCAAGGACGAAGATCTAGCGCGCGAGGTCACAGCCATCGCCGCAGACGCTCGACTGCACCCGTTCGATAGCCGACGGCTGGTGCGGGACGCCATCGAGCGGCGCTACATGCTTCCCTATGGGCCCTGAGCAGATGGTCCAGGCGGATCCTGGAGTCAACTCTCGAGCGGCAGCCTGACCTCGAAGGTCGTCCCCGGCTCGGGGTGGCGGCTGTGCACCGAGATCGCGCCTTGGTGCAGCTCGATCAGATGTCGCGCGATCGGAAGCCCGAGCCCCAGCCCGCTCATTCGGCCCCTTTTCGCGCCTTCAGCCTGCCGAAAACGCTCGAAGATGTGCGGCAAGAGTGTGCTGTCGATGCCAACTCCGGTGTCCTGCACGAGAATTCGCGCCTGCGACCCTTCCCGACTGACCTCCACGCGAATGCGGCCTTTGGCCGGCGTGAACTTTACGGCATTGCCGAGCAGGTTGTACACCACCTGCTGCAAGCGCTGCTGATCGCCGAGCACGTGGCCCACGGGCTCTATCTCGGCCAAGAGCTCCAACTGCTTGGCGTCTGCCGCCGGGCGCGTGGCGTCCACGGCAAAGCCCACCAGTTCTGCCAGGTTCACTCGACTTCGGTCCACATTGAGCTTACCCGAGATGATGCGCGAGAGATCCATCAAGTCTTCGATCAGCTTGGCTTGCAGGGTCACATTCCGCTCCAAGATTTCAAGGCCGCGGGCCGTCATGTCTGGGCTGGTCGACCCTTCTCGGAGGATCCGGATCCATCCGAGCATGACATGCAAAGAAGAGCGCAGCTCGTGGGACACGGTGCTCAAAAATTGATCTTTGGCTCGATTCTCCGAGAGCGCTGACTGCCCAACGGCTTCGAGCTGGTTCAGCCGCTCGCTCGCCCGGACACGCTCGAAATAGCCCTCTAATAGACGCGCAAGCGAAGCGAGCAGTGCACGCTCGTCAGCCAGGAAGACGGGTTGCGGCGTCGGGCTCGAAGGTGGCGCGTAACAGACCTCCACGAACCCGGCGCCGTCTGAATCGGCATCGAATTTTACGCGGAGATTCAGATCGCTTGCTTCATAGTCCCGTGTAGCGATCTCGAGCGGCCCCAACGACAAGCGGGCCACCGCCAGCTCGGGGTAGTTCATCGCACTTGGCAGCAATTCGAGAACGGCGCGCAGGATGTCGCGCGGCTCGCCCCGCATGTTGAGGAGACTAGTCGCATGATGTAGAAAGCGCAGCTCCTTGTTGCGCTCCCGCAGATTGGCACGCAGAGTCGACAGGCTACCTTCCTGCTGCTCGAGTTCGTCGGGATCGACCATGGCCGCTAACGAGCTTTCGCGGCAGTGTTGCGCTCGACCTTCGTCGGCGTGCCGATCTTGCCTCCTGGTGGGCCGACGCGGAAAGGAGCACTTACCAAGGCCAATGCAGGTGCCACCCGGAGGGCTGGGCACTCGCTCGCCGTTGCGCTGACCGTAGCGGATTCTCGCGCGGGAAGGCTCGCGCCGTCCCGCCGCGCATCCACGCTGCTCAATCACGATGTCGATGCGCCTGCCTGCTGGTACATGACCGGTATCGTCCAGGCGACGGGTTATCCCGGCTACTCGGGGTTGATCCTGCGCATCGTGGCGGGGCTGGCGCTGAGAGCGGCCGCCCCAAGGTTCGCCGCTCGGCTCGTCGCGCTCGGCAGCAAGGTGGCCACGATGGCACTCGTCGTCGTGCTCGTGGCGACGTTCGGTGCCAACTTTGACCCTCTGATCAGGATCTTGAAGACTTGCGCTATGGTCGCCGGAGTCCTGCTGACCGTGGGGCCCTTCGCGGTGGCGGTGTCGACGTTCGCGAGCGTTACGAATACTTCCACAACCTCGACTGGGGTCGTGACCCGAGCGGTCCAGCCGGCTACCTGATGCAGCGCGTGATGCCGTATTCCGATCTCCACATCGGCCCTCATTTGCGCACCTTCTTCCAGCTCA
>Ga0315910_10002878_pt1 | contig 14918 bp, 11 predicted proteins | sample EdamamesoilMG_FD_204470 | JGI IMG/M metagenome (GOLD analysis project Ga0315910, IMG submission 204470) | Garden soil microbial communities collected in Santa Monica, California, United States - Edamame soil | ecosystem: Environmental > Terrestrial > Soil > Garden | place: USA: California...
AGACCGTCTCGGCGGGCGAGCGGCGGCGGCCGATCTCGATCGTATGCGGATCCCGGAGACACCAGCTCGTGAGCTTGGCCAGCTCGGGCGGGATGGTGGCGGAGAAGAAGAGCGTCTGGCGGTCCTTCGGGCACTTCTCGATGATGCGCTTCACGTCGGGCAGGAAGCCCATGTCGAGCATGCGGTCGACCTCGTCGAGGATGAGGAACTGGATGTCGTCGAGGGTGAAGGAGCGCTGCTCGAGGTGGTCGAGCAGGCGGCCCGGCGTGGCCACGACGATGTCGAGGCCGCGGGCGATGGCCTCGCGCTGCGGGCCGTAACCGACGCCGCCGAAGATGACGTGGGCGCGCAGGTTGGTGTATTTCTTGAAGGTCTGGAAGGCCTCGTCGACCTGCACGGCGAGCTCGCGGGTGGGTTCGAGGACGAGGCAGCGGAGTTTTCCGTGCTCCTTGAGCTTTTGCAGGATGGGCAGGCCGAAGGCGGCGGTCTTGCCGGTGCCGGTCTGCGCCGAGCCGATCACGTCGCGACCCGCGAGCACGACCGGGATGGCCTCGGACTGGATCGGCGTGGGCTGCTGGTAGCCCATGGCGTCGATCGCGGCGACGATGAAGGGCTCGAGGCCGAGGCCGGTGAACTCATTGTCCTCGGCGATCGCCGGGATCTCGATCGGCGCGGTCGAGGCAACGGGCTCGGGCTGGATTTCGGAGAGCGCACGCGACTCCTCGGTCTCGCGCGCGGCGGGCGCCGCATCGTCGCGCGGACGATCCCCGCGCTCGCCACCGCGGCCGCGACCGCGACCGCCGCGGCGACGCCGCCGGCGCTCGCCGCCTTCGCGCGACTCGCCGTCGCCGTCGGGCGCGTGCTCGCGCCGCGGCTGGCTCGATCCGCCGTGAGAAGAACCGTGACCGCCGCCGTGTGAACCGCGGCGCGCCTCGCGCTCGGGCCGATCGGAGCGTTCGCCCCGTTCGGAACGCTCACCGCGCTCGCGGGCGCCTTCGCCGTCGGCGCTGCGGCCGCCGGGGCCGTGCTGGGGGCGACGCTCGCCCTTGGCGTGGGACTTGGCGCCGGGAGCGTGGCTGGAGTCGCGGCGCTTGTCGCCGGGCTTGCCGCCGCCGTGGCTGCTGGAGCCTTGGCCGGAGCCGCGTTTGGTGTGTCCGTGGGCGTGGGCGGACGGGTGTGCGGCGGAGGTGTCGGGCTTGGCCTTCGCGCCGCCAAAGAGTTTGCCGATGAGTTTTCTGATCATGGAACGAACCAACCGGCGCCGGGAGCGGCGCCACTGGGGCCTCCGGCACGCGGCGCTAGGCGCAGGAGTGCGCAGGCGTCCGGGCCGCACCGGCGACCCCAAAGCAGGCAGGTGTGCCCGGGCGTCCCACGGCTGTCAACGGCGGGGTTCGCCGCACTCCGACCGGCACCGACTCGAGCGGGCGTCCCCGGCGGGCGGCCGGATGCCCTCTTTCCAAAGGACTGGCGCACGCCGTTAATCCGACTAGCGTTTCCCGCCCAAGATCCAGCCATGGCTCAACCGATCCTCCAGAACACCGCCGCCGCGCCGGTCGCCAGCTTCCCGCTCGATGTCGAGGCCGTGCGCCGGGATTTCCCGATCCTGGACGTGCGCATCGGCTCCAAGCCGCTCGTCTACTTCGACAACGCCGCGACCACGCACAAGCCCCAGGTGGTGATCGATGCGATCCAGCGTTTCTACATGCTGCAGAACGCCAACATCCACCGCGGCGTGCACTACCTGAGCCAGCAGGCGACCGACGCCTACGAGCAGGCGCGCGCGAAGGTGGCGCGGTTTCTCGGCGCAGGCTCGCCGGACGAGATCGTCTTCGTGCGTGGCGCGACCGAGGCGGTCAACCTCGTGGCCGCGAGCTGGGGCGGGAAATTCCTCCGGGCGGGCGACGAAATCGTCATCACGGCGATGGAGCACCACGCCAACATCGTGCCCTGGCAGCTCCTCGCCGAGCGCACCGGCGCCGTCGTGCGCGTGGCCCCGATCACCGACGACGGCGAGCTGGACCTGCCGCAGTTTCACGCCCTGCTCGGCCGGAAGACCCGGCTCGTCGCCTTCGCCCACGTCTCCAACGCCCTCGGCACGATCAACCCGGTGCGCGAACTCATCGCCGCCGCCCGCGCGGTCGGCGCGACCGTGCTGGTCGACGGCGCGCAGTCCGCCCCGCATCTGCCCGTCGATGTGCAGGAGCTCGGCTGCGACTTCTTCGTCTGCTCCGGGCACAAGATCTACGGGCCCACCGGGATCGGCGTGCTCTGGGGCCGGCGCGAGATCCTCGAGTCGATGCCGCCGTATCAGGGCGGTGGTGACATGATCGAGAAGGTCACGTTCGAGAAGACCACGTTCAAGGAGCCGCCGAGCCGCTTCGAGGCCGGCACGCCGCACATCGCCGGCGGCATCGGGCTCGGCGCGGCCGTCGACTATCTCGACCGCATCGGCCGCGAGCGCATCGCCGCGCACGAGGACGAGATCGCCTCCTACGCCGTGGAAAAACTCTCGCAGGTCGAGGGCTTGCGCATCGTCGGCCGCCCGCGCCACCGCGCCGGGGCGGTGTCGTTTGTCATGGACGACGTCCATCCGCACGACATCGGCACGATCCTCGACAGCAACGGCATCGCCATCCGCGCCGGTCATCACTGCGCGCAGCCGCTCATGCAGCGTCTCGGCCTCGCCGCGACCGCGCGCGCCTCCTTCGGACTCTACAACACCCGGTCCGAGGTCGACGTGCTCGTCGCCGGACTCGCCAAGGTGCGCGCCATGTTCGCCTGAGCCGGAATCAACCCGCGGAAAAATCACACACTCCGCGCGTCCGATTCGTCCACTCCGCAATCCGCGCGCCACACTCCGCATTTCCCACCGTGCCCGAACTCGACGACCTCTATCAGGAGATCATCCTCGACCACAACCGGCGGCCGCGGAACTTCGGCGTGCTCAAAGAGCCGACGCACCGCGCCGAGGGCCACAACCCGCTGTGCGGCGACGAGGTCACGGTGTTTCTCCATCTCGACGGCGACACGATCCGCGAGATCACCTTCGACGGGCAGGGCTGCGCGATCTCGCGCGCGTCCGCCTCGCTCATGACGACCCGGCTGAAGGGAAAATCCATCGCCGAGGCGCGCACCCTCATGCGCGAGGTGCACGAACTCCTCACCGGTGCGGAGGCCGCCGCCCCCGCGCTCGACGAACTCGGTGACCTCGCCGCGCTGGCCGGCGTGCGCAAGTTCGCCGTGCGCGTGAAGTGCGCCACCCTCGCCTGGCGCACGCTCGAGGCCGCGCTGGCCCGAAGTGGCAGCGTGACGACGGAGTAGCCCCGGGCCGCGCGAGAGGTCCGTGCCGGCCACGGAGGATTACCGTGGACGCCGCGCCGGGGTTGGACGTTGTCTCCGGAGACCCGCGCACCTCCATGCCCGCGCCCGCCCACCTCGATGAACGCACGCCGCGCGCCCGCGCCCTGGCCCTGCTGCTCGTGAGCGCGCTGCTGTGGAGCGCGGGCGGCCTGTTGATCAAATCCGTGGACTGGAGCGCCCCGGCCATCTCGGCGGTGCGCAGCCTGATCGCCGCCGGCACGATCGCGCTGTGGTATCGCGGGGCGCTGCGTTTCACGTGGTCGCGCTGGCAGATCGCCGCGGCCGTGGCCTACGCGGCCACGACGCTCCTGTTCGTCCTCGCGAACAAGCTCACCACCGCGGCCAACGCCATCCTGCTCCAGTACACCGCGCCCGTCTTCATCGCGCTCGCGTCGCCATGGGTGCTGGGCGAGCGGATACGCGGAAGCGACTGGATGGTGATCGTGCTGACCCTCGGCGGCATGACGCTGTTTTTTCGCGACTCGCTCAGCCCGGAAGGCCTGGCGGGCAACCTCGTCGCCATCGCGAGCGGCGTGACTTTCGCGGCGCTCGCGATCTGCATGCGCAAGCAGAAGGACGGCTCGCCGGTGGAATCGATCGTCCTGGGCAATCTCCTCGGCGCCGCGCTCGCGCTGCCGTTCGTGCGCGGACCCGTGCCCGGGACCGAGAGCTGGCTGATGCTGCTCGCGCTCGGCGTCTTCCAGCTCGGCCTCTCCTACATCGCCTACTCCGCCGCCATGAAACACGCGACCGCGATCGACGCCGGCCTGGTCCCGATGCTCGAGCCGATCCTCAATCCGATCTGGGTCGTGCTCTTCCACGGCGAACGCCCCGGGCCGAACGCCCTGCTCGGCGGCGCCGTCGTCTTCGGCGCCGTGGGCCTGCGCACCGTGTTGTCGTTGCGGCGTGATCGCGACGCACCCGCGCCACCGCCCTCACCGGACTGACCCGCGAAGAAAAAAGGCCGGGAAGCATTCCCGGCCTTCGTCTCGTGCGGGCGCACGCTGCGCTCCCGCGTGGTGCCGCTCGCGGCGTCCGTCACTCGTCGCGCGCGAAGCCACCGCGGCGCTCGCCACGATCGCGACCACCACCGCCGCCGCCGCCAGAGTCGCGGCGCGGGGGACGGTCGCCGCCTCCGCGGCCTCCGCCTCCGCCAAACCCGCGACCACCACCACCGCCCGGACCGCGGCCACCGCCCCCACCGAATCCGCCGCCACCGGCCGCGCGCTCCTCGCGGGGCTTGGCTTCGTTGACTGTGATGGGGCGTCCTTCAAAGGCCTTGCCGTGGAACATGCTGATGGCATTGGCCGCCTCGGCATCGGTGCCCATCGTCACGAAGGCGAATCCCCGGGAGCGACCGGTGAACTTGTCCATCATGACCGAGGCTTCGGTCACCTTGCCGGCCTGCGAGAAATACTCCGCCAGGCTCTCGTTGGTCGCGGCGAACGGGATGTTGCCGACATACAGTCTGTTGCCCATCTATCCTTTCCGATCCGGTGTGCGGCCTGCGGTCGTCGTTTCCGACCTTCGGATTTCAAACTGTTCCTGAATGAGGTGATTCAACGGACAATTCACCAACACCGCGGGTTCCTGTGCCGCCGGATGCCGAGTCGGGACGCTCGGAAATCCAGGGCTCTCACGCAAACGGAAAATCCCCGCCGCGCCGGACGCAGCGCCACGGGAAACATCGCCCTCGACCGGGCTCACGCCGTCAGAGGTGGTCGGCCGTGTCCCACGGCCGTTCTGTGGCGAGCGTCCTCCGCGTCCGTATCGTGGCGCGGCGTCCTCGCCACGCGCCTGAGGACTGGCGCGTCCACCGTTCAGCGCCGTTTTCCACAATCGGGGTCGAAGCCTCGACTGCGCGGGTTGACTCAGAAGCGGTCCGCAGTCTCCACCGGCACATCCCCATCGCGCGCCGTCGACTGCGACGCACGCGCACCGCGTCGCATCGTCGGCGCCGGGGTCGGGAGCGCGGCACGTCGGGCCTCGGGCGCGGCGGGACGGCCCGGGCCCCGCGCCTCGGCGTCGCGCCCGTGCAGTAGCACGACGAGCTCCTGCACGGTCTCGCGCATCGCGGTGACCTGGCCGTTGAGCTCCTCGGCGGCGCTCGCCATCTCCTCGGCGCCGGCGGCGGTGTTGCGCGTGACTCCGTCGACCTGATTCATCGCGACGGTGATCTGGCTGATGCCCCGGCTCTGTTCGGCCGAGGCCGAGGCGATCTGCGCGGAGAGTTCGTCCTCGGCCCGCGTCTTCTCGAGGATCCGCTCGAGGTGCTGCGACACCTCCGCCGTCAGCCGGCTGCCGGCCTGCACCTTCGCGATCGCGTCGCCGATCTTGCCGGCAGTGGAGTGCGCGGCCTCGGCGCTGCGCTGCGCGAGGTTGCGCACCTCCTCGGCCACGACGCCGAAGCCGGCGCCGGCCTCGCCGGCGCGGGCGGCCTCGACCGCGGCGTTGAGGGCGAGGATGTTGGTCTGAAAGGCGATCTCGTCGATCGACTTGAGGATGGCCTGGACGTTGGCGTTCGAGGCCTCGATCTCCTTCATCGTCGACTGCATGCGCGCCATCGCCGCGGCGCCGGCCTCGGCCGCCGCGCGGGCCTCGCCCGCGAGTCGGCGCGCGCTGGAGGCGTGCTCGGCGTTGCCGCGCGTCATGCTGGAGATCTCCTCGATCGAGGCGCTCGTCTCCTCGAGCGCGGCGGCCTGCTCGGTCGCGCCCTCGGCCTGGCTCTGGCTCGACGCGGCGATGGACACGGCGGCGGCGCGGACCTCCTCGGAGCCGGCGCGCAGCGCGTCGCTCATGCGCTCGAGCGGCCGTGCCACCAGCCAGCGGATACAGTAGATCGTGACCACGCCGACCAGCACCATCATGGCGAGCCCGGAGGTGAGCGCGTTGGCTCGCAGCGAGGAGCGCAGCTGCGCGACGAACCCGGTCCAGCCGGCGCGCGCCTCCTCGAGCGCCTGCGCGCTGAAACGGAAGCTCATCACGCCCGCGATCTTCTGCCCCTTGAACTCGTCGTGACAGTCGATGCAGGTGGCGGAGACCGGCAGCGGCCGGTGGATCTCGAACGAGCCGTCGACGCGACGGCGCACGGTGGCGGGATCGGCCATGAGCGCGCCGTGGAGATCGGCGGGCAGCCGCTGGCCCACGCGCGCGGGGATCGAGGAATAGGCGACGCGGCCCTCGCGATTGGCGAGCGAGAGCTCCTGCACGCCCTGGATCGAGCGCTGCTCGTCGAGCAGTTGCTGGAAGCGGTCCATCTCGCCGCGCGCCATCGCGTCGACCAGCGACGTCTCGCAGGCGTGCTGGAGATTGCCCAGCCACATCCACTGGGTGTCCTCGGCCTTCGCGAGGTTTTCCTCCGCGAGACGGCGCATGAGCGAGGCCGCGCGTGTCTGCTGCACCACTTGAGAGAGCAGGCAGACAACGGCAATCGCAGCGAGGACGGCAACCAGGAGTTTCGTCCGGAGTTTCATGAGAGCAGAAGGTTCGGTGGACTGATGGAGAGACGGAGCAGGTGGAGATCCCCGCGCACCGCCGGCCGTCACCATCCGTGGATGAAGCGGTCCGGACCGTGCATGGGAATGCCCCATTTATCGGTGTCCCTCCCGGGCCTGCCGGAGGGTTTACGGGATTTGGACAATCTTTACCATCAGGTCATCTTTCTGACCTGCGGGTGATCCGGCACGGACAGGCGGTGAGGCGACTCAGTCGCGATAGACGGCGATGAGGAGGCCGCGAAACTCCGCGGGCCCGATCGTCCAGGGGTCCTCGTCGGGATTGCCGTCGCCCTTGGTCACGAGGCGGCCGTCGGCGAGGCGGCGCACGGCGCGGTGGGTGACCGGCTGCTGGTCCTGGGGACAGCGGAAGGAGATGATGTCGCCGACGCGCGCATGCCCGAACGGCACCTGCTGAAAGATCAACCAGTCGCGCGGCGTGAGCGTCGGCTCCATGCTGCCGGTGGGCGTGAGGCGGGCGACCCATGTGTCGGGCGTGGCGGTGAGCATCGCGCTCGCCCAGAGCGAGGCCCGGACATCGGTCGAGCAGAGATAGGCCAGGCCCACCAGGCACCAGACGATCAGGATGGCGAGCGGGCGTTTCATGGTGATTGGCCGGGGCCCCGTGTGCACGGGGAGTAGAACGTCACCGTGTACAAAACCTTGATCGTTTCCAGCGGCGGCGCGCATCCGTGGCGCGCCGATCGGCCACGCCCGATAGCACAGAGGGGCCGGACCCTCTGCGGATCCGGCCCCGACCTGGTGCCCCAGGTCCCTGTTTTTCCCTCGTGCTATGCCCCGGCGCGGCTGGCGCCGGGTGATGGATCGTCACGCGAAGCGGCACCGAGGCGGCACGCGTGTGTGCGTGATCCTTCAGTGCCGCCGGGACCGGCGGATCAATTCACGCCGATGCGGCGTGGCTTGAGTGCCTCGGCCTTCGGGAGCGTGACGCGGAGCACGCCCTGCTCGAACTCGGCGTTGATCTTGTCGACGTTGACGACGTCGTTGAGATCGAGCCGCAGGCGAAGATCGAGCTGGGACGACTCGCGGAAGATCTCGGTCCAGCCCTCGGGCGCCTTCCAGGCGCGGCTGCCGGTGACGACGAGTTCGCCCTGGTCGACGTTGATCTCGACGGCATCCTTGGCGACGCCCGGCAGGAAGATCTCAAGGCCGAAGGCCTCGGTGGACTCCTTCACTTCGTAGGCGGGAATGGCGTATTCCTTTTCCCCGTTGGCCTCGGCCGGACGCGTGGTGGGGCGGACCGACTGAAACGGCAGGATCTGGCTGAAGAATGACATGGTGGGTTTCCTCCTATGGATTGTGCGATGGTTGATGTGCGGGTGGACGCGGGTCACTTCACCTGGATGGCGATGCGCTTCGGCTTGATCTCCTCCGCTTTCGGAAGCGTCACGGTGAGGACGCCGTCTTCGTACCTGGCGGCGATCTTGTCCTCCTGCACGCGGGCCGGGACCGAGACCGAGCGGGTAAACGACGTGGTCTGCTCGCCGGCCCCGTCGCGCTCAAAGCCCTTGCGCGTGCCCGAGATCGAGAGGACGCCGTCGCCCATCTCGAGCTGGATGTCGTCGCGCTTCAGGCCGGGCAGCTCGACGCGATAGTGGAAGTGATCCTTGTCCTCGTAGAGGTCGACGCGCGGGTGGCTCAGCGTCGTGGCGGTCGTGCCCTCGCCGAGGAGGGAGCCGAACGCGGACGTGACGAGGCGGTCGATCTCGTTTTCAAACCCGGCCCACGGATTCAGAAAAGCGGACCGGGCGACACTGGTGCGGGGATACTGATAGCGAACGATTCTCATGATGTCCTCCTGAGTGTGAGTCTGGGATGGTGGTGGTTTTGTCGGTTTGACGTCTCTGCTCTTGCTTGGCGGATGCCAAAGCCGTCGTCGGACACTTAACGTTGTTTATCAGCATTTAATGAAACACGACGGATCGCGCCGACCCCGGGCGCGCGGTTCAGAGCGACCCATCATATGCGCCACATTGTCCCTTTTTCTCGGGGTCGAAGTCGACTGAACCGGCACGCAAGATTCCGGGCCTTCTTGGCACACATCGAAAACAACGCCGTCGACAGGCTCGGTGGCCGTTGATGTGTTCCGGAACTCCCGTCCTCCATGACTTACGACTTCGCTTCGCTCCGCTCCCGGCACGGCACCGACAGCCAGAAATGGCAAAAATACCGCGGGCGGGACGTGCTGCCGATGTGGGTCGCGGACATGGATTTTCACAGCGCGCCGGAAATCGTCGCCGCGCTGAAGGCGCGGGCGGAGGAAGGCGTGTTCGGCTACAGCCGCCCGGTGGATGCCACGACGGAGGCGGTGCTCGCCTACCTCGCGCGCCGCTTCGGCTGGACGGTGGATCCGGAGTGGCTGGCCTGGCTGCCGGGCCTGGTGCCGGGCATCGCGATGGCGTGTCGCTCGGTGGGCGAACGGGGCGAGGGCGTGATGCTGAACACGCCCGTCTACCCGCCGTTTCACTCCTGCCCGCGCCTGGCCGAGCGCGCGTCCATCACGGTCGCGCTGACCTGGACGGGCACGCGCTGGGAGATGGACTGGGACGCGATGGAGCGCGCTGTCACGCCGCGCACGAAGTTGTTTCTACTCTGTAGTCCGCACAATCCCGTCGCGCGCGTCTGGACCCGCGCCGAGCTGGAGCGGCTGGCGGAGTTCTGCACGCGCCACGACCTGATCGTCTGCGCCGACGAGGTGCACTGCGACATCGCGTTCGACGGGATCGAGTTCACCGCCTTCGCCACGCTCTCGCCGGAGATCGCGCGCCGCACGATCACGCTGCAGTCTCCAAGCAAGACCTACAACGTCGCCGGCCTCGCCTGCGCCTACGCGATCGTGCCGGATGCGCGCCTGCGCGTGGCCTTTCGTCATGCCGGCGCGACGATGCTCGGCGAGGTGAACAACTTCGGCTACGTCGCCTGCGAGGCCGCCTACACCCACGGCGAACCGTGGCGCCGCGCGCTCGTCGCGCGCCTCCAGGCCAATCGCGACATCCTCCTCGGCGCGCTCGCGCGCGGTGACCTGCCCGGCGTGCGCGGCACGCCGATCGAAGCCACCTACCTCGCCTGGCTCAACGTCGAGGCGCTCCACCTGCCCGACCCGATCGCATTTTTCGAGGAGGCCGGGGTGGGCCTGTCCGCCGGCGGACCGTTCGGCGATCCACGCTACGTCCGCCTCAACTTCGGCTGCCCGGAGGCCACGCTGCGCGAGGCCCTCGCGCGCATGAGCCGCGCGCTCAAGGCGCGCTGAGTCAGAAGCTCAGGCAACTCGAGGTGGTCGGCCGCGTCCCGCGGCCGTTCTAGTGCGGGCATCCTGCGCACGGCGACGCCCCGGGATTTCCTCCACGCCGCGCGAAATCGAGGTCAAATCCGCCGGTACACCTTCGGCCTGGGGCCGGCGCAGTCGTGCATGAAGGGCGCCGCGTGGCTTCGGGCCAACGCGCCGCGCTCGTCCCCCGATGAACACCACCTCCGCGCACGCGCCTCGCTCCGCCACCTCGTCGGAACATCCGACGCCCCAGGCCCACGCCGCGACGGCGTGCGCCCCGGGACACCGGGACGCCGGTGATCGCAAGCCGGCCGCGCGCGGGCACCGGTGCGTCTGCACGACGTGCACACACGCGCATGGATCGTGCGCCCGGGCGTTTCCGCGTCCGCTCGGCGCTCCGGCCGCATAATCGCGCCGCGAGGGCTCAATCCGCCCGCACGGTCGCCGGCGGCCCAAGATAGCTCGGGCGCACGCCGCCGCGCCGGCCCGGGGCCGCGGGCTTGGCGTCGACCACGATGCGCTCCAGCACGACGCCGGGCGTGACCATCCACACCTTCAGGGTGTGACGGCCCGCCTCGCGCAGGGTGTGGCGCGAGCTGATCCGGCGCACGCCCTCGGCCACGGCGACCTCCCAGGCCTGGAGCGTGCTCCACGTGCCGAGCTGGAGGATCTGCGGGGCCTCGTCGTCGAACGAGACCGCCACCCGCAGGCCCTCGCCCGGCTGGAAGTCGAGCGACGGCGCGCAGTGCAGCTCGACCGCGACCTCGCCGGGCTCGAAGAACCAGGTGTCGTATTCGAGTCGTGGCGACGCGCCGCCCGGCTGGCGCGCCGCGGCCAGCACCGGCACCGGCATGACTCCGCCCTGCGTGCGGCCGAAGTCCGCGAGCACCTTCCAGCTCACCTCGCCGTCGGTCACGGCCCGGTCAAACTGCGGGGCCTCGATCGCGATGTGGTTGTCGGTGACGACGAAGGCGTCGAACCCGCCCGCCGGCACCTCCGGGCTGCGCACCGGCAGCATGACCGTGTACGGACCGCCCGCCCCGCCCTCGATGCGGATCGTCGCCTCGGTGTCACCCACGGGCACGGCGTCCCAGTCGACCGTCACCTTCAGTCGCACCATCTCGTCGACCGTACCCGAGGCCGGTGCGACGCGGACCCAGGGGTGGCTCGGCGTGGCCTTGTAGGTGAACGGCCGGCGGCCGCGGTTGAAGACCTCGATCCAGCGCGAGCCCCGCTGGATGGCATCGAGCGCGGGCAGCACCGGCCGGCCCGCGCCATAGGAGGGCCAGGCCGCCTCGGCGCCCTCGATCGCGATCGCCATCGACGGTGCGACCGGCGCGCGCACCTCGCTGAGCGGCGGCATCGATTCGATGTCGGGAGTCTGCCAATACGTGTAGCCGAACTTGATCTGCGCCATCATGTGGTTCCACCGTCCGCCGCCGAGCGCGTGGTACTCGTCGGCCAGCGCCGCGTCGCGGCCGAAGTGCTCGCGCGCGATCTCGATCTGGGTGTTGGCCGCGGCGCGGCCCTGGCGCGTGTAGAGGCGGTTGCGCCCGGCGGCGACGTACAGCTCGACCGCGTTGGCGCTGGCCTTGACCGGATAGAGCACGAGCTGGAAGTAGGCGTCGCGCGCGGCCGGCGGGATCGCGCGCTGGAGCTTTTCCGCCCGCGCCACGAGGTCGTGCCATTGCGCCAGCACGCGCTCGGCCTCGCCGTAGTTGACCAGGCTGAAGGTGTCGGGCGCGAGCATCTCGGGCTTTCGCAGGCCGTTGAGCTTCGTGTAGCCGTTGACGAGCGCGGCGACCTCGGCCGCGTGGGCCGGGCCGAACTCCCGCGCCGCCCAGGCGCGCGAGAACTCGTCTAGCCGCTCGACCGGCCAGCGGGCCGGATCCCACGCGTAGGTGAGGAAGAACTCGATGGGAAACTCCATGGGCTTGAGGTCGCCCACGTTGACGATCCAGATGCGGTTGGCCTCGTACTGCCAGGCGAGGTGCATCTGCTCCCAGACCTTCGAGATCGGGACGGTGTTGAGCCACTTGTAGTTTCGCGGCCCGCCGACGTAGTCGAAATGATAGTACACGCCCGCGCCGCCCGGCCTCCGGCGCTCCTCGGGCGTGGGCAGGCGGCGGATGTTGCCCCAGTTGTCGTCGCACCAGAGCAGGATCACGTCGTCGGGCACGCGCATGCCGCGCTCGTAGTAGCCCTGCACCTCCTTGTAGAGGGCCCAGACCTGCGGGATCCCCTCGACCGGTCCCCCGTGCGTGTCGGTGAGGATCGCGCGCTGGTCGGCCACGATGCGCTCGAGCAGCGCGACGTTGGTCTCCTCGGACATCGCCTCGTCGCCGTCGCCGCGCATGCCGAGCGTGACGATCTTCTCGTAGTCCTTCACGCGCTCCACGCCGCCGCGCCAGAACTCGCGCAGCATGGCGTCGTTCTTCGAGTAGTCCCACGGCCCGGAACCGTGGCGCGACCACTCGGCGTGCGCACGCATGAGCGGCTCATGGTGCGAGGTGCCGAGCACGATGCCGTACTCGTCGGCGAGCCGCGCGTTCTCCGGGTCGTCGTCGATGAAGGCGCGCGGCAGCCACATGGCGGGCCAGAGGTAGTTGCCCCGCAGGCGCAGGATCAGCTCGAACATGTGCGCGTACATGCGGTGGTTGAACCCGCCGAACTTTTCCTGCGCCCAGCCGGTGAGGGCCGGGGCCTCGTCGTTGATGAAGATGCCGCGGTACTGCACGACCGGTCCGGGATCGACCACCCGGGTGCCCGCGCGCACGTAGAGCGCCTCGCGTCGCGCGACCGGCACGTCGGCCCACCAGTACCAGGGCGACACGCCGATCTGCTCCGAGATCTCGTAGACGCCGTAGATCGTGCCGCGCTTGTCGCTGCCGGCCACGACGACGGCGCGGTCGACACCCGGCAGCGGCCGCTCCACGACGGCGATCGTGAACGCCTCCCAGCGGCCAGCGATCGCGGCCGTGTCCAGTTTTCCCGCACGGACGAGACCGTCGATGAGCGGGCTCCGGTCCAGCGTGCCGATGATCACGGCGTGCGCGACGGGTTTCACCGAGCCGGCGCTGAGCTCCGGCGCCACACCCGCGACACGCTGCACGTCGCTGGCGAGATCGCCGGCCGCACGGATCACGCCCGGCCAGTCGGCGTTGTCGACGAGGATGGTCGTGGCGGCACCCTTCTCGACCAGCGGCACCGCGCCCGCCTGAGCCGCGAAGGAGACAAACGCCTCGTCGCCGACGAGCGCGTGAGCACGCGGCGCGAGAAGCAGGATCGCACTGAGAAGGCAGGCGGCGAGGCGCGGACGAAGATTCATGGGAGATGGAAGGGGCGGGGTTCGAATGAGCGCATCGGTCAGCCGACCCGGACGCGAGGACGAGACGAGCCCACGGGTCGCGCGGTTGCGCGGGTCATGCGAGTTCGATCTGCACCTTCATGCTCGTGGGTCGCATGCGGCAGGCGTAATCGAAGGCCGCGATCGAGTCGGCAAACGCATAGCGGTCGGTCACAAGCGGCCGCACGTCGATGCGGCGGCTCCCCATGAGTGCGAGGGCGCGCGGGAAGACGTGGGCGTAGCGGAAGATCGTCTCGACGCGCACCTCCTTCACCTGCGCCGCCACGACATCGAACGCCACCGGTGCGCCCGGCATGCCGATGAGGACAAGGCAGCCTCCCGGACAGAGGACCTCGAGCGCCTGGGCCAGGGCGCCGGGATGTCCCACGGCGTCGAATACGATGTCCACGCCCCATCCCTCGGTCGCGCGACCGACAACCGCGGCGAGATTTTCCTCACGCACGTTCACCGGCGTGATCGCGCCGAGTCCGGCGGCGAGCGCGAGCTTGGGAGCCTGCACATCGGTGATGAACACCCGGCTGCAACCGCCGGCGAGCGCGGCCAGCGCGGTAACCACGCCGATCGGGCCCGCGCCCAGCACGACGGCGACATCACCCGGCCGGATCCGGGCCTTCGCGGCGGCGTGCATGCCGACCGCGAGCGGCTCGACCATCGCGCCCTCGGCGAAACTCACGCCCTCCGGCAACTTGAAGGTGAACGCCGCGGGGTGCACCACGGTCGGCCGGAGACACCCGTGCACGGGCGGCGTCGCCCAAAAGCGCACGGCGGGATCGAGATTGTAGAGGCCGAGCCGCGTCGCGCGGCTGTGGGGATCGGGGATGCCCGGCTCCATGCACACGCGATCACCCACGCGCAACGTGGTGACGGCCGCGCCGACCTCCTCCACCACACCCGCGGCCTCGTGCCCGAGCACCATCGGCTCGCGCACGACGAACGGACCGATCGCGCCGTGCTGGTAGTAGTGCACATCGCTCCCGCAGACGCCGACCGTGTGCAGGCGCACGCGCACGTCGTGCGGGCCGACCGACTCGTCGATCGCGATCTCGCGGATCGAGAGCGCGCCGGCCTTCTCCAGGACGAGGGCTTGCATGGCGCGACTCTACGCGGAAGCGGCGCCGACGCTACACGATCTCGATTGAAGCTTCGGCAGGTGCGGGTGCGCCGAGCGCACGACCGCGCGGACCCGGCGAACAGGAACCGAGCACGAGCCCGTGGGTCCCGGGCACGGTCACGGGCCGGCCCTCGGCGTCGTACTGCCGGAACACCTCGTGCCCGAGCCGGAACTCGACCGTCGCGGACGAGCCGGCCGCGATCCGGACGCGCTGGAAGCCGACGAGCACCGCCTGCGGCGCGTCGGGAAAGGTCTGCGGCGGGATCACATAGCACTGCACCACCTCGTCGGTGTCGC
>Ga0315910_10002879_pt1 | contig 14916 bp, 16 predicted proteins | sample EdamamesoilMG_FD_204470 | JGI IMG/M metagenome (GOLD analysis project Ga0315910, IMG submission 204470) | Garden soil microbial communities collected in Santa Monica, California, United States - Edamame soil | ecosystem: Environmental > Terrestrial > Soil > Garden | place: USA: California...
CTTTCGTTGAGCGCCAAAACTTTTTTCAGATTGTGAGAAAAAAGTTTTTGCATTTCGTGAACACCCCGGTAAAACATACGTCTGACAGGGTGCTCGACGCACTGCTTCTTGGACGACTTTCGGTTCCTCACGACCAAGTTGGACGACCTAGTCTTTTCGTCGCGATTCAATGAACGAATTGTGTTTATTTGCCGTGGGGAACGCTTCTCAACAAAGCGAACTCGTTTACATCTGGGGCCAGGCCACAGTTGAGGCCAAGGTCATCATCGTCATTTTGATGATCTTCTCCGTCGTGGCGTGGACGGTCATGGCGTACAAATGGGTGCAAATGCGCCGCGCCAAGAAGCTCAACCACTTCTTCACCGCCGAATTCAAAAGCCAGAAGACCGTGCTCGACATGTTTGATCGGCGCATCCAGGCGGAGGGGTGTCCGCTGTTTGCCGTCTATCAGGCTGGCAGCGTGGAACTGGACGCGCGGTTGAAGTCTTCTGCCGGCGAGGCGCGCAAGAAAAACGTGTCGCTGAAAAGCATGGAACACGTGAAGCGCCTGATGGAGAATGCTGTGGCGCAGGAATCCTTGAAGCTGGAAGGCGGCTTGATCCTGCTGGCCATCGCGGTGAGCGGTGGGCCGTTCCTCGGCTTGCTCGGTACCGTGTGGGGCGTGATGAGCACGTTCGGGCATATCGCACAGCAGGGCAGTGCCACATTGAGCGCGATGGCGCCGGGCGTGTCGGCAGCGTTGATCACCACAGTGGCGGGGTTGATTGTCGCGATTCCTTCGATGTTCGGTTACAACTGGCTGGTGCACAACCTGCGCGTCCTGACGGTCGAACTGGACAACTTTGCGCAGGAACTCGTTTCCAAGATGGAAACGGAATACCTGAGTGACGACTGATGCGCCGTTTTTCCCAACGCAGTCATCTGGTCACGCTGAGCGAGATCAACATCACGCCGCTGCTGGATCTGGCGTTCGTGCTGCTGATCATTTTCGTCATCACGACGCCGTTGCTGGACAAGGGCATTCCGTTGAATCTACCGAAGTCCGATGGCCGGAGCGACAAGCAACCGGATAAGAAGGATATCCGCACCGTCGAGATCGATCCCAAGGGCGTTTATTGGATCAACATGCGCGCCATCCGGTTGGATCAACTGATCGCGCAACTTAAAAAGGATTACGACTATAATCCCAACCTGGTCATTTACGTGCGCGCAGATGAGAACAGCAAGATGAAGGATTTCGTTGCCCTGACCGACGGTTGCCAGAAAGCTGGCATCTCGCGCTTTTCGATCCGCACCGACCCCTCGAAACGTTGATGAGCCGCATCCAGAAAAAATGTTTCATCGCTTCGACAGGTTTTCACCTGTTCCTGGTGGTGTTGCTGTTTGTTGGTCCAGGCTTCTTCACTTCGAAGTCGACGATCGAAGACGTTAGCCCGCTTACTATCATACCGATGACCACCACGGACGCGGATGTGCAGGGTGGCGGCTCGCCCAAGGGCGGTACCCCACCGCCGCCCCAACCCCAACCCCAACCTCAGCCGGAGCCGCCAAAGCCTGCGGTGGTACAGAAGGCCGAAAAGGCCCCCGACCCGGAGCCGAAGGAAACCAAAGTTGAGAAAAATGATCCGGAATCGTTTGAGCCTGCAGCCAAGCTGAAGCCCAAGGTCAGTCTAAAGCAGGTGACGCGGAAGAATCCGACGCAATTGACGAAGAACACCGCCACCAGGTCGCCCTCAAGTAATACTGCGCCGTCCAAGGATTTGCAGGCGTTGAACAACACGGTGAGGAATCTGCAATCCGGCCTCTCTGCTTCCACGAGCATTGACATGCCACTTGGGCCGGGTGGCGGCGGGCCGACCTACGGCAATTTCCTGGCGGCGGTGAAAAAGATCTACATGGACGCATGGCGGGAGCCGAATGGTGAAGACGCCCGGGATGGACGGGTGGACGTAGTCGTCGTCATTGCCCGGGACGGCGAAGTGCTGTCAGCAAGGATTACACAACCGTCCGGTAATCCCGCGGTGGACCAATCTGTCCAGGCGGTTTTGGATCGCGTTCGTCGGGCAGTGCCGCTGCCCGAAGGAAGCGGTCCGAAACGCGAGGTGCCAATAGGTTTTAAGGTGACGGTTAAACAAGGATCTGGATGAAACTAAAATGTCTTTTGTCAGTTGCGGTTGCACTGGGCGTGCTTGGAATGCAGGCCTGGGCGCAACAAGGTATCGTGATCGAGAAGCAGGTTACCCCGGGCCAGGAAAAGCCCATTCCTGTGAATCTTAGCGGCTTCTCGGGTGAAGCGCTGGAAGTCATCCAATTCGATCTCTACGTGCAAGGCTTCACGTTCACGGGCGCGGACGCAGCCCAATACCTTTTGAGTGGCAGCGCCAATGGCAATCTCACTGGCCGTGCGTCGGACCGTTTCAACAAGAGCCAGCTCGTGAATAAGAGTTACACCGGCGGTTCGCTCCGCCGTCAGGCGCATGCTTTTGTGGACGATTTCCTGAAAGCCATCAATCGCCAGGGCATCGGCGGGACACGCATCGCGTTCAAGACTTCCAGCAAGTCCAGTGGCGAGATCGGCGTGGCGGATTTCGACGGTGCCAACAAGCAGACCGTCACCAGTGACGGCGCGCTGGTCGCGGCCCCGGAGTGGATCGGCAGCCGGCTGGCGCTGGCTTATACCTCCTACAAATCGGGCAACGCGGACATTTACACCCACGACTTGACGGGCGGTTCGCGCAAGGCCATCGCGCGTTATCCCGGATCGAACATGAGCCCCGCTCCTTCGCCGGACGGCTCGAAGGTGGCGATGGTTTTAAGCAAGAGCGGCGCGGTGGATCTGTATGTGGCCAATATCGATGGCTCGGGTCTGCGCCAGTTGACCAAGACGCGGGAGGATGATTCCGCGCCGTGCTGGTCGCCGGACGGCCAATGGATTTGTTTCGCCACGAAGATCAACGAGCGGCGGGCGCTCTGCAAAGTGCCGGTGTCGGGCGGGCCGGCGCAGCGCGTAGCGACCTCCGGGGTCTCCAATCCTTCCGAGCCGGACTGGTCGCCGGACGGAGAATGGATTGTGTTCACCGCGCAGATGGGTGGTTTTTCCATCTGCGTCGTACCAGCCACCGGGGGCGCTGCCACGGTGTTGGTGGACGGCGAGGACCCTTCCTGGTCACCCAACTCGCGCACCGTGGTGTATGCGCGGCGGGGCGGGGGACGGTATACCCTCTCTTTGCTTGACGTGCCGACGAAACAAACGAAAGATATTTCCCGGCTTTCGGGAAGCAACTCACAACCCAGTTGGGCCCGTTAGCGGCCCATTCCCATAGGACAGAAAATGAAATTGAACAAGCTAGTTTACCTCCTCGTCGTCGCGCTGGCATTCACCGGTGGTGTCACGGGCTGCAAAAAGAAACCCGGCCATACGACGCCGTTGCCGAATCCGCGTGGTTCTGGATCCGGTGACACTGCGACTGAACCGCCGAGCGGTACGTTTGATCCGAACAATCCTGGCGGAGGCGTGCCACTTCCAACAGATATTGACCCGAGTAACATGAATCAGAATCGCGAGGCGCTTGCGGCTCACACGGTTCACTTCGCCTACGACAGCGCCGCCATCCGTAGCAGCGAACAGGGTCATGTTGAAGCCGTTGCCTCTTATATGAAGAGCAGCGGTGGTTCAGCGTTGCTCATCGAAGGTCACTGCGACGAGCGCGGCACGGAGGAATACAACCGCGCCCTCGGCGAGCGTCGCGCCCTGGCCTTGCGGAATGAATTGATCAAGCTGGGAGCTGATGGTTCAAAGATCGTCACCCGCAGCTTCGGCAAGGATCGTCGCATTGACACGAGCGAAAGTGAATCCGGCCACGCCAAGAACCGGCGCGGCGAGTTCGTGGTGTTGACGCCGAAGTGACGTAAATCCCCAGATCTGGCGCAAAGCCGGGGAGATTTGGCCCTTTACTCCGCCAACTCCCCGGCTTAACGTTGTCACGGCTCGGTTAATGCCCGCGACCGGATTTGAACGGCGCCGGTTCCGCAGCCGTCGAAGTCACGCCGGTTACGACTTGGTAGGGACAGGTGACTTTGAAACTGAATCTGAACTATGAATACATGCATGTTGGCTTTCCTTGGCTGGCCGGAAATCGTGGCCATTCTCGCGGTAGTTTTGCTCCTGTTCGGGGCGAAGAAGCTGCCGGAGCTGGCGCGGGGATTGGGCAAGGGGATCAACGAGTTCAAGAAGGCCTCCCGGGACGTGCAGGACGAGATTGAGCGTTCAGTGGATGACAATCCGCCGCCACCTACGCGCCCGGCCAATCCCAATCCCGCCACCGGCAACCAGCCCCAAGCCTCATCGCAGTCGTCCACTCAATCCTGAGGAGCTCAGCTCCGGGTGATGCGCGATGGCAGACCAGCCTGAGGGCTCGCAGCCCGATCCAGAAGAATTTGAGGGTGGACCGATCAAGAGTTTCCTCGAACACCTTGAGGATCTCCGCTGGACCCTGATCAAGGTCACTGCCACACTGGCGGTGGCCATGCTGGCCTGCCTGATGGGTGGCAATTACATCGTCCGCTTTCTCTCCTATCCGCTCCAACAGGCGTCACACTGGCAAGCACCAAGGCACGACGACGGCACGGTGGCAGTCCACTGGGGCACTAATGTCGTTGCCCGCCTCGCCCGCACCAATCTTCCCCCGGTGCTGCCGGAAAATGCGACCAACATCAACGCTTTCACGGTCATCCCCAAGTCGGTGAATGGTGAGGTGGTGCTGACCTTGCAGCCAGAGGAACCGGCGTTTGTGGCCACCCAGAACAATTTCGTCCTGCTAAAAAATTACAGCCCCATCAGCGCGTTCATGGTGGCGATCAAGCTGGCGCTCTACGGCGGCGTGGTGATCGCCTTGCCATTGATCGTGTATTTCATCGGCCAGTTCGTGCTGCCGGCGCTGAAGGTGAAGGAGAAGCAGTTTGTGTTGCGGGCGCTGGGATTCGGCGCCTTCCTGTTCATCCTCGGCATGGCGTTCTGTTACTTCCTGATGCTGGACGTGGCGCTGGGCGCGACGGTGCAGTTCTCCCAATGGCTTGGGTTTGGCGCAGACGAATGGCGAGCGGAGGATTACATCACGTTTGTTTGCGTGTTCATGCTGGTGATGGGTGTGAGCTTTGAACTCCCGATCGTGATTCTGGCGTTGGTGAAGATCGGCCTGCTGGATGCCCGGAAGCTGAATTCCTTCCGGCCGTACTGGGTCGTCATAGAACTCGTAATCTGCGCGTTTCTCACGCCCTCCGCAGATCCGTTCACAATGTTCCTGATGGCGCTGCCTTTGCATGTGCTGTACGAGATCAGCCTGCTCATCTCATTTTATTGGGATTGGCGCGACCGGCGGCGGGCCATGGTGCGGTGAGGAAATCTCACTTTACAACGAAACGGTTCGGCGTAACCTCGGTCTAAACAGAACCTGACAACTATGCGAAACATTTTCTCCCTTTGTGCATTGGCCGGTTTGACGGCCGTTCTGGCCACCGGTTGCGCTGGTCCGGAAAAGAAGCTTGGCCGCGGCATGAGCAACGTCATTGAGCCGGTCCGCATGGGCGAAATGCGCCGGTCCATCGAGCAACGGGCCATGTTTGACCGCGAATCTGCGCCTTTGGCGACTGGTTTTGTCCATGGCTTGAACAAGACGCTGGCTCGTACCGGCATGGGGATTTACGAGATCATCACGTTTCCCATCCCGCCATATGACCCGATTGGCAAGAACTACGTGAAGCCCGGTCGTCATTACCCGGACAACTACAAGCCGCGCCTGTTGGATGACTCGCTCTATGCGACGGACACTGCGCTTGGCTTCAGCGGTGGAGATGTGCTGCCCATCGTTCCCGGCAGCCGCTTCCACGTGTTCGACAACTAAGATTGGACCATATTTCTCGACGCGCCGGCTTGCCCGGCGCGTTTTGCTTTTCGTGAGCTGAGATTTCCCGCAAGCTCCCTGCGCAAGTCATGGCATTGGAAATGAATTCACCCTGCAAGGTCAACCTGTTGCTGAACATCCTCGGCAAACGGGCCGATGGCTTTCATGAACTGGAAACCATCATGCAACCGGTCGCCTATCACGATCGGCTGGATTTTGATCGTGCGACCAGTGGTGTGGTGCTCACTTGCAGCGAGCCCGGGCTGTCGGTGGACGACAGCAATCTCGTCCATCGCGCGGCCACGAAGTTTCTGACGGCGGCGGGCATCAAGGACGGTGTAAGAATTCATCTGGAAAAGCGCATCCCTATGGCGGCTGGTTTGGGCGGCGGCAGCGGGAATGCGGCTACGACGTTGCTCGGGCTGAATGAGCTATTTGGCCAGCCACTGCCGCTTGGGAAACTTGCTGAACTGGCAGCGGTGCTCGGTTCGGACATCCCATTTTTCCTGCAAACCAAGCCTGCGCTCGCCGTTGGCCGGGGCGAGCGCGTGGAGTCGCTGAATGAGTTTCCAGCTCTGCGCGGGAAGGTCTTCCTGCTATTTCATCCCGGTTTCGGTATCGCCACGCCTTGGGCTTATCAAAGCCTCGGCAGGTTTCCGTCGGCCCTGAATGGCCGCGCCGGGCGGGCAAAGGAATTGATCACAGCCTTGCAAACAACGGCGCTCGTTGTTGCAGGAAAGCAGTTCTACAACTCCCTCGAAGCTCCGGCTTTGGATAAATTTCCGATTCTGACGCTTTATCAGGGTTTTCTGCTGAGTCACGGCGCGGAGGCCGCGTTGATGAGTGGGAGCGGTTCGACCACCTTCGCGTTGCTGCCGGACCGGGCAATCGCGGAAAGCGCCGCTGAGAAATTCCGGGGCAAATTCGGTCAAGCCGGTTGGCTGGCGATCGTGCCGGTCCAGTGATTCAGACACCCCGCTGTTCCGGTGGCCAGATGACTTTGTGCATCTGAATCTGAAACCGCACCGGCAGCGCGTCGGCGATGATGCGCTCGGCGAGCATCTGCCGTGAAATCGGTGTTTGCCCGGTGGGAACTTTCTTCAGCGACGGGTGTTGTTGTTCCGGCCTCAGCGGGTGTACCCAGGAAATCAGCAGCGGGCAAACTGCGGCCAGGTTGTGTTTCGCGATTTGTTCTTTCACCCACACGTAGTCTTCTTCCGAGCCGATTACAAATTTGATTTCGTCGGTTTGCCGCAGGTGCGAGAGGTTTTCCCAACGATTGCGCTCCACCTCGCCGCTACTGGGGCATTTCAAATCCACGATGCGCCGGACCCGCGGGTCAACCTTTGAGATATCGAGCGCCCCGCTGGTTTCCACGAGCACTGTGAACCCATCGTCACAGAGCTGCTTCATCAGCGGCAGCACATTGGCTTGGAGCAGGGGCTCGCCGCCGGTGAATTCCACGAGCGGGAGTCGCTGTTTTTCGCTCTCGACTTTCTTTTTTTCGAACGGTACCGCGAGCGCCCAGATTTTTTCCAGCGCCTCTGCGATTGGCATCTTCGCGCCTTCAGTGAACGCATACGCGGTGTCGCAGTACGAACAACGCAGATTGCAGGCGGTGAGCCGCACGAAGATGCACGGCAGGCCGGCGAACGTGCTTTCGCCCTGCAAGCTCAGGTAGATTTCGTTGACGACCAATGTGTCAGACATCAATCGACTCTAACCACGAACCGGGAGCGAGAAAAGCGAGTTCAATGGCCGGCCGGTTTGGACGATGCGGCCTGGCCAGCGCGCAATGAATTCCGGACGGATTCTATCAGGGCGGACGGATTCCAATTCACCTCGCGGTCAGGGAATTTTTGTTGCTGCTGCAAGCCATCCAGCATGGCCAGCGCGATGACCGCCGCGCCGGCAGGGGTGGGATGAAGTTCGTCATTTTGCAACAATGAGCGCGTGCTGCCTGCCGGCAGCTGGGTGTGATGCAACGCATAACTTTCGTTCCGCGACGCGACCTGGATAAGCCGGGACAGCGGCACGAGGGTCACATTCGGGCGCGTCGCCGCCCAAGCTTTCAGCCGGACGTTTGCCGCCGCCATGGCTTTAGCTGTGGGAATCTGGCTTGGATGCAGCATCTTGTTCACGGCGGCGGAGGCGTCGGGGATGTCGCCGAGCACGATCGGGCAGGTGACCGGCTCGAGTAGTTTCAATCCATGTTCAAATCGCAGAAACCGCTCGGTGTCGTTTGTGCCCTTGCCGTAGCAGAACCAAAACGGAAAATCCACCGCGAGCAGCAGCGAAGGCTGTTCCTTCAGCGCGCGGGCCATCTGCGCTTTGCCTGAAGACTCGGGCTGCAGGAAGAACAGCGAGTTGGCGAGATTGAGCACCGGCTCATGCGGGATGACGATGGCCGCGTCCACATAGCGACTCAACCGATGATGCACCGTGTTCGTGCCGCCGAGCGGTTCGCTGGCGGTGAATCCCGCCGAAGCGCTTGCGCCGATCATCACCACCTTGCGCCAGAGTCTGTTTGTGCTGGAGTCTTCCGCCCGGACTGAAAACCCGATCAATGTCTGCAATGCCAGCAGCAGGATCACAGTCCGCCGGGTCATCGCCGGCGCTTCACGGAAGTTGCATTCGCGCATCACGTCATTTGACCGGGAAGCACCGGAACAATTCAACGGCATTTTTTCGCCTGGAGGTTTGCTTTCCAACTTCCATTCCGCAGCCCGCCCGGCTTACCCTCCCGCATGGACATCTACGACAATCCGACGTTTCGGATGGCCTGCCAGCAGTTCGATACCGTCGCCGACCATCTGGAAATCCCGCACGACGACCGGGAGCGTATCAAACGCCCAAAGCGATCCATGATCGTGTCCCTGCCGATCCATGCAGATGATGGTTCAACGCAAGTTTTCACCGGCTACCGCGTGCAACATTATCTCACGCTGGGGCCGACCAAAGGCGGATTGCGCTTTCATCCGGAAGTTTCCTTGGGTGAAGTCGCCGCGCTGGCGATGTGGATGAGTTGGAAGTGCGCCCTCACCGGGTTGCCTTATGGCGGCGCCAAGGGAGGCATCACTTGCGATCCTTCAAAGATGTCCATCCGGGAGCTGGAGCGGCTGACGCGTCGTTACACGCAGGAGATGATCCCTTTCATCGGGCCGCAGGTGGATGTGATGGCCCCTGACATCGGCACGAACGAACAAACGATGGCGTGGATGATGGACACCTATTCCGTCCACATGGGCCACACCGTGCCGAGCATCGTCACGGGCAAGCCGCTCGGCCTTGGCGGTTCGGCGGGTCGACGTGAAGCTACGGGTCGCGGAGTCGCGTATCTCACCAACCGCGCCACGGACACGCTCGGCCTCAACATGAACAAATGCACCGTGGCCGTACAGGGCTACGGCAACGTCGGCTCGATCGCCGCGCTTTCGCTCGCTCGCTACGGCGCCAAGGTCATTGCCGTGAGCGATGTGCAGGGTGGGATTTACAATCAAAAGGGCCTGGACCTGTTTGCGCTGGAAAAGCACATCGCCAATCATCGCACGGTCGTTGGGTTTCCTGAATCCCAGCCGGTCTCGAACGAAGATCTGTTGCTGCTACCCTGTGACATCCTCGTGCCAGCGGCGCTGGAACGGCAGATCACCGAGGCCAACGCGGGAAGAATCAAATGCCGGATCCTGGCCGAAGCCGCGAATGGCCCGACCACGCCGGAAGCGGACAAGATCATCGCGGAACGGCCGGAAATCTTTGTCATTCCCGATGTGCTCTGCAATGCGGGCGGCGTCGTGGTGAGTTACTTCGAGTGGGTGCAGGATCTGCAGAGCTTCTTCTGGGGCGAGACCGAGGTGACGGACAAACTCTTCCGGATTCTGGAAGGTGCTTATACGCAGATCCTCACACTCAGCCGGAAGCAGAAACTATCAATGCGATTAGCCGCTTTGAGTGTTGGTATCAAGCGTGTGCAGGAGGCCAAGCGCATTCGCGGATTGTTTCCGTAAGCCGTCAACGCGGCTCAAATCAACGAAATCTGTGCCCGCTCGGATTCGGCGCCCTCGCTCAAGCCCATCGCGCGGCCGTTGCGGCGCTCGATGATGTGCTTGTCCACCGCGGGATCGTAAGGCACGGGATACTTGCCGTCGTAACAAGCCATGCAGAAATTCTCTCGCGGCAATCCCGTTGCCCGCACCATGCCTTCCTGCGAAAGGTAATGCAGCGAGTCAGCGCTGAGATACTTGCGGATCTCCTCGAGCGAATGATTCGCCGCCATCAGTTTGTTGCGGTCAGGGAAATCAATGCCGTACACACAGGGATGCATGTGCGGCGGGCAGCTTACCATCACGTGAACCTCCTTCGCCCCGGCTTCCTTGAGATTGTTCACCCGCGCCTTGCACGTGGTGCCGCGCACGATCGAATCGTCCACCACCACGATGCGTTTGCCTTTCACCAGGTCGCCGATGAGATTCAGTTTCACGCGGACATTGAAATCGCGGATGAGCTGCGACGGCTGGAGGAAGCTGCGGCCGATGTAGTGATTGCGCACGAAGGCCATCTCGTAGGGGATGCCCGATTCCAACGAATATCCCAACGCGGCGGAGTTGCCGCTATCCGGCACCGGGATGACCAGGTCTGCGTCCACGAGATGTTCCCGGGCGAGCTGGCGGCCCATCTCGACGCGCACGCGATACACGTTGCGGTTGGCGATCGTGCTGTCGGGTCGCGCGAAATAGACGTATTCGAAGATGCAGAACGCGCGTTGTTTGTGATTGGGAAACGGTTTGAGGCTCGTCAAACCGTCTTTGTTGATGATGACGATCTCGCCCGGCTCCACGTCGCGGACAAACTTCGCGTGGATGAGATCGAACGCGCAGGTTTCGCTCGACAGCACCCAGCCATCCCCGAGTTTTCCAAGGCTGAGCGGCCGAAAACCGTTTGGATCGCGCACGCCGATCAACTCGTGCTCGGTCATAATGACGAGCGAGTAGGCGCCTTCAATGCGGCGAATGGCATTCACCAGGTGATTCGTGCCGTTGCCGACGGTGGGTTGGGCGAGCAGGTGACCCACGATTTCACTGTCTACGGTGGTGGTGAACACCTGTCCGCGGGCTTCGAGTTCGTCACGCAACTGGGCGGCGTTGGTCAGATTACCGTTGTGCGCCACGGCTATCTGGCCGATCCGACAGTTGAACGTCAACGGCTGGGCGTTCTGCAGATGGGACGAACCGGTGGTTGAATAACGGGTGTGACCGACGGCGATGTGGCCCACCAAGCCGTGAAGGATTTCGCCGTTGAACACCTGTGACACCAGACCCATGCCCAGGTGTTTGCGGAAATGCCGTCCATCGCTGGTCACGATGCCGGCGCTCTCCTGTCCGCGGTGTTGCAGGGCGAACAAGCCGTAGTACGTCAATTCCGCCGCGTTCGGATGACCAAAAACGCCGAACACGCCACAATAATGCTTTGGGTAGTCTGATTGCATCGCCGCGCCAATGATATGCAACAGGCATACGACTGCGCAGGCAAGGAGGAAATTGGCAGGCGTGGAAAACCTCAATGTTTACTGGCGAATTCGCTGCCATCCGGTCAGCCGGACTTTCGGCTTACGAATGACTTCCACCACTTTTGCAGGGTCGCACTGAACGCTGTGTCGGCCTGCTGGCCAAAGAACTCGGTGAAAGACTGACCGCGCTTCACCGTCATCGCCAGCGCGCCGGCGAAAAGCCCGAGGCAGATGACCGTGTTTTGCCAGCCATCGAGACGCCATTGGCCTTTCCAGAACCAGACGGGATGGCGAAACAGTGGTTCGCCGTAGCAGATCGGCCACAAGTCCGCCACTGACGGACCCCGTGAGCCGAGTAGATCACAAAGCAGATGGAGATGAAAAGTGATCAGACAACCAAGCGCTACTCGCCAACGTCGCTTTGCAAAAAGTGTCAGTGCGAGCGTGAACGCGATCGCGGCCGGCCAGCCGTGACACCATAGGTGATGAAACTTTTGATAGTAGAGAAAATTCAATTCCTGTCCGGTGGCAAGGTGTTTGGCCACATCGGCGACCATTCCCAAGCCATCAGCATCGGGCAGAATTCCGGCGAGTGTGACCAATCGCCGGTCGCGCGGGGTATCCACCACGGCCGTCGCGACCAGCCAGCTTCCGATGAAATGTGCGATGGGCGACATCCTCTTGCTCCCTTTATCAAACAGAACAGCTCTGGAAAAGTTGCGCTTGTAACCTTTGAAACCATCCAGGGTTTCGTGCAGCGCTACCAAGTCTTGGATCCGCCGCTCAATTTGCCGCGACCGGTTTTGTGCCGCCGCGCAGCGCGTTCTGGCCTTTGCGCGAGAAGTCAATGGACTCGCCCAGAATTCGTGCGCTCTCCTGTGGGGCATGGAAGCCGGTCGAGTTTTCCGCCTCCACGAAATCGAGATAGAACTGCGCCTTGCGCTGGAAGTCTTGAGCCTTTGCCAGTTCGGCGTCTGGTTCGCCGGCGGCTTTTGCGGCCTTGATGTCATCAATCAAATCCATCAATGCATCCATGGCCAGATCGCGAAGCCTATGGGTACGAGCTTGTATGGTTTCCACGCGATCCTTCAATTCTGACTCCGGCCACTTGTGACACGTCTGGCAGGCTTTGTTGATGTTCAACATCGGGCTGCGCACGTGGTGATCACTGACTTTGTGTGCGCCGACGCGCTCGTAGGGCATGTGGCAGTCCGCGCATGCTACCCCGGAACGGGCATGGATGCCCTGACTCCAGAGCTCAAACTCCGGATGCTGCGCCTTCAATGCAGGCGCAGCGGTATCGGCGTGCACCCAGTCCTTGTGACCGACTTCGTCGTAGTAGGCGAGAATGTCGTCCACCTTGCTGCCTTTGGCCCACGGATAGACGAGCCGTTTCTGGTCGCCCTTGAAGTAATACTCCACGTGGCATTGCGCGCAGACGTAGCTTCGCATCTCCTGCCGGGTGGCGTCGCGGTTCACGATGTAATTCGTGACGCCCTCACTGGCCTTTAATGCTGCGATGCCTTCCATGAACGCCGGTCGCGTGATGCGGAGGGCCATCGTTTGCGAATCATGGCAGTCAATGCAGGCCACGGGATGACTGACATTCGTGCGGGCCGCGGCGTAGGGCAGGGCGTTCAACTGCTCAAAACCTTTCACGATGTCACCGTTGCCCGCTTGCTTGAACGGCACATAAACCGAAGCGTGGCAGTTCATGCACGTACCGGGTTGCGGTTTGGCCTGCCGACCCGTGAACGTCTGATCATCGAGCATGTAGGCGTGACCGCGTTCTTCACGGAAATCAATCGCAAACGCGTAGCCCGCCCACATCTTCTTCAGGCGTGGATCTTCCTCGATTTTTGATTGGGCGACGATGGAGCGCGGGTCAGCTTTGGTGGGTGTGCGCGGCATCGCATCGCTGCCGCCGTATTTCGTCCGGACCTGATCCACGGTGCGCTTGTAAGCATCGTATTGTAGTGGAAAGTTTTTGCCCCAGATCGCCGGATCTTCCGTGTCGTCGGTCAGTTCGACCACGCGGAAGAACGGATTCTTGGCCTCTTGCTTGTGTTCCATGATGTTCACCAGCAAGGCAAGGCCACCGATGGCTGCGATTGCCGCGATGCCGACTGCCAAGCCGAACTTCAACACCTGCCCGCCCGATTGCCGTGCATTCTGAAAGGAACGAGGGAGTTTCGTGTTCATAGTAATTCAATGCATGTGGCCGACGTTGCGATGGCAGCGGATGCAGGAGGTCCGGTCGGTGTCCTTGTGTTTGGCCGCCGGCCCTTCGATGGTTTCCACAATGTCTGCGTGACACTTTCGGCAGGCATCGTCGGCGATCTTGCGGTTGCGTTCCGTGATCTGGATCGGGTCGGGATAATTCCCCGTGGTGAAATAGAAGGAGTGCCAGAACCCGTTCTGCGCTTTGGTCGAGTATTTGCCGATGAAGTCCGCCGGCGCATGGCAATCATTGCAGGTGGCCACGCTGCGATGACTCGATTTGATCCAGCCGTCGTATTGGTCCTGCATGATGTGACAATTCACGCAGGCCTTGGGATCGTTGGTCAGGTACGAGCCCCCCTTGGCATAGATGAACGTAAAAGCGCCCACTCCGAGCGCGATACCCAGAGTGCCGCCCAGAACAACGCCCGCGATGGTCGTGCGTTTCATCCGACGGAAATCCACCCGCCTCAGTTGAACCACCAAATACCGGACGCGTAAAGCTTCGATTCAGGTTAAAACGAACCGGTTCGCCGCCGACAGCCAAGGATTACGGCTTGAGCGCTTTCGGCTGCGCGGCTTCCCACTCTGTCTGGCTGACTTTCTTGACCGAGTGCTGGAGATAAAACGTGCCGCGTTTGTTGCCGACGACCACATCGGGATATTTCTTGTTGCTGCCCGGCGCGGCGACGATCTGAGTGCCAACTCCAGAGTTGTCGTCAATCAACTGCGGGATAAATTCCGCCGCGTTATGCTTGCCGCGAACGAGTTTGAACCAATACAGCACGGCTGAATCATTCCGATCCGGATCCCCTTCGCGGCCGTGCGACCAGAAGCGCTTGCCGGTCACGATGTCCTTCAGCCCATCGTTGTCCATGTCCACCAGGTCCAACGCGTGTAACTCGGAGAAGCTCACACCGTATTTGTCCGGCACACGCTTTTGCTCGGGGCTAAGAATGACGTTTTGTTTGAAGGAGATTTTGCCGTCGGCGCGTAGTTGTTCATACCAAACCAGACCAAAACCGTGTGCGGCAAAGCTCGTGATGACATCGTTCAAACCGTCCCCGTTCACGTCGTAAGCATACATTTGCGCTCCACCGTGGGGCGTGAATTCAAACGCGTGATAGGTCCACACTGGATCGCCAGTCAGTGACTTTGGTTGCTCCCACCAGCCGGTCTTTTCCAGCAAATCCATGCGCCCGTCGCCATTCACATCACCCACACCCATGCCGTGCGTGAACCGCTGATACTTATTGTTTTGTGAAATCGGGTGAAACTTCCACGGCGCGGTTG
>Ga0315910_10002880_pt1 | contig 14904 bp, 15 predicted proteins | sample EdamamesoilMG_FD_204470 | JGI IMG/M metagenome (GOLD analysis project Ga0315910, IMG submission 204470) | Garden soil microbial communities collected in Santa Monica, California, United States - Edamame soil | ecosystem: Environmental > Terrestrial > Soil > Garden | place: USA: California...
GCCCGCCAGGGCCAGCTCGGCGGCGCGCCGGAAGGCGGCGTTGCGCTCCTCGGGGCGCGCCACCTCGCGCGCGAAGATCAGCCAGCCGCGCGCGGCCTCGACCTCGAAGCCGAGCCCCTGCAGGGCCTCGGCGCGCAGGGCCAGGGTGCGCGCGTGCGCCTCGGGGGCGGCGTCGACGTCGCCCTCCTCGAGCGTGCGCAGGGCCTCGAGGTGCTGCTGCGTGGCGTTCTGCGCGCGCGCGCGCACGAGGCGCCGCTCGGCCAGCTCGGCCGCGTCGGCCTCGGGGAAGTTGGCCTCCAGGAAGTTGAGCAGGTGCACGGCGCTCTTCGCGTCGCCGAGCTCGATCGAGCAGCGCGCCAGCTCCAGGCGCGCGCGCGTGCGCAGGGCGGCGGCCTCCTCCAGGCCTGCCAGCGTGCGGAAGTGCTGGGCCGCCTCGGCCCAGTGCCCCAGGCGCTGCAGCACGCGCCCGGCGCGGAAGGTGGCCTCGTGGCGCTCCTCGCCGGCGCCCTCGAGGGCCAGCTCGGCGTAGAGCGCGTAGGCCTCATCCAGCTCGCCGCGCAGCTCGAGCAGCTCGCCCCGCGCGAGACGCGCGCGCGCCACGGCACGCCCGTCGCCCCGCTCCTCGACCACCTGCCAGGCGGCCAGCGCGAGGCGCAGGAGCTCGCCCGGATCGGTGGGCTCGGGCGCGACGCGCAGCGTGCGCCGGGCGAGCTCGGGACGCAGGCCCTGGGAGCCGAGCACGACGGCCAGCACCTCCTCCAGCGACCGCTGGCGCAGCTCGAGCGTGACGGGCACGTCCGCGAGCGGCGCGCCGGACGCGTCGAGGCTCAGGCCGGTCTTGCGCGCCAGGGCCTCGAGCAGCTCGTCGAACGGGACGTCCTGGCACAGCACGGTCCAGCGCGCGCCCGCGGGCGCCTCGTGACGCACGATCGAGAGCAGGGGCTCGCTCTCCGCCTGGGCGGTGAGCGCCGGCGCGAGCAGCGCCAGCACGGCCACAGCGAGGCAGCAGCAGGTCGAGGAGCGCGTCATGGTCCGCTCCGACCTGGATCGACCGGCCCGCTGGCCGGGCTGGACGGCGCGGGCCCGCGCGCGGCCTCCGGACGCGGGAGGCGCTGGGCGACCTCGTCCAGCAGTGCGTTCTCGAGCTTCTCGAGCTCGCTCGCGTGCCGCGTGCGGGCGCGCTCGCGCAGCTCCTCGAGGGCGCGCGCGGCGCCCTTCTTCTCGCGGTGCAGGGCGGCCATGCGCTCGGCCTGCAGGCGCTGCGTGCGGGCCAGCTCGAGCTTCTTGCGCAGGTCGGCCAGCTCGCCGGCCGAGACGTGCTCGGCCAGGGCCGCGCCGCGCGGGTCGCCGCCTTCGGCCAGGAGCTCGCGCAGCCAGGCGCGCGAGCGCTCGAGCACGCTGCGCGCCTGGTCGCGGCTGGCCTCGGCTGCGCGCGCCACGTTCTCGGCCCGCACGCGCTCGGAGCGGGCCACGCGCTCCTCGAGATCGCGCACGTGCCGCACGCGCTCCAGGCGGAACTCGAAGCGCCGCTTCACGCGGGCCTCCCGGGACGGCGCGCGGCGGCGGGCGCGATCGGCGCGGCAGGGCGCGGGGCGGTGGAGGCGGGCTTCGCGGCGGCCAGGGTGGGCTTCGCGGCAGGGCGCGCGGTGGCCGGCGGCGCGAGCAGCGCCTCGAGGCGCGCCAGGGTCTCGGCCAGGCTGGTGCGCTCCTCGACGCCCTGGCGCAGGAAGGCCTCGATGCCCGGCAGGAGCGCCAGGGCCCGGTCGAGGCGCTCGTTCGTGCCGGCGCGGTAGGCCCCGATCTCGACCAGGTCGCGCCCCTCGCGCCAGTGCGCCAGGGCCTCGCGCAAGGCCTGGGCCAGCTCGCGGTGGCGCGGGGTCGCGACCGCGGACATCAGGCGCGAGAGCGAGGCCAGCACGTCGACGGCCGGGAAGTGCCCGCGGTGCGCCAGCTCGCGCGAGAGGTACAGATGCCCGTCCAGGAGCCCGCGCAAGGTATCGGCCACGGGCTCGTTCGGGTCGTCGCCCTCGAGCAGCACCGTCAGGAGCCCGGTGATGCTGCCGCGCTCCGCGCGCCCGAGGCGCTCGACGAGCCGGGGCACGGTGGCGAAGAAGCTGGGCGGGTAGCCGCGCACCGTCGGCGGCTCGCCGGCGGCGAGGCCGATCTCGCGCGCGGCGGCGGCGAAGCGCGTGACCGAGTCCATCACGAACAGGACGTCCTGCCCGGCGTCGCGGAAGGCCTCGGCCACCGTCACGGCCACGAAGGGGGCGAGGTAACGCTCGATCGGCGGCCGGTCGGAGGTGGCCACGACGGTCACGGCGCGCCGGCGGTTCGCCTCGCCCAGCACCTCGTCGAGGAAGCCGCGCACCTCGCGGCCGCGCTCCCCCACCAGGGCCACGACGAGCACGTCGGCGTCCGTGCCGCGCGTCACCTGGCCGAGCAGGGTGGACTTGCCCACGCCGGCGCCGGAGAAGATCCCCAGGCGCTGGCCGCGGCCCAGGAGGCACGTGCCGTCGATCGCGCGCACGCCGGTCGCGAGCGGCCGGTCGATGGCCGTGCGCGCCAGCGGCGGCGGGGCGTCGCCGCGCACGCGCGCGAGCGGCATGCGCGCCGACAGGTGCGGCCCGGCGTCGATCGGCGCGCCGAACCCGTCGAGCACGCGCCCGAGCAGCTCGGGCCCCGTGCGCACCGCGAAGGGTCGGCCCAGGGCCAGCACCGCCTGGTGCGGGGCGATGCCCTCCAGGTTGCCGTGCGGCATGAGCAGCGTGGTCGCGCCGCGGAAGCCGATCACCTCGGCCTCGACCGGCCCGAGGGCGCCGCGCTCGATCCGACACAGCTCGCCGAGCGCCGCCGGCACGCCGGCCGCCTCGACCAGCACGCCGCTGACCTTGTCGACGCGTCCGCGCCACACGGCCCGCGCTCCGGCACGGATCGCCGCGCGCGCGCGCTCGAGATCGAGGGGCGCCATCACGCGTGCTCCTCCCGCAGGCGCTCGGCGATCGCCTCCAGGGCCGCGTCCAGGTCGCGCACGAGCAGCCCGAGGGCCGTCTCGACGTGCACGTCGCCGGCGGGGACGCCCGGGTCCGGCTCGAGGCGCGTGCCGCTGCGGAAGCGCACGTCCGCCAGGCGCGCGTGGTCGGCCGGGTTGAGGTGCACGACGCAGGCCCCGCGCCCGACGCCGGACTGGGCCAGGGTCTCGCGCACGAGCTTCTCGAGGTCGTAGTGGCCACGCGCGACCTCGGCGCGCAGCAGGGTGCGCGCGATCTCGAGCCCGAGCTCGGTGGCCGCACGCGCGAGCTGGGCGCGAGCCGCCTCGGCCTGGCGCTCGACGCGCTCCGCGGCCGCCTCCAGGCGTGCCGTGGCGGCCTCCAGGGCGGCGCGCTGGCCCGCGGCGCGGGCCGCGAGCTCGGCCTGCACGGCCGCGGCGCCGCGCGCCAGCAGGCGCACGCCGCGCGCGCGCGTCGCCTGGGGGAGACGCAGTCGCAGGCGCTCAGGAGACAAGCGTCTCGCCTCCGCGCGTGGGGCGGAACTCGCCCGCCTCGATCAGCGCGCGCACGCTCTTCAGGACCTCGTCGCGCGCCAGCTTCACGTCCGCGACCGGCATGGCCCCGGCCAGCTCGCGCTCCTCCAGCACCATCTCGCGCACGCGCGAGGAGAGGTTGGCCAGGATGTTCTGCTCGATCGCCGGCGTGCAGCCCTTGAGCGCCACCGCCAGGGTCTTGGTGTCGACCGTGCCGAGCACCTTGGTCATCGCGCGGCGGTTGAGGCTGGCCAGGTCCTCCCAGGTGAAGAGCTGCTCGCGCAGCTCGCTGGCGACCTTCTCGTCGCTCTGCGCCAGGGCCTCGATGACCTTCTTCTCCATCTCCGGCGGCGAGCTGTTCAGGATGCGCGCCACCGAGCGCAGGCGCTGGGCCGGATCGGCCCCGGCCGGCGGCGGCGGCGTCGTCGCCAGGCGCTGCGTCAGCTCCTGGGCCACGGAACGCAGCAGCTCGGCCCGCGGCGGCTCGAGGCGCACCATGCGCGCGACCACGTCGAGCGCGACCTCCTCCGGGAAGTGGCGCAGGACCTGGGCCGTCTGCTGCGGGTCGAGGTGCGCCAGGACCAGCGCCGCCACGGCCGGCGACTCGCCGCGCAGGAGGTGCGCGAGCTCGAGCGGCGCGCGCTTCTCGAGCTCGAGGAACGGCCGGCTGGAGAGGCGCCGCTCGCGGATCTGGCGCAGGAGCTCGTCCGACTGGCGCCCGAAGGCGTCGCCCAGCAGGCGCTGGAGCTGGTCGTCGTCGCAGGCGCGCACCGTGCGCGGGGACCCGAGCTCGCGCGCGAGGGCCCGCACCAGCTCGTCGCGCACGCCGGGCTTCTCCAGGCGCGGGTCGAGGTCGACCATGGCCTGGGCGATGCGCGCGGCCACCTCGGGGCGCATGCCCTTGAGGATCGCCGAGGCCACGGCCGGCTCGACCGCCAGCAGGAAGGCCGCGGCGCGCTGGTAGCCCTGGATCGAATCGAGCTCGCCCATCTGTCTCCCAGGGGGACCGCCTCAGCGGCTCGCCACCGGCTCCTCGCGCGCCCAGCGCGACAGGATCTCGCCCACCTTGGCCGGGTCGGACTTCAGGAGCTCGTCGACACGCGCGCGCGCCAGGAGCTCGGCGTCGATCTCCTCCGTTGCGGTGGCGCCGGCGGCGGCCGCGCGGCGCTCCTTGCGCGGCCCGCGCAGCGTGCGCGCCAGCAGCAGCAGGAACACGACCGCGGCGGCGATCTCGACCCCGCGCCGCAGGAGCGTCTCGAGCAGCGGGTCGGGCCGCACGGGCACGTCGACCGCGGCCGGCGCACCCTCGGCCGGCGCGGGCGTGGCCACGAAGGGCAGCACGACGGTGCGGAACTCGTCGCGGCGCTCCTCGTCGAAGCCCACCGCGGCCTGGATCGCGCGCTCCAGGCTCTCGGCCTGGGGCTGGACGCTCTGGTCGAGGAACAGGGCCACCGAGAGGCGCTTCAGCTCCGGCAGCGTGCGCACGCGCTCCTCGCTGGTCAGCGTGGGCGCGTAGGACTTGGTCTCCTCGCTGGTCTTCTCGAGCGCCGGCGCCTGGGCCACGGAGCCGGCCGCGCCCGCGGCGGGCGCGTCGGGATCGAGGGTGTTGGCCGAGAGCCCGGCGGCCGGCGCGTCGGCGCCCGCCAGGGGCTTCTCGCTGGTCGTCTTGGACTCCGTCAGCACGGCCCCCTTGGCGGGCGTGTCCTTGCGCAGGGTGCTGGTGGCGTGGTCCCACTCCGAGCTGACCGTCACGCGCGCCTTGTTCGGGCCGAGGATGGCCTCGAGCACCGCGTTGGCCTCGCGCGCCAGGCGCCGGTCGTGCTCGGCCTGGTGCGCCAGCAGGTCGCCGACGTCGCGGCGCTCCGTGCTGGCCTGCTCGCCGTCGTAGAGCGCGCGCCCGGCCTGGTCCGAGACCACCAGGTGGCGCTTCTCGATGCCGAGGCCGCGGCTGACCAGGTTGGCGACGGTCTGCGACTGGGCCGGTGAGAGCTCGGCCTCGCCGGCCACGCGCAGCGTGACCGAGGCGGTCGGCGGCGGCGCCTGGCTGCCGAGGCCGCCCTGCGGCGTGGCCGAGGTGCGCACGCGCGCGCCGGCCACGAAGTCGAGCTCCTCGAGCATCTTCTCCATCTCCTGCCACTCGCGCTTGCGCACGCCCTGGGCGCGCTCCTCGGCGCTCTCGAAGACCGAGGCCACGCCGCCGCCGGCCAGGATGCCCTCGAGCGGCTTGTCCAGGGCCCCGGCGGCGTAGACCGCCATGTAGGCGCCGGAGCGCTGGTCGCGGTCGACGTAGACCACGAAGGGTGCCGGCGGCTGGCTCTGCTCGAAGGGGATGCCGGCCTCGGCCAGGGCCCTGCCCACCTGGGCCAGCTCGTGGTCCGTCAGGCCCGAGAAGGCCAGCTCGAAGTGCGGGCGGTTGGCGACCACGGCCGCGAGGCCCGCGATCCCGAGCAGTGCGAGCCCCACCAGGGCCACGAGCACGCGCGGAGCGGCCTGGGCGCCCTTGAGGCCGGCCAGCAGCTTGTCCAGTTGGTCCTTCATGCCGTTTCGGGGAGCACGAGCTAGCCCGGGTCATTCGTGAGGGTTCGAGCGAGACGTCGCGAATGCCTGCAGGTGCAGGGATTCGCGACCGAGAGCACCGGAGACGACCTCGAGCAGGTCGTCGAGGCCTCGCAGGGAGCGAAGCTCTGCAGATGCAGGCAGTTGCGACGTTGCAGCCGAAGCTTCATGGATGATCCGGGCTAGAGGCTCATGCGCATGACCTCGCGGTAGGCGTCGACGAGCTTGTTGCGGATCTCCATCGCGAAGCGGAAGGAGAGCTCGGCGCTCTTGAGCTGCACGGCGATCTCGTGGAAGTCGTCGACCTTGCCGGTCAGGAGGTCGATCGGCATCGACTCGGCCGCGCGCGCCTGGCCGTCCACGGCCTCGAGCCCGTCGGAGAGCGCGCGCGCGAAGTCCGGACCCTGCGGCGCGGTTGCGCCGGCGGCCGGCGCCGAGCCCAGCGGAGTCGGCTCCGGGGCCCGCGTGGGCGTCGCACGCTCGGCCACCACGCGCTGGGCGGCGCGCAGGGCCTCGCGGGCCAGGGCGGTGTCGTTGCCGATGCGCTCGATCATGGCTCAGGCTCCGCGCCGTTCAGCGCAGGAGGTCCAGGGCCCGCTCGGCCATGCGCACGAAGTTCTCCTGGGCCGTGAGGTTGGCCTCGTAGGCGCGCATGGCCGTGATCAGGTCGGCCATCTCCATCACCGTGTTGACGTTGGGGTAGGTCACCATCCCGTCCGCGCCGGCGTCGGGGTGGCCCGGGTCGAGCACGCGCTCGAAGTCGGTCACGCGGTCGACCTCGACGCGCGTGGCGCGCACGCCCTGGGCGCGTTCCTCGCCCTCGACGTGCGCCAGGATCGGCTCGAACAGCACGACCTTGCGGCGGTATGGGCCGCCCTCGGCCGTGCGCGTGGTGCGCGAGTTGGCCAGGTTCTCGGCGATCACGTCCATGCGCTCGCGCTCGGCCGTCAGGCCCGAGGCGCAGATGCGCATGCCGGTGAAGAATCCGTTGGCGGTGTCCATGGCGGTTCCGCTGGCGCTCAGCGGCCTTCCTGGATGGCGGTCTGCAGCAGGTTGAAGTGCGAGCGCAGGATCGAGGAGTAGGCCTCGTACAGGAGCCGGTTCTCGCGCATCGCGTTGAGCTCCAGCTCCAGGCTGACGTTGTTCCCGTCCGGTCGCGCGGGCGCGGCCACGTCGGACTCGAGGACCGGCGCGACGTCGCCGCCGTCCCCGCCGCGCCGGAGCTCCTCGCCGAGCAGCTCCTCGAAGCGCAGGACCTGGCGCACGTAGCCGGGCGTGTTGGCGTTCGCGATGTTCGCGGACACCACGCGCGCGCGCTGCTCGCACACCGCGAGCAGGCGCACCATCAGGTCGACCGGACGGGCTTCCACGGCGCGTTCCTCAGGCCACGAGCCCGAGCTGGCGCCAGAGCTTCATCTTGTTGCTGAGCGTGCGCGCGGTGACCTGCAGGCGGCGCGCCGCCTCGGTCTTGTTGCCGCGCGTGGCCTCGAGCGTGCACAGGATCGCCTCGCGCTCGAGGTCCGAGAGCGGGCGGTTGGCCAGCGGCGAGCTGGCCGAGATCGCGCCCAGGTACTGGCCCTTGTCGGTCACGAGCGTGAACTTGGGGCGCACGTTCGGACGCGGCATGAGCTGGAAGTTCAGGTGGTCGGGCTCGATCGTGCCGCCCTCGGTCAGGACCACCGCGCGGTGGATGGCGTTCTCGAGCTCGCGCACGTTGCCGGGCCAGTGCCACTCCAGCAGGCGCTTCTCGGCCTCGGGGCTGAAGCTCGGCACCGGGATGCCGGCCGCCTGGGCGTGCTGCTCGACGAAGAACTTGGCCAGCGGCAGGACGTCCTCGCTGCGCTCGCGCAGCGGCTCGACGTGCAGCGGCAGGACGTGCAGGCGGTAGTAGAGGTCCTCGCGGAAGCGTCCATGCGCCACCTCGTCCGGCAGGTCGCGGTTCGTGGTGGCGATCACGCGCACGTCGACCTTGAGGGTCGCCGTGCCGCCCACGCGCTCGAACTCCTCCTCCTCCAGGACGCGCAGGAGCTTGGCCTGCACGGCCGGGGAGATCTCGCCGATCTCGTCGAGCAAGAGCGTGCCGCCGTCGGCCAGCTCGAAGCGCCCCTCGCGGCGCTTGTGGGCGCCCGTGAAGGCCCCGCGCTCGTGCCCGAAGAGCTCGGACTCGAGCAGCTGCTCGGAGAGCGCCGCGCAGTTGACGCGGATGAAGGGTCCGCCCGCGCGCGGGCTCTTCTGGTGCAGGTACTGGGCGACACGCTCCTTCCCCGTGCCGCTCTCGCCGGTGATCAGCACCGTCCCCTTGGAGGCCGCCACGCGGTCGGCCGTGCGCAGCAGGTCCTGCATCGCACGCGACTTGCCCACCACCAGGTTCCCCCCCGAGAGCCCGGCCTCGGCGCGCAGGTACTCGTTCTCCCGCTCGAGCCTGCGCGTGTGGCGGATGCGCTGGATGGCCAGCCCCAGGGTCTGCGGCGAGCAGGGCTTGACCACGAAGTCGGCCGCGCCGAGCTGCATGGCCTGCACCGCCGTCTCGACCGTGCCGTGGGCCGTGATCAGGATCACGGGCACCTCGGGCATCTCCTTGGTGGTCGTCTTGACCAGCTCGACCCCGCTGATGCCGGGCATGCGCAGGTCGGAGAGGAGCAGGTCGACGCCGCCACGGCGCAGGCGCTCGAGGGCCTGCTCACCGCTCGTGACGGCCTCGACCTGGAGCCCGAAGGTACGGCAGGCCTCGGACAGGAACTCGCGGGAGAGCGAATCGTCGTCGGCGATGAGGACGCGTTGGATCGACATGACTCAGGGTCTTGGCGTGGGGTTGGGGAGGGAAGCGGCCGGGCTCGTCGCCGGCTGGAAGGGGAAACGGAGCACGAACAGGGCCCCGCCGAGGGCCGATCGCTCGGGCGCGCACTGCACGGAACCGCCGTGCAGCCGCGCGATGACGGAGACGAGCGCTAGGCCCAGTCCCGTGCCGTCGGCGTGGGTGGTGAAGAACGGGTCGAGGATGCGCGGGCGCAGCTCCGCGGGCACGCCGGGGCCGGCATCGGCCACGCGGCAGTGGAGCTCGTCGCCGGCGCGCACGAGGCTGACCTCGACGCGCGGCGCGGCGCTCGTGGCCTGGGCCTCGAGCGCGTTCTCGATCAGGTTGCGCACGGCCTGGCGCAGCTTGATGTGGTCGCCCAGGAAGGGCGGCGTGTCGGCCACGGTGTGCACGCTCGCGCCCGGACCCGGGCGCGCGAGGCGCGCGGCGCCGTCGAGCAGCTCCTGGCCGCTGATCGGCTCGAGCCGCAGGCGCTCCGGGCTGCCGAAGGAGAGCAGGTTCTCGATGATCGCATCGGCCTCGCCCACGCCCTCGACGATGCGTCGCGACCACTGGCCGACGCGCTGGTCCTCCGGCAGGTGCTGGGCCAGGAGCTCGGCGAAGCCGCGCACCGCGTTCATCGGGTTGCGGATCTCGTGCGCGATGCCGCCGGCCAGGGTGCCGAGGGCCGAGAGCTTGTCGGCCGCGTGCAGGCGCTCGGCCAGCTCGCGACGCTCGCGGTTGGCCTCGGCCAGCTCGCGCTCGACGCGCGCGGCGCGCTCCTCGAGCTCGCGGTAGCTCGTGCGCAGGCCGGCCAGGACCTCGGGCAGGGCCTGGGCCACGGCGCGCATCTCGGCCTCCCAGGCGCTCGGGGCGCTGGGCGCGGGGCGCGGGGCGGGCGGGGCACGGCGCGTCATCGCGGACTTCCAGCCGCCTTGCGCGGCTCGGGCAGGTTGCGCAGGAAGTCGCGCTTCCAGCGCAGGAACTCGAGGTCGGTCGAGGCGTGGCGCTCCTCGAAGCCCTCGCCGCCGAGGGCGATGGCCTGCTCCATCAGCTCGACCGCCTCGTCGAGGCGCTCGAGGCGTTCCAGGGTGCGCGCACGCCAGTAGAGCGCGCTCGGGCTCGCGAGCGTCGCCAGGAGCTCGTGCGCCTCGGCGTAGCGACCTGCGCGGTAGGCGGCGATGCCGTGGCGCAGCGGGTCGGCCGAGTAGCCGAGCTCGGGCCGCGGCGTGACGCCGGTCGGGGGTGCGGTGGTGCCCGGACGGCCCGGGCCCGAGGCCGCGGGACGCTCGCCCGGACGCGCCGGCGTGCGCACGCTCAGGAGCTCGCGCAGCGCGTCGTCGAGCCCGGTCGTGAGCGGCTGGGCCCCGCCCGCGGCGGCCAGCTCGAGCGGCAGGCGCGCGCCGAGCGCGCTCTGCACCGAGCCGTCGGCCGCCAGCATCGGGCTCTGGGCCGCGTCGAGCTCCATCTGCAGGAGGCTGACCTCGCCGCGCAGGGCCTCGAGGCGCTGGTCGCGCTCGACCTCGGCGCCGCTCGGGGCCTCGGTCGCGGCCAGGATCAGGCTCTTCACGCCGCCCGGGTCCTTGGCCAGGCGCTGCTCGAGCCCGCGCAGGACCTCGAGCGCGCGGCGCGTCCCGGTCAGCGCGTCCTCCAGGCTCGTGACCTGGCCCTGGCCGACCAGCACGGGCACGAAGAGCAGCGCGGCCAGCAGGCCCGCCACGGTGGTCTGGAAGCGCAGCATCAGCCGTCCTCCCGGCGGAAGCGGGCCGGCACGGGCGCGGCGGTGCGCGTGTGCTCGGAGACGAGCCAGGCGTCGCGCGCACGTCGCGCAGCGGCCTCGATCGGGGCCGCGAGGCCATCGCGCTCGGCCTCGCGCGCGACGTACAGCACGGCCAGCGGATCGCCGGCCTCCTCGGCCAGGCGCGCGGCGGCCCGGTAGGCCTCGGAGCGCTGCGCGGTGGGCGTCTCGCGCGCCACGAGCAGCCAGGCGCGCGAGGCCTCGCCGGCCAGGCCCGCCGCCTCGAGCCCCTGGGCCCGCAGGCGCGCCAGCGCGGGCCGCGCCAGCGGATGGAGGTCGGGCTCGAGCCGCTCGCAGAGCTCGAGCGCGTCCGCACCGCGTCCGTCGGCCACCAGCGCCGCCAGGCGCACGAGGGCGCGGGCCGAGAGCTCGTGGCTGGTCCAGCAGGGCAGCTCGGCGTCGAGCGAATCGAGCTCGCGCAGGGCCGCGCGCGCGTCGCCGCGGCTCAGCGTGGCGTGGGCCAGCTCGAGCCGCGCCGGCGCGCGCTGCTCGTCGGCGCCCGGCAGCTCGGCCAGGGCGCGGAACAGCGTGGCGGCCTCGTCCCAGCGTCCCAGGCGCCCGGCCAGCCGCCCGGCGCGCAGGTAGGCCTCGCGCGCGGCGTCCGAGGCCGGCGCGCTGCGCAGCAGCTCGAGGTAGTAGAGGTGCGCCGCCTCGGTGCGTCCGCCGAGCTCGGCCAGCTCGCCCTGCGCGAGCCGCGCGCGCGCGCCGTGCGGGTGGTTCGGGTGGCGCTCGGCCAGTCGGCTCCAGGCCGCCTCGGCCGCGCGCACGCGGGCCTCGCCCGCGCGCGCCTCGGGCCGCACGGAGAGCGCGCGCCCCTCGAGCTCGGCCACGAGCCCGGCGGCGCCGAGCGCGTACTCCAGCACATCGGCCAGCGGCCGGCGCTCGAGCGCCAGGGCCACGCGCGGGGCCCGGGCCAGCTCCGGACCGGCCTCGAGCGCGCGCCCCGAGAGCTGCGCGATGCGCGCCAGCAGGGTGTCGAGCGCGGTGCCGTCGGTGTGCACGCTCCACAGCTCGCCCCCACCGCCGCGCTCGACGTCGACGCGCGGCGCCGCGCCCTGCGGCGCGAGACAGAGGAGCACCAGGAGGAGCCCCGCGCTCACCGCGGCCCTCCCAGGTGCTCGAGCGCCTCGAGGTGCAGGGACTGGGCGATCAGGAACTGGCAGTCGACCTCGAGCGCGCCGCGCCGCGGCTCCTCGAGCCGGTCGACCAGGCCCAGCAGGCCGTAGACGCGCCGGCGCGCGGCCGAGTACTCGCCGCGCGCGAGCTCCTCGCGCGCCTGGTCGAGGGTCGGGTGGGCGTGGGCCGGATCGAGCGTCTCGGGGCCCGGCCGGAACGGTTCGGGCGCCGGCAACGACGGCTCGACGCGCGCGACCTCGGCCTCGGACGGCGCGTGGCTCGGCGCCGGTGACGCCGCGCGGCCGCGCAGCGCGACCAGGGCCACGCCCGCGTTCATCACCGTCACGGCGACGCAGATCACGATCAGGCCCTTCGGCGTGCGGCGCACAGGCCGCGTCGCGTGGGCGGGCTCGGCAGGCACGACCACGGCGGGCGCGGGCGCGCCGGGAGCCGGGAGCGGCGCGAGCGACGGCTCGACCTTGTGCGTGACCACCGGCGGCACGAGCGGCGCGGCCGCGGCCGGCGGCGCGACCCCGAAGAGGTCGTCGCCCGCGTCCTCGCGCAGCTCGGCGAAGATGCGCTCGAGATCCTCCTCACCCTCGGGCTCGGCCGGCGGGCCCGCGGCCGCGACCTGATCGAAGGCGAACAGGTCCTCGTCGAGGTCGACGGGCGGCTCGCCGGCCTGCGGCGTCTCGTGCGCTCGGGACTGCATCGGGGAAAGGGGTTCGCCGTCGCGGGCGCGGAGCGCGCGTCGCGAGGCACCGGGACCTTTCGGCCGGATCCCGGAAACCCTTGACGCCTGCCTGGCGCCCGTCGCCGTTTTTTTCGGGCTCCCCCCCCTGCCTCTCTTCTTCTCCGCGCCTCCGCGTCTTCCACTCCGCGTCTCCGCGGTCCTCATGATCAAGAAGAAGAGGCAGAGGACCGCGGAGACGCGGAGTGGAAGACGCGGAGTCGCGGAGAAGAGGAAGAAAGGGGCGGAGTCAGGGGCTGCACCCGATTCGGCTCATGCGCGCGCAACGGCCGCCGAGAACGAGCGCGGCGACGGAGGAACGGTCCTCCCGAGCCCCCCCAAGCGATTCGAAACCCCTAGCGACCGAGGACCCAGACCATGGGACTGCGCGTAAACACCAACATCTTCTCCCTGTCGGCCCAGACCAACCTGTCGGAGGTCTCCTCCCGGCTGGGCGGCAACTTCTCCCGGCTCTCCTCCGGCCTGCGCATCGCCGCGGCCGCCGACGACGCGGCCGGGCTCGGCATCTCCGAGCGCATGCGGGCCCAGGTCCGCTCGCTCCACCAGGCCGGCCGCAACGCCAACGACGGCATCAGCCTGGTGCAGACGGCCGAGGGCACGCTGAACGAGCTGAACGGGAACCTCGTGCGCATGCGCGAGCTCGCCATCCAGGCCTCGAACGGCACCCTCAACACGGGCGACCGGGCCGTGATCGACGTCGAGTTCCAGGCCCTGATCGCGGAGATCGACCGGGTCGCGAACCAGGCCACCTTCAACGGCATCAACCTGTTCGACGGCTCGACCACGACCCTGACCTTCCAGGTCGGCACCGAGGCCGGCGAGACGATCGACGTGACGCTCGAGGACCTGAGCTCGGCCACGCTCGGCCTGACGATCGACGTGACCAACGCGACCAACGCCCAGGCGGCGCTCGACACGATCGACACGGCCGTCGACACGGTCTCCAACCTGCGCGGCGACCTGGGCGCGGCCCAGAACCGCATGACCAGCACCGTGCGCAGCATCGCCAACGCGGCCGAGAACCTGAGCGCGGCCGAGAGCCGCATCCGCGACGTCGACGTGGCGGCCGAGACCGCCGACCTCACGCGCAACTCGATCCTGCAGCAGGCCGCCGTGTCGGTCCTGGCGCAGGCCAACGTGCAACCCCAGATCGCCCTGTCGCTGCTGCAAGGCTAGCGAGGGGTGACGGCCACTAGGGCCGATCGCTGAGGGAGGGGAGCCGCCCTGACGAGGACGGCTCCCCTGTTCAGCGCGGACCTGGAGGCCGCGGCCAGCTCCCTGACAACCCGGTGAGGACGAGGCGAGGCGCTCGAGCGCCGCGCGCTCCGAGCGAGAACGACCGCACACCCGGCTCCCCGTGGGCCGGGCGTCGTGCCGCCGCGCCGGGAGACCGGACGGCGGTGCGTCACCCGCGGCGTACGCGCCACCCACCCGCAGTGCAAGCCGGGGCCCGTCGTGCAACGGGCTCCGCCGCGGAGGAGTGGAACGCACGCCGAGAGGACCCGCGAGGGTCGAACCACCACTTCCTGAGGAAAAGAAAGACAATGGGACTTCGAGTCAACACCAACCTGTTCTCGCTGAACGCGCAGCGGAACCTGACGAACGTCGGTTCGCGTCTGGGCGGCAACTTCGCGCGCCTGTCGTCGGGCCTGCGCATCGCGGCTGCGGCCGACGACGCGGCCGGCCTCGGCATCTCCGAGCGCATGCGGGCCCAGGTCCGCTCGCTCCAGCAAGCGGGTCGCAACGCCGGTGACGGCGTCAGCCTCACGCAGACGGCGGAAGGTGCGCTGAACGAGCTGAACGGCAACCTCGTGCGCATGCGCGAGCTCGCCATCCAGGCCTCGAACGGCACGCTGAACACGGGCGACCGCGCCGTGATCGATGCCGAGTTCCAGGCCCTGGTCGAGGAGATCGACCGCGTGGCCGGCCAGACGACCTTCAACGGCGTCAACCTGCTCGATGGCTCGACCGCGACGCTCTCGATCCAGGTCGGCACGGAGAGCGGCGAGACGATCGACGTGACCCTCGAGGACGTGACGGCCGCCACGCTCGGCGTGAACACGGACGTCACCGACGTGACCAACGCCCAGGCGGCGCTGGACCTGATCGACACGGCGATCGACACCGTCTCCGGCCTGCGCGGCGACCTGGGCGCGGCCCAGAACCGCATCTCGAGCACGATCCGCAGCATCGCGAACGTGGCCGAGAACCTGTCCGCCGCCGAGAGCCGCATCCGCGACGTCGACGTGGCGGCCGAGACGGCCGACCTGACCCGCAACTCGATCCTGCAGCAGGCCGCGGTGTCGGTCCTGGCGCAGGCGAACGTGCAGCCCCAGCTCGCGCTGAGCCTACTCGGTTAGGCCGATCGC
>Ga0315910_10002881_pt1 | contig 14899 bp, 14 predicted proteins | sample EdamamesoilMG_FD_204470 | JGI IMG/M metagenome (GOLD analysis project Ga0315910, IMG submission 204470) | Garden soil microbial communities collected in Santa Monica, California, United States - Edamame soil | ecosystem: Environmental > Terrestrial > Soil > Garden | place: USA: California...
GCGCTCGTGTCGGTCATAGCGCCCTCGAACACCAGGAAAATGCGCTGACTGATCCAGTTTGTTGGCACAATGAACTCGTGTTCGTAAAGCCCGCGCTCGGTCCACGCGTTGGTCGGGTCTTGTTTGTAGTTTAAATGGCCGAAGCCGTGCAGTTCCCAGTTCGACGGCACGGGCAGGTTCGTCCAAAAACCGGAGAGCGCGCCAGTGGTGCAAAGAAATTTCCACGGCACGGCGTCGTCTTTGCCGTGACCGGAAAGATATTGGTGCTCGCTGTCCGGCGCGGCGGCTTGACCGGTTGTCAAAATGCCGGTCATGAGCCATGCGGTGGCAAGGGCTTGAATCGGTCTAGTCATCCGGCGGGGAAACTACGCCATCCTCGGCAAGGCATAAATCAGTTTTTCAATTGTGAGCCGGTTCATTTCGCGAATACGATGCCGCGACTCATGAAACGCACCTCCACCACCAATCAAGTCGAGACGCCTGATTCGCCAGTGGATGGACGTGAAGTAATGTTCAAGGGCGGACAGGCTGCAACGCTTGGAATTTTTTCGGCATTGAGAATATGAAACCCAAGAAACTCGGATTGGTTCACACGTCGGCCACACTTGTGCCGGTGTTTGCGCAGTTGTGCCAGGAAAAGTTGCCGGGCGTGGAGACGTTCAACATCGCAGATGACAGCTTGATCAAGGACGTCATCCGTTGCGGCGAACTCACGCCGGCGACGGCACAGCGCGTGATGAAGCAAGTAGCCACCGCCGAGGAGGCGGGCGCGGATTACATATTGGTGACGTGCTCTTCCATTGGTCGTGCGGTGGAACGCGCCGCCGCTCTCGCGAAAGTCCCCGTGTTGCGAGTGGATCAGCCAATGGCAGATCAGGCGGTGCAAACCGGCAGGCGCGTTGGCGTCATCGCTACGCTGGCAACAACGCTCGAACCGACGGCCGATTTGATTTCGCGGCGCGCTCAATTGGCAGGTAAATCGATTGAACTTATCTCACGGTTGTGCGACGGAGCGTTTGACGCGTTGATGAGCGGTGACGGGGCGAAGCATGACGCGATTGTGTCGGTGGCGCTAAAGGAATTATCGCAACAAGTGGACGTGATTGTTCTGGCGCAAGCTTCGATGGCGCGCGTGGTGTATGCGCTGCCAGACGTGATCAAGCGCGTGCCAATCCTCGCCAGCCCGCCCACGGCGGTGGATTATCTTGCGACGGTATTGTGAATACAGCGAATCCACCGGACCCAGTTGGAGGAATCATGGCGGCACAAGGTCCGTCAAAGCCCTAAAATGTATCCCCTGGCAAAATATCTTCTTTGGACGGTTGGCGCAGCGATCGCCGCCATCGCGATCTCTTCGTGGATGAGCGACGCCGTCATGTTGCGGAGAACGTTGCTCATCTGCGTGATGTCTTTGGCTGTTCTGCTGCGCTTCATCCCCGGGTTGCGTGGCTATCAGTTCACAGCTTGGATTATCGCGGCGGTGACGGCGGGGATGATCTACCCCACGCAATTGCTGAGGATCGGCGACTTCGATCTGCGCAACAAATGGCTCATCCTGCTCATTGTTCAGGCGGTGATGTTTGGGATGGGCACGCAGATGAGGCTCTCCGACTTCGCGGGGGTGGCGAAGATGCCGCGCGCGGTGGCAATCGGGGTCGTGGGGCAATTCACCATCATGCCGCTGGTCGGCTGGGGTTTGACCAAGCTCTTTCATTTCGAGCCGGAGATCGCGGCTGGAATCATTCTTGTTGGTTCGTGCTCCGCGGGGTTGGCGTCCAACGTCATGGCTTACATCGCGAAGGCCAATCTCGCACTCTCGATCACAATGACGTCGCTGACGACGCTGCTCGCGCCCATCATGACACCACTGTGGATGAAGCTTCTCGCGGGCGAGCTGGTCGAGGTGAAGCCGTTCAACATGATGATGGAAATCGTCAAGATGGTGATCGTGCCGATCGGCGCGGCGTTGCTGCATGATTATTTGACGTTCGCAAAGCCGCGTGGTCGGCGCGTTATTTACGGGGCGATGGTGGTGGGCTTGGCGTGGCTAGGCTTCATTGCCTGTGGCGGCTGGAGTTGGCTGAAGGGAATGGTTTCGACTGATATATTGCCGTGGTTTGGTGTGATCGGATTCCTCTTTGGAGCGGTCGTGGTTGGCGTGATTTATCACCACGCGACCAGATTTATCCCGCGTCTGCTTAGGCTCATGCCCGTCGCTTCGATGTTCGGCATTGTTTATTTCACGACGGTGACGACGGCGGCTGGGCGGGATAATTTGCTGAACGTGGGCGGACTGTTGTTTCTGGCGGCGGCGCTGCACAACACGTTCGGCTACCTGTTCGGTTATTGGCTGGCCCGCGCGTGCAAGCTAGACATCGCGTCGTGTCGCACCGTGGCGTTTGAAGTGGGCTTGCAGAACGGAGGCATGACCTCGGGCATCGCGGGCGCGTTGGGAAAGCTGGGTACGATGGGATTGGCGGCGGCGATCTTTAGCCCGTGGATGAACATCAGTGGGTCGGTACTCGCAAATTACTGGCGCAAGCGCGCCGAACGGGAGGAACTGTCAAACTCAAAAACGTGGACAGCCAGGAAACTCCCGTATCCAAGTTCCAACCCCTGAGGCCTGAGTTCGATTTGCCGCCGGCTATTTTTCGTTTACGCCTTTTAGATACGCAAAGATGAGTTCCGGCAAATCCCCGCTGTACCCGCCTTCCAGCAAACTAAACATCGGCACGTCCATCCCGCGCAATTCCTGGCCGAGCCAATGGAAGTCCTCCACCTCCAGCGCGCCTTGCGCCAGCGGGTCGCGCGCGTAACCGTCGAAGCCCGCCGACACCGCGATGAGATCGGGTGAAAACTTCTTCAAATCCGCCAGCGCGCGCGCCAGGGTCTTGCGGTAATCCTCCCGCGACACGTGCGGCGGTACCGTATAGTTGAAGCAATTGTCCCCCACATTCTCCGCGCCGGTGCCGGGATAGCAGGGGAATTGGTGGATCGAATAAAACGCCATGCCGGGTTCATTCAGCAAAATCGCTTCCGTGCCGTTACCGTGGTGAACATCAAAATCGAAGACGGCCACGCGTTTTGTTCCCGTTGCCCGCGCGTGCAACGCAGCGATGGCAACCGAGTTCAGAAAGCAAAAACCCATCGCGTGATCACGGGTGGCATGATGGCCAGGCGGACGCATGAGGCTGAACGAAGCTTTACCGTTTCGGGCGAGTTCCAGTGCGGCCAGTGCCGCGCCGGCGGATTGGCGGGCGTAAATCTCGATACCCTCGTAATACGGTGTGTCGCCGTCGAAATCCTGCGGGATGCGCAGGCGGGCGATGTGCCTGGGCGTGTGAGCGCGCAGGACTGCTTCATCCGGTGCCGGATCGGGGCTGACCCATTCAATGGGGAGTTCCGTCTGATGGCGTAGAAGCCTGAGCGTCCGGGCCACGCGCGCCGGCCGTTCCGGATGGCCGCGCGAGCTGTACCTGGTGCAACGTTCGTCAGTGATGATCTGCACTGCGGCGGATTCAAACACGAAAGACGGCGGATGAAAAAGCATTTATCGAGATGGCGCGACTTCGATCGGCGGTCGAACGTTGTAGCATCAGGCATCCTTGCCTGATGTAGAGGACGGTTTCCAGCCGCCCGGAAGGATCGGTGGGGCGGTTCAGGGACGCACAAGAAAACCATGCGCTCGTGTGCTCCGCCCGCGCTTTCCGCCGGGCTGGAAGCCCGGTTCCACGGCAGGCCGGAGGCCCGCCGCTACGCTGATCCGATTGAATTCGGATTTTGCTTTTCCAGTCTGGCTGTCCAGAATCGAATCACATGAAACGAATTCACGTCGCGAAACTCTTGGTGCTGCTTTCCGCCGGCTGCGTCGCTCAAACCGCACCCGCCTGGGACTACGAGGGCCATCGCGTGGTCAACCAACTGGCTCTGGCCGCGTTGCCGAACAATTTCCCCGCCTTCGCGTTGACGTCTGAAGCTCGTGAACGCATCGCATTTCTTTCCGGCGAACCGGACCGCTGGCGCAATCAAGGCACGGGCCGCAATCCCACCGACGACGTGGCGCTCTCCCACTTCGCCGGGCCGGATCATTATTTTGACCTCGAGGAATTGGAGGAATACGGAATCAAGTCTGCGGACCTGCCGGTGTTTCGCTTCGACTTCGTGGCGCAACTGACGCTGAAGCGGGCGGCGAACCCGGGGAAGTTCCCCGCGCCCGACCCGCTCAAAAATCTCGATCATACGCAGGAACTGCCCGGTTTCGCGCCGTGGGCCATCACGGAACTCTGCGGCAAGCTGCGCGCGGGCTTCTCCTATCTCAAGGCGTATCAGGATTACGGCGGCACGCCGGAGGAAATCGCCAATGCACAGGCCAACATTATCTACGTGATGGGTGTTATGGGACATTACGTCGGCGATTGCGCGCAACCTCTGCACGTCACGAAACATCATCACGGCTGGGTGGGCGACAACCCGCGTGGCTACGCCACCAACTCTTCCTTCCACAGTTGGATTGATGGCGGATTCCTGCGGCGGACGGGCGGGATCAAGTCGGAACCACTCGTCGGCAAGATCCGACCCGCGAAGATCGTCAACGATCCAACCAGGAATGACGACCTGTTCCGCAAGGTGATGGATTATTTGTGGGCCACGCACAAACTCGTCGAGCCGCTCTATGTGCTGGAGCAGGAGAAGAAACTTACGCCCGAAAACGAAAGCGCGGGGGAAGGCCGGGCGTTTCTGGAAGCGCACATGGTTCGCGGCGGACAAATGTTGGGTGATCTGTGGTTCTCCGCGTGGCAGCAGGCGGGCGAGGACCGGTATCTCATCCGCCAGTTAACGGAGCGTTCGACGGCCGCGGAACCGAAGAAGTGACGATCCAGAGCGCACATGAATTCCACCACCGCAACCCGGATCGCAGCGGCACTCGGCTTTCTGGCGGTCGCGCTCGGGGCGTTCGGCGCGCACGGCTTGAAGGCCACGCTGGAGGCCAACGGCACAACCGCCATCTGGGAGAAGGCCGTGCTCTATCATTTTATCCATGCGGTCATGCTGTTTATGCTGGCGCAGCGACCTGCGGTCCCGCGCGGCCCGTGGTGGAGCTTCACCGTGGGGGTGGCGGTCTTCTCCGGCACGTTGTATTTGCTCGCGGTCACCAATGTGAAGTGGCTGGGTGCGATCACGCCGCTGGGCGGGCTCAGTTTTCTGGTGGGCTGGGGCTGGCTGGCCTGGGCGGGCGTTCGTGGAGCAGTTGCGGGCAGCTATGGAAACCAAGGACGGAAATAGACGGAAATACGTTTGACCGTTGAAATCGGCCAGTGTTAGAAGGGCTTTAATCAGTTAACTCAAGCGCGGCATTTGCTATGAAAAGATTCTTCTTGGCGGCTGTGACGGTTACGTTCTTGTCCTGTTTTCACACCCAGGCCCAATTCAACATCAGTCCGCTGACAGGCTTTGGCGGACCGGACGGATGGATGGCGCCTGGTGAAGGCGGTTATACCTTTCTTGGGACCGCTAACAACGAACGCGAGATTGCCTACGGCAACAACCATCTTCATTTCGTCAGCCGCAATGGTGGTAACAACATCCGCATTTTGGACTCCAACACGGGTGCGGACTTGGATGCTCTGAACAATACCGGAATCACCGGTGGCACGTTCGCCGTTAACAACGTCCGGGTGGGTGGCGATGGCGCCATTTATGTTGCCAATCTCACGACTCAGTCCGCGGCATCACCCTACAAGGTTTATCGTTGAGCAACGGGAGCCTCGGTGCCAACCGTGGCCTATACCGGAGACGGCGGGTTGGCGGGCTCCCGAATCGGAGACAGCCTGGCGGTGATGGGCAGTGGAAGTCTGACCTTGTTGGCTGCAGGTTTTGGCAGTTCGCCAGCAGTGGCGGGAAACAACGGCTATACCATCATTGATCCTACGACGGGCACGGCGACTGTTCCGGCTTTTGTCGGCACCCCGCCCAATGCCGGCGATTTTCGCTTGGGGATTGCTTTCACCGATTCAAGCCACGTCATTGGTGCGCAGGGAAGCTCGTTGTATCGCTACAGCAGTTTTTCCGGTACGACGGCCACGTTGCTGGGCAGTTCGGTGATTCCTGACCCCGCTGGCGCCGCTGCCGATCGTCTGCTTGCTTACACCGTCCTCAATGGGGTATCCCTGCTGGCCGTGCAAAGCATTGGCGATGAGCTGTGAGTCTCTACGATGCCTCCGACCCGGCCAACCGGCGTGGTTGGTCAGCGGCAACAACACGTCGGGCACGCTCACCGCCAATGGCGACGGTCAACGGTGATGGCACCGCCACGGCCGTGCTGTATGCCATGAGTCCCAACCAGGGCATACAGGCGTTTATTGTTACCGTTCCTGAGCCCGGCGTCTTTGTTTTCGCAGCGTTGGGAATTGGAGCGCTGCTCTTGGTGCGCAAATCCCGTCGTTGAGCGTTCGCGCAACAAATCACCAGGGCCGGTTCGTAAGAACCGGCCTTTTCGTTTCAGCCTCCATCAATCAACTCGTAAGCCGGCAGCGTTAGAAACTCTGCAAACTCTGCGCTCTTGGACATCTCGCTGAAAAGTTCACTGGCCTTGGCGAAGTGACCTGACTCGAAGCGCGCCGCGCCGACCTCGTTTTCAATCCGTGCCAGTTCCTCCGACAACAACTCGTCGTAGAGTTCCGGCGTGAGGTTGCGTCCGTCGGCGAGTGCAACATTGTGTTTGAGCCATTGCCAGATCTGCGCGCGGGAAATCTCGGCGGTAGCGGCATCTTCCATCAGGTTGTAGAGCGGCACGCAGCCGTTGCCGCCCAGCCACGCCTCTAAGTATTGAAGGCCCATGGTTTGTTTCCGGTTGAAATTCGGCCTCTCGTATAGCAGCCGGTGTGACGAGGCTCAAACATCTTTCCAATTCGGGAAATCAGTGACGGTTCGGTGCATAGCCAGCCGTATTCGCCAACCGCAGTTTCGGAAACTGCGGGCTGAGTGTCCGTGCTCCGGCTGAATTCAGCAGCCACTTTTCTTCGCCAAACGGCTCGCCCGGGTAAACCGCGCGAGCTGCTTGCGCAGTCGGGCGATCTCCGCCTTCGCCCGCACCAGCTCGGCTTTTTGTTGCGACCTGTTCTCACGATGGGCGGCCAGTTCGCGCGCGTGACGGCGCAATTCGAGCTGGGAGACGACGTGATGCGCGAGCACGCGGAGCGCCTGCTGCTGGTCGGGCCGGAGTTCACGCGGTTTCTTGTCCAGCACGCACAAGGTGCCGAGCGCGTAGCCGTCGGGTGTCAGGAGCGGGGCGCCGGCGTAAAAGCGGATCCGGTCCTTACCCGTGACGAGCGGGTTGCTTTTGAAACGCGGATCCTTCGTCGCATCGGACACGATGAACAAGTCGCTCTTGAGGATGGCGTGGGCACAGAACGAAATGTCCCGGGACGTTTCGCCGATAGTGAGGCCGACCCGGGACTTGAACCACTGACGGTCCTCGTCCACCAGCGAGATGAGCGCGATCGGTGCTTCGCAAATGTGCGCCGCCAGATCGGTCAGATCGTCAAAAACCTCCTCCGGCACGGTGTCGAGCACGTCGTATTGCCACAACACCTTCAGTCGGCGGCCTTCATCTTTTGGCTTGGAAGCATTCATGACTGGATGCCGTCGTGCGAAAGATTAGATTTCGATTTCTGGAAAGCAAAGCGTCTTTTCCGCCAAGAATCGGGTGAAATCATGTGAATGCTACCAAAGCAGTTGCACGGACGAGGAAGATTTGTTAAACCATTGCCCGTTGCGGGTGTGGTTCAATGGTAGAATGTGGCCTTCCCAAGGCTGAGACGAGGGTTCGATTCCCTTCACCCGCTCCATTAAACTTCAACAACTTGCACGGTTGTGCAGGAAAAGTGCAGGAAGATTTTCAGATTCTCAATTCAATTCTGACACGGCATTGCTGTGGTGTTGCGAGATGTTCAACGTAGTAAGATCTTCTCTCCAATGACACAACACAACCAATCCGGTGCCGATTCTGGGTCAGTGACGCAATATGCAAAAATGTGGTTTATGGTGACTTGAAACTGTTTCGCGACGTACCACGCGTGATGACCGAGTGTGCGTTGTTGGTCGGAGGGGTGCTGTTGATACTGGGCGTGGCGCTGGGGTTGACGGATTTTCTCATCGAGGCCGAAGTGCCAGATCGCTTGCTGGACTGGGTTCAAAGCTCCATTCACAACCGTCTCGTCTTCCTACTCGTGCTGAACTTGTTTCTCCTGGTCGTCGGCTGTCTGATGGACATTTACTCGGCGATCATCATCGTGGTACCGCTCATTGTACCGCTGGGCGAGGCGTTTGGCATCCATCCGGTTCACCTTGGAATCATTTTTCTGGCGAATCTGGAGTTGGGGTATTTGACGCCGCCGGTCGGAATGAATCTGTTTCTCGCCTCCTACCGCTTCAACAAACCGATGGCTGAGGTTACAAGGTCGGTGATTCCGATGCTGCTGGTCCTCTTCATTGGCGTGCTGCTGATCACCTACGTCCCGCTGCTCAGCACATTTTTGCCAAGCTGGCTCGATTAGATTTGCATCACCCAGGGCGCCCATCGCTGGGTGGAGGAGATCGGGCACACGGCCAACCCCTCTGGGAGGAGTGCGCACCGCCGTTGTCAGCAGGATGATTTCCGGTTCTTCATTTGGTCCAAATTGTTTTGGCGTCCGTGGCTGATCATGACGGAGGCAGGCTAGTGGGCACGCGACCAGTGCGCGACCCATAAACAAGATGTCCCGAGCGGACACGCGCGGCTCAGGACTTTGCGGTGGCGTTCGATACTAGCGGCGGTGGTTCGGTCGGTCGCTCGGGTCAGTGCCTTGGCCAGACTTTGCCGGCGCGATTGAATTTCGGGGACAGCACACAGATCAATGCTTCCTCGCGCACTTCGGCCGCCGCCTCGGTCAGGCAGACATCCCACTCGATGCGCCGGACTTGAAACAACAGGCGGATGATGCGCCGGGACAGACGTTCGGGATTGGCGACGCGGTAACTGGACAGCCGCTTACGCAAGTTAAGGGCCTTGCCGACATACAACACTCCCTCCTTCTCGCCGCACAGGAGATACACGCCCGGTGCGGCAGGCAGTGACTGGAAAAACTCGTCGCCGAAGCGTTCCACCAGTGGTTTTGGTGGGGGAAAAAGCCAGAGTTGACCGGTGGCCATGGCTATTTGGTTCTGGGTTTGCCTGCGCGCAAGACGCGTAACGTGAAGCCGCGTCCGTTTTCAAAGGCCTCAACCTTCGCCTCGACTTCCAGCACGGGATAGCGGACGGTTGCCAACCCATAATTCTTGTAGGTCCGGGCAAACAGTTCGGTCTCCACGATGCCGGTCCAGTCTGCGAGTGTCAGGAACTTCATGGGCTCGCCGGTAATCTGGTGATGCGTGCGTTGCTCGACCACCAACCCGCACGCGACCACGGTTTCACCGACGTATTCTCCAAGCCGGGAGACGGGACAATACGAATCCCAGGCGATATCCGAATGCAATTCCAGTGGATGGCCGCTCACCGGATAGCCGAACAATTCCGTCTCGGCCGCCAAGCGTTCCCGGCGCGTCGGTTCGCGGAGCAAAGACGGATTCGCAACGAAGAACTCCGCGACGGGATCCGTTCCCGCCTCAAAATCAAATTCCAGATTACGGCAGCCAAGTGCGGAGTGCGGAGCGCAGAGTGCGGTCCTGACCAGTTGTTGGGCCTCCCAAAATTGTCTGGTCCGGGACTCGCCAAACTCATCAAAGCCACCGGCACGAATCATGGCCTCCAATTCTTCCGCCGTCGGATTCACGCGGCGATGAACGTCGGCCACGGAACCGAAGGCGTTGCGTTCGCGTTCGGCGCGCAATCGTGCGATCGTGCGTTCGCTCAGTCCTTTGGCGTTCGTCAGCGGGATGCGAATTGCAGGCCCCTCACCCTGGCCCTCTCCCCGTCGGACGGGGCGAGGGGATCGGCAGACGACCGTAAAGGCGGGTCCGGGTTCGTTGACCGATGGCGGCAGGAATTTCAATCCAAGCCGATAGCTCTCCAGTACGTAAACGAGGGGATCGTAAAAACCTTTGCCGTTGGTCAGCACTGCCGCCATGAACTCCGCCGGATAGTTTCGTTTGAGCCAGGCGGATTGATATGCCTCCACGCCATACGCCGTCGAGTGGGCCTTGCAGAACGCATAACCCGCGAAGCCCGCGACAAGTCCCCAGACTTCCTCAATCTTTTCCAGTGCATGGCCGCGCGCCCTGGCTGAGGCAAAGAACTCGCCCTGTATCTCTTCAATCACTTTGCGCTTCTGTTTGTTCAACGCTCGACGGAGGACGTCGGCCCGGCCCGGATTCAATCCGGCGAACGCCTCACAGATTTGCAAGATGTGTTCCTCATAAACCACCAACCCGAAGGCATCACTCAACACCGGTTCAAGTGAAGGATGCGGATAGGTGATGGGTTCAAGCCCCTGGTAACGTCGGGTAAATGCCAGCTTTTTGCCTTCGTTGGCGGCGCCGGGACGGATGACGCTGACAATGGCGATGAGCGTATCAATGTCCCGCACGTTGGTCTGACGGCACAGGCTCGTCATGGCCGGGCTTTCAATGTGATGCACGGCTCGGGCCCCGCCGGAAATGAGTTCCCAAACCTCCGGGTCGTCATATTGCTGATTGCCGATTGCCGATTGCCGATTTGATTCGGGCGGGCGCGTCAGTCCCAGGCGTGCCACCGTTTCAGCATCACAATCCGGCGCGCACGGAGTGACGCGCCCTACCGCTCGCGACGTGCAAGACTGTAAATCCACTTCAAGCCCGCGTTTCGCGAGTGATGCCTTCACGTCTCGCATCGCCGCGAGTCCACCCTGGGCCAGGACGTCCACCTTGACCAAGCCGATGACTTCAACCGCGTCCATGTCAAAGTGCGTTGTCGGATAACCCTTGTTCGAGATGAACGTCGGCGTCAGTTCGGGGATCGTCTGGCGCGAGAGCACAACGCCGCAGGGGTGCATCTTGGGGTAACGTGGCATCCCGTCCAGAAACTTTGCCATGTCCAGCGCGGTCTTGAACGGTTCTTCGTTCAACGGCAGGTCGCGGTTCTCGGGACTCGCGGCAAGGAGCTGGCGCAACTTCGCGCCTCCACTTGGCGTGGGTTCGTCCGGCACCCAGCCGCCACCAAAGCTCCACGGGAAATGGGCGGTAAAGCGCCGCACCTCGCGTTCGGCCATGCCCAGGACTTTGGCAACGTCCGCAAACGCGCTCCTGGCCTGGAACGTCGCGAAGCCACCGACCACGGCGCAATGCTCCCGGCCGTATTTGGCAAAGATGAGGTCCACCACGTCGTCTTTGCGGTCGTGCGGAAAATCAATGTCGATGTCCGGCAGTTTATTGAGCGTCATACGCTCCTCGTTCAGAAACCGGCGGAAGTAGAGGCCGAACTGGATCGGGCAGACATCGGAGATCCCAAGGCAATAGCACACAAGCGAATCCGCCGCGCTGCCGCGCGTGATCCATTCGATCCCGTGGCTGCGGCAATCTTGCAGGATGCTCCAGACGACGAGAAAGTATTCTTCGTAACCGACGGCAATGATCATCTGCAACTCAGTGGCGAGTTGATGGCTGATGGTCGAGAGTTGAGAGGCGGGGTAACGCCGTCGCGCGCCGGCCATGACGAGCTGGTGCAGGAACGCGCGCGGAGTTGAACCATCCGGTGGCACGAACGCAGGAAACTGCGGTTTGCCGAACGGGATTTCAAAATGGCAGCGCTCCGCAATCTCCAATGAGTTTGCCAGCCATTCGGGATGGGCTTTGCAGCCGGCCACCATCTCCGATGGGGTGCGGAAGTGCAAGCGCCCGTCCAGCCGCTTGGCCGGATGTTCCTGGCGAAGCAAGGTCAAGGTGCGGATGGATTGCACGATGTCGTATTTCATCCGGTCGTCAGGTTGCGCGTAGTGGATCGCAGGACAAGCGACGACGGGAAAGCGGCTCGCGCCGGTTTGCTTTGTAGCCAACTGATAGAAGCGGCCCGGAAAGTTCTCAGCGAGTCGCACGTCGGAACTCACGGCAATCAAACCGTCCGTGAAACCATCCAGACGGGCCGATGACATGGGCTTTCGCTGTTGGGCTGCAACCGCTCCTTCAGCTTCATTCTGCTCCGCGCGCAACGAGAGCAGACGATTGAGATTGTGATAGCCGCGGGCCGATTCGACATAGAGTAACAGCGGGTGCGCGCCGAGGTGCAGTTCGGTGCCAAAAACGGGCTTGATGTCAGCGCGTTGCGCCGCCTGCGCGAACTCGACCGCTCCATGCAGGTTGCCAAGATCGGTCAGGGCAATAGAGGTCATGCCATTCTGCCTGGCCAGGCTAACGATGGCGGCAGGCGAAAGCGTCGAGTCGAGAAATGTGTAGTGACTGCGAACGCGAAGGGGAACGTAACAGCAGGGGGGACGCCGGGTTGAGAGTTGAGCGTTGAGGGTTGAGAGGCGATACACCGGCGCCGAAGGGCGAGAGGCGAGGGGCGAGGGACGGACAGCGTTGGGGGCGATTGGGTCGCGCGGGGCATCGCGCAAGCGCAGGTCGTGGCCACGCAAGACGACAGACCAACCTTTATCGCGCCGGAGGTTGTCCAAGACTGCCGCCAATCGTTCGCGCGCTTCGTGATTGCGGGCATTGGCCTCCAGCGGCAACTCGCTACGGAATACACCTTGATACACATTCGACAATTTGAGCGACACCAGGCGCAGACTGACACGGCGTTGCCACGCTTCTCGTAGCAAACCGCGCAGGCGGCCATAGACATCGGTTTCCAAGTCGGTCGGTTCGCGGAGGCTTTCGGCCCGCTGGTTCTCGTCGCGGTCGTTGTAACGTACCTTCACCGTCAACGTCCGCACGCTCCGGCCTTCCTCGCGCACATCGGCAAAGAGTTGATCGGCCATACGTCGCAGCACGGCTTCGACATATTCCTCATCCGTTACGTCCCGGTTGAACGTCTCCTGTTTGCTGAAGGACTTCTGAGGTTCGCTCGCAGGAATCAAGGGGCGCTCGTCAATGCCGTTGGCGAACTGTCGCATCTGCGGCGCTTGATTGCCGAGCAGGAACGCCAGCATATCAATTGGAGTCGCGGCGATCTGGCCAATGGCGGCGAGTCCTGCGGCGTCGAGCCGCGTCGAGGTCTTTGGCCCGATCCCCGGCAGCCAGCGATTGGGCAAGGGATGAAGGAACTGCTTTTCGCCTCCGCTCGGCACGGATTGAAAGGCGGCGGGTTTGTTCAGCTTGGAAGCAATCTGGCTGATGAGTTTGTTGGAAGCGATGCCCTCGCTCACCGTGATCTTTAGCGATTGGCGAATGGCCTTGCTGATGAGCTGTGCGATTTCAACCGACGGTTTGGTCCGGTTGGCGGTGAGGTCAAAGTAACCTTCATCAATGGAAGTCTGTTCCACGCTCGGCGTGAAATCATAGGCAAAGCTGAACATCCGTTTTGAAAAGACTTCGTAGCGCTCGTAATCACCGGGCAAAACGATGAGCTTGGGGCACAGTTTCCGGGCCCGCGCGGTCGGCATGGGCGTGTAGATGCCGAACCGCCGAGCTTCGTAGGACGCGGACGCAATGATGCCACGACTTTCGCCCCCGACCGCGATGGGTTTGCCCCGCAGTCGGGCATCCGACGATTGTTCCACGGAAGCGTAGAAAGCGTCGGCGTCAAGATGAACGATCTTACGCATACACCGGTATCATGTGAAAGCGGCAGGGACAAAAACTGTCCGACGCCTAATTTGGCGCGCGGCGAATAAGCGCCTTGAACACGCCTTGAATCGTCAACTCCTGCGCCGGAATGAGATCAGGATACTTCGGGTTCTCCGCTTTGAGATACGGCCTGCCGTTCCGCACGAGGTAGGTTTTGAGCGTGCTCGCGCCGTCAACGTAGGCGGCGACAATCTGACCACTGCGCGGTTCGGGTCCAAATTCGAGGATGACGAGGTCGCCGTCGCAGATATTCTTCCCGATCATGGAATCACCGGTCACCCGGAGGGCGAAGGCATTGCGCAGCGGCTTGGTGGACTTGAAGCCGATGCTTTCAATGTCCACCGAAACGCAACCGTCAGCGTCCTGCTCCCGGATCTGGGGAACACCGGCCGGAATCGAGCCAAATAAAGGAATGTCCACAATGCGGGTGCGGAGCTGGTCGAACGGGGAAGTGGGGCGCAACGAACGGGCCCGGCCCGGATCGGATTGCAGGAAACCTTTTCGTTTCAACGCATCGAGATGATCGGCTGCGGCCCGCGAAGTGAATTTGAAATGGGCGCCGATCTCCCGCACGGTAGGCACCACTCCATGGGCCGTGATCTCGGATTGGACGAAATTCAGCACCTGGCCCTGTCGCTTGGTCAATCCAGTCATATACTACACATACGTGTAGTATCAGGGTGTCCGGCTGTCAACGGGAGGTTATTCACAAGCAAGGCGGCACCCGAAAGAAGTGATGCTAACTGAGATTCCCGGATTCCTCCAAGGCGGTGACTCGTGCCAGCATCTCGACAATGGTCTCAAGCGCGTTGCCCTCCAAACGGTTTCCTGTATCCGTTCACGATCGAAAGCCATGACGAAACGCTGGTTCGTTTCGGAACCGATGTCAAAGCCATGTCCCCCGGAATGGGGACTGGTGAGACCCGGCGGAGCGGCTAGGATGACGGCGTTGTCAGGCGCTGCGTTCTCTCAGCGCCGTGTGTGAAAAGGCCGGACCTGTTGTCCGGCCTTTCGTTTGTACGGATGGGGGCGGGGAAAAGCGGCGTCGAGCCGCCGCACTCCGAGATGGAAAACGTCCCTGGTCCCGGCTGTTAAACTTGCGTGCCCAGACTCAGAACTGGCGTAACCGATAGAAGAACTGGGGCTGATTGGTGACCACCCC